>Ga0123353_10003261_pt1 | contig 20475 bp, 7 predicted proteins | sample TergutLab28metaG_3_FD_92763 | JGI IMG/M metagenome (GOLD analysis project Ga0123353, IMG submission 92763) | Labiotermes labralis P3 segment gut microbial communities from Petit-Saut dam, French Guiana - Lab288 P3 | ecosystem: Host-associated > Arthropoda: Insects > Digestive system > Gut ... | reverse complement strand
GGCAAAACAAAACTCCCTGAAGATGGTCTTGACAGACTGAAACATGTAGGAGTTGTAGGAATTATTTTAACCAAGTGACGTGTTTTAATGTATAAATAAGATTTTAGTGTCACATATTGGTGTAATTAGTTGGTTATATTTTAATAAAATGCAGAGTTCTATTCTAAAATAAATTTGAGAAATAGTGCACCCCGTTGGTTTTTATTATAAGAATGTGTGATGTATTAACACTATGGGAATTGTGTTCCTTTAAGATTAAAAAAATCGAATTCCATCTATGGTGTGTTTGTGTGTGTGAACATTGCATGAATAAACTTAAAAGAATTTAGCCAGAACAGCTACTACACTACTCGTTTCACGGTCTGTGGTTTCAATTCCGGCAGCAGCAAGAAAGTGTTTGCTCCTCTGAAAATTCCAGATAGGTTCTGGGACACACCAAAACTCCTATTAATTGGGTACTGGAATTATTTTTCTAGGTAAAGCAGCCAGGGTGTGATGGTGAACATTTACCTCCATGAGCAAGGAGGTTAAGAAAGAGTGGATTCATAATTTTGCTCTCGGCATATGCCTTGAAGAGGTGGGTAGAGGAAAATTTACCTTTTCTTATACCCTTACAAAAGAGAAAATTATCATTCTGTATAATGGCATGGGAAAAGGCTATTGCAGAGGTAAATGTTTAGACAAGAAGGGAAGAAGTTAATAAGAGGATGACGAAACTTCATGCAGAGGGCTTTCACAATCTGCACTTTTATCCAAATATGCACTTCACAAAGTTCACTTTCCTCCCTATAGCATATAATAGACATTCGTGTTCGAAAGGAACAGAGGTGGTCCTAGAAGCGAAACGGAAATATTGGTCATAGGAGTGAACGTTAGAGTCACCATACAGGATGCCAGCTAAGTTGAATAAAGAGAGACCAACTTGATGTCACTTGCTTTTTGATTACATTATTTGATGCTCAACATGTTTCGGATGTTAATACATCCATCCTCAGGAGCTTGCGACTTATTTGTTGAGTTATTTCATGGGTTGTATTGTTCTGGTTCAATGTGTGTTGGTGCTACGTTGTGGTTTGGCATCGAACCAGAGCAATACAACCCATGAAATAACTCAACAAATAAGTCGCAAGCTCCCGAGGATGGATGTATTAACATCCGAAATATGTTGGGCAGCAAATAATGAAATAAAAAGCAAGTGACATCAAGTTGGTCTCTCTTTATTCAACTATCAAGATGATGCACGGTCCAATAAACATTAGATTTTCGGCTAAGTTATTGAGGAGATTTTTTAATTTAACGTGAGGCGTCCTTGTTGTGCTTGAAGACTACTTAATGAAATACAACCCGTCAACGCTACAAAACTTTGTTTGACGAGTTGTACTCGTATTTCTTGAGTTACATAATTATGATATTTTACACGTATATTGCACCTTACTGGAAAACGTTTTATTTGCGTGTAGTATTATACTAAACCTTTCCTCAATTTCTTAAATATCCTGAAATTAAAAGATTCTACAAGACTATACACAATTTATAATTTTAAAGCCTGCTTAATCCTTTCAAACGCCAGCTGTATTTAACCACTTCATAACTTCACGTTAATTAATTAATTAATTAATTACGTAATAGGTAGCATTAATGGGTGTGTAGACAGAGCGTGCAAGTACGCTGAACGCCCATCGATTTTAAGAATGCACAAGCTTCCATTATCAGGGTTAATATGTGCAGATAGTTTATGCACTCGGATTATTTAATCCGGTTTGATATCACGAGATTCTGTACAACAAGGTGAGGACAACCCTGCTAACACACCTCTTGTATTTCTGTACCATACACACTCAGATCGTGAAGACGGAGTCTGAAATTTTCTCCAAACGTACGGCAGCACAGTCCCATTCAACAACGTTCAAACACCCATAATTATATAAAGAGCCACTGCATTTATATGCATCAAGTTTTGGTATCCTCTTCAGGTCAACAGAATATGCACCTGCATAAAAATAATATAACTTCTCGGAAGTTAATTGAAGTATTTTTTTCTTTGCGTTTCTGTAGTTACTAAATAATGAAATGAGTGTACACTTGTGTAAACTTGAAAGAAATGCCCCGATATAACAGGATGTGGACAGCTATTGCTGCAGACATTGATATGGAATGCCCAAATTAAAATTCCATCCTAATCATCTTTATTGACTCGAACCACCCAGCCTCCGCTTCTATCCACCAGCTTTCTACAGCACTATCTGAGACTTGATATTTTTTCCTTCCTGAAACTAAAGTTAACTAAATCTCATCTCACAAATTCTTTTCGAACTTTTCCAATTGGCCACGTTTAATTAATATTCCACGTCAGTGCTATTAAGAAGGAAGAATGCCTAGCCCAAGAAAATCATGCAGAGGGAAAAAAATTACAGGGAATTTCAACATAAACGTGTCATTAATTTGAACCATTCTTGCTGGAAATTTTTTTTTCTTAACTTATTCTTTGTATGGCATAAGGAACTCACTCCCATTTAAACGAAAGTGTCACCAATTAACCTTCAAAACCCTGACAAAGAGGCCCTTGTACCTGAGTGATTCAGAGCACTGTGATAGCATATTTATTACATTTTCTTCTCTTTAATACGGGACTGGGAGACAGTCTAATTTGTTACTTTCATCTTTCTTAGAAACAAAAGAATTCTTATGCTTTCGTTTAATTGTATTGTAAATTGCTAGCTTATGAAATGCTTATAATAAAAAACAATTTAAAATTTAACCCGACAAAATGAGTCCCAAGATATTATAGCCATATTTATATTCGTGTGGTGTAGATGGCCTATCAACGTAACTCCATTTCCCTGACCAATTGCTTCACCCTTCTGTGCAAGGTCTCATTAAAAACATGAAACTCATCGATAGTACATAATAGGTGAGTCAACCCTGCTGTCACAAAAGCTAACTACATTTACAAATGACTTGCAATGTGGGCGACATCACTACAATGTCTTTAAATTAATAAATATTTTCCAGTGCCTAAGCAATTTTTAAACCTGCTACTTTACGAATTGAAAGCATATACACCTTATTTGGAAATGTGATCTTCTTCGATGCAATGTAACTCAGACTCGTACACGGTTACAAACGTAAGGGAAAATCGGTACATTTCTGAAGACAAGAGAAGTAAGCTCCACTACCATGATAAATTCAAGTGTCATATGCAAAATAACCATCCAGTGTTATGGTACATGTATGGATGTGGTGTGGAATAATAATTTGTAAACACAAAATATATGCACAATAGTGCTATCAATCACGCTTTAATCTGTGGTAAAATTAAAATACATTCTCGGATAAAAAATTTTACAATGTACGATTTCGGTTCTACCGCCGTTAATAAAAGTTTACATTCCAACGAAACATAATATAACAGATATTAAAATTAAGATATGCAAAATATATCTCGCAGTTCACTGCATAGAATGGGACCGCAGTGCCATCTGCACTTCAAGACAAACCCCTGTCTGAAGTATCCTAGATTTTCGGTCTCAGGAAAAAGAAACAGATTTTATAAAAAAAATTCCACACAATCCAAAACAGAATATATGTTACTAGTGGAAAGGAAAAGGTTTTTTTACTGTCTCTTTTATCTTGTCTTTAAGCACAGCAGCTTTAACGCATATTAAGGCAGCAGCGGAATGTAGATCTGGTAACAATAACCGCATAAAGGACCACGAAGAAGACAAAAATCTCTAAGCTGTACGACTAATCTGCCTTTCTCATAGGAATAAACAGTTATCGCAGTAGGTCTATTAAACACCTTATAGTCCACAGCGAAAAGGGCGACTAAATATTTTTGCAGGCAAAATAAAATAATCTAAGTTTTATTTGATGTGCTAACATAACGCGTAAAATTACCAATAAGCCGGTGTTTGACGTTCACGTGACCGTGCATCGTGATAAATTCTTAAAATAAAATAAACTGAATGCACTAATTTCTCAAAATTATTTTTCGACTAAAACTCTACATATTTCGGACAGTTCCTCTGTCCATCAACAGGAGTTTTTCACTGTACACACAACAATGGTTTATGTCATACAGGTTTGCTGACAGCTTGCAAACAGGATCAGGACGGAACTCGCAAACTGTCAGCAAAACTTTATGACACATACTATTGCTGTGTGTACAGTGAAAAACTCCTGATGATGGACAGAGAAACTGTCCGAAACATGTAACTTTTTATTCCAAAAATAAAGCTGAGAAATTAGTGCATCTAGTTGGTTTTATTATAAGAGTAATAAGCCGGGATTTGCATTTATCTTTCATGTGAGGTCGCTTTCAACTTCCCAGAGAATGTAGTCGACCGGCATATTGCACGGGAGTAAATAAAATAAAATGAGATTAATAGAAGGTTCCGTAGCAGAATTAGAGGCAACATTACTTAAACTGCTTGCAGGGATGAAAGAACGTGACAATATTAATAAAGACGGTGAGTTTACGTGTGAATATTTAAACCGGACACTTTCCCGATGCAAATGAGAAAAGATAAGATTTGAAAAATTACAAAGAGATTTGAGCAAACATATATAACTATGCTTTTATGCATAACCATCGTAAAAGATGCAGATCAATGTCCATGGGTTGGCAGGATTTGAAAATACGTAAGTGAGGTTGACCGAGTAAAATTTCACCCCGCTTATCCCAACTTAATGTTACTGCTATTATTGGAGCTATATTTCTCTAAAACAACAAGATCTTTATCTGAATATTCTACTACTATACTTAATGGAAGCACAAGTTGTCTCCTGCTTGAAACCCAGACGAGTAAAAACAGACTGAAGTCTGCCTTCAGACTAGAGACATTGCTCTAGGAGGAACAGCAGTGAAGGCTTGTGATGGAGATACTCTATGAAAAATGAACCTTGAGAAGAATTGATGGTCCCTTCCAGATCCCCGTTGAAAATAGGACTGTAGTCCAATTAATATTCCATATTATACTATGGAGTGATTGATGTCGTGTGGATGCTTAAGAGAGACTCATTCTAGGTCGCTGATATTGATGAACATTTGCTATCTAAAGATGGTTGATGTAAGCAAAATACATTTTCTGGTATGGTGAATGAAATATCAAAGAACATTATCCTTTCAGATAATAAGAATAACTATCCATCATTATGGAAGATCATGAGAATAATATGTTTAATTAAAAGCTTCTACTCAATTACGTATATCATAGAGACCGACTGAAGTCAAGGGTTTTTATTTATGTTATACATGAGGACCAGATGTGTCAGAGACAAGAGTCAGACCTCGTGCATCGAAGAATTGTTACATATATATATATATATATATATACTCTCAATGATCTAAATCAGTGTTTCTCAACCTTTGTGAGACCGCGGCCCGGTAAATTCCTTTTTCATAAGACGAGGGCCCGGGCCCAACAAATTTACTCGTAAATACTTTCCCGTTTTTTAAGTGCATACATTAAAAAACATAAGTATTAATAATTAATTACGAAATAATCATAAAGAGTATTAGTACACCTATGTACAAGGTGTGGCATGTTGACAAATATAAAATTACATTTAAATTAGTTATGAATCACTGTACTAATGAAATCTTGTAGCATATTGTAGTTTCCTCAGGCCAACATCTGGGTCTGAGTTTTTCGACACATTCACGAACATTTTTCTCCTCAGAATATTTCCACTATAAAATATTTATTCATGAAAATTGCTTAGAAAACTAAAATGACAAATTCCAGGAAAACCTCTCGCGGCCCGGTATAATTGAAGCCAGGGCCCGGTACCGGGCCGCGGCCCGGCGGTTGAGAAACACTGATCTAAATTACTGTAAGTTATTTTGGAAAGTAGGTGGCTCATTGTTGACCCCAGTGAAGACAACTCCAAATATTTTAACTCTGATAGCAGCATCAAATTTACGGTCGAGACGAACTGATTTTCTTGGTATAAAAATTAACACCTGCAGAATCTTTTGAGAGATTATTCTGAAGATATAATTGATTGACGATGCGGAGTATTTGGAACTTCGGTTTACTTGTTTATTTAATGCGGACGGGCGCTAGACAACCTTCGCTATCGAAATGCCTGATGTGGGATTTCTCAGAAGCTGGAATTTATTGCAATTTCTTCTACATTGTCTGTCTCACTAGAACTGCAAAATATCACAAACACAAATGCCAATTCTAAATAATTATGGACTAATATATTACATAACACCTGAACACTGAGTATACAAAAGCAGACAGAGACTTAACAAATGTTTGGAACTGTTGCCGGACACAAATTTCGAAGAAGTCAAGTACAATTTTACACCGACAAAAAATTTACAGAAATTCCGAAAAGACGGTCAGATACGCATTTTAGTGAATTTAGAAAATTAGTATAACTTAACAGTTAATCAATACTTAAAGTGGAGGATTACGTTAATTTACACTAACATTTATATAGTATGGATTCATAAAATCTGATGAGTGTCAAAATAATATCGCAATTCCTGCGTCTGCCGCGTACTTTAAACATTCACTTCTCCTTCTACTCATCTTTTTTCTTCAACTTTCCTTCTCCTTTCTCCATTGCACGTTTCTGCTGCTGTCGTTACAGCTTTTCAGAATGTCTTCTCTGTGCATCCTGTCTGAGTTTACTTTCTGAAGGTGTAAATTTATCAACATAGATTACATAATCTACATACATTACACCAGAAATCTCGTCATATGCAATTTTAAAAATCTTATGTAACAAAGGATACGTTTTGGAATTCTAATATCATTTACCACCTTAACGTCAAGAAAAAATATTTTTCAATAATAAAAAAACATAATCAGGTCAGACGATTTAACTTTAACGGATTACACATGGTCCATTGTAATTGATTTATCTCATGGAAAATTATCGAATGTGGTTTTTATGTTTAGTATTACTACTTTAAAAATGTGGGGTCTGGAGTTGTTTTGGAGTGTCGTTCTTCTGTTTGTTTCTTGGGAATCTGTGTGTCAGAGATATAGTGAATTGAAACTCAAAGAGTATGAAGTAGTTTCTATAGTAAAACCAACGAGATGCACCAATTTCTTAAATTTATTTTATTTTGAAGTAGTATTCTACATGTTTCGGACGGTCTTTCCGTCCATCATCAGGAGTCTTAAAATGTACATACAACATCAGGAATATGTCAAACAGGTTCAGTTACTGCTTGTTAGCAAGCTAGAGCAGTCGCTGAACCTGTTTGACATATTCCTGATGCTGTATGTACATTCTAAGACTCCTGATGATGGACGGAAAGACCGTCCGAAACATGTAGAACACTACTTCAAAATAAAATAAATTTAAGAAATTGGTGCATCTCGTTGGTTTTACTATAAAAAAATATCAAGATGCACGGCTTTATGAACGTCAAAAGTATGAAGCATTATTCCAGTGTAAAACATCTAATTGTTTTCATCTACAGCTGGGTTTTGAGAAACGGTTCCTTGATGTTTTATACGAAAAAAAAATACTTGTGTGAGTTACTTGTCTCAAACCTTCCTCAAACCTACATCTAACAAGAGCGAATTCAACTGTTTTCATCGTTTAAAAGATTTTTTTTTAAATAAACCATTAACTTTAGGCCCTTGAATTTAATGTTTGCTGACCTGTCAAATGGACATATATTGAAGCTCTGAAAACAAATGTACACGTAATACCTTTCAATTTGCCACACACTGTTCCCGTAGAATTCAGGGCATCGCACCGGTTTACTTGCTTTAATCCTACGTTTTTTATAATGCTAAAACTTTGGTTGCAAACAAAAACAGAAGTCTTTTGACAGGTAAATAGAGTAGAGGTCGTTAGAGGAGTGAATGCGTGACAAAGTCGGAAAGACTTTAAGAAGATAAAGAGGTGCGTCCAAGGTACAACATCTCAGTAATTGATGGTGTCTCTGCTGTGTGACTAAACGGTTGATCAAGCCATAAAACAGAGAAACGTTTGTCAGCTATCCTGTTTCTCTAGTACTATTGTTGTTTCTTTCAATATAAATTGACTGTTTATTTGCACCAACATTCAGTCTCCTACTTCAGGAATTCATAAGAGATAAGTCTTACAAATAAATTCAGGTAATATCTTCTTATTCGTCGACTTATAAACACCGGTTTTAAAAAGTTCAAACATCAACCAGCCACAGTGAGTTTTCGGTATGTGGGGATTTACCTCTCTCCCAAACTGCACTCCGTACAGAGACATTAGTACTATAAAGAGGGCGGCCTGAAGCGGTGGAGTCCAAAGTTTTTGTGTTCGTCAGTCCAAGATTTCCGTATATACGATTTTGTCTACAAAACACTGTATCTTAATTACCAACACACATTCTAATAAATAAAAATACATAAAACTGTTATTATATAGGCGACTTAAGTTTAACGTCAACACTTTTTTGGATGAAGGTTTGGCTGTTCTCTACTTGACATATAGTAGACACAGCGAACATAGGCGATGCTCTTCAGACGTGTTTACGAAGAGGGCGGAGTAAACAAACTGTGAGAGGTGCTCCATATATACAACCCGGTACTCTACTCTAGTAGCTCAGAATTTATAGACACACTCAGTAATTCCAAATTAGGCACAAGAATAAAAAATATAGGAAACTTTGAAATGACAGTGAATACCCTTTGACAACTAAGGAGAAAAGTTTGACAAATCCAATCTGTAACAATGGTTTCCACATATAACAACCCCATTGCTCCACTTGTATAAATTATAGCCTCTGACGAACGCTATGATATCGCAGTGTGTCTAAATATGCACACTGTGCTCCTGAAATGGCTTCGAAAGTTGACCTAAACTAAGACAAGAAAACAGCCAAGGAACATTGACTTCCTTGCCATTACTACGATATATATATAAAACCACAAATCACAGTCGAACCCGGTTATAACGACTTCGGTTATATGACACCTCGCCTATAGCGTCAGATGATCTGTGGTACTAATTAATTCCTCACTTTTAACCATATCATTACAATAATAGTTTATACAAACACTCGATTGTAAGGACACAAAATATTCAGTCCCTTTCACAACGCAGTAACCGATTTCGAATCTGCTTTTATCTTATCCTCCAAAAACATAAAGAACTAAACATGGCAGACAACCCGAGTGAAATTCCTTTCAAATATTTCTTCTTCAAACACAGAATGAAAATTGTGCGTCATCAAAATTATTGAAATAATGTTTTAAATTTTAAGCGCTTATGAATGGGGGCGTTCCGTACCTGAGATAGATCACTTCAACATAGATTGAACTACCTGGCGGTAGGTTGTGTACATTGAAGAGTATTTGTGTCTGAAGTAACACCCAGATTATTCTACAAGGACATAATGGAGAAGAGTTCACTTCTGTAGTAATAATAATAATAATAATAACTTATTATAACTGTGCTAAAATAGAGCAGTTTCTAAAGTATTCGGCATCATTTATTCAAGTGTTTCAAAATTTCAGGACACAAACTGCCCAGGCGACTAAAGTTTGTTGGGTGTCGCCTAATGCTTTTGGATCCTCAGCATGAACATTGTTTCATGACACCCTTCTGGGGCATGTAATTTTGAGGTGGTTCATAATTTTTCGGAAAATTTTTAACAATGTTTTAATCAAAACACAGGAAGAGTGTTGGCCTTCTTTCTCGTACTGTAATACATCCAAAAATTCTCTAAGCACTAAACACCTGTAGGGTATTACAGGATAATTCGATTAACGCCCCCATTCTTAATGTGCAGACACAAAAAACGTAAGACCAGTTAGACAGACACCACATGTATATAGGACAAAGTACATTATCTAATAAATTACAAACGAAAACACATACACAAGATATAATAAAGATGATTCACCTTAGGTAAGAGACAGGATGATTAATGTTATAATTATGGAAGCGAGAAGCGAAGGCTTTGCAATGCGGGGCCAGTTAATAAACAAGCAAACTATTACACGAATACGCACACACACACACACACGCACTCACACACGGACACATGGTGCACAATTACGCAGCAAACAGAAACAAAGCAGAAACAAGTTGGGGTAACTACTGGAGCTAACCCAAGTGCCCCAAAATAATAATAATAATAATAATAATTTGTATGTAAGAAAACAAATAATACTTGTAGTAATAGTGCAAATTGGAACCATTCCAAAATCATTCGGAAAATACTCGAGCAATGGAGCGGGAAAACATGAAATCGAGGAAATATAGAAAACAACCATACTGGGCACTGCACACGTACTTCGGAAGGCACTACGATAAAAGTACAAAGATCTGTACTCCTCACCTAATACCATTCGGGTGATCAAACCGAGAAGAATGAGATGGGCGTGGCATGTAGCAAGTATGGGGAGAGAAGAGGTAAATACAGGATTTTGGTTTGGAAAACTGATGAAAAGTGACCACTTGTAGGACGCAGGCGTAGATGGGAGGATAACATCATGATGGATCTTCAGGAAGTTGGATGGGAGGAATGGACTGTCTTGATCTGGCTCGGGAGAGAGGCAGGTGGCAATTGCTTATAAAGGAGGTAGTGAAATTTCAAGTGACATGAAAATGCGGGAAATGTCTTGACTAGCGGAGAAACGGTTAGCTTTTCAAGAAATACTCTGTTCCATGGATTACGTAAGTAAGGATGTACAAACTTACGACAAGCGAATAACACGAGCGCCAGTTTTGTTGAGTATTTAAGGTTTTGTATGTAAATTATTTCTTAGAATCACAATCCATATTTACCCTATTTTTCACAGTTAATGTAATTTATTTTAAAAAGATAGAGGTAAAACAGTCCCGTTACAGGTCTGGAGTGGCCCACAGGGTTCCAGGAATTTAAAGTTCCCAGATTTCATGACAAAGGCACAGGATACAGGTAAGGTTGTCAGTCGTAGGCACCGGCCGCCTTTACCCCACAAAATGCTCCTGGTACTCAGATCTGTTAGAGGCTGAGTCGACCCCAGAGCCAAAGTGCGATCGGAAGGATTTTATGTCAATAAAAGATTCCAATGACACCAGCGAGGGTAGAACCAGCGACCTTCCGATTTTTAGCACAGCACCTTAACAACTGCGCTACCGCAGTCCCCATTAACAAAAATATAGGTACTCTAAACTGTCTACGTACAAATCAATCAGAACGCCTATCGTACTTTACGCAACTAAGGGGATATCCAACTTTTTTTATATAAATGCTTAAACTGATCGGTCACGGAACGTAATTCTGAAACGTCCTCTGGCTGATCTTGCCCACTGAATTTATTCAAAGAGCGATGAACTTGCTACTTGGCTTAGGGCAGTTATCATACACCACATCAGATTGGCAGTCTACCAACTTATAATACTCTGCTGCTCCCCACATTTGATGTAATTATATCGTAGGCACACAAGTCCCACTTAAAACACAATCCCTGCTCAACCATGTGCACAATTACATCCCCTGACGTACGTATTATTTGTCCGAGTGTTTATGTTAAATTATCCCAGTACGTTAATCAACAACCGACTAAAATCACCAAAATAGAGGTCCAAATACATGACACTCTAAACCTATAAACCGAAAAATTGTGTCGCTGACGTATGTAATTATTTTCGTGTCGGGAGGAATTGTGGGGGCCCACGAAATTTCGTTCATTAATTAGAGTCACCCATTAAGCCTTATTAGGAGTTCTTGCGATGTAGATATAAAGACTTATGTGAAGATCGCATTATTCCATCTGTACGTTTACACATATGGCCCAGTATCAGCGACTCAGATATTTCGACGATTTTGCACGTAATTCTGTAAGGGAGCTCTTTAGAAAAGTTGTCAAGTATCACTACCTTTTGTGAAAATCAGCTCAGCTATAGTTGGTAAATACATTCACTCATATGTTAATAAAAATCCAACCAGATGTAACTGTATGCAGATATTTAATTACTGCAAAGTCACTCTACATATTTCGGGTGTCACAAAAAAATATATTCACTCATAAATTCAGTATTTTGTAACTGATACTTTTTAAATTCGGCGCAGAATATTTTCACATTAATTCCATCAAGTGATCATCATTTGCTTGAAAGTTACTGAAATGACACTGGCTTACTTTGTTTAGGAGCATAAACAAAATTTTGAACATGCATGCTACATTTCTGTCAAACTATGATAAAATTACGTTAAATAAATGCCCTTAAAATTTATTGAAAGCGTGTGGGTTGAGTGGAAACTGCGAAATGAAACCCATAATACTAACGGAAGAGAAGGGATTTCTATCCTTATTTCCTGCATTTTTCCCTCGATTTGCGTCAAATTCGGTATCACAGATGTGCAGACAATGAAGTTCAGTATTTGTACTTGTGAAAACAAGCCTAGGAAAGACTGTAATTTTCTTACGGTTCTACATAAAATTATGCTTTTATGTGTTCCGAAAAGCCGCATGTCATTTAGAACATAAGAAACGCCTTTTTGGTGTCTGCGTTCTACGTCACTTATCCATCATTTTCAATCTTCCTCGCATAAAACACGACGAAGTTGTGCCTTATCTCTCCCTGTCCACACCTTTTACTGCACGAACTATTCAAAATATTTAGGTAAAATATGATATTAGTTATGTGCACCAATATCTGTGTGGTGAATTTTTTCTTGATCACTACTGGGCAGACATAAATTCCTTCTGTGACACTTCAATAGTGGAGTCACAGTTTTCCTAAAAATACAACACACATGAAACAATGCAATAAATAGAAAAAATGTAAACTATAAGCAAAAATGATGAAAATTATGAAAAGACAAAACCATAAAATGTGAAAGTTTCGAAATTCTTGCGTTTCTTTAAGCTTTAATACTACAGTCTTTTTATACATTTCTCTTCTCTTCCAGTCGTGATAAGCCCTTAGTCCTTCTCAGCTTCTTTTCAGTTTCTCATAAAAATATTTGTTTAAGAATAATCTGTTATTAAGCTTCTAGTCAAAAATCTTTTGTCATAATATTTTCAAATTTTATAAGTCTAGTATTATGATTTGATTGGCAACATTATTGCACACATTTTCGACAGTGATGTCACATTTTTTGTTAGAGTGGATGTAAGGAGTTATTAATTAAACATGTCGAAATAAATTACTTTTAAATCTAAATACTTTAATTTTACTCCTGAAAGTGCCGTAAATTGTTTATGCAAATTTTTCTAAAAAATTTATGAGTGTTAACGTAAAAAAATATACGCTTTATTAGTCAATAATAGGTAGCAGATTTTAAAATTTAATAATAATAAATCAAAAGTAACAGCAGATTTTTCAACTCTCTATTACGAGTAGAGAATTAAGTACTTTCATAATTATAACTCAGAGTTTAAAAAATTGTATATTATACATACAATAAATGCAACATCTCTTTCAGTCAGCACAACTATGTTCTATTTAAGTATAGCACAGAGCTACATTTCTCGACCATTTCGACTTATCTTCAAGGAAGTTCAATTGTCAAAAATATAAAAGTACCCAAACATAAACGTTTACACTAATTTGGGATCAAGGGTTTATAATAACATGAGTTTAGGTACTGCGAAGATAAATAATTTTTAAAATAATATAAATTTACACAAATGTCTAAACCTCATTAATGAGTGAAACCCTGAAGGGGTTCCAATCCAAATAAACCCTTAATCTTATTTTGGGTCAGTAATGAAGTTTGTATTGTTCGGGATAGATCAGTCTGCATAGCGCCTTGCTACTAGATGAAGGTCCCGGGATCAAATCCCGTTGGGGGCGCGATCTTCCTTTCCCGTCCAACTTGGCCTGGAGACCATTCAGCTTCGTATTTAATGAGTAAATTTTCTCCTTTTCCGGAGGGTAAAGCGGTTGGAACGTGCCGTAGCGCAGAGGATAAAGAAAGAGTGCAAATATACCGGCACTCTCCGGACCTTCATGGACTGTTGTAGGTCGAAATGAACCTTTTATTTTTATTTCATTTATATTTATCTCATTATTTAACCAACTTGATGCACACAATTTTTGTTTTACAATAAGTTCATTTCATGCCACTACATATTTCGAGCACATGTACTCATCATCTGGAGGTCAAAATTGCATTACACAGCCTCTGGTATCATCACACCTATAGGTGGCCGTCTCGTGCACGAGTTGAGAGAGGATACTGAGATGCACGGTAAGCAAAGCGTCAAAATTTAATTTATATGTTTTCATTTTATGCAAGGTGTGAGAATATTGCCCGTGTTTTGTTTAGTATACCAATACTGCGTAATGTGTTATATGCTTCAGATTTGTACCGTGCATCAATGACATATAAACACTGTATTATCCAACTTATGCACAATTATATAATTCGTAGATACAATTAAAATTACATAATATTTAAAAGTGCTCCAACATGTTTCGGATCACAGAGGATCCATCATCAGGGAGCCTTTTACAGTGCTTGGCTAAAATTAAAAGAATGGTTCTATCGTGCCCGTTGATATGGACGAGGTCGGTGTTATGGCAGCATAATGTAACCCGTTGTATATGTGTGTGTGTGTGTGTGTGTGTGTGTGCGTGTAGTTCACTGTATAGGAAGGCCATCCTATATAGTGAACTACACGCACACACAAAGGCTCAGAATATGTTGCCATAACACCGACCACATCCATGTCAACGGACACGATAGAACCATTCTTGTAATTTTAGCTAAGTACTGTACAAGGCTCCCTGATGATGGATCCTCTGTGATCCGAAACTTGTAGGAGCACTTTTAAATATTTTATAATTTTAATTGTATCTCCGAATTATATATTTGTGCATAAGTTGGACAATACAGTGTTTAAATGTTATATGCTTCTCTTCATACGCTGGTCTGTGTTAGAGCTCTAATTTTCTTTCTTCCTGGTGCTCCTTGTGCTGTGAAAATTGTGTTTTCCGGTAAGTATTGTGAGATTCTCTCAGAAACATTAAGACATTCCAATTCTAAACAAGGGTTAGTGTAGAAGTTAGAATAACTTTCTCTTGTACGACAGTAAAAGAGGCAGTATACGTACGAAGTAGCATCAAAGTTATAACGGCAATGGCACGAAAGATCCATTTTCTTTTATCTAGGAATTATTATATATCCTATCATAATAATTATACTTTCCAGTTACGGACTAACCCAGAAGTCCCTGTGCACCTGCCGTACATTATGATAATATTCACAGTGTCCCTCTTAATTAATACAAGTACTTTTCTCATACTTACATCACAACGAATGTTGGGAAAGTCTCTCGCTTACCACAAGTCTTGGGGGCCAAATTTCAAAGAAGAGAGCACTTGGAAAATTAAAGTAATAAAAATCAGTCAGTTGTAACATTAATACTAAGTAAGAGGTGGTTTAAACAGTAAATATATAAATGAGGCCGTTGTAACTTTAACACAAAGAATTAAATGGTGTCATAATCTGTAGTACAGGTGAACAGCGACCTTTGACACATCGTGTACTACAATTTCGAAACCATATAATAAACATATTTTAAATTCTCTATACAAATTGTGTTCAAAAAGAAAGAATAAATGTAAAAACCTATATCCAATAACTGTAGCTCAGAATGTTTATACGCATGACAGATTGTCGGAATTTACACAAGCATGATGTCTGTACGTAATCACATCAGTTTCAAGTGCCTTAGCTTCTACAAACTTAAAATTGGAAAACTTTAGCTTACTAACAAGAGTTAGTGACCCAGTTTAACGTGAAAAAACTAAACGCTTCCAAGCTGGGAGACATTCATATTTCCACTCCACCGTAATAACCAGTAACACCACAGAAATTTACTTTGTTCAATATGATATATGTGTTTGGAAACAGGAACGGTTACAACGAAAATGTATGGGTGCTAATGAGACGAAAATTCTCGGAGTTCAGAATAGCTTAAACTGAATAATTTGCAAGATCATGTGCGTCTGATGGGAAAATGTCTATAACCATTCTGATATTCACATCTGTACAAAGTATCATTTCCAAAATCTGAGAATTACAAGATGATGTTGAAAAGATGCTGAATTTACATAGAGTCTAAATCAGTTATAGCGTCATGGAGGGAATGAATATTTTGTGTTTTTATAAATACGTGTTTTTATATCCAAGGAGTATAATATTTTGGTTAACAGTGAAGTATTGAATGGTACTACAGAAAGTATGACGTTATATACGAGGTGTCACATAAGCCGATATCTTTATAACCGGGTTCTTCTGTACGATTAAACCGAAGTTCTCATTATATTAGCAAAACCTGTTACAGTATTCAAAAGAAAAGCTAAAATTGCAAGTAATCCACACAGCAGAACTCCTTTTCTGAATAGAGTACTAATTCGTAGGTTGCTTTTCCATGATGATGAGTAAAGCAAAATCCTTCGAAATGTCGGTAAAAATTTTTAATGGGCGCGGCTTAACAACCTAATAGACTACTAGGTTCAGCAATAAATTAACTTCAGTTTTTCTAGATACTTCTGTCTTAAGGGACCCTTAATATTTACCACCATATTCACAGCAGTCTACACTTTGACCCTGCTATTAAAACACAGTGTAATGCGCGCAACACTAAGTTACAGTTTCAGTTCGAATTATAATTTTATTTCCTGCATAACCCTATATTTTACCGCTGGCAATTTTAATTCATTTTTAGGCGCGTTAAAGAATTGCATAAAGTGACTGTTAGCTTCGTCATGGCTGTCTGTCTGTCCGTCTGCATGGAACAACTTTATTTCCACTGGAGGGTTTTCATGGAAATTTATATTAGAGCATTTTTCGAAAATCGGTCAAGAAAGTCCTTTTCTTTCGTATCGGAGAAAAATAACGAGTATTCTAGATGAAGCCCAGTACATACTTTTGATATCTCGCTGAATACTTCTTAGGCGAGAAATGTTTCAGTCAAAATTTGTACTGAAAACCTAAGCACACATTTTGTGTTCAATAATTTTTTTGCAAAAACCGTGACCTTTTTAATATAATGTGGAAAAATACGGTACAGCCCTACACACCACAGAAGACAATATAATTTGCCGCATGAGCTTCCCGTGCTGGATAAGTAAGACTAAAAACACACAATCAGAATATGTAATAATTATTGTTTTTCCACTGCAAAAATGGTTACACGAATATGCGTGAATATTTATTTGATATTCAGGTGACCGTGCATCGTGATAATTTCTTATAAAGAAACTAACTATATGCACTAATTTCTCAAATTTATTTTTGGAATAAAATTCTACATGTTTCGGACAGTTCCTCTGTCCATCATCAGGAATTTTTTTATTGTACACACAGCAATGGTATATGTCATACAGGTTTTCTTACAGCTTGCGAGTAGGATCAGGATGGAACGAGTTCTGTCTTGATCCTGCTTGCTGTATGACATATACCATTGCTGTGTGTACAATGAAAAATTCCTGATGTTGGACAGAGGAACTGTCCGAAACATGCACAGTTTTATTCCAAAAATAAATTTGAGAAATTAGTGCATCTAGTTGGTTTTGTTATAAGAAGAGCCTCGAAGTTAAGTCATGTTTAAACTCCCTGTCTTGTGTCTAAAAGTATGCAGCTGCTTGTCACAACTCGCACACTTGGTCTTTCACCGCATCGACTTCTATTTCAACATCTTTTGTTCAGTGAAGACCAAAATCACGTAAATCTTCATTATGTAGCCTTATGCTCCTCGTTATGTGCATTTTCTTAGACACTTCAGTTTTTTGGCAGCGCTCTGCACTCAATAAAATCAAACATGAGAGCCTGGGAAGTTTTCACAGCTGTGCTGCTGACGTTTGAAGCCTTCTGGGATACTAGGCCATTTCGATTGGCTATTATTTACGGACTGTCAGCAAAATTGTACTCTCATCGAAACATCAGAAGCTACTCACAAAAAGCACAGCGGAACTTCCCAGCATATTTTAATTGTCAAGCCAGATTAATTTAAGTTTAATACATATTTACTGATTGTACGTTGTAAGGAGACGTTTCGGTAAGTTTTGTGTACAAGTCGCACAAACATAGAAATGGCGATGTTAATTTTGGGTGTATAATTCCCTATTGTTCTACCTCTAAGAAACAAGGTTTTCTAAGGCAGCACGCACTTTTCATTGCTGTTTTAAAATGGAAAGGAGATCTGCGCGCCGACTGTACAAACCAAAACACTGATTTTTAAATATAATATCTTAAGAATTTTAATCACTCTAAGTCAAGTGATTTTCAGAAAATATTATTGTTTATGAACAAAAGCAATTTGCTGCAGAAAATTTCAATACGTATGTAACATGTTCTTCGCTTCTATTTTGTCTGGTCCATTAAACTACAGGATTGCCACTCTTGTCGCTTTTCGTCAGCTCCCCTCAAAACCACAAAGACGCTGCACAGGACAAATTCACTCAAAATTCTTTGAAGAACCAGGAGTAGAACGTTCTCACTCGAAGTAAATTAAATGAGGAGCCAAGGAGAGGAGATGAATAAAATTTGGAAATTTGGAATATTTTCCCTGATAAGTTTTGGTATTGTTTTGTTTATGGTAAAATACGTTGAAAATAAATTCGAAAGGATCTAACCACGTAAGCAATGGTAGCGACAGCAGAAGTTAAAAACATAAACCATACACAAATGTATGCATTTTCAGCGGGTCCGTGTGTAAGTGACTTATGGAATTAAACAAACCATTTATTGTCGTTGCTGCATATGTGTAGTTAGATATTCTGCTTCAACGTGTAAAACTTCAAGGTTTAATATAAATTATGTAAGAACTTTGTGAATTTATAAATCTCCACGCCGCGCCTAAAAACAAAACCGTCGATGACAGTACAAGCAATCAGTCTTATGTTTTTTTTTCGCAGCGGTGTGATGGTTCAAATCTTCTGGAATATGATGCCAAGTCCCTGATATAAGTTTTTTCCTATGTTTCGAAGGAGCGTGTTGCATTAATTATAACATGTATGGGAGTCCACGAAGAAATTATTTACAGACTTCCATAACCTTGCATAACTACAATTCAAGAGCCGGCACAACTTTAGAACCTGAGAAGAACGTGTTCCTGAATTGCACCTTTGTGAAAAATTCGGAAGTCTCATCTGCCTACATTATTAAACGTTCAGAAAGCCAGTTTTGGAAAAACTTCAACTAAAGTATTAAGAATGACTAAACCTTCACTGTCCTTACACAGAGCATCTGTCACCTGGTTATTTATCTAAAGTTGTTCAAAAAATGGGCACTATTTAATTATTTTAAAAATTTCTTAAGAAATGGTGTTGGAATGTAGCTTCATTTTCAAAGAAGTTTTCAAGATCTTTATATAATGCATTTTTATGTATATTGGACCGTGCATCATTGTGATAGTTGAAGAATAAGAGATCAACTTGATGTCACTAGTTATTAAGTTTTATTTCATTTCTTCTATGCTCAACATGTTTCGGATATTAATACATCCATCATCAGGAGCCTGACACTTTTCTGTTGTATCACCATCCGTGTAGCAGGCTTCAGCCTGCTACACGGATACAACCCCAAACCAGCCACACCGAAACTCCAACACACATCGAAACAAGAACACACGGCCAATGTGGTGATACAACAGAAAAGTCGCAGTCTCCTGATAATGGATGTATTAATGTCTGAAACATGTTGAGCATAGAAGAAATGAAATAAAACTTAATAACTAGTGACATCAAGTTGGTCTCTTATTCTTCAAATATAGTGCATATTGTTGGAAGTATTTTTAAGTACATGTGACTCCAATATTTATCCGTCATATTCGCACGTTCACTCGTTAGAACACGTAATTTTTTAATTCGCCTAACGGACCGTGAGCTCTTAAAGTCAGTGGCGTTTATACACTGTAAATCTCTGGAATCGAGTACATCCTTTGGAGCTTCATTTCGTGGAATTTACAGTTTTCCTACAGTTTTGTGTGAACACGATTAATGGGTTAGATTTATTTATGTTGTTTAACTTCTAAGCATTTATCACACCTCAGAAGAAGGCTGTTTATTGGTGTAAAACATTATATTCAAACTGTGAGTCATATATCGATATCGTTATTTGTCTAAAATATGCTAAAAATTGCAAAAGTACATTACCAATAAAATAAAAAATATATTACAACTTTTAGGTTGCGCAGTTAACATTTATTGCATGTACTGGTGTACTGAACTAATAAAGTTGTACAGCCGATCCCAGTGGCTGCTCCGTCGAAGGTGTGGATCTGCGGTCTCTCGCTTACTTGGGGTTTTGTTTAGAATCCCTCAGAAGGCATGGATGTCTATCTCTTGTGCGTGTTGTTTGTAGTCAGGTAAAGTTTTCCGCGTCGGACTGATCACTTGTCCAGAGAAGTCTCGTGGCTCTATATTTGCATACTTAATAAATAGCACATGTCGCTGTATAACTGCATGCTAAATAAATAGCACATGTGGCTGTATAACTGCATTCTAAATAAATAGCACATGTGGCTGTATAACTGCATGCTAAATAAATAGCACATGTGGCTGTATAACTGC
>Ga0123353_10003260_pt1 | contig 20476 bp, 17 predicted proteins | sample TergutLab28metaG_3_FD_92763 | JGI IMG/M metagenome (GOLD analysis project Ga0123353, IMG submission 92763) | Labiotermes labralis P3 segment gut microbial communities from Petit-Saut dam, French Guiana - Lab288 P3 | ecosystem: Host-associated > Arthropoda: Insects > Digestive system > Gut ... | reverse complement strand
CGTCATGCCGTCGTTGTCCAACATCTTCCCAAACCAAGGGCCGCGGTTAAATCCCACGGGAAGTTCGCCCACTTCTTGGATTTCGACTTCTAATCCCCATTGCTTGAAGAGGGTGGCCGCCCATGTGGTGGCGCTTTGGTAGGCGTCCGAGCCAATGGGACGTCCGCCGATTCGGTTGACCAACATATCCAAATGATTCATGGTTTGGTTGTCGGCTTTGGAAATTTCGATGATTTTGTCAACAACCTTACTGTCTTGAGCATAGACTACCCAAGGCGTTTGTAGCAATAAAACAGTGGCCGCAAGTAAGATAAAACGTTTTTTCATGGTAGGATTTTAAGATTTTTGTTTAATACTACAAAGATATTTATTTTTGCGATGTGAAATTTAGAATTGAATAAAAACACACAATTTATGAAAAATCTGTCTGCGAAACCCAAGAAAGGCTTCCTTTATTACATCGAAAAGGGGGGGAATGCCCTGCCTCATCCGGCTTTACTGTTCGGATTATTTGCGCTTACCGTGCTGGTATTGTCGGCTGTTGGCTCCCTGTTGGGGTGGCAGGGCGTACATCCCGCCACAGGCGAACAAATCGGAGTGGTTAATTTGTTGTCACGCTATGGCATTCATCGCATCATCCTTGATATGGTCAACAACTATACGGGCTTTGCGCCGCTCGGCGTTGTAATGGTAGCGTTGCTGGGAATCGGCGTAGCGGAGAACAGCGGACTGATAAGGGCAGCCATTAACGCCATGCTGGTAAAGGCTCCGGCAAAATATATCACGTTTATGGTCGTTTTTACGGGAGTTATTTCGACCGTGGCGTCTGATTTGGGATACATACTGATTATTCCCTTGGCAGGCGTTATCTTTCACTCGATAGGCCGGAATCCCTTTGCCGGAATGGCGGCGGCATTTGCCGGCGTGAGCGGCGGTTTCAGCGCGAATATATTCATCGGCTCTATTGACCCGCTGCTGGCGGGGCTTTCCACCGAAGCGGCGAATATCCTCGACCCCGACTACTACGTGCTGCCAACGGCAAACTACTACTTCATGGCAGTCTCAACCATTCTTATTGCGGTAATTGGTACGGTGGTAACGGCAAAATGGATAGAGCCTCGTTTGGGCGCATACACGGGCGAGGTGGAACGGGAAGTGATTGTACAACCTACTGCCTTAGAGAGAAAAGGATTGAAAAGAGCAGGATTGGTTTTCTTGGGTTGGCTTATCCTTTTTGTCGTATGCTTGATTCCCGAAAACGGCTTTTTCCGAGCCGGTGACGGAAGTATTCTTCACTCTCCGCTTTTGAAGGGATTTATATCGGTACTGTTTTTAGTAATGGCTTCTTGCGGAGCGGTGTATGGTTTCACGGTCGGCAAGTTTAAAAAAGGAGGAGACGTTATCAACGGAATGCACGACAGCTTTAAAACTTTGGTATCCTATTTGGTTTTGGTATTTTTTGCCGCACAATTTATAGCGTGGTTTCGCTGGAGCAACTTGGGATTACTGCTTGCCATAAACGGAGCGGGTATGTTGCAAAATGCCGATATTGGCCTTATACCCTTGGTCATTAGCTTTGTGATATTTGCTGCGTTTACGAATCTTTTCATGGGCAGCGCCTCGGCAAAATGGGCCATTATCGGGCCTGTATTTGTCCCCATTTTCATGCTTTTGGGATATTCTCCCGAGTTGGCGCAAGCGGCCTTTCGCGTAGGCGACAGCGTTACCAACATTATTTCGCCCATGATGAGCTTCTTTGCCTTGATTATTGTCTATTTTCAAAAGTACGACACAAAAGCCGGTATCGGGACGATTGTAGCCACCATGCTGCCCTTTACGATTACTTTCTTCATCGGCTGGGTAGCATTACTTGTAGCTTGGATTTTGCTTGGGTTGCCGTTAGGACCTAATGTCCCGCTATACTACGGATTGTAGGCGTTACCCAAATTTCAGCGTCAGTAGCTCCATAATTTTAATGGAAGCCAGTGACACCGGAGTTCCGGGCCCAAACACCGCCATCGCCCCTGCGTCGTAAAGCGTCTGGTAGTCCTGCGCGGGAATCACCCCTCCCACAATTACCATAATGTCGGGACGGCCCAAGCGCTGCAACTCCTCAATGATTTGGGGGACTAAGGTTTTGTGTCCGGCCGCCAGCGAAGATACCCCCACAACATGCACGTCGTTCTCTACGGCTTGTTTGGCCGCTTCGGCAGGGGTTTGAAAGAGCGGCCCCATGTCCACGTCAAAGCCCACGTCTGCATAGCCGGTGGCCACCACCTTGGCGCCTCGGTCGTGCCCGTCTTGACCCAATTTGGCAATCATAATGCGGGGCTGACGTCCTTCTTTTTTGGCAAATTCGGCCACCAATTCCTTGGCGCGGGCAAAGTGGGTGTCGTTTTTAACTTCTGATGAATATACTCCTGTGTTCATACGGATTACGGCTTTATAACGTCCAACAATTTTTTCGCAGGCGTCCGAAATCTCGCCCAGCGTGGCGCGGTTTTGGGCGGCTTCTACGGCCAAGGCCAACAGGTTGCCGCTCTTGGATGTTACGGCTTGGGTAATGGCAGACAAACATTCGGCGACCTTAGCCTCGTCCCGATGGGCGCGCAGCTCTTTAAGGCGGGCTACCTGCGATTCGCGTACCTTGGTGTTGTCTACGTCCAAAATCTCGATGGGGTCTTCTTTTTCGAGCCGGTATTTATTGATGCCCACAATGGTATCTATGCCCGAATCTATTCTGGCCTGTTTGCGGGCGGCGGCCTCCTCAATCCGCAGCTTGGGAATACCGGTCTCTATGGCCTTGGCCATGCCTCCCAATTTTTCAATCTCTTGAATATGCCCCCAAGCACGGTGGGCAATCTCGTGGGTCAAGGACTCGACATAATAAGAACCGGCCCAAGGGTCTACCGATTTACAGATATGGGTTTCGGATTGAATGTAGATTTGTGTGTTGCGGGCAATCCGCGCCGAAAAGTCGGTGGGCAGGGCAATCGCCTCGTCTAAAGCGTTGGTATGCAAAGATTGGGTGTGTCCCAATGCGGCGGCCATGGCCTCAATACAGGTACGGGCCACGTTGTTAAAGGGGTCTTGCTCGGTGAGCGACCACCCCGAAGTTTGGCTGTGGGTACGCAAGGAGAGGGATTTGGGATTTTTGGGATTGAACTGATTCACGATTTTAGCCCAAATCATCCGGGCGGCCCGCATCTTGGCGATTTCCATATAGTGGTTCATGCCGATGCCCCAAAAAAAGGAGAGTCGGGGCGCAAACTCGTCCACGCTCATGCCGGCGGCAATGCCGGTGCGGAGGTATTCCAAACCGTCTGCCAAGGTGTAGGCCATCTCAATGTCGCAAGTAGCTCCGGCCTCCTGCATGTGGTAGCCCGAAATAGATATCGAGTTAAACTTGGGCATGTTCTTGGCCGTGTAGGCAAAAATATCCCCAATAATGCGCATCGAAAATTCGGGGGGATAAATATAGGTATTGCGCACCATAAACTCTTTGAGGATATCGTTCTGAATCGTCCCGTTCAATTCTTCGAGTGTGGCGCCCTGCTCCAATCCGGCCACGATGTAAAAAGCGAGTATGGGCAATACGGCCCCGTTCATGGTCATCGAGACCGACATCTTGTTGAGGGGGATTTGGTCGAACAACACCTTCATGTCCTCGACGCTGCAAATGCTTACCCCTGCCTTGCCTACGTCACCCACCACCCGTGGATGGTCGGCGTCGTAGCCGCGGTGGGTAGCCAAGTCAAAGGCCACGGAGAGTCCTTTTTGCCCCGATGCTAAATTTCTACGGTAAAAAGCGTTGGACTCCTCGGCGGTAGAGAAGCCGGCGTATTGGCGAATCGTCCACGGACTCATGACATACATGGTGCTGTAAGGTCCGCGGAGGTAGGGGGCGATTCCGGCGGCATAGTTCAGATGCTCCATGCCTTCAAGGTCATCTTGGGTATAGATTTTTTTTACGGCGATTTGTTCCGGAGTCATCCATTTTGGGTGATGCAGCGGATCGTAGAACAAGTTGTCGTCTCCTGTGCGCCCGATATTGATATTTTTAAAATTTGGTCTCATGGCGGTTATATTCCTAATTCTTTCTGATACTGTTTTAAGGTCTCCAATACGTTTGATTTTACGCTGATAAAGTGGCGGATGCCCTTGGCTTCCAATTCCGCCTTACACTCCGGCTCTCCGGCCACCACAAGGATGCTTCGGTTGTCTAAGAGTTTGGCGATTTGCGGCACGGCGGCGGCGTAATCATCGTCTGCGGAGCAGGCCACAATAATATCGGCATGGGCGGCAAGGGCGGCTGTTACGCCTTCTTCTATGGCCGCAAATCGGTTGTTGTCTATCACCTCAAATCCGGCGACTGCAAAAAAGTTACAGGCAAACTGAGCGCGGGCGCGGCACATCGCCAAATTTCCAAAGGTGAGCATGAAGGCCTTGGGCGACTTTCCGCTTTTCTCGGTGGCAAATCGCAATGCTTCAAAGGCTTGTGCGCCTCTGTAAGGGGTAAGACCCTTTGCCTGTGCAGGGCGTGTTACCGTTTCCCGACTTACCGCAGCGTCTGCCTTTTCGGTAAAATTGGGAAATTGATTGGTGCCCAAGAGGGTGTCTCGACGGGTAGCGATGTTCATATCGCGTTTCTGCGTGGTCGCCTTTACTTGAGCCTCAATAAAACCGGCGTTAAAGGCGGCGGTATATCCTCCCATATCTTCCACCTCGTTAAAGAGTTTCCACGCCGCATCAACAATGGCTTGGGTAAGACTTTCTATGTAATAGGAGCCGGCGGCGGGGTCTGTTACCTTGTCAAAATAAGCCTCCTCTTTGAGGATGATTTGGGTGTTGCGGGCAATACGGTTGCTAAACTCGTTAGGGGCGCGAAAAGCGTGGTCAAAAGGCAGCACCTCAATGGAATCCACTCCGGCAATGGCAGCGCTCATGGCTTCGGTGGTGCCGCGGAGCATATTTACATAGGGGTCATATACGGTTTGGTTCCAAGGGCTGGTAACGGCGTGTACCATCATGTCCATGCTCATCCAGTCGGCTCCATAAGCCTTTACAATGTTGGCCCACAACAGACGCGCCGCTCTAAACTTGGCAATTTCCATAAAGTAGCTCGAGCCTACTGCAAAGGTAAAATGGATGAAGCTTGGAGCAGCCTCAATATCAGATTCACGATCAATCAGATGATGCAGGTATTCGCTGCCCATGGCCAAGCCAAAGGCCAACTCCTGCACAATACCGGCGCCTGCTGCGTGAATGGCATAAGCCTCTACGCCCACCGTACGGAGCGAGGGGAATGAAATAATCGCTTCCACGCAGGCCTTGAGGCGCTTCATGGAATCGGGATGGGCAAAAGCGCCATGAGTAGTAAGGTGGCGAAGGGGGTCAACATCAAAGAGAACGCAGCGCACGTTCCGTTCATCAATGTCATGTTTTTGGAGGTAGTCGGTAAAACCGGTGATATAACTCAAGGCGGTGGAGCAGTGACAACCTTCAAAATTAACAGGTACTTTTTTCAAGTCAATGCCCGATAAGAGCAACTCCATATCGTTTAGTGTACACGCCTTACTGCCGTCAATGCAAAAACCAACGGAATCGACCCCTTTGGCAATGCCGTCTAAGGCCTGTCTGTTGGCTTCCTTGTAGTTGTCATGAGCGCAATAGCTCTGACGCACCAACCAGTCGTTGTTGTTTCTGGCGCCGCGGACATAGGGGAAGCATCCGGGAATAGCGTCCAAGTATTTAATATCTTTAAGGTTTTCCCTGCGGCAGTAGGGAGGGATGGATAAGCCCTCGTCGGTTTTCCACACTAATCTCTTGTGGTAATCGGCCCCTTTGAGGTCTTTTTCGATTACCGCCTCCCACTGTTGGGTAGAAACCGGAGGAAATTCGGCAAATAGTTGATTTGACATATAATAATGGTTATAGTTATTGGGTGGATGCTTGGAAATTAGAGACTGCAAATATATAAAAAAAGACCCTCGAAAGAAGGTCTTTTGCGTAAAATCTTAACCCAAGACTACTTTAGTGTGGGCAGGGCTCCATCCGTAAAATTCCAAACGCTTGTTGACCACGTAGTCATATTGGTTGTCCACCAGCTTGCCGCGGGAATGGCAACGCAGTCCTCGCCGTCCAAATCGGCAGGATTGGAGACGGGAGTTTTGGGCAGACTATCTTCAAGTAAATTCATGCCGGAAAACGCATGATTATTGTTAAGAGGAAAGCCGGCATTATCTCCGACTATGCGGCCAATGTGAGCACCAGTAGTATGCTCGGTCGAAACGCTGGGATTGAGCGCAACGCAGTGGGTTACGCTGCCTCCGGCAAAAATCCGGCCTGCGATTCCACCTAAATACATAGGACTTAGGCCATTTGGAGTTCCACTGATTGCGCCGGTGGCGTAGCAGTTGGTTACGGAACCGCCATTGACACGGCCCACCACACCGCCTGCACCTTGGTTACTGGCGCTGATGTTGCCGGTGGCGTAGCAGTTTGCTACGCTGCTAACGTCATCAGTACGACCTACCACCCCGCCGATGGCTTGAGCCCCATGGACATCGATGGATGCAGAGCAGTACTCTACTTTACCTCCGTGATTCACTAAGCCCACCACGCCGCCTATAGAGTTGCCACCGAAAATTTCACTGGAGCTGCTGCTACCAATTACATAGCAATGACTTACAGTGCCACCATTTAAATTCCCTGCTACTCCGCCTACATAGCTGCCTATACCGTTATTGATTTCGATTATTTTCACTCCAAGATTCTCAATCGCTCCATCTTCAACAACGCCAAACAGTCCGGCGTAGCCTATACTGCCGACCCGATGGATTTCCAGCCCGGAAACCTCTTTCCCGTCTCCGTCAAAATTACCGGAAAATGGATGGCTGAGATCTTTTCCTATGGGAATCCAATTTGAGCTGGTCAAGGGAATATCTTGGGTCATGATAAAATATTGGCCTGCCTTATCTTCTCCTCCATTTACCTCATCGCGCAACTTCTCCAAATCAAAAGCATCTTTAATCTGGAAGGGAAAATCTTGTGTGCCGTCCGTTATTGTAATGGTACAGGCGCCGGATACGCCGCTGCCATCCGTAGCGGCAGCGGTAATGATGGCTATTCCACCGACTGTACCGGTTATTGTCACCACGCCGGTGGCAGCGTCCACAGTGGCTATGGCGGTGTTATTACTGCTCCAAGTCAGGTTTTGATTGTCGGCATTGGTTGGCTCAATGTCAGCCGTCAGCGTCAGAGTCGGAGGCGATGGGAGATCGTCAATGCTCAGTACAATTACATCCGGATCAATGTCTATATTGGCAACAAGGGCCGGTTCATACCTTACGGTTACGGTGGTTTTGTCGCCGTTGCTTGCCATAAAAGTGAGCGTACAGGAGGGTTGGCCGGGGATGCTGATGGCTTTAAAAGCTACCGATCCGGCAGCTATTTCCATTTCCAGCCAAGGAGGCAGGTCGGTAGTCATGTTCCAAGGCATGTTGCAATTAATGATAGTCGTTGCCACATTGTTAACCCCCACAAGGGTGACAGTAGAAGGACTTGCCGAAATCACGCCCGGCATACAGCAATCAACGTCTTCGCAGCCTGTCAAATAAAGGGAAGACAGCAAAAAGGCGAAGACAAAAGGTCTGAGATTTTTTACATTTCGATACATAGAAAAATATTTTTAGGTTGTTGAGTTCTGTCCTACGGTTAACAATGCCCAAATATAGGATATTTTTGCCAAGTTACGAAACAAATGAACTATAACGGAACTATAACTGAATCATCAAAGTAATTAATTCATTGTTGCGCAGCACTTTGACCTCTACCAGCTCACCTGCTTCAAGTTCGCCTAAGCGCTCCATATAGTCGTATACGTTAAACACTTCTTTGCCGTTTATGTACTTGATGACATCGCCTGCTTTCATGCCGGCCTTTTCTGCCGGTCGGCCGTCCGTAACAAAATCTGCGCGCAGACCGGTGGAGTCTATGGCCGAAAAGTCGGGAATAATTCCAAGCGACACATTAAAAGCGGCGGGACGGGGAGGCGCTTCGGCGTTGTCCACTTTCCGGAAAGTCGGAGCTTGGTCGGCAATGGCCATCCGGTACACGGCGGTAAAGATGTAGTCGCAGATTTGGGACATTTGCGCTATGTTGATTTTGTCGGCGTGGTCGGTAGGGGAATGGTAGTCGGTATGTACGCCGGTGTTGAAGTAGAGTACCGGTATTCCGGAGCCATAAAAAGCCGCGTGGTCGGAGGGGCCGTAGCCGTCTTTGGAGCGGGCCAGCCTAAAGTTATGGGGATTGGGCAGGGAGTCTATAAAGTTGTCTCCACCCTCAAAGGTGCCGACTCCGCCAATATGCAGCACCGCGGTGCTGTCCATACGGCCTATCATATCGAGGTTAAACATGATTACCGGCTTGCCGATTCCGGATACGGGATTGCGCACAAACTCTTTAGCGCCAGCAATTCCTTGCTCTTCAGCGCCAAAGGCTGCCACCACAATGTTTCGCCTAAAATCGTTTTTATGGACGGCGAGCATACGGGCTATTTCCATTACGCCGGCCACCCCCGAAGCATTGTCGTCGGCTCCGTAATGAACCGTATGTTCGTTGGGCTTTTTACTGCCCGATCCCTGTCCGCCCATGCCCAAATGGTCGTAGTGGGCGCCTATTACAATGCTTTCCGTAAGCGAGTCCACAGGGCCGTACAGGCTCATTACCACGTTAAAAGTAGGGACTTGTTCGGAGGATTGGGCGCGGACTAATGCTGTGTAAAAGGACTGGAGTCCCTCGTTGGCAAGGGGATGATAGCCGTATTCGAGCAGGGTGTTTCTGATGTATTCCGCGGCCAGCGTGTCTTGCCGGGTGCCCGGAAATCGCCCCTGCATGTGTTCCGAGGCAAGATGGTGGAGCGTACGGGAAAGGCGCTGGTGCGGAGTTTCGATTTGGGCGTTTAGCCCAAGCGCCAAAAGCAGAAAAACAAGAGTGAGTCGTATCATATCTTGAGTGCTTGATTATTAAATTGTAAAATAGAATTGGAAGGCATAGCCGAAAGGAAATCTCGAATATAAACATGTTCGATACCGTCATATGTATTTTCAAACGATTGTTCTCCCGAAACCAAAATCTTGGGATAGTTATCTTTAATTTTTAAAAGATTGCCAAATTCCCGCTCCATAGTTTCCTGCATCAACAGTTCAACGGCAACCTGTACATAAAGCGTTTCGCCGTTCCGGGTACAAACAAAATCAATCTCTCCGGTTGCGAGGGCGCCCACCTTAATGTCGTAACCACAAAATGAAAGGTGGTTATAAACCATATTTTCCATGCGCCGCGCCCTGTCCTGCGGTTTGTAGCCGGCGATGACATTACGGATGCCCATATTCTCAAAATAATATTTTTCGCCCCGTTCAAACAAACGCTTGCCTGCAATATCGTACCGACCAACCTTGTGTACAATAAAAGCGTCCGTAAGCGCATGTATGTATTCAATTACTTGATTAGTAGAAATTTCTGTTTTCATGTTTTTCAGATAATCGCTTATGCTTTTTGAGGAAAAAAGATTACCGACATTTCCTGCAAGAAAACTGACCAACTGCTCAAGAAAAACGGTATTTCGGATTTTCTTCCTTCTAATCACATCTTTAAGGACGAGGGTCGAATAAATGCTGTTTAAATATTCTTTAATCACTTCATCCTCCATCGGCAAATGAATCAGATAAGGAAGTCCCCCATAATGAGCGTATTTTTCAAGAGATAGGTCGTTGTTGGAGAGTTTGTGAAAATGAAGAAATTCCAAATACGACAAACTGAAAATTTGAAATTCGACGTACCTGCCGCCTAATTCATTGGCCAAGTCCGAAGACAGCATGTCGGAATTGCTGCCGGTAATAAAGATGTCGTTATTTTGGTCCAGCGCCCAAGATTTGACAGCTATATGAAAATCACTGATTAATTGAATTTCATCAATAAAAATAAAATTCATGGCGTTTGTCTGTAGGCGCAACGCTACATAATCATTCAACTGTTTATAATCCCGAATTGCATCAAATGCAATGTCTTCTTTGTTGATGTAAATGATATTTGCATTTTTTTCTTCTTTACGAACTTTTGCAATAATCTGATAGAGGATGTAGCTCTTCCCCACCCGACGATGACCGGTTAATACCTTGACGATAGACTTGCGAATGAAAGGCTCTATCCTCCTTATGTAAACTTCCCGGTCATAGATTTGTGCAGGCATTTTCATATCATTTGTATTTTAAATACGATTAAAATTTTCTGCAAAGATAGAAGATATTTTAGATATGATTAAAATAAAATGCTGCATGCAACGCCTCGTCCACTACAGTTTCGGAGGTAATGTGGGGCAATGTAACCTTGAGTTTGGGCGTGCAGGCCATTTCGCGCTCAATAGCAAAGCGGGCGCCCGGGTTGCGCGCCCAAGCGCGGCGGGCAATGCCGTTGTGTACGTCCCAATGAAGCATTTGGCGGATGCGCCGGTCGGCCTCTTGGCTGCCGTCAATCACCATGCCGAATCCTCCGTTGACGACCTCTCCCCAGCCCACGCCTCCGCCGTTGTGCAGCGACACCCAAGTGGCGCCGCGGAAAGCGTCTCCAATAACATTATGCACAGCCATATCGGCGCAAAAACGGGAGCCGTCGTAGATGTTGGAGGTCTCGCGATAGGGCGAGTCGGTGCCCGATACGTCGTGGTGGTCGCGTCCCAGCACCACAGGGGCCGAAATACGTCCTTCGCGAATAGCTTTGTTCATGGCTAAGGCGATTTGGATGCGCCCCTCGGCGTCTGCGTAGAGGATGCGGGCTTGAGAGCCGACTACTAACTTGTTCTTGCCGGCTTCGCGTATCCAAAGGATGTTGTCCTGCATTTGGGGCACAATTTCGGGAGGGGCGGCGGCCATAATATCTTCCATGGTTTCAAGGGCAATCCTGTCGGTCGTCAGCAAATCGTCCGGCTTGGACGAGGTGCATACCCAGCGAAAAGGCCCGAATCCGTAATCAAAAAAGAGAGGCCCCATAATATCTTGTACATAAGACGAATATTTAAAATCGCCCGAAGGCAGGCAAACATCGGCTCCGGCCCGACTTGACTCCAACAAAAAGGCGTTTCCGTAGTCAAAGAAATACATACCGGCGGCGGACAGTTTATTAATAGCGGCCACGTGGCGGCGCAACGATTCCTGTACGGCAGCTTTAAATGCTTGGGGTTCTTCTGCCATCATGCGGTTGGACTCCTCCAAGCTGTAGCCCGCAGGATAATATCCGCCTGCCCAAGGATTGTGCAGCGATGTTTGGTCGGAACCCAAATCAACCGGAATTTCTTCTTGAGCTAATCGTTCCCAAAGGTCTACCACATTGCCTTGATAAGCCAAAGAGACCGATTCGCCGGCTGTGGTAGCCGTCTTGATGCGTTCCGTCAGCAAATCTAAGGAGGTATACACCTCATCTACCCAGCCTTGGGCATGGCGTGTGGCTATGGCCTTGGGGTTGACCTCTGCCACCACGCCTACCAAGCCGGCAATCACGGCGGCTTTGGGCTGTGCGCCGGACATTCCTCCTAAGCCGGACGATACAAATAGCTTGGACTTGCGGATGTTGGACTGAGGTGCGGGATACATTCGGGCTGCGTTCAGCAGGGTAATGGTGGTGCCGTGTACAATGCCCTGCGGCCCAATATACATAAAAGAGCCGGCGGTCATTTGGCCGTATTGCGATACGCCCAAGGCGTTCATCCGCTCCCAATCGTCCTGCGATGAATAGTTGGGTATCACCATGCCGTTGGTGACAACCACCCGCGGCGCCTCTTGGTGAGACGGAAAGAGTCCCAGCGGGTGGCCGGAGTAGAGTACCAGCGTTTGTTCGTCGGTCATTTCCGAAAGGTACTTCATGGTAAGGCGATACTGAGCCCAGTTTTGAAATACGGCGCCGTTGCCTCCGTAGGTGGTGAGTTCGTGGGGGTGCTGGGCCACCGCATGGTCAAGGTTGTTGTTTAGCATGAGCATAATTGCGGCAGCCTGCAAGGAGTTGTGCGGATAATCGTAGATGGAGCGGGCGTAAATGGGGTAGGAGGGGCGGTATCGGTGCATGTAGATACGTCCGTATTGCTTTAGCTCTTGGGCAAATTCGGGCGCCAATGCCGGATGTAAATGAGCGGGAAAGTAGCGCAGTGCGTTCTTGAGTGCTAATTTTTTTTCCTCCGGAGTGAGGATATCTTTTCTGCGGGGAGCATGATTGATTTGAGCGTCATACTGAGTTATTTGCGGGAGTTCTTCGGGAATACCCTGCCGAATATCGGCCCATATCTCTTCTTTGGTCATAGCGTTGGTTTTGAAAAAATTTTGGCGTAAAGATAAAAAAATATACTTTTGCGGCCTAAAATTAAAAGGAGGTGTTAGCTGTATGATTATAGTACCCATTAAAGAGGGCGAAAATTTAGAAAGGGCCCTAAAGAAGTTTAAACGGAAGTTTGAAAAGACCGGCATTGTGCGTGAATTGCGTGCGCGGCAGTCGTTTACAAAAAAATCAATAATCCAACGCGAGACTAAGAAGCGTGCGATTTACAGACAGCAGCTGCAACTCAAAGAGGAATAATCGTGGTTCGTGCGCAAATTGAACTAGAAAGAAATTCTTTCCAGTTCATTCTGTCTACATATCAGTTGTTAAGGGTCGCCCCTACTGCACCGTTGGGTTTTGAGTCGTGCTGAATGTGGTGTTTTGTGGCGTTTTTTTGATTCGGCGCGTGGCATCAGCCGGATGGGACGACGTCGATATTCAATTTTTTTGTACCTTGCCCCCAAAAACCGGACATGTCAAACTTGGAGTTGTTTATTCGTTACCTTAGGGAGCAGAAACGATATTCGGAAAGGACTACAGCTATTTACACAGGGGTCTTGGTTTCGTTTTTCCGGTTTGCGGACTTGGGGGAAGACGGTAGGGAATCAGAGGAGGTTCAGCCCTTAACGGTTAGGGCCTACATGGCTAATATGATGGAAAGGGAGTTCAGTCCCCGTACGGTGCAGTTGCATGTATCGGCCATCAGCAGTTACTATCGTTTTTTGATGAAACAGGGCTTATGCAGCTCCAACCCAACGGGATTACTGATTCGTCCCAAGGCCGGCCGCCCTATTCCCGATTTCTACGCACGGGAGGCGCTTAATAATATGTTGGATGCGCCGGCGGATGAGGATGATTTTTCCCGATATCAAGCGTATGTGGTAACGCATACCCTTTATGTTACGGGTATCCGCAGGGCAGAGCTGACCGGATTGAGGGTATCGGATATAGATTTTGCAAGAATGTTGATTCGGGTACGGGGCAAGGGTAATAAAATGCGGGAAGTTCCCATGACCGAGGCTCTTGCAGGAGATTTGCACCGACTTGTCGAAGAAAGGAAGTCCCTATCCGGTGGAGGGGAGCTGTGGGCGGATGCCCCCCTGTTCGTTACTTCCAAAGGAAACAAACTACCGTTGAGCTATGTGAACAATATGGTACATGCGGTCTTGGACGGGACTCAAGGGATTCTCGGCCAAAAGACCCCCCACCGCCTACGCCACTCAATAGCCACCCACCTGCTGCATAACGGAGCTGATATTTACAGTATTAAAGAATTGCTGGGCCACAGCTCCCTTGCGGCGACCCAAATCTATACCCACAGTGATTTTAAGACCCTGCAAAAAGTGTATAAACAATTCCACCCCCGCGCCGAATAAAGAAATTTATTATCTTTGTGGGGTGGTAGCATAACTGTATATCGGTTCATCAATCCTTAAATCTATATATTATGGAAATTAGAATAACATCGGTGAAGTTTGATGCCGACAAGAAATTGGTTGATTTTATCAACAAGAAAGTCGGAAAGTTGGACAAATTTTTTGACGGCCTTATGGCCGTGGACGTTACTTTGAGTATCGTGCCTGATTATCAAAACAAAAAAACCACCATGCGCGCCGAGATTCCCGGCAACGATATTGTGGTGGAACGGAATTGCGAGTCTTTTGAAGAAGCTGTTTCGCTTTGCGTAGACATCTTGAAAGAGCAATTAATCAAAGCTAAGGAGAAGATGAGGAAGAAATAACCGCTCTGCCAATGCCTGTTCGTCGGGTTGGCAACCGATGAGGCGGTTTTCCAAAGCTTCTCGGTCTAAAGGGGCTACATAGTCGCCAAAGATGCGGATGCGGGAGATGAGGCCTTGCGGATTAAGGTCAAAATGCAGTTGCAGGCAGCCGGAGTCAGTTTTGAGGTCGGTTTGATAAGCGTATTGGGGATTTTCTCCCCAGTTCCAAGTATCTGTGCCGTATTTGGAGCCGGCAAGGGTATGGATGGAGGCCAAATCTTCCGGCGTGTAGGCGTAGGGCTGTACGTTGGGGTAGTGGTTGCCCATGTAGTCGGCCAAGTAGTCCATGAACTGCTCTACCGGAAGGGCGTCAGCTAAATGACTGCTGATGTTGCATACGGGAGAGGGGGTGGAAGGAACGGCGTTTTTACTGAACTTGCTGCGGGGGCCTTTGAGCGCTTCGCCTAAATTAGAGAGGGCAGAGGAGTATAAGAGGGTGCCGTGCAGTAAGATACGTCCCTTTGCTTGGCATTGGGCGGTACCGGAAAACTTTTTACCGTCTATGAGCAAGTCGTTCCTGCCAGACAGATAGGCTTTGACTCCTAAGTGATTGAGGGCTGCAAGAATGGGTCGGGTGCAGCGTTTGAAAGTACCGGAACTGTCTTCTCCATCGGGCTTGGGTTCCATAAAGCTGTAATTGATGTTTCCCAAATCGTGGAATACCGCCCCGCCCCCGCTTAAACGGCGAATCACCGGAATATGGCGTTGCTGCACATATGGTATATTTACCTCTGCCCAAGTGTTTTGGTGGCGGCCCACAATAATGGCGGGGGCATTGCGCCAAAGCCGGAACACGGAGTCGGTAAAGCGGGTAAGTAAATATTCTTCGGCAGCTAAGTTCCAGTCCGGATTGGTGGATTGGTGGTCAAGAATGAGGAGCATAGATATGTGTAAAGTTTATAGATTAACCATCCGGTAAGTACGCCCAGCAGGGCGCCGCAGACTACGTCAAGGGGATAATGTTTGCCTACATAGATGCGGCTGTATCCCACTAAACTTACCGAGACAAAAAGAAGTACATTCAGCCATTTTGTTCTTAAAATTAGAGAACACAGCGTGGCCAAGCCAAAAAGATTGGCCGCATGACTCGATACAAAGCCGTACAGTCCTCCCCGTCTTTCCAACAGGTGTACCATCCCTTCTAAGGTGGGTTCATGAGAAGGTCTTAAACGACAAAATACATCTTTAAACAGCAGTACGGATGCGCGGTCGGTAAGCAAAAAACAAAGCATCACAGCGCCTGTGGCATACAGCGCTTGCTTCCAAGAGAGTTTGCGAACAAAGAGGTAGAGCAGCAATATATAAAGGGGTATCCATGTGTAGGGAGCAGAAAGGGCCTGCATCAAGAGGTCTATCCAAGGCGTGTGCGCTCCGTTAATCAGCAGAAAGAGCCAACGGTCCAACTCGAGCAGTTGTTCAAGCATCCTGATTTAGGGTTTTCCAAAGGAGGTCTTTTAATTCCGTGATTCCTTTGCCGGTAACAGAAGAAATAAAGATATGGGAAACATCTTTGGGCAGCAAGATTTTTGTCTGCGCCTCCAATTCGGCGTCTAACATGTCCGACTTGGAGATGGCCAACAGTCTGACCTTGTCTAAGAGTTGTGGATTGAATAGGGCTAATTCATTGACCAATACATGGTATTCTGCGGCGGGGTCGGGGCTTTCGGCAGACACAAGGAAGAGCAGCACGGAATTTCTTTCGATATGCCTCAAAAATCTGAGTCCTAATCCTCTCCCCTCGTGCGCTCCCTCTATGATTCCGGGTATGTCGGCCATGACAAAGGATTTATCGTCCCTGTGCGAGACAATGCCAAGGTTGGGTTCCAAGGTGGTGAAGGCATAATCTCCGATTTTGGGACGGGCGGCAGAAACCACGCTGAGCAGGGTGGATTTTCCGGCATTGGGGAATCCCACCAAGCCTACGTCTGCCAATAATTTTAATTCAAGAATAAACCAGCCTTCTATTCCGGCTTCTCCGGGCTGGGCAAAGCGGGGTGTTTGCAGGGTGGAACTTTTAAAAAAAGCGTTTCCCATTCCTCCCCGTCCTCCTTTGCAAAGGACTTGTTCTTCTCCATCTTGGGTGATTTCAAACAGGAGGTTGCCCGTTTCGGCTTCCCGTGCGACGGTGCCCAAAGGTACGTCCAACACAATATCCGGCCCGTCGGCGCCTGTACACAGCTTTCCGCTTCCCGCTTGGCCATGTTGGGCGCGAATATGTTTGCGGTATTTCAAGTGAATCAGCGTCCAGTATTGACTATTGCCCCTTAGGATGATATGTCCGCCCCTGCCTCCGTTTCCTCCGTCCGGACCTCCTTTGGCCACGAATTTTTCGCGGTGGAGGTGTACAGACCCTTTACCGCCGTTTCCGGAGGCGCAAAAAACACGTACATAGTCTACAAAATTGGAATCACTCATGTTTGATAAGGCCGTCCACAGCATGGCAGGTGGCCAGACTTACTTCTTCGATGCTTGGCGCTCCGTCTATTTGAGCGCACTTATTTTGAGCGCAGTAATAGTCAATCAGTGGTTTTGTTTTTTGGTGATAGGTAGCAATTCGCGTGGCAATGACTTGGTCGTCTGCATCGTCTGACCGGCCTTCGACTTCGGCCCTTTTGCGCATACGTTCATGGATAAGCGAATCTGGTAAGTCAAAGAAAATCATTAAATTAATTTGCTGTCCGCGCCCTGTAAGCAATTCATCCAATTTGACGGCTTGGTCAATGGTGCGGGGGAAGCCGTCATAGATAAATCCGTTGGCATGGGGGTTGGATTCAATGTGATGCTTGATGATGTCAATCACCACTTCGTCGGGAACAAGCAGCCCTTGATTGATGTAGCGGGCGGCCTCTTTGCCCAGCGCCGTTTGCTCTTTAAGGTGACTGCGCAACATGTCTCCGGTAGAAAGGTGCGTCAAGTTGTACTTGGATATAAGCAGTTTGGACTGCGTGCCCTTGCCTGCGCCGGGAGGGCCGAATAAAATAAGGTGCAACATAGATTAGGTATTAGTTAGAAGGGTCAATTACGTAAATATCGGGAAGATGACGGCCTAAAGAATTATAGTCGAGGCCATACCCTACAATGAATGCGTTGGGAATTTTGAGGCCGACGTAGTCGAGGCAAATGGATTTCTTATATTGGTCGGGCTTTAACAACAAACTGCATATCTTGATTTGCTTTGGATGCTGTTTCTTTAGCGTGTTTACCAAGTTGACCACGGTTTCTCCCGTGTCTACAATGTCTTCTATAACCACCACCGTCCGTCCCTCTACAGGAACATTCAGTCCTATAATCTCCTCTATTTTGCCGGTAGACTGTGTTCCCCGATAAGAGGCCACCTTGATAAACGACAGTTCCACACCAAATTCCATCTTGCGCACCAAGTCGGCGGTGAACATAAAAGCGCCGTTGAGTACGCTTAAAAATATGGGCGGTTCCTCTCCTTTCAAATCTCGATTCATTTGGTCTGCCATGGCGTCAATGGCCTTATGTATTTGGTGGGCGGGGATAAAAAGTTTAAATTTTTTGTCGTGCAAATGTATAGAATCCATATAAAAATTTAAAAATAGATAAATTTAACAATTTCCAAGCCGGAATGCTTGGAACTGCGAAAATAAGTATTAATTTTGTCTTTTGTTAAAAAATAAGATACAAATAACTCATTTATGGATATAAAACCAATAGTATCAATTGTAATGGGCAGCACATCCGACCTTCCGGTGATGAAAGAAGCTGCCGAATTTTTAAAGAGTGTGCAACTGCCGTTTGAGCTACAGGCGCTTTCTGCGCATCGGGTACCCGAAGATGTACTCCGATTTGCCAAAGGAGCCGCCGAAAGGGGGGTAAAAGTGATTATCGCCGGTGCAGGCGGCGCTGCGCATCTTCCCGGAGTGATAGCCGCCATGACGCCGCTGCCGGTAATCGGCGTGCCCATCAAATCGTCCATCTCCATAGATGGTTGGGACTCGGTGTTGTCTATTCTGCAAATGCCGGCGGGCATACCGGTGGCCACCGTAGCCTTGAACGGAGCTAAAAACGCGGCTATTTTGGCCCTGCAAATCCTTGCTTTGGGAGACGCTTCCCTCATGGAAAAGATGTGCGCCTTCAAAAAGGATTTAGCCAATAAAGTGTTAAAGGCTAACGAAGAATTAAAAAGCGTACAAATATAGGCATCAATGTAAAGAGAAGGGATGAGGCGATGGATATGGATGTCGGGCCTATGGGTTGCCGGCATATGCGGGGTGGAAACGCTGACCGCACAAGTAAAACGCGATACGCTGGTACGGCGTGATACGGTAGCTTCTAAAATTGAAGAATTTGCAGACCTTTACGGGGAGCTTATGGCCTATAACGAAGCCTATGGGCCCTTGTTTTCGTGGGAGGAACTTAACTTGCTTCCGGCCTACGACTCCACGGCGGACGCATGGTTGGATCCTTATGTAAAACTCTGGAGGCCCGGGCAGGCCGAGCCTTTTCGTTTGGCGGAATTAGTACGCAGGGGGAGGCAGTTGGTCTTGTTCAGAACAAAATCAGCATCCGGAACCGACTGGAATCCAAGCGCCAGTATGTTTTACCGTTTTAGCTCGGCCAACAGGTTGCAATGGGGGCTCACCTTAGACCATGATGCGGGAGAGCCGTTATTCAGCCAAGGTATTTGGATTGATTTTATTTCTTTTCACCTGCAACTTAACCAAATCGGACGTTGGAGGCGAATCGTAGCGGGTGATTATACGGTACGCTTTGGGCAGGGATTGGTGGCTTGGAACGGATTTTCCATGAGCGGCTTGGGGCCGGTGCAAAACTTGAGGCGGAGCGAAATGGGCCTCACGGCCTATACGGGAAGTAATGAATACATGTTTTTTAGGGGTGCAGGGGCGACTTATGAATGGGGGCGCATAAGGGCCACTTTGTTTGGCTCAAGTAAAAAGGTAGATGCGCGTATCACTGCGGATGGATTTACCTCCTTGTTGCGTACCGGATTGCACCGGACGGCCACAGAATTGGAAAGACGGCGTAATTTGGGCGAATACATAGCCGGAGGCAATATTTCTTTGCGCTTAGACCGGATAAAAATCGGTTGTACGGCCTTAGGCTATACCTACGACCATAAAAATGCCACGACCATAAGAGCGGACAATCGCTACCAATCACGCAGGCAGCCCTTTGGCAGTTTGGGCATAGATGGCTTGGCCGTATGGGGCGATTGGCGTGTTTTTGGAGAATGGGCGGTGGATGCCCGCGCCCAAATGGCCGGTATATTTGGGGTATTGTGGGATGGAGGAGACGGTTTGGAAGCAGGTCTTTTGTACCGGAATTACGGCAAAGGCTACACAGCGCCTTTTTCCGGAGCCTACTCCCGAAACAGCAGGCCGTTTAATGAACATGCTTTGACCGGCAGTTTTGAATGTGCATGGATGCGTTGGCGGTTGTTGTTTTCGGGGGAATGGTGCTATTTTCCGTGGCTGCGGTATAACGTAGGCGCTCCTTCTCAGGCGCGGAGGGCCATGATTCAGTTAAGCAGAAACATTGGACGCAACGGATTGTATTACCTCAAATTAGATTACAGGTATACCGAGTCGGGAAGTCGCTTGCCATTGGTGTTGAGCGACCGTTATGGAAGCAGGCTGCATGTCCAATACGGAAAAGGAGGAGACTGGCAGTTTTCCCACAGGTTGGAGTATTGTTTGCTCTATAGTTCGGACCAAAAGCCTCCGGCAGGAGGAGCGGCGCTGTTGTCGGATGTAATCTATGCACCCAAACAGTTTTCCCTAAGCGGGAGTGGCCGCATGGCCATCTTTCGCACCAAGGATTGGTCTACCCGCATTTATGCCTACGAGCGCGATGCCATGCAGGGCTTTTCTTTTCCTCCCCTTTACGGCTACGGACTAAGGGGCTATCTCAACCTGCGCTATACCCCCAACCGGCGTTTCGACTTTTGGCTACGGGGAGCGATGACCCGTTACTTGTCGGCCAAACACCCCTCGGCCTCCGCCCCGCCCGGTCGCTCCCTATGGGAATCCGACCTCAAATTTCAGTTTAGGTATTCGTGGTAGGGGGGCTGTTTTCTTACAATCTCCTAATTCTGAGTCTGTTGCCGGCAAGGATTCGGGAATTTCTATTCAAGCCGTTGAGTTCCATTAGGTCGTTGAGGCTGACATTGTAGTTTTGGGCAATCAGCCACAGGCTCTCGCCTCTTTGTATGGTATGCCATTGGTAGGTGGCGCTTTGGTTGTTTGCAGAGGCATTACCGGTGGCGGTGGCGGTGGTGGTACGGGCAGCGGCAGAAGTAGAGGCAGCAGTGGAAGTAGAGGTAGAGGCAGCAGCCGGCGCCTGTCT
>Ga0123353_10003259_pt1 | contig 20477 bp, 18 predicted proteins | sample TergutLab28metaG_3_FD_92763 | JGI IMG/M metagenome (GOLD analysis project Ga0123353, IMG submission 92763) | Labiotermes labralis P3 segment gut microbial communities from Petit-Saut dam, French Guiana - Lab288 P3 | ecosystem: Host-associated > Arthropoda: Insects > Digestive system > Gut ... | reverse complement strand
TTCCGGCCGCCGGTTTATATATATAAAAAGAATGGCATCCGAAGAACAACGCCGCGAGGTAAAAATCGCCAGGGTGCCCGGCGTGTCTGTCGAAGAAACCGAAAGACGCCAATATCCAAAGCGCCGCTTGTTTTCGCACGTTGTCGGATTTGTCGGGCGTGACATGAAGGGGCTGGAAGGGGTAGAGCGCACATCCGACAGGTACCTGTCTGAAAACAGGGCCCCGCTGGTTCTGTCCGTCGATTCGCGCATCCAGGCAATATTTTATCAAGAACTGGCCGCGGCAATGCAGACATTCAGCGCCAAGGGCGCGATGGGAATATTGATGAATTCCAGAACTGGTGAAATTATCGCGCTGGTATCGCTGCCCGATTTTGACCCGGAAGACATCGGTTCCGATGATGTGGCGTTACGAAAAAATCTGCCGCTGCGCGGAACCTATGAAATGGGGTCAAGTTTCAAGATATTCACAACAGCCATGGCGGTGGAAAACGGAATCGGTTTGGATGCGGAATTCGACGTCTCGCGGCCGCACAGGGTCGGCGGACATCCAATATCCGACGTGTCAAGCTTTCGCCCGCCGCGCCCGGCGATTTCAGTCGCCGAGATTTTGAAACTTTCGTCCAATATAGGGTCGTCCCATATCGCGCTTGCTTTGCCGCAAAACACCCAGGCGGAATTCTTTTCCAGACTGAATATGGACCGTGCGCTGGAATTGGATTTCGGCCGTACGGAAAGGCCGCAGATGCCTATCCGATGGGGGCCGCTTGAAAGGGCGACGGTATCGTTCGGGCATGGAATGAATGTGACGCCGATGCATCTTGTCCTTGGCGTGAATGCGATGGTCAACGGCGGGATGTTCATCTGGCCGACCATATACAGGCGCGGCGTCGGCCCGGTCGAAGGACACCGCGTGATATCTTCGGAACTGTCCGCGGAATTGCGCGGCATAATGTTCCAAACGGCTGAAGAAGGCAGCGTCCGAAGGGCGCGCATCGCCGGAATCAATATAGGCGGCAAGACTTCGACTGCGCGCAAGCGCAGGCCGGACGGCACGCCGGACCCGACCAGGAACATGACGTCGCTTGTCGCCGCGTTCCCGATAGAATCGCCGCAGTACACCATGCTGGTCATGCTGGACGAGCCGCGCGGCATACCCGAAACATTCGGGCATCGCACGGCCGCTTGGAATGCCGTTCCGACGGCCGGCAATATTCTGGACGCGATATTGCCCATGTTGTTTAATTAATTTTCCGTCCGAATAATCCTAAAAAACACTTGTTTCTTTCTCTCAAATGTAACATAGTTACAAATCTGTTTTTATTTGCCGCGGGCATAGGAATAAAAACCCACAAAAAGGGATGACCATGTACAGAAAAATTGTATTCGCATTATGCGCCTGCATGATGACACAGCAATCGTTTGCGATGCATGACGTGCGCAGTATCGAAGGATTGGGCGATGTTCTTACAATAACTCTGCCGGCGTATGCCTTGGGGCTTGCGTATTCTGAAGAAGGCTGGCAAGGCATGCGGCAGTTCGTGGTGGCGTACGGTCTGACCGCCATAGCCGCCGAAACGACGCGCAAAGCCGTGAAAGAGCCAAGGCCAAACGGGCTCAGCGGTGGTGGTGGCGGATTTCCATCCGGGCATACATCGTCCGCTTTTTCAGCCGCTACATTCATACACAAAAGATACGGAATACGGCAGGCGGCGGTGCCTTATGCTCTGGCAACCTTTACGGGATATTCCAGGGTACAGTCCGGTTGGCATTACCCGCATCAAGTTCTGGCCGGTGCGGCGATAGGGTTCGGACTTACCTGGCTATTGGTCAGCAGGTATGAAAACACGCCGAAAATCCTGGTCGGGTCCGATGGCACCGGCGCGACATTGAATTTCAGGACAGAATTTTAATTTATCTTTACTTTGTGCTGGTATTTCACGGTCCGCCTGGTTTATAATCTCGTTGATACAAAGGGGAAGTTTGTGAAAAAATCAATAATTGTTTTTGCAATAGTTGCAGGTTTCTTGTCGGGCGGTTCTGCCATGGACTGGCTGCCGATGGATAATTTTTCGGGCGGATTCTCTGGCGGATTTTCAGGCGGGGGTACCGGCGGGGCGTCATCGCTGGAGCTGGACCGCAGAACAGGCGGTTGGCAGGTGGATTGGCCGACAGCGCCAACGTCGCCCAGATATGGCCCGCCGATTCTGCAGCAAGTTAATCCATGCGCGGGTCCCGGGACGGTGCAACTGTTCAAGGCCTGGGTGGACGAAATAGCCGAAGCCGCATCCATAGTTGCGTTTACCAGCGGCGGCTCGGACATGTTGAGAATGGCCATCATGCAAAAATATTGCTGTCAGGGCGATGCCGGCTATATCGATATCAATGAAATAATTTCAACCGGGCAAGTATATTGCAGCGGCCAAGGACGGAACCGCCCGGTACAAGAAGTCGATCTGATCCGCGAAGCAAGAAGAATCGTCAGAGAAAGCAGATGATAAAATTTACCTGCGCAGCTGCGTCGTCGGATTATACGCTTTCGTGCCGCGCCGTATCTGGAAATTCAATTGCGGTTCGGTAACGCGGCCGGTAGAGCCCACAGTTCCGATTTTTTCACCAACATTCACGCGCGCGCCGCGCCGAACAGTCATAGTGTCAAGATGCGCGTACACCGTCATCCAGCCGCCGGCATGCTGTATTATTATCAAGTTGCCCATTCCGCGCAATTCGTTCCCCGCGTACGCGACTACGCCGTTTTCCGCTGCTTTTACCGGCGTGCCGGCGCGTGCGGATATGTTTATCCCGTCGTTGAACAGTCCGTTGCGCTTGGCGCCGAACGGCGATATTATGCGTCCTTGGACCGGCCAGCTGAATCTGGTGCCGGCGCGCGCCGGCGTGGCCGGAAGGCGTCCGGTCGGCCGTGACGACCGTGTCGGCGTCTGTGCTATGGCCGGCGCGGCCGCGGGTTCCGCCGCGGGTGTGACGGGCGCCACCGCAGGCGCGTCGGCTGTGCGTACTGCTGTCATTGGCGTAACCTCGCCCGGCAGGCGCAGACGCTGGCCGACCGCAAGCCCATAAGGCGCGGATATATTGTTTGCGCGCGCCAGCGAACTCAGGTCGACCCCGTAAGCGCGGCTGATGGAATAAAGCGTTTCGCCCGCCCGCACGGTATGGAATCTGGCGCCGGGAATCTGCAGCTTTTGTCCGATAACAAGCGTATATGGCGGCCGCAGATTATTTTCTTCGATCAAATTGCGAACCGGAACGTTTGTTCTGCGTGAAATCGCGAACACAGTGTCGCCGCGTTGGACTATAACTTCGCTTGTTTCTGGGGCGACAACGGTCGGTGGCGGGGCGGTTGCAACGCGCGTCGGGACAAGCAACGGGTCGTCCGCTTCGGCCGGGCGGCGTGGTGTTGGTGCCGGGGGTTGTGGCGGCGGGACATAATCCTGTTTGTCTGCGAATTCAGTTTCCGGCCGGCCGTACAGTTCGGACGCCACCCCGGGCGGCGTGCCGTATTCGGAAACATTGCCGGAAGCGACAGGCAGCATGCCGTCATCCCGGGCGATAATCGGGACTGCTTCGGTAATTTTATGATGCAGATCGCAGCCCGCCAAAGACAGCAGGGCGCAAGGCATAATAAATAGCCGGACCAGTTTCTTCATATGACGGAATTATATCACAAATAGGGGACGGAGCCAAGCTTATGCTCTTCTCATAAACAATATGCTTGCTTCGAACAGTATCCAAAGGGGCAGGGCCAGCAGGACCTGGGACAGGATGTCCGGCGGGGTCAGGACCGACGCGAATATGAATATCCCGACAATCGCATAGCGCCGCGATTTGACGACCGCCGTGCGCGGCAGGATTCCGGCACGGTTCAGCGCCACCAGAACCAGCGGCAGCTGGAACGCCAGACCGAAAGCTTTCAGCATATTTATGACGAAAGACAGATGGTCGGTCGCCGCGGGCAGCAGGATGCTGGGCATCGCGCGGGTCTGGTTCAGCGATATGAAAAAGTCGAAGATGACCGGAAAGATTATGAAATAGGCGAAAGCCGCGCCGGCTATGAACAAAATCGGCGACATCAGCAGCATGGGCACGACAAGCCGGCGTTCCGAATCGCGAAGGCCCGGCGATATGAAAGACCACAGATGATAAAGCGCGAAAGGCAAAGTCGCAAATATCGCAAACAATGCCGCAAGCTTGAATTCAATCAAAAATCCGTCGGTGACGCGCGTGTAAAGGATGGCGCCGCCCGGCCATGACGTGATAAGCGGCTGCAGCAGAATTGCCTGCAAGGCGGGCGCGACGAAAAACCCAACGACAATGGCAATCGCGAAAAACAGCAGCGTCCAGAGAATACGTTTCTTCAGTTCGGTGAAATGCTGCAGCATGGTCATCTTCATTTTGTTTTTCTGTGTCATTCCGGGGCTGGCGTCAGCCAGAACCCGGAATCTGGAAAGGATCTGGGAGTCAAGGTCTTCCCGCTTTTGGAATCTTTTCTACTCCCTGGACCTTTCCAGGTCCCGGATATTTTTGCGTTCTGCAAAAATTCCGGGATGACACGTTTACCTTTTGGTTTTTTTCTTTTTTGGTTTAGTCGGCAGCGTGAACGCGTCCATCACATCGTCCATAGTTTTTTGTGTCAGTTCCGCGATGGGTTGTTCCAGTTCTATCTGTTCTTTTATCTCTTCGGCCGCATCGGTGATTTTCCAGACCAATTCGCGGACGAATTTTACCGCCCGCGCCACGGCGCGCGCGACATCCGGCCAATTCTTGGCCGGTATCACCGCGATGGCGACGACAAGTATTATTAAAAATTCACCTGTGCTTATTCCGAACATTTTTTGTTTTTATGTTTGTTTTGAACTGCTGTGCGATGTCGTTATCCGTGTTCCAATCGTATCCGACTTCGCCGAACAGGGCCGCAAGGCCGCGTCCGAATCTCTGCGGCCGACCCGTTTCGGTTTTATCCAAGGTTTCGTCCGTTTTATTCAAAGAACGCGTCCCCGCCGCTGGCTGGCGATACTATCCTGTGCCGCTGGATTGTAAAGAAGTTCCGTGCGAAATTGGTTTGGGTCTTCAGGTTTGAAAACTTGATTTCGGTCGCCGTGCCGGTCGCGTCCGTAACCGTCCAGCCGCGCAAAAGAACCGGATTGTTGTCGAACGCCATCAGCATGTTGCCCAGTCCCGGCGTTTCCTTGATATGCATACGCAACGAAAACGTGTTCGCGTCCGATTTGGTTTCCGACACGGATATATCCGCGGTGCGCAGATTTATGTTCGGCCTGACCAGTATTCCGGCAGGCGTCGACGTCAGCGGTACGGTCGTAATCTGGTCCAAGGATTTATCAAAGAAATACAAATCCCGCCCGTCGGCAATCAGTTGGATTGGTGTCCTGTTATAGTCCAGGCGCACGCGCCCGGGCCGCAGCATGGAAAACTTTCCCGTGTCCGTTCGTCCGCCCGATACCTGGGTAAAGTCGCCGGTCAGCCCGGTTATGTTGTTCAGGTACGTTTCCGCCCGCTGGACAAGCGCGGCGTCGACGGCCGCATGCGCGGAATAAAGGAATAAGGAATAAGGAATAAGGAATAAGAGCTTTTTCATTTCTGTCCTTTTTAATTTGTCAGGGAATAACAAGAAAAACAAATAAAGAACAAAAATCTTATTCCTTATTCCTTATTCCTTTATACCGTCACGTCTTCAATCACAAACTGTGCCGATGTGCGGCCGTTGTATTCGTTGCCCACGACGCGCCCGCACATCGTTATTTTACGGCCGATATTCGATTCGTCCAGCAAAAACTTGCCGATGGCGCCGCGGGTCATGTTGAATCCGACAAAGTTCAAGCTTGTGCCGGCGCTGGTGCGCAGGGCCCCCCGCAGATGCTGGCCGCCGCCCATGGTTGTCGCATAAGCCAATTCGCCCCCATAGAGCATCAGCATCGGTTCCGGATTTCCCTGGCCGAATGGCGCGAGCGCCTCCATCTCTTTCACAAGCTTCATATTCGCGCCGCCTGCGTCCAGGCTTGCGTCGATTACTATTTCAATGCGCGGCCGCTCGCCCCCCAATATTTCGGCAACGCGTTTTTCCAAAAATTCGCAGAATGCGGATTCCTTATCCTCGGCCAGGCTGAATCCCGCCGCGGCCGCGTGTCCGCCGCCTTCGATCAGTATTCCGGCGTCCAGCGCCTCGTGTATGATCGCGCCCAGATCGACGCCGCGCGTGCCGCGCCCGGATCCGTTAATGACGCCGTCCGCCTTGGCCGCGACGCATGTCGGCATGCCGTATTTGTCCTTTAAACGTCCGGCGATGATTCCCATGACCCCGCCGTGCCAGTTTTCGCCGCACAAGAACAGGCTGCATTTTCCGGCGGCGCAATATTTTTCGGCCATATCGGTCGCGCACAGCAGTATTCCGTTTTCAATGTCTTTCCGTTCGGAATTCTGCCTGTCCAGCTGGCCGGCCAGGATTGCTGCCGTGCCGGGATTGTCCGTCAGCAGCAGTTCCAGCGCGGGCGCGGCGGACGAAAGGCGGCCGGCTGCGTTCAGACGCGGCCCAATCACAAAGCCGACGGTGTATACGGACGCTTTTTTCGCGCCGGCGATTTCCATCAGTGTCCGCAGGCCCAGATTCTGGCGCGCGTCGATAATCTTCAGACCTGTCGCGACAAAAGCGCGGTTCAGTTCAATCAGAGGCATCGTGTCGCAGATTGTCCCAAGCGAAACGAAATCCATGTATTCCAGCAGATTTATGTTCGAAACGTCGGTGCCTTTGTCTCGCAAAGCGCGGTTCAGCGCCACAAGGAACATGAACGCGACACCGACGCCCGCAAGGTATGTCAGCCCGGACGTGTCATCGCTGCGTTTCGGGTTCACGATCGCGTCCGCCGCAGGCAGGTTCGGCCCCGGACTGTGATGGTCGGTGATTATTACCGAAAGCCCCAGTTCTTTGGCGCGCGCGACTTCCAGAGTGCCCGATATGCCACAATCCACAGTGATAAGAAGTTCCGCGCCCGCCGCTGCGAATTCTTCGATCGCATCGGTGTTCAGCCCATATCCTTCGCCGTCGCGCGACGGCAGATGCCACAGCGGGTCGAGTCCCATGCCGCGCAGATATTTAACAATGATGGCGGTGGATGTTATCCCGTCGACGTCGTAATCGCCGAACACTGCGATTTTTTTTCCGGAAATGACGGCGTCCGCTGCAATGGAAACAGCGCGGTCCATGTCGACCAGAACGCTTGGGTCCGGCATCTGGTCCTTTACCTGGGGGTTCAGAAAATTATGTATGCCCTCTGCGTCCGAGATTCCGCGCGACTCAAGAACACTGGACACTATGTCATGCTTGTGTTCCGCTTGCCCCGTGCCCTTTGATTCGACCCACGTTTTTCCCGACAGAGAACTCTCTACTATCGTTTTCAACTTGCTCTCTTTTTTATCATCCGCATGCTAGCAAATAAAAATCCGGTAAGCAAACGGAAACTTGACCAGGTTTGGAATAATTTCCTAGAATGCGGTTATATAGTGAGAGAGAAAATTATCGTTTTTATAGCAGTTGTAGCGCTGTTAGTCGGCGCGGTGTTTGCATTCGCCAATCCCGCCCGTTCGGAAAGCCATTATTTGGCAGACGGCAAATCCGCGGACTTTATGGATTTGGTGGCTTTGGCGCAGGTGGCCGGTGCGGACCGGCTGATACTGCGGGATTCGGAAATCGGGTTCAGTTTGGGATATTCTGCGCCTATGCCGGTGACAATCCAAGGTATTGTGATATTCGTAATGCCGGGCGGCATGCCCGGGCCCGGCGAATACACACTGTTGTCCGACGTATATCTTTTGGGACGCGTGTTTCCCCAAACTGGGTTTTCACAGATGTTTGATACAGAAATTTTATTCCGGGATGAAAGCTTGATACTTTCCGTATCGCGGATTACGGATTATGACCGTGTATTGGGCGGCGCCGAAGGCCGGTTTATAAACGGCATGCGCGCGTCTGGCGCGAACCCGGAATTGACGCTGCGTCTTGACGGTGCGAATACTATGGCTGAACTGAAATCGATAATGGATAAATCCGTGGCGCTGCGGCCTTCGAATCTGATGAATCCTGTCAGGCTGCTGCTGCGGTTCGGGCCGTCTTTGCATAATGAAGGCGTGGCCGGCGATGCCAGCGTGATGTTCGGTGATGGTTTGGTTTTATATTCCGGAAATTTCGGCGCCTTTGTTGCGAAAGACGGGCTGTCATTCGGCGCATATGTTCGTGTCGGAGAATTTTCAAATTCAGGCATAGAAGAATATTCGGGCCTGTTTTACGGGTTCGGCATTCGCGGCCGATTGGACCGGGAAATTTTCTATGCCGTGGCGGCAGGCGGCGTGACATTCGCCGATTTCCAGACCGGCCCGGTGCATGACGGGAAAGGTGACGCGGTTTATAATCCCAAAGGGATGGCGCTGCACGGCAATGTGGAAGTCGGCGCGAAAGCGTTCGATGATGGCAGATTCCATATCGTGCCGATTGTCCGTGCGGATAGGTTTGCCGCCCGTGTCTTGTTTGATTCCACGACGGATATTTCTGTCGGCATCGGCGCCCGCGCAGGGTACAGAACTGTGAACATGGGTATAGAATCTTTATATGGAATTTATGGAATTGCAAGAGAAGACGGCGGGCAATTCGGAATCCGAAAAGACATCAGGTCGCCGCACGACGGGATGACTGTAAATCTGGACGCCGCGGTTCTTGATATGGATTTGGGCAGGTTTTATAAAGTTGGCGCCGGTGTCAAGCTGGACTTTTAAACAATCTTTCCGCGCAGCGAGCACTTGTTAGCATCAGTAATTTCTATCATGACAACTGGGCCGGTTTTTTCAGGCGCGGGTATTATTACCTGCTGCATATAGGGCGACCGGGCTATCAGGTGGCGGCCGGTTTTGTCCGGCCCTTCGACAAGGCATTCAAAAGTTTTCCCGATGCATGATTCGTTGAATTCGCGGTTGATTTCGGTCAGCGCATCGTCCAGGTCTTTCAACCGTTTGCGCTTTATGTTTTCAGAAACCTGGTCGGGCATCGATGCGGCGGCGGTGTGGGGGCGGGGGCTGTATTTAAATGAATAAGAATTGATGTATCTGACGCGGCGGATGATATCCAAAGTCTGGTCGAATTCCGCGTCCGTTTCGCCCGGAAAGCCAACAATGAAATCAGACGATATTTGAATATCCGGCTGCGCAGCTTTCAGTTTTTCAACGATATCTATATATAGTGCAAGCGAATAAGGACGGTTCATTCTTGTCAATACATTGGGCGACCCACTTTGTATAGGCAAATTCAAAAAGGGCAGAAGTTTGGGCTCTGCCTTGAACAACGAAATCAAATCGTCATCCATTTCGGTCGGGTAACTGCTGGTAAACCGGATGCGTTTTACAGATTCAATTTTCGCGGTTTCGCGAATCAAATCCGCCAACCCACCCCGCCGCCCATTCGGGCAGCACCCATCCATAGGAGAGGAATTATATCCGTTCACATTCTGGCCCAGGAAACAGATTTCAATTGCGCCGTTTTCCACCGCCACGCAGACATCGCGCATAACGTCGTCGAACGGGCGTGAAAGTTCCCGTCCGCGGGTAAACGGCACTATGCAATAAGTGCAGAAATGGTCGCAGCCTTCCTGGATTGGAATATATGCGCACGCGGGCGATTCGGTCATGCCGGGCAATTCGTCGAATTTTTCCAAGCCCGAAAGGTCCACGTTCAACAGCCGTGCGTCCGGATTTTCGATAACACTTGGTAATTTATGGTAACTCTGCGGGCCAAGTACGAAATTCAATTCGGGAATTCTTTTGAACGCATTCGCGCCTTCTTCGCGCGCGACACAGCCAACTATGCCAAGCAGGGCGTCCGGCTTTTTCACCTTTCGAATCCGACCCAGTTCGGAAAAAACTTTACTGGATGCCTTTTCGCGCACCGCGCACGTGTTGATAATAATCAGGTCCGCATCTGCGACATCATCCGTTTCGGCATACCCCATCCCGCGCAGCATGGATGTGATCCGCATACTGTCGTACACGTTCATCTGGCAGCCGAAAGTTTTGATAAAGAATGTTTTCATCAAGAAGTTTTATTTGCCCCGCGTTCCTTTCCGCTTGGCATTGTGCAGGTTACGGTTTTTCGAAATATTTTGGGCTTGTTCGAAACTATCGTTTGTGTCTGCCAGTGTTTCCGGCCTGTTGATTCCAACCATTTGTGACCCAAATACAGGATCGTGTTTCATCGTGATAATTTTTGGCGTTTTGTCGTTCATTTTATTCTTTCCATCTTTTTTTGTTGTTGTTTGCGTTTCAGGTTCCGATATGCTGTACTCTGCTATTATCAAAGTCTCTATCAGCGCGCATATGAAACCAGTCATCGGTCCATCTGTTTTTTGTTTGTGTGATTTTTTGATTTTCGCCGACACATTAGGTCCGATAGCTGTATCGTGCAAAAGTTCCAAATCGTCGTCACTAAGTTTTAATATTGCATTGTCTATGTTGCTCATTTTTTTCCTTTTTTAGTTTAACTTCTCTCTCAGAATTTCATTTACCGCCCCTGGGTTCGCGGTGCCGCCGGTCTGCTTCATAACCGCACCGACAAAAAAGCCAAGCAAGCCCACCTTGCCGGATTTATATTCGGCAACCTGGGTGGCATTTGCGGCCAGAACAGAATCAACCGCGGCGGCAATCGCGCCTGTGTCGTTATTCTGTTTCAGACCGTATTTTTCTGCTATTTGTCTTGGTGACAGCAAAGCCTCGGCCCCGTCAGGGGACGGGTCCAGCATTTTTATGAAAATGTCTTTGGCAATTTTACCGGATATATCGCCGTCCGAAATCATGTCAACCAATTCGGCCAGCATCTCCGGTTTCATTTCAAATTCCGGATGCGCGGACAATTCTGAAAGTATCCAGTTGGCGACGGGCTTGGCGCGCGCGGGTTTATCGCCGATTGCCGCCTCGAACCATGTGGAAATTTCAACCGATTCGGTAAGACGCAAAGCGTCATATTCCGAAAGGCCCAGTTCGCCCATATAGCGCACGCGCCGCGCCGCGGGCAATTCGGGCATTGCGCGCCGGATGGTTTCGATTTGTTCGTCGGTAATGACCAGGGGCAGCAAATCCGGGTCGGGAAAGTAACGATAATCCAGCGCGTCTTCCTTGGAACGCAAGACGGACGTCTTGCCGGAATCTTGGCTGTACCGCATTGTGTCTTGGCTGACTTCGCCGCCTGATTCGTAAATTTCAATCTGCCGGCGCGCTTCGAATTCTATCGCGCTTTTGATGAATTTGAACGACACCATGTTTTTGGTTTCGGTGCGTGTGCGGAATTCTTTTTCGCCAACTTTGCGAACGGATACGTTCACGTCTGCACGCATAGACCCTTCTTCCATGTTTGCATTACTGACGCCCAAAGCGCGGACGATTTCTTGCACGGCGCGCAGATATTTTTCGGCTTCGTAGGGCGATGTGATATATGAATTTTCTTCTGAATTTTTCGTATCCAAAAATGTTACGATTTCAAGCAAGCATACGCCGCAGCGATTCAAATCCACGAACGACTTTGCCGGGTGCATGTCGTGTTTGTTCTTGCCGGCATCCTGTTCCAGATGGGCACGCTCGATTAAAATCTTTTTCGGTGTGCCGTCACTTGCCGCGCCAGAGCCGTCGGGCGAAGGCGAGTCGCCGATAATTTCAAGATGTCCGCGGCCGACTATTGGCGCTTCGCCCGGTGGCTGGGAAATCTGGTATCCCTGGGGCAGGTCGGGATAGAAATACTGTTTCCGCGCGAACGTGCTTTCGCGTGAAATTTCCGCGTTAATGGCCAATCCGAAACGTATGGCCTGGTCCACGCATTCGCGGTTCAGAACGGGCAACATGCCCGGCATCGCGGCATCGACAAACGATACCTGGGTGTTTGCCGGGACGGTCGGGTTATAGTCGGCCGACGCGCCGCTGAACAGTTTGCTGTTGCTGTGGACTTCTATATGGGTTTCCAGCCCGATGACCAGTTCCCAATCGCCCGTTTTGCCTTTTATCGTGTACATTTTTTTCTGTTTCGTATTTGTGCGCCGCCGATTTCCTAGCGGTGGCGGTGGTTGTAATTTGCCCGGTTTCCGCCGGGGATTTTTTTCTGCAGCCGTTTGAAAATCGGCCCCAGATTTGCGGTCAGTTTTGATTTCGCCTGGTCCTGTACTATGATGACCATACTTTTGTCGATAGTTCGTTCGCCATTTTTTCCGTAATTTGTTGTCTGCAATCCTTCGGCCTGTTTAAACGATTTTACGTATTCTTCGAAATATTTCTGTATTTCGACAATGGTGGTGTCGCTTGCGTTGGTCTTTTGCAGCAAAACGGGCAGGCTGTTGATTCTTTTATCATTTTGCAATTGATACGGGATTGTCAGTTTCAGGGTCGCTTCCTTTTTCGATTTTTTGGTCTCTTTCTTATCTGCAATCGGTTCTTCTATTACGTTTTGGTCAAGGAGTCTTTTAGCCGCTAGTGCCTGGTATTTAATGCGACATTCGCTGAGCACATAGCCGAGCGTTCTTTCCGCGCACGCTATGTAATGATCGCGTTCGTCAGCATCTTCTTCGTATTCCTCATTGCATCTTTCTTTTGCCCATTTAATTTCTTTTTCACAGGCTCGTCGCGCATCCAATAACTTTTGTATAACAGAATTGACGCAATACTGGTTTCCCGGGGTTCGCAGTTTTTCAAGGCCTTCCAGAATTTCATTTGCTTGCAGGTATAGTGACATTTTACTTCTCCATAATTGTTATCGGCCGGTTATCCAGCGCGGCGAATGTTTCAATGTGTTTTGCCAGCTGCAAAACGCGCTTGTCGTCGAATCTGCGGCCAACTGTTTGCAGCCCCAGGGGCAGGCCGTTTGCGCCCAATGCCGCCGGCACAGAAACAGCGGGCAGCCCGGACAGGTTCATAGCAACTGTGAATAAATCGAGCGCGTAATCGTCCAGCGGCGTCATTTTGGAATCCAGCGGTATGGCGGTATTCGCACCCGCGGGGCAGATTATAAAATCGCATTGTTCAAATGCCGCATTGAAAGCATCGTCTATTAAACGGCGGACGCGCGCGGCTTGCATAAAATAAGCATCATACGATTCGGACGATAATACGGCGGTGCCTATCAGCAGGCGGCGCTGAACCTCGTCCCCGAATCCTGCGGCGCGGGTTTTTTTATAAGTATCGATCAGGTCAGAGCCAAGGGCGCGCAGGCCATAACGCATGCCGTCATAGCGGGCAAGGTTTGATGAAGCCTCTGCCGGTGCGATGATGTAATACACAGCCAAAGCGTCCAGTATATTGGGAATGGAAACGGTGACTATTTCCGCACCGCCGGCTTTCAGATTTTCGATATGTTTTTCTTGGGCAGATTTTACATCGGCGGATATTTCAACATCCTTGAATTCTTTCACCAATCCGATTTTAATTCCGGCAAGCGGAAGTTCCGTCAAAGGTTCAGACAGCGATGCGGCGATTTCATCCGCCTTTGGCGCGCTGGTTGATTCGCGTGGATCATGTCCGGCCATGACGCTTAACATCAGTGCGGCGTCGGAAACAGTGCGTGCAATCGGTCCGGGATGGTCCAGCGATGATGCGAACGCGATACAGCCATAACGGCTGCATACGCCGTATGTCGGCTTCATCCCGACCAGGCCTGTGATGCTTGCCGGAAACCGAATCGATCCGCCGGTGTCTGTTCCGGTCGCGCACAGGGCAAGCCCCCCCGCAACCGCGGCGGTCGATCCGCCAGATGACCCGCCGGCGGTAAGTTTTTTATCCCGCTGATACGGATTTACCGGCGCGCCAAAGTATGATGTTTTCGACATGGCGCCCATCGCGAATTCGTCCAGGTTGGTTTTGCCCAGCATGACACAGCCTGCGTCCGCCAATTTTTGCGATACGGCCGATTCGTATTCCGGTATGAAGTTTTCCAGCATTTTTGACGCGGCGGTCGTGCGGATACCCTTTGTCGCAAACAAGTCTTTCATGCCGATAGGAATTCCTTCGAGCGGGCGCGGACTTCCCGCCGCATAACGTTTGTCTGATTCCGCTGCGTCCGCCAAAGCGCGTTCGGGCGTTACAGTGATATAACAGTTTAATTCTTTCCCGAATTTTTCAATCCGGTCCAGATACGCGCGCGTCAGTTCCGTCGCAGTGATTTCACGCTTGCGCAGTTTCTGTAATGCTTCGGTTAATGTCAGGTTTATCATTTTATTCATCCATAACTTTTGGCACGGCGAAATAGCCCTGTGCCACGCCGGTTTTGTCCGGGGCGCCGGCCAAAATCGCTTCGCGCATATTGCCGTCGGTCACAATATCTTCGCGCAGCGGCGCCGCATGCAGGACAGGGGTCAACATTGGCATCACGCCCGCAGTATCGATTTTCTGTAATTTATCCAGCCAATCGGTGACCGAATTGATATTCATTTGTTCCAATTTGTCGTCCGGAATTTCTATCCGCGCCGAATGTGCGAACTTTTGCATCTGCTGTTTGGTAAAAGACATATTTTCGTGGCCTCAAGTTGCTATTTGTTAAAATTGGTCTTATAATCATACCATGATATACAAGGATTTCAAGGACTTTGCGGCAAATATTCCGCCCGCCGGCCAGTTGCTGGGAATCGACTGGGGTTCTAAACGCATGGGATTTGCCGTATCCGACAACCGGCGGGAATTCGCGTTTCCGCGCGCAAATTTTAAAAATGAAGACGCCATTAATGAAATTATTGAAATAATCGCTTCTGAAAAAATCGTCGGGATTGTCATCGGATTGCCATTGCGAGAGGATGGAAGCGGTTCAAAAACCGTGCGGACAATCAAGGGATTTGCAAAAAGAGTGGCCAAAGCGGTGCCGATTCCAATAGGCTATATGAACGAGCGGTACAGCAGCTGGGAAGCGAACGAAAGGAACCCCAGCGCCAAGCTGTTGGACAAACATGCGGCGGCGATAATACTGCAGGACGCGCTTGCCATGATAAAGCGGCTTGGATCCCCGGATATCGCCTGGACACGTGTTCCGCGTGCTGCGGACGATTCCGGGGATGGCACTTGATGATAAAGAGTATTAGAATGAACAAAGAACAAATTGATTTAATCGTATCAAAAATCGCGGCCGCGAATTCCATCGCGATCGTCGGGCACAAGAATGTTGACCCGGATTCGCTGGGGTCCGTTTTGGGGCTGGGCCGTTTGATAGAGCTGAATTTCGGCAAAAAGCCGATTCTGATTTACGATGGGAACGTGCCGGAATATATGGATTTTTTCCCGGGCCGGTCAGACATGGCGTTTGCCGGAAAGCTGCCGGATGGCGCGCGGTATGATCTGCTGTTCGCGCTGGATATCGCGACGCCGTCGCGGCAGTTCGGCGACTATCGTGAAAAAATTGTCGGTCATTCCGATTTCGTCATAAAAATCGACCATCACCAGAATTCTGAAAAATTCGGCGACATCAACATAGACGACGACACCGCCGGCGCGACCGCGGAAATCATTTTCGACCTGGCGCAAACGGCAGGCTGGAAATTCGATGTTCCTGCGGCGGGCCTTCTTCTTGCCGCGATTATCCATGACACGGGCCAGTTCGCGTTCGCGCGCCGCGGGCATACCCTGCGTGTTGCGGCGGACCTGATGGACGCAGGTGCCGATATGGAATATCTTGTGCGTGAACTGAACAAGTCGACAAGACGGCACATGATGGCCCAGGCTAACATTTTGGCAGCCGCCGAATTCCACGGCAATATCGCGATAGCGTCTGTATTTCGCAAAGATTATAAAAACATAGACGGCAGCCCGCACGATGTCATCGACATGCTGCGCCGGATAAAGTCGGTCGAATATGTTGTGATTGTGACCGAGGCCAAGGACGGCGAAGTCCGCCTGTCTTTCCGGTCAAAGACGCGGCCTGTCAATTTAGTCGCGGAACAGTTCGAAGGCGGCGGGCACAGGTTCGCGGCCGGCGGCCGGTTTTTCGGCAGCATGGCCGAGGCGAAAGCCGCGGTGATAAAAGCGATAAAAGATTCTGCCTGCTGATTATCTCCACACGGCTGGAATATTTGCCCAATCGGACAAACCGGTCGCGCCTTGATATGCGTTGCCAACCTGTGCGACCGTCGCCGCCGGCCATTTTTGATACAAGAATTGTCCGTCGGACCTTGCCGACGGCCCGCGCAGATGGGTGCAGCCTTGGAATATATCCGCAAACATTCCAGTTTGCGCCGGACCGGATATCCCATCAAACAAGCCGTCGCCAATACTGGTGAAATTACACACATATCCAATTTGATTGAACGTATGCCAAAACATTCTTTCTGCCGGCGGTCCGTTAATTCCGGCGAACAAATTACCCGGGATTTCCCCGGACAAACCGGATTGAATAAACGTGCCGCGGAACATATCCGGCGCCGGTGGGCCTTGAAGGCCTGCGAACAGGTTTTCCGGTATGGAGCCTGTAAGATTTATCAGACAAAATGTGCAATAAAACATGCTGTCTGTCGGCGGGCCTTGAAGGCCTGCGAACAGATTTGGTGGTATTGAAGTAATACCAGTATGTTGAAACGTCCGATAAAATCGCGGACTGCCGGAACCGCTTGCGTTCAATATCGGGAATATGCTGCCCAGGTCGCCGGCAATGCCGGTCATGCGTTCCCTGTTTATGGAATTTTGAAACGATATCGCAGGTATCGCGACCATATTTAATAAAATATCCGGATTATACCCCGTTGCGCGACCGGTTATGGTTATAATCCGATTTCCGGCCGAGGCATAAGTTCGGCTGTAAGTCGTTAAAATCGTATTTGTTCTATTGATTGTCTGTACATGGCCGTCGCCCCAATCGACTGTGAAATTACCACGTGCCGATATTTGAAAGCTGAATTGTGAATTTGCTGGCATATTGGTCAGATGTATACGAAACGGTTCGCCCGATCCGCCGGGCGGCGGCGCGATCAGACTGTGAATCTGTCCTGATGGCATTTGTACGGTCAGCCGGCCCGGCGCCGTGCCGGCGGTCAGGAAGCCGTACCAGATGTCGCCCGCGGGCATTTGTACCGCCAATGCGGGCGAGCTTCTTTTATCTGAAGTCAATGTAACCGACTGATTGCCGATACGCAAAGTCCGCGTCTGCACGGCATGCGCGGATGCCGCTATCAGCAATCCGACAATAATCGGAATCAATAATTTCATAAAAGTCCCCTGTTACACATAATCCGCTTTCGGTCCGCCTACGAACCACGAAATAAAACCGCCAAAGATTGACGGTCGGGGAGTTTACAAATCACTTCATGATTGATTCCGCGGATTTTCGGTTGCCCGTGTTATATGGCCGACGGCTCCCCGACCAAAGTCGGGGACATAACGGCGCGGAGCACGCCATCACATCAGATAACGACGCGGAACTCCGCACCGCATGAAGTGGGCTTGTAACAGCCCCGAACCACATCCCTGTGGGTTCTTTGGCATTATATGAAATTTATCGAATAAAAGCAACCAATCAATACTGTGGAATCCCCATCACGTTGATGTTCTTGTCCTTGAATAAATCTTTCATCATGTCGCGCGCTGCGCCCAGGTAAATCCGCGGGTCGAATGCTTCCGGTTTTTCAACCAAGGTTTTGCGCACGCCGGCGGTGAACGCCAGCCGCGCGTCGCTGTCCACATTTATTTTGCATATGTTCATCTTGCGCGCCTGTATCAATTGGTCTTCCGGAATTCCATGCGCGCCGGAAATCTTTCCGCCATATTTGTTTATTTCTGCAACCAGATTTTCCGGCACGGATGACGCGCCGTGCAGCACCAGCGGAAAGCCGGGCAGGGTGCTTGCGATTTCTTCCAGTATGTCGAACCGCAGCTTGCCGTCAGGATTTTTCATCTTGTAAACCCCGTGGCTGGTGCCTATCGATACGGCCAATGAATCCACGTCGGTAAGTTCCACGAATCTTTTCACATCCGCCGGATTTGTATAATGCGTCGCATGTCCGATTTTATCGTCTTCTATGCCGGCAAGCGCGCCAAGCTCCGCTTCGACCGACACGTCATGTTTGTGCGCATATTCCGCAACGCGGCGGGACAGTTCGACGTTTTCGTCGAACGGCTTGTCGGACGCGTCAATCATCACGCTGGAAAATCCCATATCGACGCAATCCTTGCAGACTTCAAAATCCGCGCCGTGGTCCAGGTGCAGCGCGGCCGGAATCGGGTATTCCCGCAACATTCCTTCGACCATTTTCATCAATGTTTTTGTGCCGACGTATTTGCGCGCGCCCGCGGAAACCTGCAGGATTACGGGACTGTTCGTTTCCGCGCATGCCTGCATTATCGCCTGCAGTTGTTCCAGGTTGTTGAAATTATATCCCGGCACGGCATATCCGCCCGCCAGGGCTTTTTCGAACATCGCGCGGGTATTGACCAGGCCTATATCTGTGAAATTCATTAAAAACCTCTTTTCAACAAGTATACCAAAAAAAATAGCGTTTGCAAAAATATGCGTTTTATGATTAAATTGCTAGTGTAACAGGATCCGCAAAATGTGGGACCGGCAGCGCTGTCGCGCCGCTTTGCTATTCAAGAAAGAGGGAGCTTGAAATGAAAAAACCTTTAACCAGCATTGCTGTCATAACATTATTTCTGGGCCCGGTGGATGCGTCCGCGGTCGCGGTCATTCGCGCGCCCGCGTCCGACCACGGCACGGCAAGGGCGGCAAGCCAGCCAGCACAGGCTGCTGCGCGCGGACCTTCGCTTGCGCAGAGGACCATCAATCTGCCGGGCGGCGGAACCAGGCCGCCGGCCACAGTGGAAGTCGACCTGTCGGAATTCGTAAGGATTGAAAAATTCGACCAGTTCGTAAATCAGGCCGAGGCAGAGCTGGAAAAACTGGACGCTGAAATCGCCAGGGTCGATAACGATCTTGCGTCCCGCATCGCGTCCGCCGTGGACGGCATAGAATTTGTGATAGATAATGCCAGCGGCGACCTGCTTGTCGACGGGGTCAGCATAGGAAGGATTGTCGGTCCGACCGGCGCGGCCGGACAACGCGGCGAAGACGGCTTGGCCGGCACGGCCGGCGTGCAAGGTCCGCAGGGTGCGGCCGGACAGCGCGGCATTGACGGCGCGACCGCCGGCGAAATTGCGGCAGTCCTTATGACTGACAATGTTTTCAGAGATTCCATAAGGGGCGCGACCGGCGCACAAGGCATTGAAGGCGCCCGCGGTATAGACGGTACGATCGGATCCCAAGGCGCAGCCGGCGTTCAAGGCCCGCAGGGTGTTGAAGGTGTACGCGGTATTGACGGTACAATCGGATCCCAAGGCGCAGCCGGCGCAACCGGTCCGCAAGGCGAAGTTGGACAGCGCGGCGCTGATGGCGCGACCGGCGCACAAGGCATTGAAGGCGCCCGCGGTATAGACGGTACGATCGGATCCCAAGGCGCAGTCGGCGCAACCGGTCCGCAAGGCGAAGTTGGACAACGCGGTACGGATGGCGCGACTGGCACGCCCGGCACAATTGGTGCAACTGGTGCGACCGGTGCGGCGGGCCTGAGCGCGTCGCTGCGTGTGAATAACGACCAGTTGCAGTGGCAACAGGGTACAGGCACATGGGCGAACCTGGTTGCGATGGATATGTTAAGGGGTGCGACCGGTGCGGCTGGAACCCCTGGTACAATTGGCGCAACCGGCGCTACCGGAGTTCCCGGTACTATAGGTGCTACTGGCCCGCAGGGTGTTGAAGGCGCCCGTGGTACAGCCGGTACGGCCGGCGCGACTGGTGCGACTGGCACGCCCGGCACAATTGGTGCAACTGGTGCGACCGGTGCGGCGGGCCTGAGCGCGTCGCTGCGTGTGAATAACGACCAGTTGCAGTGGCAACAAGGTACGGGCACATGGGCAAACCTGGTTGCAATGGATACATTAAGGGGCGCGACCGGCACAGCCGGCACACAAGGCGCCCAAGGTGCGATCGGCGTGCAAGGTGCCGAAGGCGCCCGCGGTACAGCTGGTACGGCCGGCGCAACTGGTGCGACCGGTTTGAGCGCATCGTTGCGTGTTAATAATGACCAGCTGCAGTGGCAGCAGGGTACAGGCACATGGGCAAACCTGGTCGCGATGGATACATTAAGGGGCGCGACCGGCGCGCAAGGCATTGCCGGAAGAGATGGCACAGCCGCCGCAGCCGGAGCAACCGGCGCGACCGGTCCGCAGGGTGCGGAAGGCGCCCGCGGTACAGCCGGTACGGCCGGCGCAACCGGTGCGACCGGTTTGAGCGCTTCGCTTCGCGTTAATAATGACCAGCTGCAATGGCAACAAGGTACGGGCACATGGGCGAATCTGGTCGCGATGGATACGTTAAGGGGTACGGCAGGCACAGCCGGTGTACAGGGCGCCCAAGGTGCGATCGGCGTGCAAGGTGCCGAAGGTGCGCGCGGTACGGCCGGTACAGC
>Ga0123353_10003258_pt1 | contig 20479 bp, 19 predicted proteins | sample TergutLab28metaG_3_FD_92763 | JGI IMG/M metagenome (GOLD analysis project Ga0123353, IMG submission 92763) | Labiotermes labralis P3 segment gut microbial communities from Petit-Saut dam, French Guiana - Lab288 P3 | ecosystem: Host-associated > Arthropoda: Insects > Digestive system > Gut ... | reverse complement strand
CATGTCCACCAGCAGTTCGCGGACGGCGGGGAAGTTTTCGATGGCCGTGTCGAACTGTTTGCGGCTGTGGGCATAGTCGCGCGCGACGCGGTAGGCGGCCTCGCCGATGCCCAGCGCCTGGGCGGCGATTCCGATTCGGGCGCCGTTCATCAGGCTCATCACGTAGGTGATCAGGCCTCGTTGGCGTTCGCCCATGAGTTGGCCGGGGGCGTTGTCGAAGAAGATTTCGCAGGTCGGGCTGCCGTGGATGCCGAGTTTGTTTTCCAGCCGGCGGACCTTGACCTTCGGGTTGCGTTCCATGACGACGCAGGAGAGCCCGCGGCCGTCGGAGATTTCCGGCTCGCTGCGGGCGAGCACCAGCAGCACCTCGCCGCAACCGTTGGTGATGAACCGCTTGACGCCGTTGACGACCCACTGGCCGTTTTCGTCCTGGAAGCAGCGGGTTTTGACGGCTTGGAGGTCGCTTCCGGCGTCGGGTTCGGTGAGGACCATCGCGCCGGTCCACTCGCCGCTGGCCATGCGGGGGAGGTAATATTGCTTGATGTCCTCGCTGGCGAAGGCGTTGATGGTTTCGGCGATACCCTGTAGGCCGTAAATGTTCATCAGCGACGCGTCGGCCCGGCTGATCATTTCGTTGGTCATAGAATAGACCAACGCCGGACAGTTCAGCCCGCCATAGCGGTACGGCAACGTGAAGCCCATGACCTGGGCCTGCCCGAGGAGCTTGATGGCGCGGTCGATGCCGGCCGGCCGGGTGACGCTGCCGTCGGGGTTGAGGGTGTTGCCGACCTGGTCGGTGTCGGCCGCCGTGGGCGCGATGTCGTCGCCGGCGATCTGGCCCATGGACGCCAGGATGCGTTTGTAGTTGTCCACCGCGTCGTCGGCATCGGCGGGCGCGAAATCGAATTCCTGGTGAAACCGGAACCCCTCCTCCATGACCCCAGCCACGCGGGCCAGGTCCATGTGGTTCACGAGAAACTGCATGTCTTCATTGTCGGTGTAAAAGTTTGCCATTCTCTATTCGTCCTTGTCGAAATTTCCTTTTGTGTGCAACTCACCTACATCAACAACATTGGCAGCGGTTTGAGTTCCCGTCGCACCGGGTCCAGCGCCACTTCGAGGGCTTCCAGCGCCGTGGCCCCCAACAGGTTGCTGTCGCCCGGCAGGCCAAAAATCACCTTGGCGGGCCCGCTTTGGCCGACCGCTTCGAAACACGCAAAGCCGACACGGCGGACAATCTTCTCGCCATTGGCCAGTGTAAACGTCCGCTCTTCCCGCGGCTTGATTCCGATGGCCTTGAGCGACGCTTCCGGCGCAACCGTGTATAACGCGCCTGAGTCCACCAGAAACTCCGCGTCAAAAAACTGTTCGGCGTCGGGATCGGCCTTTACGCGAACCGTTATCTTGGTCAAACCCATAACTCACGCTCCGGCGTTTTTGCTACGACGTCATCACCATCGACGGCAGTGGCAGCAATTCCCGCGTGAACGGGTGCAGGAACAGGCCCAATGATTCGAGCGTTCGAACACCCAGTTGCTTCGTGTCGCCTGGCTCGCCAAAGATCACCTTCGAATAACCGCCACGCTGACCAAGCTGAATGTACGCGTCGCCGACCCGCCGCGAAACCGTTTCCATGCCGACCAGAAACGTCACCGTGTCGTCCGGCTCAACCCCAAGCCGCTTAAGCACGTCCTGAGGCACCACCGCGTACGGAATTCCGCCATCAAGAACGAATTCATCCTCGGCGGACTCTGCGGACTCTTTATGTTTACGAATCTTCAATCGTGCCGTTTCCATTTTCCACTCCTTATAAAAGTATAGAAAAGGAGGCACCTCTATTGCTACGCCTTGACGGCAGTTTCAACACTGGCGCCCGACCGGATGGCCTTGATCATCCTCGGCAGGACCTGCGTGAAGTCGCCGACGATACCGTAGTGGGCGATGGAGAAGATCGGGGCGTCGCGGTCGGTGTTGATGGCGAGAATCTTGGCCGACTCCTGCATGCCCGCCCGGTGCTGCACCGCGCCGCTGATGCCCACCGCGATGTACAAGGCCGGGCGAACCGTCGTTCCCGTCTGGCCGACCTGGTGATCGTGGTCGATGTAGCCCAAATCCACCGCCGCCCGGCTGCCGCCCACGGCCGCCCCAAGCGTACCGGCCAAGTCCCACAGCAGTTTGAAGTTGTCCCGGCTGCCGACGCCCGCGCCGCCGGCGACGATGATCCGGGCGGCCTTGAGGTTCACCTTCTTCGCTCGGCGGTGCGTTTCGATGATCTCCAGCGGCAGGTCGAATCCGTCCATGTCGCCGTCGACGGCGATGACCTGGCCCTTGCGGGTGGGATCGGGCGTTCCCATCGGCATGACGCCCTCGCGAACCGTCGCCATTTGCGGCCAGCGGTCGAAGTTCACGATCGTCGCGATGATGTTTCCGCCGAACGCCGGCCGAATCTGGTGCAGCAGGTTTGTATGCGGGGCGCTCTCGCCGGGCTCGGTGTGGTCGCCGATTTGCAGGTCGGTGCAGTCCGCCGTCAGGCCGCATTTCATCGCGCTGGCCACGGTGGGTGCGAGGTCGCGCCCGATCGCCGTCGCGCCGAACAACACAATCTGAGGCCGGAACCGCTCGATCATCCGACACAGCACATGGCTGTAACTGGCCGTCTGATAATGCGCCAGCGCGGCGTGCTCGACCAGGTACACCCGATCGGCCCCGTATGCCACCAGCGTATCCGCCAGCCGCGAAACGTTCTTGCCCACGAGCACCGCCGCCAGCGGCACGTTGAGCTTTTTCGCCAATTCGGTGCCCTTACTCATCAACTCAAGCGGCACGTCGCTGACCTTGGTGCCGTCAACTTCCGCAAAAATCCAAACTTCGCCATTGCGATTCAACTCGCTCATTGTTGCCTCGATCCTCGTTAACTCGTTGATTCGTTAACTCGTTAACTCGTTACGTTTCGTCCTTAGCTGGCCGACTTTTCAAGTACCTGATGTAGCCATTAATCAACTGTTGCACCCGCATGGCCTGAACTCGAATGTCATCCAACTGGACTTTTGTAAAATACTTCTCGTCTTCGCAAACATTAAAATCATCCAACAACTCACAAACACTGCCACGCGAACGGTACAGATAACTCGCGTTATGCCGAAAACTCCTGCTTCCGTGCCCTTCGGCAATGCAATTTGTCAGCGACACGGCCGCCCGTCGCATCTGTGGCACTAAACCAAATTTTTCATTCAACGGCAATAACTTCGTCAGTTTGTACACCCGCTGGCGAAGCAATCTGGCCTGCTGATATACTTCCAAATCTTCAAAGCCCTGCCCCATCAGAGCCTCCGTATTCGTTGACTCGCTAACTGGGTGATCCGAGTTAACGAGTTAACGAATCAACGAGTTAACGGGCTAACCAATCGTGTGTTCCGTAATCAGACTGCCGACCAACTGTCCCACGCCCTCGTCGCTGTTGGCGTATTCCTTATACTCGCCGCCGGTGAGCACCACCGACTGAATCTTGTGCACCTTGGTCGGGCTGCCGTTTCGGCCGCACCAGGCCAGGTCGGCCGCGATGTCGTCCAGCGTCCACGTGTCGATCAGCAGGCCTTTGCCCGCCAACTCCTGACACGCGGCCTCCGCGGCGGCGGGGTCGGTGACGGCCTTGGCGACCTCGGCCTTGGAACGGGCCTTCTTGAACTTCATGATCCGCTTGGCCGCCTGAGGCCGCGGGGAATTGGCCGTGTCCATCACCGTCAGACACACCGGAAGCGACGCGGCCACCACCTCCCACCCGTTGCCGACGTTCCGCTTGGCGACGATGCGGTTCAGACCCACCTCGGCGATGCTCTCCACGTACGTAATCAACGTGAAGCCCAGCTTTTGCGCCAATTGCGGACCGGTCTGGGCCGTGTCGCCGTCGATGGCCTGGCGGCCGCAGAGAACAATGTCCGGGTTGAGCTTTTTCACCGCGCAGGAAAGAATGTAGCTGGTGGCGAGCGTGTCGCTGGCGGCCGCCCTGCGGTCGGTGATCAAAATCGCCCGGTCGGCCCCGCGGAACAGGCTCTCGCGCAGCACGTCGCAGGCCGTCGGAAGACCCATCGTGACGACCGTGACCGTCCCGCCGTGCAGGTCGCGAATGGCCAGCGCCTCCTCCAAGGCGTGCATGTCCTCGGGATTGAAAATCGCCGGCAACGCCGCCCGGTTGACCGTTCCGTCTTCCTTCATGGCATTGGCCGTGATCCGCTTGGTGTCGGGCACCTGCTTGACGCAAACAACGCAGTTAAAACCCACGATGAACTCCTCAAATGAACGACAGTGACAAGCGACCAGTGACCAGCGACAAGAGAAGGAAAATCCTGTCGTTCAAAGCAATCGCTTCCCACGAGAGCGGCAGATCAGGCAGACGCTGCCTTCTCTTGTCGCTGGTCGCTTGTCGCTGTCGTTCCGCGGCGGCGTTTCACCGCCCGAACGGCTGGTGGAGGAGATATACGCCTGTTACGCCGCCCTGTCAAGAGGCTGCCGCCGGTTTTCGCGATTTCACAACTCGCCGGACGTATTATAATGGACGCCCATGAAAATTTTTCTTGAAACGATGGGTTGCCAGATGAACCGGCTGGACAGTGAGCTGGTCGTGTCCGCGTTGCGGGCGGCGGGGCATGAGATGGTGGACGATTTCGCCCAGGCGCAAGTGGTGTTGTTCAACACGTGCAGCGTACGGCGGCAGGCGGAGAACAAGGTCTTCAGCCGCCTGGGGGCCCAGGCCCAGCGGAAGGCCGCCGGCAAAAAAATCGTTCTCGGCGTGCTCGGCTGCATGGCCCAGCGGGAGGGGGCGGCGCTGATGAAAAAATACCCCGTGGATTTGGTCTGCGCGCCGGGGCAACTCGATGCTCTGCCGCGGCTGATCGAGCAGGCCGCCGACGGACAGGCCGCCCTGCGGCTGGACCCGTCGCGGAAAGAACCCCGCGACATCGCCGCCGACGAGAGGCTGGAACAACTCGACCTCGGCCGAGACCCCGCCGCCACGCCCTCGCCCACGCAAGCGTATGTCCGCGTCGGCCGCGGATGCGATAAATTCTGCTCCTACTGCGTCGTCCCGTTCGTCCGCGGAGGCGAAATCAGCCGCGACCCAGACCACATCGTCGAAGAAACCCGCCGCCTGGTGGGTGCCGGCCGGAGCGAAATCACCCTACTCGGCCAAACCGTCAACAGCTACCGCTGGCCGGGCCGCGCGAATACCGCCGGCAGCGCCAGCCGCTCGGTGAGCTTCGCCGACCTGCTGGCGATGCTCTCGCCGCTGCCGGGGCTGCGGAGGCTGCGGTTCGTCACCAGCCACCCGATCGACTTCGGCGACGACATCCTCCACGCGATGCGCGACCTGCCCAACCTCTGCCGCTACATCCACGTTCCCGCCCAGTCCGGCAGCGACGCGATGCTCCGGGCCATGAACCGAAAATACACCCGCGCCGCGTACGACGACCTGATCGACCGGGCCCGCGCGATCGTGCCGGGCGTGGTGCTCGCCGGCGACTTCATCGTCGGCTTTCCCGGCGAGACCGACGCCGACCACGCCGCCAGCCGCGACCTCATCCGCCGCAGCGGATACAAAAACAGCTTCATCTTCAAATACTCCCCCCGCCCCGGAACCGCCGCCGCCAAAACGCTCACCGACGACGTCCCCACCGCCGTCAAACGCGCCCGCAACGCCGACCTGCTCGCCGTCCAGTCCGAAGTGGGCCTGACGCACCACCAGTCGTACATCGGCCAAACCGTGGACGTGCTGGTCGAGGGCCCGTCCCCGCGCACCCACAAACAGCCGGGCCACGCGGCACCGGGCGAGATCCAACTCCTCGGCCGAACGAGAGGCGACCACATCGTCGTCTTCGACGGTGAACCGTCACTGACGCATCAATATATTGATGTAACGATTACCGGCGCGACGGCGCTGACGCTGTTTGCGAAGAAAACCACGTAGAACATCGGTCCTATTCTCTCTCCGGCTGATCGGTGGGTTTGTCGCGGCCTTCGAAATTTTCCTTGTAGTTCAGGTTCACGGGAACCGCGTAGCTGCGGGGACGGTTGGACTCGCGACGGGCCTCGCCGGCCGCCGGGAATTCCGCCGACTTCGCATTGCTCGCGTGATAAACCTCGTCGTAGGCCGCGGCGGACTGGTGGGCCTTGGCCACGGCCGCCCGGCGGAGGGCCGCGTCGGCCATGTCCTCCAGCACGTCCGCTCGCCAGGCGGGGTCGCCCTCGTGGCGAAGCATCGCCAAGCCGCCGTCGTAGTCCTCGCCGTCAAAGAGGCTGCCCGCGAAAATCACCAGCACGCGGCGGCGGTCCGTGACGTCGTCGATCGCCGCCGCCCACGGACCGGCCTCGCGGACCAGTTTCGCCGACGCGTCGTTTCCGTGGAGTTGTTTCAACTCCGCTGACAGGCCGTACACGTACGGAACGCGGTGCTCAGCCGGTTCGATCTTCCGCAACGCCGTCAGCGCGTCCTCGCAGGCCCCGGCGGCCAATGCCGTGTCGCCGACCCGCCGGGCCAGTTGCGAAATGCTGACGTACCCCGCCATCGCGATCGGCGTGCCCAGGCCGTCACCGGGGGCGGCCCCGGAGAGCGTCTTTCGGGCCGCGGCGAGGCTTTTCGAGGCGTTGGTGTTCTGTCCACGCTGACTTTGCCGGTCGGCGATGTTCAACTGCCGCGTCAGCCGCTGAGGCACGTCGACGATCTGCCCCGCCTCCTCCGCCGCCAGCGCCAGCAGCCGGCTGGAGCGATCCTCGCCGGCCGCCGGCCCGCACCCGGACAGCCCCAACCACAATCCCACACCCGCCACGCACAACCCCACACACACGCCCGCGACGATCCACCGTTTCATGGCCGATCCTTTCCTTGTCCTGTGTCTCCGGCACGTCACCGTTTGGACGTTAGACGCGTATCGCGGAAATTTGTTCCGCGATTTGTGAAAAAATCGCAAATCAAGTCCCGCCCTCCGCCTGCCGATAACGTCGAAGGATTCCCGCTGTTGCCGGGCACGAGAGCCTATGGACATTGCGACGATTATTGGGATATTGATGGGTCTGGGATGTATTTTTGCCGCCGTCATCGCCGACGGCGGGCAGTTCGAGCTGTTTTTCAACATTCCCGCCCTGGTGGTGGTGGTGGGCGGTTCGATCGCCACGGTGTTTGTGCATTTCAGCATCGGACAGGTGTGGGGCATCACGGGCATTTTGAAGAAGACGCTGTTCAACCGGCTGCCCACCGAGCAGGACGTGATTCAGAAGATGGTCGATTACTCGGCCATCAATCGTCGCGACGGCGCGTTGGCGTTGGAGCAGCAGTTGGGGTCGGCCGGCGAACCGTTTTTGGTCCGGGGGCTCCAGATGGTCATTGACGGCCAGGGCGAGGACGCCATTCAGCAGCAGCTTTCCTCGGAGATCACGTACCTGGAGGAGCGTCACTGCGACGGCAAGAAGATCATGGATTTCATCGGTTCGGCCTGTCCGGCGTTGGGTATGGTGGGCACGCTGATCGGTCTGGTGCAGATGTTCAGCCACATGGAGGACCCCAAGAGCATCGGTTCGGGCATGGCGGCGGCGTTGGTGTGCACGTTTTACGGCGCGTGGTTCGCGAATTTATTTTTCCTGCCGATGGCGGGCAAGTTGGGCATGCGGTCGAAGAAGGAAAAACTTCTCCGCGAGATGATCCTGGAAGGCGTGATCGGCATTGTGCGTGGCGAGAGTCCCACCACGGTCCGCGAGCGGATGCAGGCGTTCGTGTCGGCCCGGCATCGCGAGCAGCTTAAACCTCGGGTGTGATTTTCCCGAACGGAAATTCCCATGATTCGGCACAAAAACCACGCCGGCGGAGGGGACGGCGGACATGAGGTCGGGCTGTGGTACGTGTCCTTCGCGGACATGATCACGCTGCTGCTGGCGTTTTTCGTGATGCTCAGCACGTTTTCGTCCTACGACAACGAGGCCCGCGCCAAATTCGCCGGGGCGTGCTACTACATCGCCTCCAACAGCCTGTTTCACGCCAAGGAAGTTCCGCATCCGACGTTCGCCGAAGTGATCACCCAGCCGATCCACTTCACGCAGGACGGCAGCGAAAAACCCTTCGAACTCAACGACGAGGACGTGCCGCACCCGCTCCGCCGCGACGTGCCGATCAACGACCGCGCGTTCTTCGAACAAAAAGTGCTCGCCCTGCCCGCGAACGTCCTCTGGACCCGCGACGGGCAACTCCGCGACGAAGGCAAACAACTGCTCGCCCGGCTGGGCGCGTACGTCCGGGAAGACCCCTGCGTGGTGCTCATCGCGTATCCGCCCAACGGGGAATCGGCCGCCGAACACATCTCCGCCACCTACCGCGCCGAACGCGCCTACGCCGTTCTGAAACATTTGATCGACGTGGAACAAATCCCCGTCGCCCAGTTGGGAATGTGTCAGCCCGACGCCGCCCGGAGCAATCCGTACACGGGCCAGCCCATCATCGAAATCACCCTGCGAAACGGGGGGATTTTCCGATGAGCGACGGCGGAGAAAAAGTGCCCCTGTGGATCATCTCCTTCGCGGACATGATTACGCTGCTGCTGGCGTTTTTCGTCATGCTCCAGTCGCTGTCCACCGAGCGGGACCTGGCCTACGGAGGCCGCGAAGCCAGCGAAAGCTTCCGCCGGGCGATCCAGGGTCTGGGCATCCCCGATCTGCTGCTGGGTCAGCAGGTCGCGGAGTTTGACCAGTTGCGTCCGACGCACTTCGCGGAGGCCGATCCGGCGCCGGACCAGGCCGACCACCGCCGCGTGCTGGGGGACGAGGCGATCCGCGCCACCTTCGCGGCCGTGGAAAAAGCCATGGCCGTCCGGTCAACGCGGTTGACGGAAGTGACGATAAGTAAAAAGATCGTGTCGGGGGCGTTTGCGCCCGGATCGGCCGAGTTGACGCGCGAGGGTCGCGAGGCGATCGAGTCGTATGTTCGTGCGGCGCGGGACGCGCGGTGGGACCGTCCGACGCGGGTGTATGTGATCGGGGTGGTGAGCGAGACGCTTCCTCCGCCTCGTGCGTGGGAGTTGGCGGCCCGTCGTGCGGCGGCGGCGCAGCGGGTGTTGGAACCGCTGACGTCGGAGTTGGAGCGTCAGGGTCGTTGGCTGGTGTGTTCGCACGGCAATCTGGAGGTGGAGCGTTGGCGTGAGGCGTACGGCGCGGACGTGGAGAAGGCCCACTTGTTGCTGGCGGTAACGGAGGCGCATCGCGATGGCGAGTGACGTGAGACAATCCGGTCCGCTGGCCCCGTCCGGGTCGGCCGGGGCGAAGGTCCGGGCGGCGAAAGGTCCGGTATCGCCCGCGGACGACGCGCCCGTGGCGGCGTCTCTGACGATGATGCTGGGCGGGCTGCTGCTGGCCGTGATCGTCGTCGGGGCCGTCAGCGGCCTGGTGGCGGCGAAACTCTCCGCGGGTCCGCGATCCGCCGAGGCGGCGGCCGATCCGCCGGGACAGACCGACCCGAACGGCGTCGTCGACAAGTACGTCTACATCGAACTCGAACCCGTCGTCGTCAACCTCGACGAGCACCGCCTCATGCGGTATGTCCGCGCGAGCATCGTCCTCGAACTGGACGCCACCAGCCCGCGGCAGCTTCGCGCCGTGCAGGACCTCATCGAACGACGACGCCTGGTCCTCAAAAACCGCCTGACCCTTTTCCTGGCCGGCCGAACCCCCGACGACGTCCGCGGCGACAAGGCCCTGCGCCACCTCGAACGACAAATCCTCGACGACTTCAACCAACAGCTCTGGCCCGACAAAAAAGGAAAAATCCACGACGTGATGTTCAAGGAATTCGCGGTGCAGTAGGAAAGTTTTTTTCACCACAAGGCACAGAGGGTGGGTTGGGGTATTCGAAAAATCTTCCGCGATGGCTTGCCGGTTTGCGCGGTAGAATGTTGTGCACGAACTGTAATTGTTGTCGTTAAATCAATCCCTTCTCGCGCCGCTTGTCGACCACGCGATTGGCCTTGCCCTGGCTGCGTTCGAGGGTCATCGGTTCGACCAGTTCCACCGTCGCCCGAACGGTGGTGACGTGCTGAATCTCGCGGTCGATGCGGTCGCGCAACGTCTGCATGGCCGACATTTTGTCGCTGAACGACTCGCGGCTGATCTCCACGCGAACGGTCATCTCGTCCAGCGCCCCCAGCCGGTCCACGACGATCTGATAATGCGGGGCCGTCCCCTCCACACGAAGCAACGCCTCCTCCACCTGCGACGGAAACACGTTCACGCCGCGAATAATCAGCATGTCGTCGGTCCGCCCCTTGATCCGCCCCATGCGAATGGTGGTCCGTCCGCACGCGCACGGGCGGCTGTCGATCACCGCGAGGTCCCGCGTGCGATAGCGCAGCAGCGGCATGGCCTGCTTGGTCAGCGTGGTGATGACCAGTTCGCCCAGTTCGCCCTCGGGGACCGGCTCGAGCGTGTCGGGGTTCAGGCACTCGACGACGAAGTGATCTTCCTGAATGTGCATGCCGTCGCGCGCCGCGCACTCGCCGCTGACCCCGGGGCCGATGATCTCGCTCAGTCCGTAATTGTTGAACGCCAGCAGCCCGAGTTGGGCTTCGAGGGTCTGCCGCAGGTCCTCGGTCCAGGGTTCGCCACCGAAGTGGGCGAATTTCATCGGCAGTTCGCGCGAGTCCAGTCCGGCATGGGCGGCGGCTTCGGCGATGTTCAGCGCGTAGCTGGGCGTGCAGACGAGCACGTCGCATTCGAGGTCGCGCATGATCATGATTTGGCGGGGCGTGTTTCCGCTGGAGACCGGAACGACGGCGGCGCCGACTTTCTCCACGCCGTAGTGCAGTCCGAACCCGCCCGTGAACAGCCCGTACCCGAAACAGATGTGCACGAGGTGGTCGGGCCGCAATCCGCCGGCGACGAGGAACCGGGCGCAGAGGTTGGCCCACAGGTCGCGGTCCTCGGCGGTGTAGGCGACGAATGTCGGTTTGCCCGTGGTGCCGGAGGACCCGTGGACGCGGGCGATTTGTTCCTTCGGCACGGCCAGGAATCCCCACGGATAATGGTCGCGCAGGTCGGCCTTGGTGGTGAAGGGCAGGCGGCGGATGTCGTCGAGGCTGCGGATGTCGTCGGGGTCGACGCCGAGCTCGGCGTATTTCCGCTGGTAGAAAGGCACCTTCGCGACGTGTTTCGTGACGGCCCGCAGCCGCGAAAGCTGCAACTCCCGCCGCGTGTCCGGTGCCATCGTCTCGGCCTGATCCCAAATCCGATTTTCAAACGCAAACGCTGCCACAGATGCGACCTCCCGCCGCGACCATCGCGGGTACGACACCGATTATACCGCAAACCGCCACCGGTGCCATGAGGCTGTTCGAGATTTCACGCGTGTTTTTTCGGTGCGGCGTCCTGAAGCTGGTTGGCGAAGTCGCGGACGGTTTGCGAGGGCGTGGCCGATTCGACACTGGCGGCGGCGTCTTCGGCGGCTTGTCGAATCAGGCCGGTCACGACCGGACCGTCCGCGGGCAGCGACTTGGCGTTGGCCTTGGCAAGATACCGCAGCAGCGTGACGCACGCGTCGAAGAATCGCGGCCAATTCAGCAGCACGATGGGCTGCGAGGGCGTGGGGATCAATCCCAGAAGTTCCGCCCAGACCGCCGGATTCTTCAGCCGCGCGAATCCGCGGTCCAAGGTGATAACGTTGGCGGCCTCCCATCGCTTGGCGATTTTGGCCACGTTCTGGTACGTCTGCCCCGACCACCCCGCCACCGACCGGAGTCTGGCGCCGCTCTGATTGGCCAGCAGGTAGATCAACAGAAAATGCCTCGCGTCGGACCCCAACACATCACGCGCGCGAAGCATGACCGTGGCGCAGGTCGATTCCGCTTTGCTCAGTTGTAGTCGTTGCGAAGTTCCCAGACATTCGTTCAACAATTCGCGAAGCGTTGGTTTGACCTTGCCCGGTTGTTGCCGCGGCGAGGGTTGCTTCGTATGACGATTCAACTCACGGCAGAACGCATGCAGTTCCTCCAGCGACGTCTGCCCGTAACACGGTTCGGCCGGCGGTTTGGGGCTTGTTTTTCCGTGCGGATCAAGCGATTGCCAGAGAAGCGCCCGTGGGTCGGCAGAGGTCTGGACGAACTTGCGAAGGCGAGGAAGCAGCAGGGAATCGGCATGTCGTTCCCGCCAGATCAACACCTGCTCCTGCAAACGTGGCTGGGTGGGGAAGAACTCCAGCGAACACCACAGCAACGCTTCGGGATCAATCACTTCGCCAGGATGCGCCCGGCGCACACTGAACGGCACGCCCAGTGTGAGCCACTGGCCGTGTATCAAGTCCAGCAGCCACTCCCGGACGCGAGATTCAGACGTAGTAAGCGAGGTCGTCATAGCCCAGCCTCTCGATCACATATTTCACGACAAGTCGTTTCTGCTCAAAATCCCGCAAGGTACGAACCCACTCGACCGCCTCATCAAGTTCCTCGTACGTCGGAGACAATCTTTTGAGGTCCGTAAAATGAATCTCTTGTCGTCTACGGCAATCGTCTGCCGCGGCATACAACGTGACATTTCCATACCACTATTCTATCGGCTATTACATCTATATAAAACAAAAAATTAAATTATTACATTCAAAATTTTTCTATAATTACAATAAATTTTGAAATTAATAATTTCACTTCATCTGGCCGAATTTCCGTTCCCCGTTGACTTGCGGCTGGCTTACGATATTCTACATGCAAATTCCGGCGGCGTTGTCGCAACATCTACGAAAGGAACACTCATGGCCCGGTTTGTGATTTCTCGAAGTCAGTTGGGTTCGTTTCCCACGGTCGTTCTCACCGACTCGGCCAGCGGGGCCCATGCGGTGGTGGCCCTTCGCGGGGCGACGCTCAACGCCTACCACGTGCCGCACGCGGGCGGGCTGCTCGATGTGGTTGCCGGCTACGAAACGCCCGAAGACCTGGCGGAACTAAAAGCGTCCCGCGGCCGCATCATGGCGCCCTGGAGCAACCGCATCCAGCACTCGCGCTACCGGTTCGGCGGCGGCGACAAGCCCCACGAGTTGCCGAAAAACCCCGCCAAACCGCACATTCTACACGGGTTTGTCGGCGGGGTGGATTTCGACGTCCTCGCCGAACGCACCACCGCCGACGGCGCGAGCGTGACGTTCGGGACGAGCGTGTTGCGGCCGGGGGCGCTGGAGGGCTATCCGTTCAGTGTGGACGTGGAGGTCACGTACGCGTTGACGTCGGGACGGCTGGTGGTCGAGGTGGCCGGGCAGAACGTCGGTCCCGGCGCGGCGCCGTTCGGGTGCGGGTGGCATCCGTATTTCCGCACGGGCAGCGAGAACATCGACCATCTCAAACTGGCCGTGCCGTGCCGGCGGAAAATCGTTACCGACGCCGAACTGATCCCCCTGCCGGGCGACGCGGCGTATCTGCCCATCGAACAGGCGGGCGAGTTTGATTTCCGCCCGGACGCCGCGGGCCACGGCAGGCCGATCGGCGGGCTGTTCATCGATGGTGCGTTCACGGACCTGCTGCCGGGCCCGGACCGACTCTGCCGTTCGTGGGTTCGCGACGACCGCACCGGCGTGACACTGACGGTCTTCCAGCAAGGCGGCCTGATGCACGTCTACACCGGCGACCGCCGCAGCCTGGCCATGGAACCCGTCCAATACATGACCAACGCCTTCAACCGTTCCGAATGCACCGACGCGATCACCCTCGCGCCGGGACAGGAATCGCGGTTCGTCTTCGGGGTGGAAGTGGAGGCGTGAGAGAACGCCACATCGCCACGTAGCCTGATGTGGCTACGTGGCGATGTGGCTGCTGTTGTGGTACGATACGTCCATGGCGAACGAGTACCCGCGTGCGATATTGTTTGACTTGGACGACACGATTCTGGATTACAGTGGCGGCGTTGACCGGACGTGGAGTGGGGTGTGTGCGTTTCATGCGCCGGCCGTTCCGTGTGACGGGGCTCGGTTGCAGGCGGCCATTCGACAGGCGGCTCAGTGGCATTGGAGCGACCCGGAGCGGCACCGGGCCGGGCGGCTGGACATGCGAACGGCCAGGACGCAGATCGTCACGCAGGCGTTGCGGACGCTCGGGCACGACCAGCCGGCATTGGCCCGTCAAATCGCCCACGAGTACAGCGACGCCCGCGACCGCGACATCGCGCCGTTTCCCGGTGCGATGGACACGCTGGATGCGTTGCGGGAATGTGGGGTGGCGATGGCGTTGATCACCAACGGGGCGGCGGCCGTTCAACGGGCGAAGATCGACCGCTGGGGGCTGAAGGCATATTTTCCGTGCATGGTGGTCGAGGGCGAATTCGGCGTCGGCAAGCCGGACCCCCGCGTATATCACTTCGCGCTGGACAAACTGGGCGTTTCGCCGCGCGAAGCCTGGATGGTGGGCGACAATCTGGACTGGGACGTCGGCCAGCCGCAACAACTGGGCCTGTTCGGTATCTGGAACGATTGCCGCCACACCGGCCTGCCGCCGGATTCGCCCGTCACGCCCGGCCGGATCGTGCATTCCATCGCGGAACTGGTGTAGGGTCGGTCGCATTTTCGTGGCGCGGGCGTCTCGCCCGCGCGTCTCGCGGGCATCCTGCCCGCGTTGACGATGCGAAAGCCTTGACATTCTCATTGCGTCAGCCGTGCGGAACGGCCAGCGAGGGCTGGAAGCCCTCGCGACACGCGGGCGAGACGCCCGCGCCACGAGAATGCGTCTGCCTTGGGGCTCCTCCGTCTTTCGTTCTTGATTTCTCGGTCCGTCGCGATGATGATGCGTTTATGGACCCATCGGTGCTCGCTCCGTCATCGCCGTCCGTGCGTCATGCGCCGGCCCCGCCGGCGCAGCCGGTGCGGAGGGTGTATCTGCGGGCGGTGTGGGCGATGTCGTTTGGGCTGCTGGTGGGGGTGGCGGCCATGGTGGCGGTGCATCTGTTTCCCGCGCGGTTTTTCGACGACGATCTTCTGGTGGACGAAAAGCTCTGGTCCTGGGCGGGATTGGCCGCCGGCGTCGCTTTGCTGGCGGCGATGTGGCGGTGGCGGCGGGGTTTGCAGGCCGTTTCGCCGTGGCGGTGGGTGATGTGGCTGTTCGTCCTGGCCGCGGCGGGGCGGGCGGCGGTTTTGCTGACGATTCCGTATGTGCCCTCGGACGATTTTATCGTGTATCACCAGTCGGGAATCGGTTTGGCGAAGCACGGGGGCATGACCGTCAACGCTTCCGCCGCCGCCGGATACCCCTGTTTTTTTCCGCCGGGGCAAATTTACACGCTGGGCGCGCTGTACAAACTGTTCGGCGACCAGGCATTGCGAAAACTTCCCCCCGCCGGGTCGAACGAAACCGTCACGCCCGAGCAATGGGCCGCGTATTACCGCGCGGCCCGCGTCGGCGCGTGGTGGAACGTCCTGCTGGGTTCGCTGACGGCCGTGGGCGTTTACGGAATCGCCCGGCGGGTGACGGGCGAATTCCCCGGCCGCGTCGCGGGCGTGCTGACCGCCGTCGTACCGTCGGGCCTCTTCGCGACCTTTACGCTCGGCGCGGAGGTCGGCCAAACGTTCTGGATCGTCCTGGCGTTCTACGCATACGCGCGGTGGGTGGATGCGTGTGGCGAGGGCGTCTCGCCCTCGTGTCCCGCGGGCATCCTGCCCGCGCGGGGCGGCGAAGCAGGCGTGACGTCTTCCGGCGTTCAGGTCCATGGAGCGCACAACGCGGGCGAGACGCCCGCGACACGTTTGGCCGCATCGCTTCTGGTCGGGCTGTGCCTGGGCATGGCGAGTTTGTTCCGGCCGACGTTTGCTCCGGTGGCGGGACTGCTGGCCGTTCACCTGCTGCTGACCGCCGCGGACAAACGCCGCGCCCTGCTGGCCGGTGCGGCGATGCTGGCGGCCACGGCGGCGGTCATCGCGCCGTGGACGGTTCGCAATTACGTCGTCACCGGAGGGGCGTTCATTCCGATCAGTTCCAACGGCGGGGGCAACCTGTACTCCGGCAACAATCCGTGGGCCAGGGGAAACTACACGACCCAGGCGTGGGAAGAGTTGTACACGCAGGCCCGCGACGACGAGAAGATCAACCGCCTGGGTATGGAAAAGGCCACCCGGTGGATTCGCGAGAATCCGCGACGTTTCGCGGAGTTGGCGGCCGTCAAGTTCGCGCTGTTCTGGGGCACCGACCGCGACATGGCCTGGTGGGTTCTGGAAGCCCCGACGCGGTTTCACCAGGCACATTGGGCGCCGCCCGGTTACGGGCATACGGAAATTTCCACCACCGCCCAGCGGGCCGGCGAGGGAATTTCGACGGGCGTGTACCTGTCGGTCCTCGCCGCCGCAGCCGTCGGCCTGTGGCGGTGGCGGTGGATGCTGCGGACCCGCCCCGGCTGGGCCACCATCATGCTCCTGGCCGGATTCCTCACCGCCGTCCACATGGTCTTCGAAAGCCAAGCCAAATACCACTACACCCTCGTGCCACTACTGTGCGTTCTGGCAGGGACAGTCCTCAGTCCCCAAGCGCGTCGGCCGCTGACAGCGACCAGCGACACGTGACAAGCGACTAGAGAAGGAAATTCTTGTCTTTCAAAACGTTTGCACTGCGCGAGAACACGAAATAAAACAGATTTTGCCTTCTCTAGTCACTTGTCGCTTGTCACTTGTCGCTGGTCGGCCGTCACAATTTTCGCGTAAGGGTCACGGCCCGTTTTCCGTTGTATTGTCCGAGCGTGGCTGCGAATTGTGGGGTTCCGGCGATGGTGACGAGGATTTCACCGTCGAGGACGACGTCGCTGACGAGCAGGTCTCCGTCGGCCAGGTTGGCCAGGTCGGCCGGGTCGGCGGGTTCGTGGATGACGGCGGCCAGTTCGACGTGTTCCGCCTGCGGCAGCAGTGCCCTCGCCAGCGAGCGGACGTCGTGAGGCCAGACCAGTTGCATCGCCAGCGGCGGACCGTCCAGGCGGACGTTCAACGTCACGGAGCACGTCGCGGCCTCGCCGGCCGTCGAAACCGCGGCTGGGGCGTCCACCGCCAACCGGGCGGCGATCTGCTCGGTGAGCGGGCCCAGCAACTGCCGATCCAACGCCGTCAACGGTCCGCGAGGTTTGCACGCCAGACCGTCACCGCCCAGAAGCACATCCAGCACCGCCTCCGCCAGCGACGGCGAAAACCACACCGCCAGTCGGGGAGCGTCCGCGGGAACGGTAAAACGACAGGTGGGCTCACGTTCCATGGGAGCGGCCAGACCGATGGAAGAACCGGCGGCGGAGTCGGTCGAATCGGCCGGCTCGTCGGACGATTGCACGTCCGCCGCGCGGCGAACGCACGCCGCCAGCGCGTCGGCCACGCCTCGCGCCGCCACCCGACGCGCCCAGGCAGGCAGTCCATCGCCAAAATCGCCAGACTCCATGCGGGGCATTGTAGTCCGCGACGACGAAAACGACAAGCCGCAATGCCTATCATACCAGGGGCGTTCGTCGAGTCCGCGGCTGAATGTGTCGATATAGAGAGTGAAAAACCATGCGACAGGATATATCATGACCGTGACCGACCGCAACGCGACAGGCCCTCTCGCCGCGTCCGCGTCGGGAAATTTCAACGCCATTGACGTGGCGAGATTTGTCCTGGCCATCCTCATCATCGCCATTCACGCCGCCCCACTGCTGGAAATCAATCCGATGGCGAACTTCATCGTCATGGAAATTTTCGCCCGGACGGCCGTTCCGTTTTTCTTCATCACGGCCAGTTATTTTTTCTTTCGGAAAATAAACATTTCGCAACTCCGAAACCGCGCGGACGCGGCGGGGGCCGAGCGGCTGAAACACTATATCGCTCGATTGATAAAAATCTATTTGATATGGTCCCTGATCTATATCATTCCGGTTGTTCTTGAATGCGTGGAAATCCACTGCGGTTTCGCGTGGACCGCGTTCCGGCTGATCCGGGGTTTCTTTCTGGGCGGCATTTATCTCCATTTCTGGTATCTGGTGGTGTTGATGTTTTCGATTGTCGCGGTGCACGCGGCTCTTCGACATATGAAACTGTGGTTTCTTCTGGTGTCCGCCGCCGCGTTGTACGTCGTGGCGCTGTTTCTGTCGTCGTACTCCATATTCATTCGGAACGACTTCTGGGCGGATATGATTGTGTGGAACGGATATGCCAACGAAATGTTGTACCGTCTGCCGTTTGGACTGATGTTTGTCGTTCTTGGCGCCGTGCTGTCTCAACGGCGCACGCTGAATTTTCATGGAACGGCCGTTGGGCTGTTGTTCCTGGTGTCGCTGGGCGCGATGTTTTTCGAGGCGTTTTTCCTGCGGGCAGCCGGCCGCGAGGTGAAGTTCGACATCACCATCGCCCTGGTGCCGGCCTCGGTGTTTTTGTTTCTGTTGTTGGCGAACATCAACATGAAAGACCGCCCGCTCATTCCCTACTTTCGAAACGCCAGCCTGCTGATTTATCTTGTGCATCCTTTTTTCATCTATATATACAGCAGGATCGACCCCGCGAATCTTCATGTATTCCTGGCGGCGACAATCGGCTCGGTTCTATTCTCCGTGTCCGTCGTCGCGTTGCAGCGAACCAAACGACTCCGTTTTCTTTCGTGGCTGTGTTAGAGAGAGTGACAAGCGACAAGTGACAAGCGACCAGAGGAGGAACATCGTGTCTTTCAAAACGTTCACCTTGCGCGAGAACGCGGAAAAAGACAGGCGGTGCCTACTCTTGTCACTTGTCGCTGGTCACTTGTCGCTTTTTCCGCGTCCTCTGTTCCTTGTGGTGAAAAAAAACGTGCCTCGCCGTCAGCCGCCCAGCACCTTTCGCAGTTGGTGGGCGGTTTCTTCGGAGAGGGTTCCTTTTCGCAAGGCCAGTTCGATCGTCAGTTTCGCCAGGGCGTGGTAGGTGTCTCGGAACTCCGGGCCGAACCGGGCCAACGCCTTCCAGTGTTGCTCGACGGTGTGAACGTCGCCGCGGGCGATGGGTCCGGTGAGGGCGGCTTCGGGACCGAGGGCGAGCACGTTGTCGACGCTGGCCCGCAGCAGGGGCGCGAGGGCGGACATCGCCTGCTCGCGGTTGGCGTCGGCGGATTCCGTCAGCGCCAACGCCATCACCGCCGACGCGCCGTCCAGCAACGCGACGAGAAAATTGGACGACATGGCCGCCGCCGCGTGATAGAGCGCCTTGGCGTCGCTTCGCAACCGTCGAGGCTGCCCGCCGATCGCGGCCGCGAAGGCGTCCAGCCGCTCGCAGGCGGCCGGCGTGCCCTCGATGAAAAACGGCGCGCCGGGCAGCTTTTCCACCGCCGCCTCCACCGTGGGGAACGTCTGGAGCGGGTGCATCGAACCGACCTCACACCCGGCCTGCCGGGCGACGGCGAGCGCGTCGCTCCCCAACGCGCCGCTACAATGGGCCACGACGGTTCCGGGCAAAAACGCCCCCTGCTGCGCCAACTGCGCCGCCACCGGGGCAATCACGTCGTCGGGCACGGTCAGCAGCACCAGCCCCGCCGCCGCGGCCGCCTCGTCGGCCGACACGCTTCGCACACCCGGCCCGATCAATCGGGCGGCCGCCTGCGCCGCCCCCCGATGTCCGCCCCCCACGGCCGCCACCTCAATCCCCGCCCGCGACGCCAACACCCCCAACGCCGTCCCCACCTTGCCCGGACCGATAATCGAGATGGAACATTTTGATGTCATTGCGAAAATCTCATTTCACCAGCGGCGTTCCCGGTCCCGCGGCGGCGATGACGGCCTCGGTGACCGTCTGGTGGGTTCGTGGGTCCATCATGTCGGGGAGGAAATCGCCGTCGGGGACGATGTTGGCCAGGGCGCGGGCGGCGGCCAGGCACATTTCGACGGTAATGGTGGCCGTACCGCAGTCGAGGGCGCCGCGGAAGATGCCTGGGTAGGCCAGGGCGTTGTTCATCATTCTGCCGTCGGCGGCCACGGCGGCGCCGGATTCGTACGCGTCGGCGACGGTGATTTCGCTCACCGGATTGGCCAGGGCGAACACGATCGGGTCCTTGGCCATCGAGCGGACCATGTCTTTCGTGACGATGTTCGGCTGCGAGACGCCGATGAACACCTGGCGTCCTTTCATCGCGTCGGCGAGGGTGCCCTTCACGTTGTCGCGGTTGGTTCGTTCGGCCAGGGCGTGTTTTTCGTCGTTCATTCGCTGCGTTCGGCCTCGATGGATCACGCCCACGCTGTCGGTGAGCACGACGTCGGCGACACCGGCGGTGTAGAGCATGTCGGCGATGGCCGTTCCGGCGGCGCCCGCGCCGCTGATCGCGACGGTCAGTTCGTTCATCTTTTTGCCCGTCTGTCGCAGGGCGCTGAACAGCCCGGCCAGGCAAATGGTGGCCGTGCCGTGCTGGTCGTCGTGCATGACGGGAATGGCCAGGCGGCGGTCGAGTTCGCGCGTGATGCGGAAGCACTCCGGTGCGGCGACGTCCTCGACCTGGATGGCCCCGAACCCGACGGCCAATTTTTCCAT
>Ga0123353_10003257_pt1 | contig 20481 bp, 15 predicted proteins | sample TergutLab28metaG_3_FD_92763 | JGI IMG/M metagenome (GOLD analysis project Ga0123353, IMG submission 92763) | Labiotermes labralis P3 segment gut microbial communities from Petit-Saut dam, French Guiana - Lab288 P3 | ecosystem: Host-associated > Arthropoda: Insects > Digestive system > Gut ... | reverse complement strand
GAATGAAAATCCCCCTGAAAAGACAAAAATAAAATTGAAGTCGATGCAGGCAAAATTCTAACGCAAATGCCGGTATTTGCAAGGTATTTCAAGTTCTAGGAACGAAACGTTGGGACACCAGTGGATTTATCCCTTTAATGCCATTTTGCACTTCCCTATCACTCGTTTTGTCACCGTTTATTATACCATCACTCTTCGTAATGGTTCTGACCGCTATGCAAGAAGATCGCATGTTGGCAGACGTTGACGAATCGTAATCATGTCGATACACTGTAAAAGATTTTATGCCACGATTCAATTTTTATCTCCTCCTGTTTGCGGTCGTTGCCTACACTCTTACGTCGGGAGTGACGCTTCGAGATCGCCTGCTGATCTCCACACTGCACCGAATTGAACGCCGCGCCTATTTCGAGCCATCGGCAAAAGAACTCTTCGAAGGGGCAATGGCGGGTATGGCAAATGTCCTGTCCGAAGAACACGGCGACGGATATTCGATGTACATTCCGTCAAGCAGAAAAACCATCTATCAAGACAATCTCGCCAACCAATACGAAGGGCTCGGCATGTTGACCAGAATCCACAAAAAAGGAGAAGACAAAAAACTCTACATCGATTATCCTTTCTACAATTCGCCTGCCTATCGGACAGGGCTTCGCTCTGGTGACCAAATTTTAGAAATTGACGGCATATCGGTCGCAGATAAAAATGACCTCGAAGTTTTTCTTTTGTTAAGACTGAAGAAAGAATCGAAAACACATCTTGTCGTCTTGCCTTTTGGTCAAACGGAATCCAAAGACGTTTTTGTGCCTCGTGAAAAAATTCAATACGAAAGTGTGCTCGGAGATTATTTCGGTTCAGACAGATACGTTTTTCGCTTGGAAATCCATCCGAAGATCGGATACATTTGGATTACATCATTTAGCGAATCGACGGCGGCGGAATTCGGTCGTGTGCTTGACCACATGATGCAAACCGGAGTGGAATCCTTCATTTTGGACTTGCGCGACAACGGCGGAGGTGATGTATGGAATTGTGTACAAGTCGCCCGAATGTTGATGTCTCCCGATACCGAATCAGACAATACCGAATCGAGAAATGTGATTGCGAAGATACGGGATCGTCACGGAAGGGAACTACTACTCCATCGTCAACACGTTCTCACCGAAGGAACGCAGCAGTGTTCACTCCCCATGGTTGTCTTAATAGACGGCGAAACGGCGAGTGCGTCCGAAATTTTGGCGGCTGCATTACAGGATCACCGCCGGGCAACTGTTGTTGGGACTCGGTCGTTTGGCAAAGGTGTCATTCAAGGGATTATTTCGTTGCCTTTTCAGTCGGGGATATTGCAACTGACCGATTCGGAATACCGGCGACCGAGCGGTGTCGCCATCCACCGAAAACGAAATGCGACGGAAGCGGACGATTGGGGCGTGATCCCAGACAACATCGTCGAATTGACCGAGGTGGAGCGTTCGGCAGTGATTCAATATCGTGCGTTACGTTCCAGGGTTATATCAACGGAGCGTTCGGCAGTGTTGGAACAATTTCGTCAACAGATCATCGAAAAGCAAAATGAGGAAGCACCGGATTCGCTGCAAAACCCTTTTGAATTCACTGGCACCGCCCCGTATTATGATCGGCAACTGGACGAAGCGATAAAGGCATTGTTACCGTAAACCGGATGTGCTGTTATCGGGAACAAATTGCAACACGATCCGCAAAAGTTCTTCGGCAAACTTCTGCTTTGTACCGGTAAAGTGTGTCCGCAGTTCACCCGTCGCATCGAAAACCTGAAACGATGCTTCGTCATTGTTCATACAGTCAGGATCGTCTAACACGACGAAATCGCTGCACTTTCGTTTCAGTTTGGCAAGAGCCCGCGCTGCTCCGTCTTGCGTTTCCAATGCGTAGGCAACGCTCCACTGGTCGGGACGCTTGATGTTTCCCAAAGCGGCAAGAATGTCCGGCGTTTTCGCAAAATGGAAAACGATCTCCCCTTCCGCCGGTTTAGAAATTTTCTGTTCCGAAAAGGAAACTGGTCGGAAATCACACGGGGCTGCCGCTCCGATCACACCGACGCAGTGCGGAAACAACTCCAAACAACGTTGTAACATCTGCTCGGTCGTTTCAACCCAGTGAACTTCCGCTTCAGGCGGATAGGAAACCGCTACGGGTCCGCTCACGACAATCGGTACGCCGCCGCACTGGATCACTGCTTCTGCCAGTGCTGCGCCCATCCGACCGCTGGAACCGTTGGACAAATACCGAATCGGATCAAGATATTCCCTCGTCGGTCCTGATGTGATTAAAATGTTCATTTTTAGAATCGTCATTGTTCCATCGGGCTTTTTGAGGGGTCGAGCAAGGCACAGTAGATATCGAACTGCACCGACGTTTTTCCGCCGACGGAAACTTTGGCATGGAGCAGATAAATACCCGCCATTTTGCCTTTGTAGGTTACTTCGAGAAAAAGCGTATCGCCCGGTCGCACCATCTGTTTGAATCGGACTTCTCCCATTTTTGCCACTACTGGCAAACGACCGTTTAACTGTTCGTCTTTGAAGACTCGGGTGAGCAGAATTGCTCCTGCCTGCATTACCGCCTCGCACTGCAACACGCCCGGAACCATAGGAAAGCCGGGATAATGTCCTGCAAAGAAAAACTCATCGCCATGAAACGTCTTCTTGCAAAGGATACGATTGTTCTCACATTCGACGATTTCGTCAACAAACAAAAAGGGCTCCCGATGCGGAATCGCCGCCTTGACTTCTTCTAATTTATCCATAGAAATCCAATCGCACAGAACGGAGTTATCCTGACAAGGACACGACAACGGAAACGTTCATTTTACACGAAAAAACGCATCATTCAAGCCCGGTTTTGTGCTCTTCAGAGCCCGTAACGTCAGTGAGGAATTCATGTTAACATAGGTAAAATTTGACGGTTTTTCCGCCCGTAACGCTCTAGGTGAAGGTTATAGCAGTTGTATGACGAAAACCTTTTTAAGCGGTCATATCGACCGTGTGGATTGTAACGCAAATACCCATTTTAACGTTATTAACCTCCGCAATGAAAACGTTTCCTGTCATTTCGCCCGTTTTTGGCATTGTGCCCGCCTTTGGCTTTGTGTTGGTTGCCATAATTTTCTTCTTCGGGACGATTAGTGCCTGTCTGGCTACCGAATCCCGACTGAACTGGGCGACCGAAGCCTATCGGAAAAACTGCCCGTCGGTCGTATTCATCCAGGGAGACAAAGTCGAAGGACGACGCGGAAGTGTTGCCGATGCCGAACGAGTCTTCAACGGCATGGGAAGCGGAATCATTATCGACGAACGAGGTTATATTGTTACAAACTACCACGTTGTTCGGGATATTAGCAAAATTCAGGTTCGAACCCACGATAAAAAGGACTACGTCGCCACCCTCGTCGGCAAAGATGACGATACCGATTTAGCGGTCATCAAAATTGAGGTCAAATCTCCTCTTCGTCCCATTGTTTTCGGACGCTCCCACGACTTGATGCCGGGTGAAAGCTGCATTGCTATCGGAAATCCCTACGGCTACGATTATTCGCTCACCGACGGACGCATCAGTGCGGTCAAACGTGAAGTCGGAGTGAATGACACGCCGCTGGTTTATCGTGATTCCATTCAGACGAATACGGAAATCAATCCGGGCAATTCGGGCGGTCCCTTGATCAATGTGGAAGGGGAAATGATCGGAATCAACGTCGCTATGCGGCAGGGTGCGACCGGAATCGCCTTTGCTACGCCGGTCGATCAGGTCGTCGAAGTCGCCGCCAAAATCATCGGGGAAGTTGCCAATCAGAAAATCACGCTCGGACTGACAGTCTCGCAAAACGAACCGAAAGACTATCATTCCATCAAGCGATTCATCATGCGTGTTGATTCTGTGGAAAACAACAGTCCGGCGGCTCAGGCGGGTATTCAAGAAGGAGACATTCTGACAGGGATCGGGAAATACACGTTGAAAAATCAACTTGATTTTTACCGGGCATTGCTCGACTTAAAGGACAACGAAGAAGTGGCTTTTGCCTTTTTTCGGAACAACGAACTGCGTGATACCGCTGTGGTAATGGGCGGTCCGAAAGGCAGAGCGTTTGCCCAGCGAACCGCTTCACCACGAACAGTTGCATCACAAACGGTGGTGCCGCAAGCGGTTGCCCCGCAAGCGGTAGTACCGCAACCTGCACCTGCCACTGCCGCTCCCCAAACGGCAGCCAATGTTGGACCGAAGAACGAAAGAACCAGCACTAGTGCGGCGGACTGGGACAAACTGGTCTGGGAGAATCTCGGTATCATGTATGCTACGATATCGTCTCAAGAATTTGCTCAGACGTACAGAGATTTCCTCGACCAATTTGAGGGCGGAATCGTTGTGAAGGCGGTGCGCAGAGCCAGTCCGGCGGAGCGTGCCGCTCTCGACGTGGGAGATGTGATTACCGCAATCGATCCGTGGGTGGTGACTGAGGCAAACGATATCCGATACGTTGGAGGACAGGATTGGGAAAGACTACAATCGAAAGGCGATGATCTTTCGGTAGATGTCATTCGAGACAACACGCACTATAAAACCAAAATCGCAACGAAGTAGCGGAGTTGATAAACCTACCGAAAGGTGTAGAATCTCCGCATAGGTTGGTCGATAATGTTCTTCCTTCACCCAATGCTTGACCGAAAGTTTATTCTCGAAAACGTCGAAGCCGTTAAACAAAATTGCGTCCATCGAAACGTCAATGTCGATGTTGATAGGTTCGTCGAACTCGAACGGCAGCGCAAATCGTTGCAACAAGAACTGGAAAAACTCCAAGCCGAGGCAAATTCTGTCTCCAAATCCATTGGACGGGCAAAGTCGGACAGCGAACGTGAAGCCAAAAAAGAAGAAGGACGCATACTCCGAGAAAAATCTGCCGATGCGAAAGTAAAACTTGATGCGATTGAAACCGGACTCGAATCTATTCAGCGTATCATTCCCAACATGTCCCATCCCGATGCACCGATTGGAGCGGACGACACTGCCAACACCCACCGGGCATTAGGCAAAACACCGATTCCGACATTCGATTTCACGCCGATCGATCACGTTGTACTCGGAGAAAAACTCGACTTGATCGACTTTGAAGCCGGAGCAAGGGTGGCCGGTGCAGGATGTTATTTTCTGAAAAACGAAGCCGTGTTGCTTGAACTCGCCTTGCTGCGATATGCCGTTGATGTGTTATCCAACGCCGGTTTTACACTGACGACTACGCCAGACTTTGCTCGCAATGACATCTTGCAAGGCACCGGCTTTACGCCGAGAGGTCCCGAAACGCAAATTTACAGTATTGACGGCACCGATTTGAGTTTGGTAGCAACGGCGGAGATTCCACTGGGCGGAATGTTGGCGGGTCAAACGGTCGATGCCGAAGACTTACCGATTCGACTCTGCGGCATTTCCCATTGTTTCCGCACTGAAGCGGGAGCAGCCGGAAGAGCCTCACGCGGTCTTTATCGAGTTCACCAGTTCACGAAGGTCGAAATGTTCGCCTTCACCTTGCCGGAGCAGAGCGATGCCATGCACCAAGAGATGCTCGATATTGAATGTCAAATTTTCGACGGACTCGGCATTCCGTATCAGGTGGTGGACACGGCGACGGGCGACCTCGGAGGACCCGCCTATCGGAAATTTGACCTGGAAGCATGGATGCCCGGTCGCGGAAAAAGTGGCGAGTATGGCGAAGTAACCAGCACGTCGAATTGTACCGACTATCAAGCACGGCGGCTCAATGCCCGATACAAAGTTAAAGGAGAAAAAGGCACGAAGTTTCTTCACACGCTCAACGGAACGGCAATCGCCATCAGCAGGGCGTTGGTCGCTATTTTGGAACTGTATCAGCAGAAAGACGGTTCGGTCATCGTTCCCGAAGTGTTGCGCCCCTTTGTCGGCAAAGAAAAGATAGCGCGATCGCAATAGACGGCAGAGTCATCTATTACAGACGAAACTCGTGTGTGCTATACTTGGTACAGAATCGGTTACGTGAGGTTATGGAACAAATCTAAAACCGAATCCAATGAAATACGACTACGACATACTGGTTATCGGTCTCGGTCCCGCCGGGATGGCAGTCTCGCTGATGGGTTCGGCAATGGGACTCAAAGTCTGTGTCATCGAAAAGCATGCCGTCGGCGGCGAGTGCATGAACGTCGGTTGTATTCCGAGCAAAGCACTGCTGAGAATGGGAAAAGCAAGAGCAGCATTCGATAAACTCGCCGCAATGCAACTCGAAACAACGCCGAAACCGAAGGTGCTCGATCCGTTCGGCAAAATTGATGAGTCGCTGAAATACATCTCCGATAAGAAAACGATGTCGATGTTCGACAAAGTCGAGATGATCTATCAACAAGGTGCTGCCTCGTTCGTTGATCGGCAGACCGTCGAAGCGGCAGGTCGCAAAATCACGGCGAAACGCATTTTCGTTTGCGTCGGCACTCGACCGGAAATACCGATCTTTCCCGGTATCGACGAAATCGAACCGTTGACCAACGAGAACATGTTTCAACTCGAAAAGGTTCCCGAACGCCTCGTCGTCCTCGGTAGCGGAGCGATTGCTTGCGAAATGGCACAAGCGTTTGCCCGACTCGGAAGCAGTGTTGATATGCTCTTTCGAGGTCCCGGTTTGATGTGGCGCGAAGATGCCGAATCAATGAAAATCCTCGAAGAGCAATTTGCCAAAGAAGGAATTCGGCTCCACCGTAACTGTACACCAACTCGCTTTTCTAAAGCGTCCAACGGTATCCTTGCCGAAACAACCACGGACGGTACGCTCGCAACGGATCGGGTTCTCTGCGCTCTCGGGCGAAGATTCGACTTTGATTCACTCAACCTCGATAATGCCGGTATTGCGGTTACCAAAAATGGAATTACCGTTGACAAGTATTTACGGACGACGAACAAGAGCATTTACGCTTGCGGCGATTGCAATGGGCTACACCAGTTTTCGCATGCCGCGATGCATCAAGGAATGCTCGCCTTGATGAATTGTATGATCCCCTCGCCGATGAAATATCGGTACGATAAATACGTCGTTCCGTGGACGGTTTTCACGGAACCGCAGATTTCACGCGTCGGTCTGGCGGGCAAACGTCTCGGCGAGTCGAAGATCAAGCATCGCACGATCACGGCGAAGTATGAAGACTACGGAGCGGCGATAGCGGAGTCATTAGATGTCGGTCATGTAAAGGCTCATGTGTCGCCGCTCTTGGGCAAGATTCTCGGCGTAACGATTGTTGGCGAAGGCAGCGGCGAAATGATTAACGAGTGGGCATTGGCAATGCAGAATCGTCTCGGTATGTACCAGATTATGATGCAACAACATTCGTTTCCGACGATGGGCTTTCTCACGAAGCGGGTCGCGGAAACGTGGATGATGGAAAACATGAAATCCGGCGGGCTCAAATGGTTGTGCCGGAAAATGTTCGGATGGTGAACGTGTTTAGCCGCCTCGCCCTGTGAGGCGTATTTGATACTCAATAATCAGATGATGACAACCTTATTTTTACTTTTCATCGGAACGTACACGCAACAGGACAGTCAGGGAATCTACGTCAGCCGATTCAACGCGGAACACGGCACATTGGAGGTTTCCCGACTCGCCTTCGAGTGTGACAATCCGACGTTTCTCGCTCTGCATCCGACTAAACCTTATTTGTACGCCATCGGTAAGTTTCCGAAAGGAATGGTGAGTGCCTTTCACTACGACCACCAGACCGGTCGCCTCGAACTACTCAACGAGCAGGAGATTCCCGGTCACGGACCGTGCCATCTGACCGTTTGCCATTCGGATACCGGCGATGCCGTTGTCGTTGCGAATTATGGTTCAGGATGCCTCGCTTCCTTTCCGATTTCAAGCGACGGCAAGATCGGAGCAGTCGCCTCACATATCACGCACACGGGTTCAGGACCGAACACTGCCCGGCAAGAAGCCCCGCATGTTCACGGAGTCTATTACAATGTCTATTCTGGGGGTTCGACCATCGCAGTGGTCGATCTCGGAATCGACACGGTCGTGTACTACGCCATCGACCTGGCAACAGCGCAGTTGTCGCAATCCGCCGACTGTGCCGATCTCTGTTTGGCACCGGGTGCCGGTCCGCGACATCTTGCCGTCTCGAAAGACCAACGATTGACTTACGTTGTCAACGAACTCGATTCGACTGTCAGCGTTTTTGATCGGCAAACGCCCGGCGATGCCATCCGCAGTGTTGCCGTCCAAAGTGTTTCGACACTCACGGAAGGAAAAGATGCCGCCAAACTGAACAACTCAACGGCGGAAATCGCCTTACATCAAAGCGAAAAATTTCTGTATGCTTCAAACCGCGGCGATGATTCGATAGCAGTTTTTGCCGTTGAAGACGGAAAACTGACGTTAATTCAAACCATGCCATCGGGCGGTAAGACTCCCCGGTTTTTCTGCCTCGACCCGACGGGCAAATTTTTACTCGCCTGCAATCAGGATTCAGGAAATGTTTGCGTTTTTGCCGTCGATCAGACGACCGGCAAGTTAACGCCGACAGAACAGAGCATCAAGGTTCCCCTGCCAACATGTCTTGTTTTTGCGCCATAGACTTTCATGTAAACTGTCTGTTTTCAGCCGCGCCCTATTTGCAAAATTGCCAAAAGTCTCTATAATCATGGACGGTAACTTTTTCTGTTGCCAAACGTACTCCTTCACCAATCCAATTTTTGAACGATGCCCACCAAAAATCAAATCGAAAACGTCGTCGCCGTCCTGAACCAAGCCCGAGCCATGGAAATCAAAGTGATCATTCAGTACATGAACCAACACTATGGACTCGACAGTCAGGATTACGGCAAACTCGCCTCCGCCGTGAAAAAGATCGCCATCGACGAAATGAAGCACGCCGAAGCCTTTGCCGAACGCATTAAAGAAATCGACAGCACGCAGGAACCGACGACGCAACCTGAAAAGTCGATAATAACGGGACAGGCAATCGGCGACATCTTCGGTTTCAATGCCGAAACCGAAGAAGGCACCATTGAAAAGTACGGTGAGTTTGCCAAAATTTGCCGCGACAACAACGATCCGGTCAGTGCCGTCTTGTTTGAAAGAATTGCCGTCGAGGAACAAGCACACCTAACCTACTTTGCCAATACCGCAGAGCATATCAAGAGTCTCGGCAACCGTTTTTTGAACCGGCAAATCAGCGAGTGATCAGATGCTCCGCGCCGCCCATTCCCCATGACTCCTCTCGCTCTTTCTCATTTGCCGATTTCATGATATATTGATGATAGTCAACCTCAATCTAATAGGAGAATAACGTATGAAGAAATGGGTTTGTTCCGTATGCGGTCATGTACACGAAGGCGATAGTCCGCCTGCATCCTGTCCCCTGTGCCACGTTCCGGCTGACAAGTTCACCGAACAGAGTGCTGGCGATGCCTTCGCCGCGGAGCATGTGGTCGGCGTTGCCAAAGGCGTTGATGCTGAAGTCGTGGAAGGGTTGCGGGCGCACTTCAATGGCGAATGTTGTGAGGTGGGCATGTATCTTGCGATGGCGCGAGTTGCCTTCCGTGAAGGATACCCTGAAATCGGTCAATACTGGGAGAAAGCCGCTTATGAAGAAGCGGAGCATGCCGCCAAATTCGCAGAACTCTTGGGCGAAGTCGTTACGAACAGCACCAAGAAAAACCTTGAGATGCGAGTCGAAGCCGAGTTCGGTGCCTGTGCGGGAAAGACGGACATTGCCAAACGTGCCAAAGAAAAAGGCTTGGATGCGATCCACGACACCGTTCACGAAATGGCACGCGACGAAGCCCGGCATTGCGCCGCCTTCAAGGGACTACTGAAACGGTATTTCGGCTAACAGAGAAAAAGAAGTGTAGCAAGGGAATTGACGAATTCTGTAGAGCCGCAATCTTTAAGGCACCTCAAAAATGTTCGTTCATCCGCCCGATAAATGATTGCGCCGTTCTTGCGCAATCACTGCCGATTGCGGTTCTGGTGACGTTTGGAATAACGCGTTTAAACGTTTCTGGCTTTCATGCGTTCGCGTTATTCCGTCATTGCGCTACGCTCCATTCCGGCTTTTGTCTGCGCCGAAAAATGGTACAATGCTTTTGCCCTCTACCCTTTACCAAAAACAACGCATCATGAACGCATCTCAAAATCAATTATTAGGTACGTCAAGCGGTTGGGCTTGGCAGCCGCTCTGCAAGGCAATGTTTGTCGGCAAAGCCGCCGATGCGACAGATGCCTACTGCGAGCAAGTCAAAAAAGCCGGTTTCGACGGCTTGATGGTCTGGAATTGGGACATCTCCTTCGAAGAAGCGGTACAATTTCGACTCATGCTGGAAAAACATGGACTACGTCATCATGCCGTGTGCCGGGGTTGGTTGACCGTGAACAGTCCCGACAAGGAGAAAGTCGCCGACGACATTGAGACGGGTAAAAAAGCACTTCGCACAGCAGCGGCAACCGGTGCGAGCAGCGTTCTCCTCGTTCCCGCCCAAGTTCACGGATTGGTGATGCCCGACCCGTGGGACTTCGACATCGACTTCGATCCGAAAACGTTGCACGTCAAAACCGTTACTGCCGGGGACAATTCCCGATTTGCGGACTACATCAAGGCACAAAACTTTGCAACGGAAAGTTCGATTCGTGCCATCGAAACGTTGATTCCGACTGCCGCCAAAGAAGGGGTAATCATTGGCATCGAAAACGTTTGGAACAATCTATGGTGTACGCCGGAGTATTTTGCGGCGTTTACACTTTCGTTCGACAATCCGTGGGTGAAACCTCATTTCGACCTCGGAAATCACACGAAATACTCACGTTGCGAAGAGTGGTTGAAACTGTTGGGCGACTCGATTGTCAAACTTGACCTCAAGGACTTCGCCGTTCATGAAGTCAAAGGAAAGCGCGGCGGCGGTCCCGGCGACTGGGCACCGATTGGACATGGCACCATCGATTGGAAAAGTGTGCGAAAATCCTTGGAGGCGATTCGTTATTCCGGCTGGGTCAGTATGGAGCCTGCCGCCGGAAACCAATCCCTCGAAGAATACTCCAAATTCCTCGACGAATTCTTTGGGGCATGACATATCAAAGACTACTGACATCTCGCTCAACTCCCTCGCCCATCGAGCGGCGGAATGGTATAATTTCGCATTATGACTCTCGACTCTCTTCGGCAACAACTCTGGGACTATGACCGGCTCTATCGGCAAGGCGAACCGGTCATTTCCGATACGGAATACGACCGGCTCCTTCAGGAATTGCAACGCTTGGAACAAGAAAGCGGCTTGCCCGTCCCGCCCGATAGTCCCACGCAACGAGTCGGCGGAGAACCGATTGACGGACTCGTTGCCGTCCAACATCGTGTGCCGATGCTCTCTATCGAAAACGCATACAGTATCGAAGAACTTCAGGAATTTGGCAATCGCGTTGAAAAAACACTGAAAAAAACACTCGGCGGCGATCCGACGTGGGTGGTCGAACTCAAAATTGACGGCGTTGCCGCTTCGCTCATTTACGAAGACGGTATTCTTGTGCAAGGTTTGACTCGCGGCAACGGCATTGTCGGTGATGACATTACGCACAATATCAAAATGCTTCGGGACATTCCGCTTCGGTTAACCACCCCTACCCCTCCACAGGAGGGGAATTATTGTTTTCCGTCGAAGCGATTGGAAGTGCGCGGCGAAGTTTATATGCGGAACTCTGACCTTGCCGAACTGCTCGACAAAGAGATCCTCAAAGTCAAGCGGGACGAAACTGGCAAGGCGTTGCCGATGAATACCCGAAATGTAGCGGCAGGAGCGATCCGATTGCTCGACCCAAAAATCTGTGCCGAACGACGACTGCGATTCTTTGCGCATAGCGTTGGTAAAACAGAGCCGCAATCTAAAGATTGCGGCTCTGTGTCGCCTGACACCCACTGGAACTTCCTGCAAGAACTAGCGGGGTGCGGCGTACCCATCACACCGTATGCGAAACTCTTCACATCGTTTACCGAAGCGGTTGCGTATTGCGAATCACTCTACGCCACGGAAGACAATTTTCTCGCCGACCTCGACTTCGAAATTGATGGTCTCGTCCTGAAAGTGAACGACTTTGCCCAGCGGGAGCAACTCGGTACGACGGGACACCATCCTCGCTGGGTCATTGCTTACAAAGTCGAACGATACGAGGCGGTAACGACGCTTCGGGACATTACGGTACAGGTTGGCAAGACCGGCACGATTACGCCGGTGGCGGAACTCGAACCGGTCGAAATTGCCGGTACAACAGTCTCGCGGGCAAGTCTGCACAATGCCGAAGAGATAGAACGCAAAGACATTCGAGTCGGCGATGTAGTCGTCGTCGAAAAGGCGGGAAAAATCATTCCGCGTATCGTTCGAGTCGAAAAACATTTACGGACGCAATCCCTTGAACCGTTTATGTTTCCGACGACGTGTCCCGAATGCGGCGGTGCGCTGTCGAAAGATGAGGGCGGCGTGTATATCCGATGTAACAATGCCCGATGTCCGGCACAGTTCAAGGAAAAATTGCGATATTTTGCTAGCCGGAATGCGATGGACATCGAAGGATTGGGTGAAAAATTGATCGACCAACTCGTCGATGCCGGTTTGGTACGTTCGTTTGGCGACTTGTATCGATTGAAGATGGAAAATGTCGAAAGTGTTCTCAAACAGGAGAGCAAAGAGTTAATAAAAAAACGGATCAGAGAAAAAAGTAGATGGGAACGTATTCTTTTCGGCATCCCGGTTGCCAGTGAAAAGGCAGCAACACTTTTAGCCGAGAGTTTTGATAATTTTGACCGATTACGTCAGGCTTCAGAATCAGAAATCGGAGCGATAAACGGTGTCTTGCCGAACATTGCCAAAGGTGTTTTTGCGTATTTTCAGAAAAGAGTATTTTTGACAACGGAAGAACTCGAAAGTGAACTTGTGCAGAAATTCATAAAGAAACTTGTACACAAGTTCAAAAATCTTGATGCAAAAAAAAGTTCACAAAAACTTTTGGAGCAAATCGAAAAGAGCAAATCCCGTGAGTTGCACTTTCTTTTGAACGCTTTGTGCATTCGACATGTCGGCAACCGGGTAGCCAAATTGCTGATAAACCATTTTCGCAGTTTTGATCGCTTGTGTCAGGTTTCGGAAGCGGCAATCAGTGAAATCAACGAGATCGGACCGGCTATCGCCAAAAGCGTATTCAATTTTTTCCGTAACGAAAAAGAAAGGATCGACGACTTGTTAGAGACAATGGGCAAAACGGACGAGAGCAAACAAGATATAAACCAAGTGGCGGAGACCATCAGCGCCGAGCCACTCCTTCAAGAGATGACAACCAACTCGCAAGAGATACACGGGCTGAATTTTCCCGACTTGGTCGGCATGAATTTTGTAACTCTCGACTTTGAAACGGCAAATCCAGAGCGAAGTAGCCCGTGCGAAATCGGCTTGACTTTTGTTAGAGACGGTAAAATTGTGGGAACAAAAAGTTGGTTCATAAAACCCGCAAGTCACCACCGGTTTTATGATTTCAATGTTGACATTCATGGTATTACTTATGACACGGTAAGAGACTCACCTGAATTTAACGAACTCTGGAAAGAAATTCGTCCTCTCATTGAAAATCAGGTTGTCATCGCTCATAATGCCTCATTCGATTTGGGCGTTTTGCGAAAAACCCTCGAACTCTATGACATCAGTTATCCAACTATAACTTACGGATGTACTGTTTTATTTGCCCGAAGTGTGTGGTCTGGACTACCATCGTATAGTCTCGATAACCTCTGCCGATTAAAAAATATCCCACTTGAACACCACCGAGCGGCTTCTGATTCAAAAGCCACTGCCGAGTTGGCTTTGCTAATGTTTGAAGAAGCTGGCATTGACTCGTGTAAAAGTATTACCGAACGGTTAGAAATCTACTGTGGACACTTGTCGCCTGACGGTTGTTTCTCATGCGGACAATGGCAACGTTTTATACCTAAAAACGAGGATGCGGCAAAAAACACCGACGAATTATTACAGGGTAAACGTTTTGGAAAACAGATTGTGGATGCGCATTCCGCACCAAACCCCGATAGCATTTTTTACCGTAAAAGTGTCGTCTTTACCGGAGCACTTGGATCAATGCCTCGTAATGAGGCACACCAAATTATTACGAACATCGGTGGTACTCCGAGCAATAGTGTGCGAAAAGACACCGATTTTCTCGTTGTGGGGCAGCAAGACTATCGCGTCGTTGGCGACAGTGGCATGAGTAGCAAGCAGCGCAAGGCGATTGATATGTCAAGCAAAGGACACCCGATTGAAATAATATCAGAAGAGGATTTTTTACAAAATCTTTGACAATTTTCTGCCCCAACGGGGCAAAATGTCTATAACCCCCGGCGATCGCCGGGGGCAACGGCACCCTTTTATTCCCTAGCCCCAAAGGGGCGTTACAAAACCATGAGCAGTTTTCTCCAGATTCTTTACCACATTATTTTTCGCACAAAAAACAGTGCCAAAATGCTCCCGCACTCCCATTGCGATGAGTTATACCGTTACATTTGGGGCATCATCAAAAACAAGAACTGCACACTTTTGCGAATTAATGGTATGGAAGACCACGTTCATATTCTGTCGGATTTACATCCGTCGATTGCACTTGCGGATTACGTCCGTGAAATCAAAACGTCTTCCTCGCATTGGCTCAAAAGTAGCCCAAGTTTTCCAGCGTTTCTCGGCTGGGCAGAAGGATATGCTGCCTTGACATGCGCTTGGCGTGATAAAGATGTGATCGTCGATTACATCAAAAACCAACGTGAACATCATAAGCAAGTCGATTTTATGATAGAGTATCGGAAACTACTGGAAGAGCATGGAGTAGCAATAGACGATAGATTTTTTCCGTAGTCTGTGAAGTAACGCCCCGTTGGGGCTAGGGTTGTCGTGGTGGCCACTTGCCCCCGGCGATAGCCGGGGGTTATAGATATTGTGCCCCGTTGGGGCGAAAATCAGCGGACGAAAAACCAATATCGACTACACAGACTACCCCAAAATATTTGGCAAGTTACACGAATCTCATGGCGGAAAGTCTTCATCGAGTGTATCGTCGAAGACGACGTTTGTACTGGTCGGCGAGAGTCCGGGCAGCAAACTTGCCAAGGCGCAAAAACTCGGCGTGCGGATTGTGAACGAACAAGAATTTTTAGAGATGATTGGAATGGACTAAACCTTTTGCACACATTTTAGCAATGTTATCTTGATAATCTACTTGGTACAGGGGGAGCAAACGAAGGTGATGTCATTCCGATTGTTTATCTTCCTACCAACCCGGATGTTGTTTCCATACCGGGCATTAAAGGATGGGGATTTCTGTTGTTCGTTATCTCAATGCCTTTGAGCAGTTCAGCTTCGAGTCTGTTGCGTGCCTCTTGGGGAACAAATCTAATAAACCGCACGCAGTATCGTTTCTATTTCCGATTCGCTCAATTCCTTTGGATTCCCTTTCATGCTATTTCCGCCTTTGGAATCGCGGGCAATCGGCGGAATCTGTGCCGATTCAATACCGTAATCGGAAAGACGCATCGGCAAATCGAACCCTCGGCACAACTGTTCGATCCGGTCAATCAACCGTTCGGTAGCGGTCGCGTCCGAAACAGTCGAATCAAAGCCGAACACCAGACGCGACAACTTCGCATAACGATCGGCACAGACTTCCGCATTGGATCGGAGCGTTATCGGAAGCATCAATGCACATGCTGCTCCGTGTGAGATTCGGCAATGCGTTCCTAGTGCAGGTGCAATGCCGTGTGCCATGCCGAGTCCGCTGTTGGTCAGTGCCAGTCCCGACATCAATGCGCCGTATGCCATGGCGCATCTTGCTTCCAAATCATCAGGCTTGCTCTGCAACGTTTCCAAGGCGGCAATCGTACCCGGCAGACAGTATTCGATTAGCGCATCCGTGAACGTCTGATGTTTTCGTGTGACGTAACTTTCCAGCAGTTGCGTGAGGGCATCCAAGCCGGACTCGGCAGTAACTTTTCGAGAGCAGTGGAGCGTGTATTCGGGATCGACCAGCACGGTTTGCGGCATCATTCGGTCATGCCGAAGACTCTTTTTGAACGGCGGATCGTAAGAGGCGATGACGGCATTTTTCGCCACTTCGGCACCGGTGCCTGCCGTCGTGGGAATCGCAAGAACCGGCAAAGGAGGATGTTTCAATTTGAGTCCTCGACCGACTCCTTCGAGATAATTGATGACCGGTGCGTCTTCCTCTTGCGGCAACAGAGCGGCGACAGCCTTAGCAAGATCGACCGCAGAACCGCCGCCGAAGCCCAACATGAAGTCGCCTGGCAAAAGAGCTCCCCGCAATCGTGTTACTAGCCGATCCACATCTTGCGTTTCCGGTTCGTGCGAAAGGGACTCGGTGGTCAAGATGGAGACACCCGCTTGTTCCAATTTGGTGATTATTTGCCGGACGAAGCCGAGTTTGTCGAGCGTTTTCGAACCGGTAATCAGCACAGTTCGGTCTCCCAGCGACCGGGCAATGTCGCCGACTTCGGAGCGTTTACCTACGCCGAAAACAACTTTGTGCGGTAAGATTAGGTTCATGGTGCGAAGAGACGAGTTTGTTCATGCTATTATACCGTAAACAGCATGAAATTGCCTTTTGCACAGTCTCCGCTAACAAGATTTGCACGAGAAACCACTTGCCGCTTTGTTGACGCGGCATTTTGTGCCGCAGACAATCATTGACTTGACAGTGCCTAACATTTCTGTAAAATGCGGTACACTGAATACGGAGCACTGAAATCTGTCCGTAAACACCAACCCCAAAGAAAAGATTCATTGAAAAGATTCATTCACTATGAGAACACGACTACTCCTCACGACGTGCTTGCTTTTGGCTTTCTCCGTTAGCATCTTCGCACAAAACTTGATTTCCAATCCTCCACAAGGATTGGAAGGCACACGCGACCAAATCGCACAGAGACTGCTCGAAAGCAAGAGCGAAGACCTTTTTGTCAAGGTCATTCAACTCGCCGAAGATACCGAAGATGTTCGCTATCTCAAAATGCTTGCCGCAAAACGTCTTTCGGTCTATGGTACAGAAAAAAGTATTCCGGCATTGACCCAAATGCTCTCCCACCCGGAAATGGGCTACTATTCCCGATATGCTCTCGAACCGATGCCACTGACAGCAGTAGACGAAGCTCTCCGCGAAGCCACGAAAACGCAAAAAGGCATCAACCTAGTAGGCGTACTCACCACCATCGGTGTCCGGCGCGATGCCGGTGCAGTTCCGTTTGTTAAGTCACTCCTTGACAATGCAGACCCGGAAGTCGTGAAAGCAGCCTACGCCTCTCTCGGTTACATCGGAAAACCGGAGTGTGCCGACGTGTTGAAAAAGGCACTCGGCGATTTCAAACCGGAATACGAAAAAGCGATATGCGATGCGGCACTCTTTTGCGCCAAACTGCTGACTGATGACGGCAAAGTCGATGCCGCCCTCGCCCTTTACGATGCGATCATCCATTCCAAAGCCCGACCCTTCCTCAAAGAAGGCGCAATTTTTAATCGAATTCTCACCCGAAAAGCAGCCGGTGCCAACGACCTTGTACAATATCTCCGATCGGAAGATGAGGGGATTTTTGCGTCGGCACTCCGCACGGTTCGTTTTCTACCGGGCGGCGGTGATCCCACAGTTTGCAAAGTGCTCTCGTCTCATTTCGACAAGTTTCCGCCTCAGCGCAGAGGATTGATCCTCGAAGCACTGGCGGGTCGCAAAGACGACGAATCTCGGAAATCTGCTCTTGCCTTTTCTATTGCGGTCAAGGAACCGGAAGTGGTTCGGGTTTCGGCAATGAACGCTCTCGGAACATTAGATATTCCTGAGGCAGTGCCGGTGCTTCTGGTCGGTGCCGCCGATAACAATGGACAGGGGTTCGTTGCCGATGCAGCGTTTCGAGCACTGGTTTTCATGACGAATCAAGATGCCGATGCCGCGATTGCCAAAGCCATGCTCGATGCTGGCGGTAAGATCAATGCCGCAATGATTCGGATTGCGAAGGAGCGTCGGGTAGCGGCGGCGACACCGCAACTTTGGACGATCATCAAAATGGCGGACTCGCCATTGCGAAACGATGCCATCGACGCACTCGGCGAAACGGCGACCTTGAAAGACCTGCCGGAAGTGGCAAAACTGATTGCTTCGGCGAAAGATGATGCGGAAAGGGGACGCGTGGCGACTGCGCTCAGTGCGATCTGTGCCAGAATGCCGCAGCAGGCAAGTTTCGATACCGCCCTCGCCATTTTCAATGCGGGAGAATCCCTAGCGGTGCGGCAGGCGGCGATTGATATGATGAAAACAATCGGCGGCAAGCCTGCGGTGGACAAAGTGACCGCAATCGCATTGGGGGATGATACCGATTTGAATGCCGATCTGGCGGATAAGGCGACGCAAGTGCTGGGAACGTGGGATTCGCCGGACACGATGGACGCAATCGCCGACTCGCTCCTCAAAGTAGCGAAACAGTCGAGTGAAGAAAGATTCCAAGTTCGGGGGATTCGCGGCTACATTCGTCTTGCCCGACAGTTCTCCTATCCCGAAGACCAGCGGATTTCCATGATTAAGACGGCATTCGATACGGCGGCGCGGGCAGAGGACAAGAATCTGATTTTCGACATTTTCGCTCGTTATCCGTCGCTCAAAATGGTGGAAGCGGCAATGTCCTATGCAGGCAACGAAGCGCATCAAGAGCGTGCCTATAGGGCGGCGGTCGATACGGCGGCGAGACTGCAAGGTCGTCAGCCGCAAGCGGCGAGAATCATGGAAGAAGTGGTCAAATCCGCCGCGAATGCCGAAGTGAAAACCCGAGCAGAATCTGTCCGTGCCCGATTGGCTGGAGTCGATGAGGGAGTGGAAATCATCAAGGCGACTTACGGAGCCGGTGACAAGATAGCGGATGTTACCGCCAAGGTTCGTGAACTTTCTAAGGGAGGTACGAACATGGAGATCGGCAGTTATAATGCCGCTTTTGGTGATGTGGCTCCTAATGTTGTAAAGACATTGAAGATTACCTACAAGATCAAGGGCGGTGATGAAAAAGCGGCGGAATTTCCCGAAAATGCGCCGGTAACGCTGCCGAAATGAACCATTGGTTATGGATTGAAAGCCGTGGAAAGCCGGGGCGGAATTTTTAGCGGGGTGTGCTACAACGAATAAATTTGCTATAATGACGTTGTTATTTTTTCGCACACATTAAAACTCAATGATCGAATCGGACTGGATCAATCGGACAGAACAAATTCGCCTGCGGCTGACTCAACTGAGGGACTCTCTTTGACTACGCTGACAAAACCGAACAAGCACAAAGACTCGAAGCCGAAATGTCGAGTACCGGTTTCTGGGACGATCAAGAAAAAGCCCAAATCGTTGTGGCGAAGTTGCGCTCACACAAAGCAATCCTGAAACCTTTCGATGAGATGAATACCGAACTTGCCGATGTCGAACTCATGCTTGAATTCGACGATGCTGAATTGGCAGACGAAATACCGGCGATACTAAAAAAACTCGAAGACCGACTCGAAGAACTCGAAACGAAAGCGTTGCTCAATGGACCTTACGATGCCAATGCTGCCATTGTTACGATCAATGCACGAGACGGCGGAACCGATGCCAACGACTGGGCAGAAATGCTCTTTCGGATGTATTCCCTCTGGGCGAAGTCCAACGGATACGAACTCGAATTGGTCGATTGGCAGGAAAATGAAGAAGCCGGTATCAACAGTTGCGGCTTTGTGGTGCGCGGGGCGATGGCGTATGGCTATCTGCGCGGCGAGTCGGGCATGCATCGGCTTGTGCGAATCAGTCCGTTCAATGCGGAAGGCAAGCGGCAAACGAGTTTTGCGGCGGTCGATGTTACGCCGGAAATTGATGATTCGATCAACATCGAAATTCGGGACGAAGATGTTCGTGAAGACACGATGCGGGCGAGCGGTGCTGGCGGACAACACGTCAATAAAACGTCGAGTGCGATCCGATTGACGCATATTCCGTCGAACACTGTCGTGTATTGTCAGATGGAACGTAGTCAGCACAAGAATCGGGCGATGGCGTGGAAGATGTTACGTGCCAAGATGATTCGTGCCGAAGAGGAAAAACGAGAACTCGCAATGGCAGAAAAGTACAAGAATATGGCGAAGGTTGGCTTCGGTTCGCAGATACGGAATTATTTTTTGCATCCTGACCAGCGTGTCAAAGATGCCCGAACGGGCTACCAGATGGGCAGTTTTCATCAGGTTCTTGATGGCAATATACAGGGATTTTTGGATGCGTTTTTACGCTGGCGGGTTAAGGAGGATTAGCATCAGAGCCCGTCGCGTAAGCAAGGGACAGAGCCGCAATCATTTCCTTTTCCTCTTACACCACCTTTTCGCAGACAACAATATATTCCGACAGCATTG
>Ga0123353_10003256_pt1 | contig 20486 bp, 14 predicted proteins | sample TergutLab28metaG_3_FD_92763 | JGI IMG/M metagenome (GOLD analysis project Ga0123353, IMG submission 92763) | Labiotermes labralis P3 segment gut microbial communities from Petit-Saut dam, French Guiana - Lab288 P3 | ecosystem: Host-associated > Arthropoda: Insects > Digestive system > Gut ... | reverse complement strand
TGTAATTTTAGGGTTAAGTATTGGTATTGTTGGATATGCAATTGGGAATTATTTTGGATTTTTAATTTCGGAGTTTTTTAAAATATTGTGAGAAATAGTAAATTAGTAAATAGTAAATGAGTAAATAGTAAATAAGTAAATGAGTAAATAAGTAAATAGTAAATAAGTAAATAGTACATTTATGAAAAATTATAGTAAGATTAGCCGTTTATTAATTATTTTAGCATTTGTTACGGCTGCAAATGCACAGGAAAAAGAACCGAAAACGGGTTGGAACTTAGGTCCACTCCCAGCGATAGGCGCTAACAGCGACCTTGGATTTCAATACGGGGCTTTATGTTCTTTTTTCTATTATGGAGACGGTACAGTTTTTCCCGATTATTTGCACAAGTTTCACGTTGAAGCTTCGCAATATACTAAAGGATCGGGAATGTATCATTTTCTGTACGATTCTAAATATCTGATTCCAAAGTCCCGACTGACTTTTGCGGCAACTTATCTGCCGAATAAAATGATGAGTTTTTACGGATTTAACGGGTTTGCGTCGCCATACGTCAATCCTGATGATGATGTATCGCGCTCAGCAGCTTTTTATAATATTGACCGTAAATTGCTGCGTATTCTTGCTGATTATCAGAGAATAAACATTGCTCCAAATCTTAATTTTGCAGTTGGATTAGCATTTTGGAATTATAAAATTGACAAAGTGCAATTGAAAAAATATAGAGATGACGTAACTCTCTATGATTTGTACGTTGAAAACGGAATTATCAGCCCTGAAGAAGCGGCAGGCGGTTCTCAGTTAGAGTTGAAACTTGGTCTTGTTTATGATACCCGCGACCATGAAGCAGCGCCTTCAAAAGGTATTTGGACGGAAGTTATCGCTTACGGCTCTCCCGATATGTTTGAAAAAAATGAAAATGCTTATATGAAACTATCGGCACATTTTCGTCATTATATTCCATTGATGGATGATAAATTGGTATTTGCCTATCATCTTGCATATCAGGGAACTGTGGCTGGAAATGCTCCTTATTATGTTCAACAGTCAGTTACAACGCTTTTACTAAGACAGGTAAATTCGGAAGGTCTGGGAAGCGTTAATACAATTCGGGGTTTATTATATACCCGCGTCGTTGGAGACGGAATATTTTGGAGTAATTTTGAATTACGATGGAAATTGGTCAATTTCAGGTTTTTAAAACAAAACTGGTATTTTGGGGTTAATCCGTTTTTTGATGCAGGGAAAGTTGTTCAGTCATACAAATTGGATTTAATGAAAAATAGTAAAAGTAAATATGTTGTTTCGTTTTTATTAGACCAAAAAAAGGATGAGACAAGAGTTAGGTACTATTTTTCTGATCAGACTGAGGCAAATAAATTTGCAGCAGAGAAAAATACCGAATTGGGATATACCGGCACCGATAAGGAAATCAAACCGAAAATATTAAACTTATATGATGGCGACTCTGAAAAAATACACTTTAGCGCCGGATTAGGCGGAAAATTTGTTATGAATCGCAATTTCGTTGTTTCCGTTGAGTTTGGTAAACCATTTGATAGCAGAGACGGGAAAAGCGGGTTTAGTGTTGGGTTGAATTATATATTTTAGATGTTAGACGCACTCTAATTAATGAAACTCCATAGATAATACCGCACTCCAGTATCGTAAAAACCTTCAGTTTAACGAAGGTTTAAATGCAACTCCGCTGGCGCTACGTGGCGTTTAAACCCTGATTGTTGGCGGTATCCATTTTTTGCCTTGCCTGCTCAATAATTGAGTTTATTTTATTGAACAGCACATCTGTTTTTTCTATCTTATTCATTGCTGCCTCCTCCTTGTTGTAATTTTTTTACTGCTTTATCGAAATCAGATATTATTTTTTGCGTTTTATTGAATTCTTCGTATTCTTCGCTTGCTTTTTGTTCGGCTTGGACTTTTGATATTTTGCCTTTGTCATGCAGAATTTGAAATCTCCTGAAATGTAGAAATTCATTTACGCTTGCGGCAAATTGCTGCATGGTAAATGTGTTTTCATTTTCAACCAAATCTTCAATGTAGTCGAAATAACCCGTTACGGCTCGCTCTAAACGGCGGATTTGGTTTTCTTGCAAATAATTTTTGGCAATAAATACATCAGATTTCAAAATTCGACCATCGGGTGAATTTTTCCAAGTGGCCAAACCCATATTTTCCTCTTTTCTATTGGCTTTGGTATAAATAATCTCGGCGGCTGTTTGTCCCGAAATGGCATAATGAAACTTGTTTTGTACCATTGCGTAAAATTCTTTTGTAGTGGATGCGTTACTGTCGTAATCTATACAACACTCCGCAAAAATGTCGGTTATTTGTTGATAAATACGGCGTTCGCTTGCTCGAATAGAGCGAATTCGCTCTAAAAGTTCACGAAAGTAATCTATACCAAAGGTGGTTTTTCCTTGTTTTAAACGTTCATCGTCCAGCACAAAGCCTTTTGTGATAAATTCTTTCAGCGTTTTGGTTGCCCAAATTCTGAATTGCGTTGCTTTGGCAGAATTTACGCGATAGCCGACAGAGATAATCATATCAAGATTATAAAAATCTATTGCTTCCGGAACTTCGCCTCTGAAACCACGATTTACGACTATTTCCATTTTGGAAACAGTCGTATTTTCATACAGTTCTCCTTCTTCAAAAATATTTTTAATATGCTTACTAATTGCTGGCACTTGTACATCGAACAGTTCTGCCATCGCTTTTTGCGTTAGCCAAATAGTTTCATCTTTTACCACCACATCCACTTTTATATTTTCCTGCGGTGTGCTATAAATCAAAAATTGAAGTTCTTTATTCATTGCTGCCCCTCTCAAATCATTAGTAATTTTGTCTATCGCCTTGCACAATTCGTCTTTGCGCATCACGATTTCGGCAATTTTAGCGTTTAATGCTATGTTAGACACAAGATGTTAGACGCAAGATATTAGACACAAGATGTTAGACGCAAGATATTAGACGCGAGATGTTAGACGCATCTTTATTTCTCAACTCTTAATTTACTCCTTTCAAATACTTAAACAACTCACTTTTAGTTGAAAGAATAACTTGAGTATCTTCATTCAGCGCTTTTTCAAATGTTTCCATTGATTTGATGAATGAATACAGTTCTCTTGAAGTTGATGTTTTATCGTAAGCATTGGCGTATATTGAAGCGGCTTCGGCATCTGCTTTTCCCATTATTTCTTCAGCCTGACGAAATGCTTCTGAGCGAATAACCTGCAAATCACGTTCTTTTTCGCCGTTGATTCTGGCGGCTTCACCTTGTCCTTCGGAACGAAACATTTCGGCTATCCGGAAACGTTCGCTTCGCATTCTATGATAAACCTGTTCACGAACTTCAGGGACGTAATTTAACCTTTTAACCCTCAAATCAAGAATAACTATTCCCAAGTCCTGCGTTTGACGGTTTGCCGATTCGCGAATCATACGTTGAATTTTTTCACGACCTACTTCAATATTTATCAGTGAATCGCCTATTGCTTCTCCTGTCGCTCCTGAAGGAATCGGAGTACGGTTGCTTGTTCGCACTAATTCTTCGAGATTATAATTTGCAATAAAGTCGCGGGTTTCACCATCTAAAATATCGTCAAGGCGTGATTGAGCTCCGCGCTCATTTTTTAATCGCATGTAAAATTTCAGTGGATCAGTGATTTGCCAGCGGGCATAAGTATCCACAAAAATATATTTTTTATCTTTAGTCGGAATTTGATTCGGATCACCGCGCCATTCTAAAAAACGTTTCTCAAAAAAGTTCGTTGTTTGAATAAACGGAACTTTAAATTTCAATCCGGGTGATGTAATTGCATCACCAACCGGGCGTCCGAACTGCGTTACGACAACCTGTTCGGTTTCATTAACTACATAGGCGCTATCCCATACAAATATTAATGCTATTATTAATATAACTATCTGAATTATAGTTGATTTCTTTTTCATCTCTTTACTTATTTACTTATTTACTATTTACTTATTTACTATTTACTATTTTCTAACTACTAACTACTTAGACAACTGCATTTGTAACAACGGCAAAACATTATTACCATCCTGATCTGTAATTATTTTATGATTCATAACAGGTAATACTTTTTGCATAGTTTCAAGGTATAGACGCCTTTTGGTTATTTCAGGCGCTTTCAGGTATTCGAAGTAAAGCATGTTGAAACGCGCTGCTTCACCCTTTGCATTATTTACTCTTGCAGCGGCATATCCTTCTGCTTTTTGAATTGTTTCTAAGGCTTCACCTCGAGCATGAGGAATAACGCGGTTATATTCCGATTTAGCCTTATTTATCATCGTTTCTTTTTCCTGCTGCGCCTCGTTTACAGCATTAAAAGCGGCTTTTACCGGGTCAGGAGGATTCACGTCCTGCAATACAACCTGTTCAATTTTAATTCCTAATGAATATTCTTTGCACAGACTTTGAATCTGTTCGCGAACATTTTGAGAAACATCAGTTCGCCCAACGGTTAAAACTTCGTTTACCGTTCTGTTGCCAACAATCTGACGTGTAACAGCTTCGGAAATATCCCGCAATGTTCCTTCGGGATTCCTGACCATGAAAAGGTACTGATACGGGTCTTCAATTCTGAATTGAACTACCCATTCAACGTCTGCAAGATTCAAATCGCCTGTCAACATCAGCGATTCATCAGAAGTTCCTGTTTTAGTGTAATCTGTACGATAACTTGCAGAAACAGAACGAAAACCAAACTCAAGTTTTTGTTGCCGCTCAACAGGCACTTTGGTTACAGTTTCTAAAAAAGGAATCTTAACATTCAACCCCGATTGAACAGTCCTTGTATATTTCCCGAATCGGGTAATAACTCCAACCTCTTCGGCGCCTACCTGAAAAAGTCCGCCCATCAACAAAATAATCCCAAGAATTATAAGTACTATATTCCTTGTACTACTTAAAAGTTTTTTTAAAGATGGCGGAAGATTAACATTATTATTGCTCATGTTTTAAATGTAATGAATTTATTAATAAATAATTATATCGAAAAAAATCTTTTGTTTAAGTTTTTTTCGGGTAGCAAATATAAATAAAAATATAATAGGAAATCATTTCCCAATACAAAAATTTTTAAAAATATTCCCAAGCACTTCATCACTACTAATATTTCCTGTGATACTACCAATAAAATGAAGCGCTTCGCGAATATCCTGCGCAAGAAAATCGCCTGAAATTTCTGAAATCAATCCATTTTTTACATTTTTCAGGCAATCAAGAGCTTTTGTCAGGGCTTCATAGTGGCGGATGTTGGTAACAATAGTTTCGTTGTTATCAAGAGCCTGAATATTAACTGATTCAAGTAATGCAGAAATAAGTTCATCTATATTTTTATTGTATTTGGCAGAAATGAAAATTATATCTTTCTGAGAAACAGGTAAATGTAATTTTGAAAAACGGTTGGAGATTTCAGCAACATCAACAAGATCGGTTTTATTAATTGCAATAATCAGTCGCTGATGTTCCAAATCAATAATTTTCAATATATTATCAATCGAATCAGTAATATTAGAATCTTCATCTGTAATATCAATTAAAAATAGGATTATAGATGCCTTTGTTATTTTATCAAAAGTTATTTTAATACCCAGATTTTCAATTTTATCTGTAGAATTACGAATGCCGGCAGTATCAATAAATCGAAATGCAATTCCATGAATATTAACTACATCTTCAATGGCATCCCTTGTTGTACCGTGAATTTCCGAAACAATCGCCCGTTCTTCCTTGAGCAAACGGTTCAAAAGGGTACTTTTTCCGGTATTTGTCTGTCCTGTAATGGCTACCGGAATACCATTTTTAATAGCATTTCCCAATGAAAATGAGTCTATAAGTTTTGTAACATGAGTAATAATTTCATCAACTAACTTATTCAGTTCATTGCGATTAGCAAATTCAACATCTTCTTCGCTAAAATCAAGTTCTAACTCTATCAGCGAAATAAACCAGAGCAGTCGCTCACGCAGATTTGCCAACTCCGATGAAAAACCTCCTCTCATCTGTTGCAAAGCCACTCGTCGTGCCGCTTCAGTTTGGGATGAGATAAGGTCGGCAACTGCTTCGGCGCTGTTTAAATCCATTTTACCATTCAAAAATGCGCGTTGCGTAAATTCACCCGGCAAAGCGAGGCGACATCCGTTGGATATTAGCAACTGAATGATTTGCTGCTGAATATATGCTGAACCGTGACAAGAAATTTCAACAACATTTTCACCGGTATATGAATGAGGCGCTCGAAAAATCGATATAAGCGCCTCATCAATAATTCTTTCGCCGTCTCTGACTATCCCAAAACAAATTGTATTGGTTGCCTGCTCTGAAATTTTTATCTCTTTGGAGGCAGGTGAAAATATTTTATTAACAATATTAAAAGCCTCAATACCAGACATTCGGATAACCGCAATAGCGCCAGTCCCTGCTGCTGTCGAAATAGCACATATAGTATTCTCAAAAAACATACATAAAATTTAAAAACACAAAAATAATATTAATTCATGAATTATAATCCAAAAATAAGATGTAATTTTGCATTTCTTTAAAATAAACAATATGAGATTATTTATATCATGTGAACATGGAGGGAACCGGATTCCCGATAAATACAGGCACCTATTCAAAGACGCCGACACAATATTAAATTCATATCAAGGGTACGATATTGGAGCATTTGAGTTATATAAAACTTTATTACACAATAAAGAAGTTGATTTCTCAATTCATAATGAAATATCTAAATTGCTGGTTGATTGTAACTGTGATTCATTTCGTTCAAATCTCTATTCCAGCTATACAAAGTATATTTACGAAGATGACAAAAAGCACATTTTTAATAATTATTATTTTCCTTACAGAAACACTATTTTTAAGAATGTAAATGAAGTTATTTCTCAGGGTGAAAGAGTAATACATATTTCTTTAAACACTTTTTCACCTTCAGAAAAAGGTAAAATACGGGATGCTGATATTGGTATTTTGTTTAATTCACAACATAGAATTGAAAAATATATTGCAAAGTATTGGCGGGATATTCTTTATGAAATTTTTCCTTCTTTAAGCGTGCGTTTTAATTATCCTTCTTTGGGGAAAATGGAAGGGATTACTGCGCCTTTGCGAAAAGAATACAACGATATGTATATGGGATTTGAGTTGGAATTAAACAATAAATACGCAGGTAACTCAAAAATATACGAAGGAGTAAAAACTTCTGTTTTAAAATTGAAAAAACAGATGGAATTTTATTACGGCAGTAAATAAAGAATTGGCATTCAATACAATGCAATACGAATGGGGACATTCCAAACGATATAATGACTACGGGAACTACGTAAGAAAAATATTTAATGAAAAAGTTCAGAAAATATCCGTCAATGCAGGTTTTACATGCCCTAACAGAGACGGATTAAAAGGGACGGAAGGATGTACATTTTGCAATAATGATGCTTTTAAACCGGTTTACTGCCAATCCGAAATTTCAATCACAAAACAATTGGAAAAGGGAATTGAAATCTTCCGAAAGCGACATCCCGAAACTAAATATATTGCTTATTTTCAGAGTTATACAAATACTTACGGTAAATTATCCCATTTGATTTCTTTGTACGAAGATGCATTATCATATCGCGGTATAACAGGGTTGATAATTGGAACACGTCCCGATTGTTTATCTGACGAATTGCTTGATTATTTGGAAATACTGTCGAAAAAAACATATCTTGTTGTGGAATTGGGAGTTGAATCAACAAATGACCAAACGTTAAAAATTGTTAACCGTCAGCACGATTTTGAAACATCCCGAAAGGCAATTTTAGAACTTGAAAACAGGAAAATTAAAAAAGGGGTGCATCTAATTCTTGGGCTTCCCGGAGAAACACGCGAGCAAATGCTTGATCATGCGAAAGTTTTGTCAGATTTACCTGTCAATTTTCTGAAAGTACATCAACTTCAATATGTAAAAGGAACTAAATTAGGAGAAGATTTTCAGAAAAACCCGTTACAGTTTAATATTTTTAACATTGATGAATATATCGAACTTGTGATAGATTTTATTGAACGTACCTCTCCTTCAATTGTTTTGGAGCGTTTTGCAAGCCAGACTCCTTATGAACTGCTGCTTGCTCCGGGGTGGAAAATAAAAAATTTTGAATTTATGCACAAAGTCGAAAAACGGCTTGAGGAAAGGAACACGTGGCAAGGGAAGTATGTAAAATAACCTAAAAATAATATCCAAAATTAACTCCTGCTCCTACTCCTGCCGGATTACGTTCTATACTTTTTTTGTTTTCAACCTTTCCGATTGCGGATTGCAAATTTAAACCTATACCGATATTTTTTGATACCATGTAATTAAATCCGGTACTAAGATAACCGCCTAAAGATGAGGTAGATTCATCTGGCTGTAGAGTGTTGTTTAAATTTAAGTTCGACATATTCCACATTATTGCGCCAACTGAAGCGCTAGCATTTAACTCAAGTTTATTTTTTGTCCATCGACCGTATAGACCTGCGCCAACAAACATTATTCTGTCGTTCCAAGAACCGATTTCTCCAAAATCAACTTTAGAATTTTCCATGTTAAATTTGATTCCGGCGCCAATATTCGGATTGAAAAATCCAGCGATATCCAAACCGAAAAAAATTGGAGCTTTACTTTTCATTTCGCCTATTGAAACGGAACCAAAATTTCTTATTCCTCCTGATAAACCTGCATAAAATGGCAGATAGTCTTTATGTTTTGTAACAGGTTTGTATTTATCAGTTGAACTTGTCTTTTTAGAACTTTTCCCTTTTCCAACTGTATTAAAATTATATTGAAAAGATTCTACTTCACTTCTGTTGATTGAAATAACTCTGCCTTGTCCAAATCGAAATTGTATCTCAACAGCGCTCACTTCAGTTATTTTACATTTCAGGCTGTCGCCGGAGGCAGTAACTATCAAATCCTGCCCGTAAAGCGCTAACGAACAGAAAAATAAGGTGATTAAAATAATATATTTCATGGTATAATAGTTTTTTATTTTCCATTCCTTAATACATCTTGAAATACTATCTTTAGACGCAGCCCAAAAAACATTGGTTTAACCTTATCTATCAGAGGTTTGTCTTTTGTTTGGGAATGTAAAACGCTGTTAAATATAAATGATTCAGATTCTTCATTAAATATAACTGATTCTTTCATTGAATCTCCCTTGCGGATATTGTTTAGTCCAAAATCGGCAAAGAGACCGGTATAGAGACATATACCATTTCTTATCTTCCATTTCATGCCCGTTTCTAATGCTGCGGACAATGATAATCCTAATTGCAATTTACTTCCTGTCCTGATGTCAGAGTATGTATAGAAACCATGATTGGGCATATTTTCATATTCCTGCATGGTAAAGTCGGAATAACCTTTGGTAATTAATTTTTCAGAGTTTATCTGACTGACAGAATTTAACGGGATACCAACATTTGCGCCTGCAGAGACATAAAAATTATTTTTAGCGCCCATCAGATATTGTAACATCAGCGGAAGACGAATGTAAAATGCTTCAAACTGTTCCTTGTAATTACCGAACTCTGCAATCATGGAAAATTTATGGTCATCAGGAAATCCGGCAGGTACAGGTATTAACTGATGACAGACGTTATGCTGTTCAATATTAACTGACGACTTGAAGGAAGCCAGATTGACGCCCGTTCTGAACGACAATTGTTCCGAAAATACAAATGCTGCCTCCCATCCGAAGTTAATACCAATGCCGTAAGAAGGTTTCTCTCCATCAACAAGCACAAAATTTAATGCTGACATGCCTGTAGCGACACTCACTCCTATTTCCATTTTTTCAGGAGTATTCTTTTGAGCATAAACATTGATATTGACGGCTATTAAACCGACAAGAATACTTAAAATAATCGTTTTTATCTTTTTCATATTCACTAATTTACATGAATTTTACACTTTTACACTGACAGGGGCTTTGACCGCTTTATCTTTTTACCCTGACAGGGGCTTTGACCGCTCTTTATCCTTTTACCCTTTAACCCTTTACCCTGACAGGGTCTTTGACCGCTGTCAGGGAGACCGACTTTCAAACTACTAATTACTAACTACTAATTACTAATTACTAACTACTAATTACTAACTACTAATTACTAACTACTAATTACTAACTACTAACCTCTACTCTTTTACCACTCTCACTGTTACTCCATCTACCGTCATCAGATATATACCTGTAGGTAAATCATTTATTTCTATTTCAAACAGTGGTTGGGTTATTATTATTTTCTTTACTATTATACCTTGTATATTACGCAATTCCACTAAAAATTCGGCAGGGTTGTTTTCGACTTCTACAGTAACTATTTCTCTTGCCGGATTGGGCCATACTTTTAATTCAATGTGGCTTGCCGTTATAGTTGAAACACATCCGAAAGAGGCTACATCCATTTGTCCATCTGTTTTATAACCAACTAACCAAACTGTGTAATTTGTGTTTTGGTTTGTTTCACCCTCTGTAACCTGAAAATTACCTTTTGTTTCACCTTCTAACTTGTTAATCAGCAGATTATCGCTATACCACTGGTATTCTGTAAATGAATAACCGCCATTGTAAACAGGGTTATTAATAACGCTATATACATCGTTCCAAACACGAATAACTGCATTATCAAACGGACGGATTAATTCAAATGCGTAATCTATTTCATTAACAGAAATAATTTTAAAATCGCCGGAGCCGGGAGTTGTCATACTTACATTTAATTTTCCATTATCTAAAAGAGTATCGTCTGAAATAACCACAGCCTCAGGATCTTTAGGAGTAATTTGTATTGTTGCGTTGTTTTGACCGCAATTGAACAATAAACGGTATAAATGAATATCTGCGTCAAATGGCGGAGATAGTTGAGCGCCTGTAATTTCTATATTTTCAATTTCTCCTGACCCTGTTTTTAACTCAAAATTGGCGATTAAAATAACATCAGCAGTAATTTTGAAAGTATATGTCTCATTAGGTGAAACTTGGACTCCGTTTTTTGTCCATTCTACAAAGTTGTATTTAGCATTTGGAGTGGCAGTTACTGTAACATAAATGTCTCGCTCATATTCGCCATCACCTGTAAATGTTCCGGCGCCTTCCGGATTTATGCCAATTATAACCAAATAATTATCCGGGTGTCTGAAGTTTGCAATAACAGCAACATCTTCTTTAACGGTAAATTTATATATCGCATTGGTTGATAATTGCGTACCTTTAGAATTTGTCCAGTAACGGAACACAAAACCGTCATTAGGAGTAGCAGTTAAAGTAGCCTCTTCTCCATAATTATATGTTCTTGCACCTTCCACAATTCCTGCATCTTCTATATTTACAGATGCCGAAACTGTATAGGTAATATGCTTAAAATGTGCAGTTAAGGTTGTATTATCTGTTATTGTAAATGAAAATTCACTATTTGTAGTTTCATTTATGCCATCTTTTGTCCAAAAATAAAATATAAAACCTTCATTTGGAGTGGCTTTTACAACAACTATATCACCAGAGTTATAATAGCCGGCGCCTTCAACAAAACCTGCATTTTCCGGTTCAATATTTATATTAACCGAAAATTTTCCAATAGTTTTAAAATTAGCAGTTAAATCAATGTTTTCAATAACAGTGAATGAGTAATCAGATAATAAGGAAATAATGTTATTATTGGCAGAATTTGTCCAATTTACAAATTCGTATCCTTCATTAGCTTTGGCAGTTACAGTAATTTCAGTTTCATATTCAAATGTGCCGCCGCCTGAAACAGAACCCCATTCTTCATTGCTTGATCTTAAGGTTACTGTATAAGATTCTTTTTTAAAGCTGGCAGAGATTGTGTGATTGGCGGTTACGTTTAAGAAGGTGTAATCCTCCTCCTGACCCCCTCCAGAGAGGGAGATGATTTCGCCATCAACTAAAATTTGGTCAATTTGATAATATTCATCGGGAATAATCGTAAATGTTTGGTCTTCACCATATTCAATTTCTATATCTCCGACTGGGTCTATTGTGCCATTTTCACCTTCAACTGATGCTGTGATAATGCAATTTGTAAATATGATTACTGATGAACCCGGAAGCGATGGTTTATGGGTATTAGTTTCAGTCTTTCGGGCTTGAAATTCATAAGCAGTAGCAGACTTTAAATCTGTAAACACGGATGATGTTTGCCAATTGCCTCCATCCATACGGTATTCGCAATCGGAAATTTCCACGAGCTTAATCATTACAGAACTTTTTATATCCAATTCAGGCGCATCCGGCGCTTCCTGCTCTGCTTTCTGTATATCAGGGGTTGGGTCAGAGGTTATGCTACCATTGCAGTTTGCTGCAGTTACCGTAACAGTTATTGTATTATCAATATCTGCCTGCACAATGGTATAGGTCTTATTGTTTGTCCCGATTATAGTTTCACCACGTTTCCATTGATAAGTCAATTCGCCCAAATTAGTAATCGGTTCAGATGTCAAATCGTTAGTATCAGCGGTTAAAGTTTCACCATAAACAGCATTCCCCGAAATAGTTACGCTTCCTATTAAATAGACTTCTTCGATAAAAACTGATTGTGCCGTATATGCGGCTTTCAATAACACTTTATCCGTCACAACAACATTAAAATAATATGTTGTACCGGCAATTAACCCTGAAGCCGTATAAGATGTTAAATTCTGAGCGCCGCCTGCATTGAGCAGCGTACCATTTTCTTCGCAATCCTCAACAGTACTTATATTATTGTATAGAGACTGATATACAAAATATTTCAGTTCATCAGGAGGCGTTAGATTATCCGAAGCCGCTTCCCATGATAGGAATGCCTTATCTACTAAACCATTACCTTCAATAGTTCCGTTTCCACCCGGTGTTGGCGGCGTATCATCTGCTGATAGTAGCAAAGTTGTTCCGGTGGCTTCCAGAAAAGATGGCATATTCATATTGACTTCAAAACAGGATGTTTCTGTAATTCCCGAATCAGCCTGAAAAAGTAAATACTTGTCCTGAACGCCGGAAATTATATTTAAGGTATTAGTTCCTGATATATCCATTTGACCGGAAACAACAAGGCTTGAAGGTGGATCAGTTGTTAAGTCCATGTTAATATCACCGCCTGTTATTGTGAATGAACCACTAATATCAGTAGAACCTTGTATTTCCATTTCTGTATCCATTTCTTTGTAGTAGTCTCCATTCCATTTAGATCCAAATATTACCTTGCCCTGTTCATGTGTAAAAGTTCCTGTAGCCAAATTATCGCCTGTTATGGTGAAACTCCCTGTGCCTGTTTTAATAACGTTGCCCGTACCGGTAAATTTTCCACCAAAAGCGCCATCGGAGTTATCCTCATCAAGTGTCCCGATTGTTAAAGTTTGAGAGCCGAGGATAATTTCACTTTCAGAATCTCCAAATCCTAAACTACATATTTTTTTATCGCCTGCCGAAACATCAAATTTTACCATTCCTTCCATATATAAATAATCGGAATTTTCTATACTACCATTTATGCCTAATTTAAGCGTACCTCCATAGATTTCAGTTGAACCTGTATATGTATTTATACCGTTAAGGATTGTTTTTCCTGAACCTTGTTTATAAACAATTCCCAATCCTGAAATAATCCCCGAAAAAGTATATTCATCAGATCTGTTAAAATATAGATTCCCATAATTTACTATATTACCTGCTATGGATCCTGATGTACTGTTATTTCCAATATAGAGATTACCATTTTCAATTAAAGTATGTTCGGAATAGGTATTATTCCCTGTAAAATACAAATCACCTGAACCTCTTTTTGTTACAGTACATATACCTGAAATATCACCGGTATAAGTATAATCATTTGAGCGGTAAAAATAAATTTCACGATTACTTACAATATTACCTGCCACAGCGCCGGTTGGAGTGCTATTTCCAATATACAAAACTCCATTCAAAGCAGTTGTTACTCCGGTATAGGTATTATTACCGGTAAAATACAATGGTAAGTTTCCTTGATGCGTAACAGTACCTGTTCCGGAAATAATCCCCGAATATGTATATCCATTTGGCTGGGAAAATATAAGAGCGCCATTGTTTATTATATTGCTTGCTATTGCACCATCATTTGATGAATTGCCAATCTGTAAAGTACCTGATGAAATGGTTGTTGTGCCTGTATAGGTATTGTTGCCTGTTAATACTAAAGTACCATCTCCTTGTTTTATTATGTTACCTGTTCCGGAAATGAAACCTCTGAATGTATCAGTTCCACTTGATGTTCCGATTGTTAAAGTTCTTGTTCCCAGTATAACTTCCGCATTTTCTTGAGAGCTGGATAATTTTTTAATTGTTTTGTCTCCGGCAGTAATATCAAGTTTTGCATTTGCGCCGCTAAGAATAACTTCTGATGAATTTAAGAGACTTCCTGCAGCGCCCAAAGCAAGAGTGCCGGTAATAATATTTGTTGTTCCATCATAATCATTAGCTTTTGTGAGGATAGTTTTACCTGAACCATCCTTTGTTACAGACCCATTTCCACTTATAGCTCCCATGTGAGTATATTCATTAGACCTGTAAAAAATTAGGCTGCCCCAATTAATAATATTGCCTATAATGGCGCCGGTTGTAGTATTATTGCCAATATACAATGTCCCGCCATCAATATAGGTCAAACCTGAATAGGTATTGTCAGCAGATAAAGTCAATGGACAACTACTGATTCCTTTATATTCAACGCCACCGTCGCCGCTTATTACTTTTGAGAAGTTATTAGGAGCGCTCAGCTCAAAACGTAAATATGCGTTTGAATTTACTAATACGCCTACAGTATTGTTAATTGAGCCGGTAGCGTATGGGGGAACTGTATTATTTCCAATCTGTAAAATACCTGTTTGAACTGTTGTACCGCCGGTATATGTATTTTCTCCTGTCAAAATTAATTTGTTGCTTCCGCCCATTTTTCGTATGCTCCCGGTACCTGAAATTATACCTGAATAGGTATATTCGCTATAACGGCTAAAAATGAGACTGGCATTATTGATAATATCGCCTGCAACAGACCCTCCCGGACTGCTGTTTCCAATATACAAACTACCTTCTGAAATAGTTGTTGTGCCGAGGTAGGTATTGTTGCCGGTGAAATATAAAGAGCCATTTCCGGTTTTTGTAACTGTATAATTGTTGTCTTGAGCGCTAATAACTCCGCTAACGGTAGCATCTCCAGATGCCACGTAAATTGTAATATCGCCTGTAAGTGTAACGTTACTATATGTTGTACCGCCGCTTAGCGTAATACTGCCTGAGGTCCCAGGCCACGCTATTTGAGCGTGGACGCCAAATGAGAAAAACAAAAGAAAAAGAGTAAAAAGCTGAAAGCGAAAATGCTTAAAAGCAGAATGTTCAAAAGTGATAAGACTCACGGTAGTCATTCTTTTAAAAATATTATATTTTCTTTTCATAATGGTTAATTTTATTTTTTTTGTACTGTAATCATATATAATGTTATTGTTAATAATAAATCGGTTTTTACGATTATAAAATAAAAAAAGTTTTGAAATATTGCATTTTTTTTTGAAAAAAAATTAGAATTTTTATTAATTCTTTGTTATATCCTTGATTTGTTGTTTGTATAAAATTGTTAGTTTTCTAAAAAATATTCGTAATTTTAATATTATATTATCCGATATAAATAAAAATAGTATCTTTGCGAATTAATATTTAAAATTGGATAGTTACAAAATGCTGATTTAATTAGTAAAAACAGGAAACAAGGTTATGAAACGTATTTATAGCATATTATTATTACTGTTTATCTGTTTTCAAACAAATATGATTTCTCAAAGTGCGGGAAATCAAGTTGATAGCAAAGGATTGAAGACAGGTTATTGGATTCATTATTCCACAGATGGCAAAACAAAATTAGAAGAAGGAAATTACGTGGAAGATAAGAAAGACGGGATTTGGAAAGCATATTTTCCGGATGGAATAATAAAACATGAAATCACTTATATCAAAGGCGCAGCAAGAGGCTATGCCAAGATGTATTATTCAGACGGTACATTGAGAGAAGAAGGCACTTGGAATGAAGTGTGCTGGACTGGCGATTATCGTTATTATTACCCAAACGGGCAAGCGGCTTACGAATGGCGCTACAATAAGCAGGGAAAAAGAGAAGGCGAGCAAAAATATTTTTATGAAAACGGAAAAATGAAATACAAAGGTACCTGGGAAGACGGGAAAGTTAAAACAAACGTTGAAGTGTATGATTCAACCGGTACTATGATTCAAAACCGTGTTTATAAAGATGGCGCTTTTTCTGAAAGTGTAGAAACTACAAAACCGTCGTCAGGAAGTTCAGACAAGACATTTTCAACGTTTACCGGAACCGGATGGCATACTTTGTACCGTTTAGATATGCAAGTTGACCAAAAAGGCTATTTTGAAGAAGGAAAACTGATGAAAGGCGAAACTTATGTGTATGATGATAATGGCAAACTTCGACAAATCAGATTTTATGATAAAGGTAAAATTGTGAAAGTAGAAGCGGCGAAGGAATAGAGTTAAAGTTTAATGTTCAATGTTCAAAGTTTAAAGTTCAATGTTGAAATTATGAGTTATGATTTGATTGTTATAGGCAGCGGACCCGGAGGATATGTGGCTGCAATAAGGGCAGCACAATTAGGGATGAAATGCGCCGTAATTGAACGCTCAGAACTTGGAGGTATCTGTTTAAACTGGGGTTGCATCCCTACAAAATCACTTTTAAAAAGCGCACAAGTATTTGATTATTTGAACCATGCTTCAGAATATGGAGTGATTATTGAGGCAAATATCAAAGCAGATTTTAGCGCTATGGTCAGTCGAAGCCGTGAAGTTGCCACAAATATGAGTAAAGGTATTCAATATTTATTCAAAAAAAATAAAATTGACGTAATTGAAGGAACAGGCAAACTAATTAATAATCAAAAAATTGAAGTAACTAAGAATGATAACTCAGTTATAATATTAGAATCCCCTCATATCATATTGGCATCAGGCGCAAGAAGCCGTCAATTGCCTAATTTAATGCAAGATGGAGTAAAAGTTATCGGATACAGAAAAGCCCTGACACTTGAAAAACAGCCGGAATCAATGATAGTAGTTGGTTCAGGAGCAATTGGCAGCGAATTTGCATTTTTTTACAATACCATCGGTACAAAAGTAACTCTTATAGAATATCTTGACAATGTTGTACCACTTGAAGATGAGGAAGTTTCAAAACAGTTAGGACGTTGTTTCAAAAAAGTAGGAATTAGCGTTATGACAGGTTCAGAAGTGGTTTCGGTTGATACTTCCGGTGAAAAAGTCAAAGCAATTGTAAAAAACAAAAAAGGCGAGCAGGAATTAGAGGCTGATATTGTCCTTTCGGCAGTTGGAATCACTCCCAATACTGAAGATTTAGGACTTGAAAACGTTGGAATCGAAACCAATTATAGTCGTATAAAAACAGATGAATATTATCGTACAGCAATTTCAGGTATTTATGCAATTGGCGACATCGTATCCGGTCAAGCGCTGGCTCACGTAGCATCTGCCGAAGGAATTATATGCGTAGAAAAAATTGCAGGATTAAATCCTCAACCTCTTGATTATAACAATATTCCTGCATGTACTTATACTACGCCTGAAGTTGCTTCCGTAGGAATGACCGAAAAAACAGCGCTCGAAAATGGTTACAAATTAAAAATCGGCAAATTCCCGTTTACCGCTTCAGGAAAAGCAAGCGCAGCAGGACAAAGAGACGGTTTTGTGAAACTGATTTTTGATGAAAATACTGACCTGCTTTTAGGCGCACATTTAATTGGCGCAAATGTTACCGAAATGATAGCAGGACTTGTAACAGCAAGAAAATTAAATATTAAAGGACATGATTTGATTAAATCGGTACACCCCCACCCTACCATGTCCGAAGCAATTATGGAAGCGGCAGCGGCGGCGTATGGGGAGGTTATTCATATATAAAGTTTGTAAAGTTATGCAAATAATTCAAGTAACTACAAAAAAACAGGAAAAACAATTTCTTAATGTAGTATCATTGATATATAAAAATGACAAGTTTTATGTCCGTCCATTAGATGATTCTATCAAAGAAATTTTTGACCCAAAAAGAAATGAATTTTTTCTGTACGGAGAAGCAGTCAGGTTTCTTGCTATTGACGACAAAGGATGTCCAATAGGAAGAGTCGGAGCATTCGTTAATAAAAAGAAAGCATTCGGATTTGACCAACCTACGGGCGGAATGGGGTTTTTTGAATGTGTCAATAATCAGGAAACTGCATTTATGCTGTTCAACGCAGCAAAAAACTGGCTTTTGGAAAGAGGCTTGCAAGCAATGGACGGCCCTATTAATTTTGGTGAAAATGATAATTATTGGGGATTATTAGTAGAAGGATTCACACATCCCGGAATTGGAATGCAGTATAACCCACCTTATTATAAAGGGTTTTTTGAAAATTTCGGATTCACTAATTATTTTGAACAGGTAAGCAATCATTTGGATTTAACAAAACCGTTTCCTGAAAGATTCTGGAAGATTGCCGAAAGAATAATCAGTAAAACAGATTATCAATTCAGACATTTCAAATGGGAAGAAAGTGAAAAATTTATTGCTGATTTCGTCAAAGTTTACAACGAAGCGTGGCAATTTCACGAAAACTTTGCACCGATGGACCCAAAAACGCTCCGCAAATCATTAAATGATTCAAAAACTTTTATGATAGATGAGATGATTTGGTTTGTATATCATAATAATGAACCTGTTGCATTCCTTGTTATGTTTCCCGATATTAATCAGATATTGAAACATTTAAATGGTAAACTCCATTTAATTAACAAGTTGCGGTATATTTACCTGAAACAGAAAAAAACCATGACACGCGCCCGAATAGTTATTATGGGCGTAGCGCCTCATTATCAGAGATTAGGACTTGAATCGGGAATATTCTGGAATTTAAATGAAGTAATGAAAAAAATACCTCATTTTACCGAATTAGAATTATCATGGGTCGGCGATTTTAACCCGAGAATGAGGGCGTTACACGAATCGGTTGGCGCAACTTTTGCAAAAAGACATATCACTTATAGATATATTTTCGACGACGAAAAACGAAACGAAAAAAGAGCAACAGCAATACCGCTTGATCCGAGACTTTTAAGAGCGGTTAGTAGTTAAAGTTCAATGTTAAAAGAGCAATATAAAATGATTTTTTATTTGGTTTACTCAAAAATTTAATATTTTTGCCAGGATTTTTAATGTTAAAACAGTTAAGATGAGAAAATTTTTATTATCGATTTTATTAATTGCAACAACACAGATTTTGTTCTCACAAATATCTAAAAAAGAACAAAATGAAGAATTAATAAGAAATGCAAAAGAAATAAGAATGAATGATAGTAGAGACGCAGCGTACTACGTCTCTACTCCGTTATTTATTGTTTTCAAAGATGGTTACACCATTTCGCATGAAAAAGCGCTCGAATATTCAAAGAGTTTTTGCGTATCCGATAATGTAGATTTTCAACTAAAAAATAGCCATACAACAAAAGACGGTAAAACGCTTTACAGATATGAGCAAACCATTGACGGATACCCCGTTGAATTTTCTGCGTGGCACATTCATGTGAAAAATGGTAGAGTAACAACCTTAAACGGTGATATTGTTGATGTTAAAGATTTTAAACCAGTCTTTTCAATATCCGAAACCGAAGCCCTTCAAGCCGCGCTAAACTTCATCGGCGCTGAGACCTATATGTGGCAGGATGAAGATGAAGAGCAAACTTTAAAGGAGTTTTTTAATGATGAGAATTCAACATATTATCCGACAGGAACAAAAGTTGTAGTTCCCTTTACCTTTGCGTCCCTTGCGAACCCTTTGCGCCCTTGCGGTGAAAATAAAGACGTAAATTTAACCGCAAAGAACGCAAAGTTTACGCAAAGTCCGCAAGGAACACTGAACTCAGAAACTTTGAACTTTAAACCAGAAACTTTAAACTCTGCCTATAAATTCAACATTTTTTCTAAGTTACCCTATGACCGAAAAATGGTTTACGTTGATGCCCAAACAGGTGAGATTCTTTTAGATTTACCATTAATCCATTTTTCTGACGAGATAGGAACGGCACATACACAATATAGTGGTATTCAGCAAATTAACACTGTTTTTAACGACACGGAATATATTTTACGCGATAATACCCGCGGAAACGGCATTAGAACATTAAATTGCAACAATGGTACAAGTTACAACACTGCAACCGAGTTTTTTGACGACGATAATGTATGGAATAATGTAAACCCACAATTAGACCAATACGCAACCGACGCCCATTTTGCAACAATGTCAACTTACGACTATTTTTACAACGTTCATAACAGGAACAGCATTAACGGAAATGGATTTGCGCTTCG
>Ga0123353_10003254_pt1 | contig 20489 bp, 16 predicted proteins | sample TergutLab28metaG_3_FD_92763 | JGI IMG/M metagenome (GOLD analysis project Ga0123353, IMG submission 92763) | Labiotermes labralis P3 segment gut microbial communities from Petit-Saut dam, French Guiana - Lab288 P3 | ecosystem: Host-associated > Arthropoda: Insects > Digestive system > Gut ... | reverse complement strand
TTTAACAAATTATATCTTATATGAAAAATTTTGAGAATATCTCCGAATATTACAACCAGATAAAATTAGACTATCCGACATTGTCTGATTATGAATTGTTATCAATAGCCGTACAAATGCAACGTAACGATATTTTAAGGGCAGGATTAGTTGTATCTCAGGCAGATAGTCATCCATCAGCATTAGAAGGAATAACAATGCAATTAGGAATAGGATCAGGTAATGTGTGATTTCAAAGATAAGAGAGATGGTGAGAAAAGTAGTGAAAGAGCAGTGGTGGTCGCCTTGCCATGTTTGCAATATCATGTTGCCGCCGCACAAAACCGCCGCCCACACACCATATTGCAAACCTGCACAGCCAAAAATGGCTGCCGCCATCTTTGGCTTCGGGCTGGCACGCGCTCCGCGCCAGCCGCAGGGACTTGACAGGAAAAATACCATTGTCGGACGGTATCGTGGGAAGGCTGCCACATCGCTTAACATGGGTTTGGCGCAATCGGGGCATTACCTCGTTGGAAAGTATCTGTGAAACAACAAGTTAAGTGGCTCGTGGCAAGCGTGTGTAAGCCCCGCCTGCGCCAAGCCCTTGCACGATTTCTGCAAAACTTACAAAATCAATCAAGTCTTGTTCTACATTGAAAAATCCCAAAAGTTCCATTTTGTTGATTGATGAAATATTGATTTGGTCATCTATGATTTCTGACAAAAAAACTTGTGACTCTTCAGGCAGTTTTTTGCCCATAAAGTCGAGTATCGCATTGGTGTCTAATAAATATTTCTGTCCCATTCGTTGCGCATTTGATTAAGTTCTTTTTGTAATTCATCAACTCTTTCACTCGAAAGACTGCCAGCAAAACGTTGCGACAACTTTTGGCGATTACTGTTTTGTGCGTTTTGTCTGCTTACTACGCGCAATACATTCATACGTTCCAAGTTATACAAAAAACCATATGCAAGGTCGTTTTTAATTTCTATTACTGCTGTACTCATAACTTTACGTTTATTATCTGTTGGCAAAAAAACATTTAATAATTGAATAGCGGTTATCTTTAAAGCCATTTTTTTTTATTTTACAGATAAACCACTTACTTTCATTGATCATCAAAAATAACAATCCCGCTTCCCGGTATCAATCGCTTCTAATTCCTCCACAATTTTATTCTTAGCTTTACTATCAGGCATTTGCGCAATCATCTTCTCAATTAAAGCCAACCCTTTTTTAAGGGTCTCTTCACCCGCAAAATCATACAGATATTCTTTAAAAGAGAAGAGCGCATTGGGCAAGCAAAACTGTTTGATTAGTCCGGGTTTTGCCAAATCCATAAAGTCGGCCCCTACCCTACCGTGCCGGTAACAACATAACCACCGCATCATTAACCATTAGAACACATTCGCCTTAAACGTAACTCCCATAATTGCACACATCGGAAAGACCTGTGTCGTTTTGTATTTAAAAGCAATTTGTAAATTTGGGTTTGTGGCAATATTTTCATCCAAATCTATTATGGTTTCAATAATGCCACCTAATTGCGGAGTAAAACCTAATGATGTCCAATTTGCGCCTCCGTTAATGGTATAGTAAATTTGTAAATTTTCGCCTGCCCTTTCGGTAAGCCTGTATTTGAGAGAGATGTGTATATTTTTTTCTCCTGCAAAGTTAAATTTTGGAGATACAAACCAACATTCGGTTTCTTCTCCGGCAAGGGGTTGAATATACACACGCGAATTTGAGCCTTGCGAAATATAAGTCCAAACTTTTGTTCCTGTAATTTGCCTGTTTGTCCATCCTTGTTCTTGTGAAAACGGATCGGTAGTCATGTCAAAATTTCTCAAAATTCTCGCAGGCGGAAAAATTTCAACATCCTCAATTCTGTTAATAATAAGTTGATATGTAGTGTCTGGAGTTGGTGTGAAAAACGGTCGGAGAAACATCGTTAAAATACCTGTAACATTCAATGCTCCTTGAGGCAACGTTTCATTAGCAAATGAGTTAAAGGCGCTGATGCGGGCTTCTACTTTACCGCTTCCTATATTAAACTCAATAGGACGGCTAATGGTGTTGAGGGTGGAATTGGGTGGTATCTCAAAATATTTTGTTGTGCCGTTTGCTTCCGTAAAATAGCAGTTGGTCAATTTAACCCAAGTATGAAGATCTCTGCTCATTACAATATCACTTCGTGAGGTAATGATTTTCGGAGCAGGGAGGGTACCCGGAATATCGGAACGGAAAATGTGCCGGTTCTCCATGTTGGCAGGAATATTTATCGTGCTCCCATTTCCAAACAATGCAAGTTGATAAAATCCTATTCCAGGATTGGTGGGACTACTACTCACATAGTTTCCCAGATACAATCCTTCTGCTTTTACAAAAATACGTTGCCCAACACGGTATTTCGTGTAATACGAAGTGTTTGCGATTCGGATGCTTATCCCGCCGGTTTCGTCTTGAAAAAAGAGCTCCCTGTAGTTGCTGCCAAATTGGTCTGTAGAAGTTACAACGCCGGTAATAATAATGTTGGTATCAATTAAAGTTACCGGATTAGAAGTGTTTAATGTGTGAAGTTTCTGAAAATCGGCAATGGTCATATTGGCTTCGCCGTTAAACGTTATCACCGGAGCTATTGCTTTTTCGAAGCATGCCGATAGTAAAAATCCAACAATGATTATTAATAAGTTAGTCTTTTTTATCATAACTGTCAATTTTAAATTTTTATATCTTAAATCTTAATTAAACGTAAAGTTAAAACCTGCAAAAAATGTAGTTCCGAAAGCGTAAAAGTATTTATTCGCATATTTTTCTACATCGAGATTTCTATAGTCAAAGCGATAGTTTTCCCAAGCTGAAGTAACCAATTTTTTATTATTGAGAATATTGGTTACGCTGATGTTAAAGCCGACAGTACTTCGTTTTATGCGCCAACTTTTGCTCACGGAAAGGTCTAATGTAAATTGCCCCTTCATTCGAGCTTGGTCAACAATTTGGTGATACTGTTCAAGTTCGTCCGGCTTATCTAAATTTAAGGTTCCGCGTGCAAGAGTAGTCCTCCTATTAGGGTTCATTTGGATAAAGATTCTGTCGAAGTAGTTGGCATTGATATTTACCCACCAATAATTATGATTGAATTTAAGTCCCAGCGTCGCTGCCGCTTGCGGTGATCCTGCAACGAAGAAATTTTTCCAATACACGATTTCTTGGGTGTCCGTATTGCCATCATCTAAAATATCGTATCCGTTTTCAGCATTGGTATAAACTACAGGATTGTTGCTGTAGCGATAATCTCCGAAAGTGCCGGCAAAAATAAGCGTAAACATAGAAGAGAGTCTTATTTCCGTACCCAGCTCTGCTCCTAAGTGACGTTGGTTAATACCTGTTAGTGCGTCATTTACCATGGTTCCATAATCATCATGATAATAACTAATCACTTTTGTAATATCGTAGAATTGTGTAAAAAACAAGGAAGCACGCATTTTCACAACAGGATGTTTCATGATGTAAGATAAGTCAACACTTGCAATTTTTTCGGTTCTCAGGTCATTGATATAAGTATTTCGGATACGTGGCGCTAAAAACGCATTTAAAATACTTGGGGCGGAACTTCCAAATTGGCTGTTTAATACCAAGTAATTACGCCCCGTTACTTTGTAAGTGATTCCGGCTTTTGCGCCGCTCTCAAAAAAGGCTTTCACTTCCGACTTCCCTTCCGAATTATCAGGGAAACGTCCGTTTTTCATAAATCCATCGCGCCACATTTGGGTAGCACCGAGTTGTCCTCCCGCATGAAAATCAATTTTCGGATAGGTAAAGTTGAGCATCGCCCATGCTTTTTGATTATAAAGCAAGAAGTTATAATCATAGCCGAATAGATCGCCTACTTTCAGCTCAACATCCATATTATTTAAGTTGTTGTAAGGCACATTATCTTCTTCGGGGAAAGCGCCTTCGGAGAATTTATCTACGTCCAACCAGAAAGCTCCACCAAGCAAGTCATTTATTGTTTTATAATTGTGTTGCTTCAAGCCTCGAACTTCTACACCGGCATTGAGCCTGATGTTCTTACTCAAATCCGTAATCAAATAAGAGGTACCACCCAATTCAAAATGGTCAACCACACGGTTTTCTATCATATATTGGGCGCGATTTCCCAGATGGGCAGCCGATTGGTTGATTTCATACATTTGATCCCAATTTATTTGGCGAATGTTAGCATCTGTAAGCCACGCATTTCTCCATGAGAAATACATATCGGAAGTATCTCCTCCGGTAATCTGATAGCTGGGGAGGTAGCGATAATAGTCGGGGCGCGGGTCGGGTACATCATACCAGTTTAATCCTGTGGTATTATTTCTTCCGAAAGAAGTGGCTACTGTAGAAGTTATTGTATATTTATTGTGTTCGGGAGTAAAATAGTGGGTAAGAAAAATGGCCGGTTCCGTGACCGTTCTCATACGGGCGTTGCGCTGTTTCCCCTGATACCATCCCCAGTTCGGGTTGTAGTAGTTAGAGTTAACTAAGTCGTAGGCCTCCTGTACGGCGCCGGCTTGCATGCCACGGTGGGTAGGAGAAACAAAAGCTGTTAAGTTCAATGAGTGCTCTTGATTAATCTTTTTTTCAACGCCCAAAAACCCGCTGAATCCAAGGTAAGAAGTGCCGGGTACATAAGCCAGCGCATCTCCGAAACGCGTTGATGCTGATCCTACTATTGACCAACCTTTTATGTTACCGGATGCTGCAGTGAGTATCACTCTATTGTTGTAGCTTCTGTTTGACAATGAATAAGAAGCGCGGAACTGCCTGCGAAAACCGGAAGCGCGCAGGTCGTAATTGAGTGCTCCGCCAATATTTCCAAAAGTAAACGTAGCCGGATTCATATTCACCACACGTTCGGGCCAGCGCACCACGTGATTTAAGCCGCCCCACTGCGAAAAAGAAGCCCGACCGGTAACCATGCTATTCATATTAACTCCATTAATACTAATATCTTGGTACTGATTATCGTAACCACGATTTCGAAAATAAGCAATGCTGAAATTAAAGGAAGTATTGCTCAGAAAGACATCCTGTGAAGAATGGAGCAAGCTTGGAATAAAGTTGGTGCCGCCGCCCTCTTCATCATCAAACTGCCCTTCGCTAATATTACTAAAGGAAGAAGCAATATCTTCCAGAGCATCTAAGGCATCTTGCGTGAAAACGGTGTCGGGTTTTGCAGAAAACTGCGCAGTATCTATTTGAGAATAAGCATATCCAAATAAAATAAAGGCAAAGGCTAAAAAGCAGATAAATTGTTTCATAAACAACAAAAATTAGGGGTGCAAATATAGTATAAAAAGGCAATAAAAAAACACCTTACAATCTATTGTTTGCTAACAGATTGTAAAGTGTTAAAATTCTTTCTTCCTATAATTCACCACCATTTTCTTAGTATCTAACCCGCACTAAAATTGAAAATTTTGTTTATTTCGCGGCTGTTTAAAAAATTTTCTTGAATTAGAAAAAATACAACTTTATTATGCAACAACGAATTAGCGGCATTAGATGGACATCGAAATATACTTTGAAGGAGTTATTGCCGAATAATTTTTCTGCTTTTTCGCGCATTTTCGAATCATTAAAACACAAAAACTACCGCCTCTATTTTTGGGGGCAAACGGCTTCATTGATTGGAACATGGATGCAAGCCGTTGCCATGAGCTGGTTGATTTACCGCTTAACCGAATCGATAGTTTTATTAGGCACAGTTGCTTTTTTAACCCAAATCCCGACCCTGCTCTTTACCCCTTTTTCTGGGGTCATTGCCGATAGATACGATAAACGTAAATTGTTGATGCTCACGCAATCCATGTACATGCTTCAAGCGGTTTTATTGGCAGTCTTTACATTAACACATTTTATACAACCCTGGCATATTTTAACATTGAGTTTGTTTGCAGGCTTCATCAATGCATTGGATATGCCTGTACGCCAATCGTTTTACACGACATTAGTGCCTCCAGAGTTGCTAACGAATGCAGTAGCACTCAATTCAACCATTATGAACGGCTCACGGTTAATCGGTCCTGCTATTGGAGGCTTTTTAATTGAACTGGTTGGCGAGTGCGGATGTTTCACCATTAATGCCGTCAGCTTCTTATTTGTATTGAGTGCTTTAACAAAAATTGCGTATTCCGAGCCAATAGATAAGCAAAAAAAACGCACTGTTCTAGAAATAACAGAAGGGTTTCGCTATGTCAAGAACCATATCCCCATTCGTGTGATTTTGCTAACAACCACTGTGTTTTGCTTTTGCATTTTTGCGTATGCCACCTTTATGCCGGCGTATGTAAGAGGCACTTTACTACGAGACAGCAGTACATTAGGTATTATCATGTCGGCGGTGGGAATTGGCGCAATAACCTCTACTTTCTATTTAGCCGCACGAAAATCGGTTTTAGGGCTGGGAAAAGTAGTCGTCATTACGATTACGCTGTCCTCTATTGCTTTAATGCCTGCATTTTTCATTGGTTCTCTATGGTTGATTTTACCGTTAGCTGCTTTCGCCGGTTTTGGCATCACCTGCTCGTTAGCCTCTATCAATACATTATTGCAAACACTCACTACCAACATCATGCGCGGTCGTGTAATGGCATATTACTCCATGTGCTTTGTAGGCAGTAGTGCCGTAGGATCCCTGTTCTGGAGCTACATCGCCCAAATCATAACACTGCCTTGGGCTATGGTGATATGCAGTTTCATCTGTCTCACTACTGCCTTCACGTTTGAAAGATACCGACCTCTTGTACGCCTGCACGCGCACCCAATATACGTGGAGAAGGGGATTGTTAAGGAAATTGCACAGGGGATGGGAGAGATGTGAAAATAATGAATCTCCAATCTTGAAATGCAAAAAGTAAATTTACTATTTTCGCGCACAAATACAACGCTACTACCACCTCACCAATATGCCAATACAACGAAGCTAAAAAAATAAGAATCTAATTAGTTATGAACAATTCCAAAACCGTATACATCATCTCCCTTCTCCTCTTCTCATTTCTTCTCTGTTTCGCGCAAGAAATCGAAAATATCCCGCCGCCGCAAAGCCTGCAAAAAGAATCACCGATAAAGAAAACAAGACCTACATTTGTTGTCGGTGGCAGTTTCGGTGCTCAGTTCGGAAGTTTCGGCAGTGCAGTGGGTATAGCACCCCAGGTAGGCGTTTACTCAAAGCCTTGGCTCCTTGTGTTGCTAAATGGACAATATACTTTCATGTGGAGAACAGGGGCTTATAACGCAAATATTTGGGGACTCGGCGCAGCACTTCAACCTCTTATTATTAAAAGAATTGTGATACATGTAGGCTATGAATTCGAGCAATATAACTTTCACTGGTTGGACAACTCTCCCAAACAAGCTTTTGATTTCCACTTTGCGGTTTTGGGTGCCGGCTACAAACACTATATGAGCAAAAAAGTCTTTTTCCAGGCTCTGATACTTTTCAATATTCCGTTAAACCAACCCAAAATAATCAACTATTCTTATGGTTATTATCCATTTTTTAGAATTGGTATGGGTGTAGATTTGTAATTATGATAAAATCAATGACCGGCTTTGGGAAAGCCACAGTAAACTGCGAGGAAAAAACGATCGCGATTGAAATACGTTCGTTAAACAGCAAACAATTAGATTTGAATACTCGAATTACCGCGCTACTAAGGGAAAAAGAAAACGAAATGAGGACGTTGGTAACCAAAGAACTGGAAAGAGGAAAAATAGACTTGTGCGTTTACATAGAAAAAACGATGAACCCTGCGGTTGCTATTGATGATAATTTGGCAAAAGCGTACTTCGAAAAATTTACTGAACTCTCAAAAAGTGTGCATAATCCTAAGGATACGGATATTTTCGCTCAAATGCTGCGTATGCCAGACATCGTTTCTACACCGAAAGAAGAAATTTCAGAAAATTTATGGAATGCTATTTTTGAAGGCGTGAAAGCCGCTTGCGATGCGGTAAATCGTTTTAGAGAAGAAGAGGGAGCTTCTTTGTCGGAAGATTTTATTTATCGCACGCGTCTCATTTCCGATATGATTGATAAAATTACGCCTTTTGAAAACAATCGTGTTGTAGAATTGAAGAAAAAATTAACTGAAAATCTGGAAAATCTACCGGTGAAGTATGACCCCAACCGTTTGGAACAAGAATTGATTTTTTATATTGAAAAATTAGATATTACTGAAGAAAAAATACGTTTGCGCAAGCATTGTGACTATTTTATAGAAACGATGAAAGAAAACAACTCCGGAAAAAAATTGGGTTTCATTATTCAAGAAATGGGCAGAGAAATCAACACGATTGGTTCAAAAGCCAATGATTTTAATATTCAGCAAATTGTGGTTTTGATGAAAGATGAGGCTGAGAAAATGAAAGAACAATTGGCGAATATCTTGTAGAGAAGTTGCGCGCACGTCTATACAATTTTAAAAAAATCTATTTTTTAATGCATTTGCTCCGAGTTAATTCTCGCACAGTTTTAAATATATTATATTTTTGCCGCCAAATTTTAAAAAACTTAATTACTATATGAGCAAAAACCTAATCATTGTCGAATCTCCGGCAAAAGCAAAAACCATTCAAAAGTTTATTGGTAAAGAGTATGAAGTTGTTTCCAGTAAGGGGCATGTGCGCGACCTCCCCGAAAAAGATCTGGGAATTAATATTCACAAGGATTTTCAACCACATTATGAAATTATACCGGATAAGAAAAAACTGATCGCAGATATTAAAAAAATGGCAAATGAAGCCGATGAGGTGCTGTTAGCTACCGATGATGACCGCGAGGGGGAAGCCATTTCGTGGCATTTGATGGAAGCGGCAGGTATTCCAATAGAAAAAACAAAACGCATTGTATTTCACGAAATTACAAAGAAAGCGATTGAACATGCATTGTCGCATCCGCGAAATTTAGATATTGATTTGGTAAATGCTCAACAAGCCCGAAGAATTTTAGACCGCTTGGTTGGTTTTGAACTCTCTCCCGTGCTTTGGCGCAAGGTAAAACCGCAACTCTCTGCCGGTCGCGTGCAATCGGTGGCAGTGAAATTGATTGTGGAACGCGAACGCGAAGTAGGTCATTTTCAATCCACTTCAAATTTTAGAACAGTAGCGCAGTTTCAATCGGAACTGCATACGAAAAATGAACTAACGGCAGAGTTGAATAAAAGATTTGAGATAAAAGAGGAAGTGCAGGGTTTTTTGAATGCTTGTAAAAGTGCAAATTTTTCGGTAGCATCTGTAGAAAAAAGTCCGGGTAAAAAATCACCGGCGCCTCCTTTTACCACCTCCACTTTGCAGCAGGAAGCGGCAAGAAAGTTGGGATTTTCGGTTACCAAAACGATGGTGATTGCACAGCAACTTTACGAAGCCGGTTATATTACCTATATGCGTACCGACTCGGTGAATCTTTCCGGTTTGGCGTTAACATCTGCAAAGCAAGAGATTGAAAAACTGTATGGAGCAGAATATTCAAAAACACGCCAATATGTAACTAAAACACGCGGGGCACAGGAAGCGCATGAAGCGATTCGCCCCACTGCTTTTGAAAATCAAACCGTTCCGGGCGATACATTTGCCAAACGTTTGTACGAATTGATTTGGAAACGCGCTATTGCTTCTCAAATGAGTGATGCGCTGACTGAAAAAACGGTCATCAATATTCCGATTTCCAATCGCGAAGAAAAATTTGTGGCTACCGGAGAAGTAGTTCTTTTTCAAGGTTTTTTAAAAGTATATTTTGAATCGAAAGATGAAGATCAAGATGAAATAGCCGGCGTAATGGCACCTGTTGTACAGGGCGAAACATTACGCGCAATAGAGATTAAGGCTACACAAAAATTTGCCCAGCCGCCCGCACGTTACACTGAAGCCAGCTTAGTGAAAAGGTTGGAAGAATTGGGCATTGGTCGCCCGTCAACTTATGCGCCCACTATTTCTACCATTCAAAAAAGAGAGTATGTGGTGAAAGAAAATCGCCAAGGACAAGAACGTAATTTTACCCAGCTGTTGCTGAAAGAAAATAAAATTAAAGAAACCGTATCCAAAGAAAAATATGGTGCTGAAAAAGATAAATTATTCCCTACAGACATCGGAATTGTGGTGAATGAATATCTGCAAAATAATTTTGAAATCATTATGGATTACGGGTTTACGGCACAGGTAGAAAAAGAGTTCGACGATATTGCAGAAGGTGCGATGACATGGCAAAAAATGCTACAACACTTTTATAAAGGATTTCATGATTCTATTGAAACCGCAATTTCTCATTCTCAAAAAGCAAGCGGAGAGCGTATTTTAGGACAGGACCCATCAGGAAAAAACGTGTACGCTAAGTTAGGTAAATATGGACCTATGGTGCAACTCGGTGATAATTATGAAGATAGTAAAGCTAAGTATGCACGTATGAAAAAAAACCAATCCATTGAATCCATTACATTACAGGAAGCATTAGATCTTTTTAAACTTCCGAGAACACTGGGCGCTTATAAAAATCAAGATGTTGTGGTAGGCATGGGACGTTTTGGAGCCTATATTAAATTAAAAGATGAATTTGTTTCCATTCCCAAAGAGATAGACCCTTTAGAAATTGATCTGGAAACCGCACAGAAATTAATTGAAGAAAAGGCGAAACTAAACGAAGTCCGAGCCCCACGTCTGATAGGTCAATATAATGAACATGACGTTTTTGTAATTGTAGGCCGGTATGGTCCTTACGTAAAATATATTGACCAAAATATCACCCTTGAAAAAGGGGCTAATGCCGCTACATTGACCTTAGAGGAAGCCATTCAGCAAATTTCCGGTATAGGTTCCAAAAATATATTGGTAACTTTTCCGGAAAATGACAAAGTTAAAGTAATGAATGGAAGATACGGTGCCTATATTACAAACGGTACCGATAATTTTAAAATTCCGAAAGGAAAGGTACCGGAAACGCTTACTTGGCAAGATGTCTCTCTAATTATGACACAATTTGCACCTACTGCAAAAAAACGTTTTATCAGAAAAAAATAAAAATGGAACTCCTCCCTTTTTTTGAGCCTGTAAATGTAGATCTTTATTTCCCCATAGAAAACGGAATTGACCCTCAACTATTAGTAAGCCATATTTGGTTTATTAACGAAGAAAAAGAACCTGATTTATCGAATATAGATATTGTCCTTTTGGGCGTTCCAGAAGCAAGACATTCGAGCAATAATGAAGGATGCAGCACTGCCCCTGATGAAATTAGAAAAGAGTTTTATAAACTATTTTATTGGAAAAACGATGTTTCTATTTTAGATTTGGGAAATTTGATTCTTGGTAATACTGTTGAAGATACATATACCATTCTCTCTGATATTCTCGCCTGGATATTAGAAAAGAAGATAGTTCCTGTTATTTTAGGTGGAAGCAACGATTTGGCTTTTGCTAATTATCAGGCATACTCAATATTAGAGAAAGTCGTCAATGTGGTTTCCGTAGATTCTAAATTTGATTTGGGGAACGAAAAAGTCCCTATCTCGTCAACTGGATATTTGAATAAAATTATTTTGCAACAACCAAACTATCTCCTTAATTATTCGAATGTTGGTTACCAAACCTACTTAAATGGCCAGACGGATATTGAGTTAATGAAACAGCTGTTTTTTGAAACCTATCGCGTGGGAGGTTTACGCAAAGACATGGAAGAGATTGAGCCTATTGTGCGCAATGCAGAAATGCTGGCATTGGATATTTCAGCAGTGCGCCAAAGCGATGCCCCCGGCAATGCGAATGCTTCTGCAAATGGTTTTTACGGAGAAGAAATATGTCAGATAGCTTTATTTGCCGGTTTGAGCGACAAACTCTCTTCGTTTGGCATTTATGAGTATAACCCCATATTGGATTATAACACACAGACTTCACAACTCATTGCACATACATTGTGGTATTTTATTGAAGGATTTAGCCATCGCCCCAACGATATATTGTTTAAGGATCAAGACCAATATTTGCGCCACGCAGTAGCTGTATCCAACGCATTAAGTGAGTTAATTTTTTATCAAAGCAAAAAAACAGGACGCTGGTGGATTGAGGTTCCGTTTTTTCACATTAAAACACAACAAGACAAAAAATATTTTCTTCCATGTTCAAAAAATGATTTTGAAATGGCGTGCAAGGATATGGTTCCTGAACGGTGGTGGAGGACATATCACAAACTTAATAGATAAAGAGAGAAAGAAGTATATTTTTTATACTTTCGCTGCTTTAAAAAAATAGTATGAGACAATTATTTATTCTGTTAATATTTTTTATAATATTAGTATGCGGTTTTGCACAAACCGGTGTTTTAAGAGGCTTTGTATATGATGCTTCAAACGGAGAACCCGTGCTATTTTGCACAGTGCAATTAGAAGGTACTTCTTTTGGAGCAATGAGCGACCAAAACGGAGGTTTTATTATTAATAAAATTCCAAACGGAAATCATGTAGTTAAGGTTTCGATGCTGGGATATGTTACATTAATTGATTCTATTACTGTAAGTTTTAACACACTACAAAAGCGTTATTTGCTTCAACCCGTTTCGCAAACATTGAGCGCAGTACAGATAGATGCGGAAGGACAACGCCGTGTGCAAGAGACACGTACATCGGTGATTACCATTACTCCGAAAAACTTATCCATGATGCCTTCCATTGGCGGCTCACCGGATTTTGCACAGTATTTGCAAATATTGCCGGGCATTGTATCCACCGGAGATCAAGGAGGACAGCTTTATATTCGTGGAGGCACACCCATTCAAAATATGTTGCTGTTAGACGGGATGCTCATTTATAACCCATTTCACTCCATTGGACTCTTTTCTGTATTCGATACGGAAATTATAAGCAGTGCCGATGTTTATACCGGTGGTTTTGGCGCTGAATTTGGCGGAAGAATTTCTTCTGTAATGGATATTAAAACAAAAGATGGAAATAAAAAAAGAGTTTCCGGAAAATTAGATGCCAATATGTTTGGTGCACGTATGTTATTGGAAGGACCTTTTGTAAAATTGAAGGAAGACAGAGGTACGGCATTGAGTTTTATATTATCAGCAAAAGGTTCTTACTTAGAGCGTAGTGCAAAAATATTTTACCCTTATGTAGAGCAAGGTCTCCCTTATTCTTTTTGGGATTTATATGGAAAAATCTCTTTAACTACAAAAGCAGGAAGCAAGTTAAGTTTATTTGGTTTTAATTTCGATGATAGAGTAAACTATTCTCAGGTAGCTGATTATAGATGGAATAATTGGGGTCTAGGTGCTAATTATTTGATTGTTCCCGGTGAGGTTCCCATGACGATGGAAGGGACACTCTCTTACACAAGCTATGAATCTGCTATGAATGATGCCGGATTTGCCCCACGAACTACTTCACTCAATGGAGGCATGTTTAAATGGGTTTTCAATTATTTTGTGTCGAAAAGTGTACTTTCAGCAGGAGTGGATGTCAATCTATTTACCACAAAATATTCATATCCTGATATCAATAATTACGTACAAAAATTAGATCCTGATTACACCACAGATATTGCACTTTTTGTGAAATATAAATACAATTTTAAAGATATTTTGCTTTTTGAACCCAGCCTTAGATTGCAATACTATGCCTCGCTAGCGGCCGCTCCGCTTGAACCAAGACTCGCATTGAAATATAACATAACAAGGAAAATAAGGCTAAAACTTGCCGGTGGTCTATATTCTCAAAATTTTGTAGCCCTCACTTCCGATAGAGACGTTGTGAATTTGTTCTCCGGTTTCTTGTCAACTCCTAAAGAATCACAGCTTCCGCTTACATTTTTAGGAAAAAATATGAAAAATAGGCTGCAAAAAGCGCAACACATTATTATAGGAGTTGAGCTAGACTTATTGAAATATACGAACATTAATATCGAAGGATTCTTTAAAAACTTTTCTCAACTTACTGTTCCTAATAGATACAAACAATATACTGACGATTACGACTTTATATGGGAAAAAGGAATCGCTTATGGCGGCGATATTACTGTAAAATTTGATTGTAGAAACTTTTATGTATGGGCGGTTTATACTTTAGGTTGGGTGAAAAGAACCGATGAGGTCTTAACAGACTACTCTCCGCATTTTGACAGAAGGCACAATGTGAATTTACTCGCTTCGTATCAGTGGGGAAAACGAAAATCGTGGCAAGCGGATGCCCGTTGGAATTTCGGATCAGGTTTTCCTTTTACGCAAACACAAGCGTTTTTGCCTAATTTAGGATATGGCAATATCACCGACAATTGGATGGAACTAAATGAAGAAATCTATATACAACTTGCCGAAATAAATAAAGGACGTCTTCCGGCATATCACCGGTTAGACATAAGTTTAAAGAAGAAAATTTTTCTTAGAGAAAAAAATACTATCGAGTTGAGTGTTTCTGCTACCAATGTATATGACTACCGCAACATCTTTTATGTAGATCGTTTGACGGCAAATATTATTTATCAGCTGCCTATACTATACTCTGTTGGGGTGGTTTGGAGTTTTTAACAGGTAGAGAGGTTGCGCGCGTTGTCTTTATAAGATTTCCACCAACATCAATTTACTCACTTTTAAATAAAAATCCGTAAATACCAACGTTGAATTCCCATTTCTTTCAATGTGATATAACGCCTGATTACATTCGTGTAGAATGGGTTGTATATTTTTTAATGCAATAGTCTTGGCAAAAACACTCATTACTTTTTTCTCTTCGGTAGTTGCTTTTACCAAATTTTCATTTTGCGAACCTGACATTAATATATTTCGTATCATTCTCAAGGCAAATCGCAAGAAACTCTTTTGCTCTTCTCTTCCCATTATTACAATGGAAGCGATAACATCCTGCACGGCGAAGTAATTTACTTGTTGCGGCGAGGCGTTATTTTTCAAAGCAGACATACTTGTAAAAAGTGTTTCAAACTTTCGCAGCATATCGCGCAATTCATTGCTATTTTCGTGCAAATTAATTGCCTTTACGTAATTGCCTTCGCTAATTTCGGCAATATCTTCCGCTTTTTGTATAGTTATTCCAAAATCATTAACCAATTGATGTTCAATAGTGCTATGGTCTAACGGTGGAATTTTTACCAATTGTGTTCGCGATAATATCGTAGCTAAAATCTTATCCGGATTTTCAGTGAGCAAAATAAATAGCGTATTTTTTTCAGGCTCTTCTAGTGTTTTAAGTAGTTTTGGGGCTGCTACATGATTCAACTTATCTAAACACCAAAAAATAAAAATCTTATATCCGCCCTCATACGATTGAATACTATTTTGTTGAATAATATTAGAGCAGTCGCGAATATTAATGGTAGCTTGTTTGTTTTCGCCCTCCAGTTCCGCTAACCAATCTTCAATATCGATATGATAGTTTTTAGAAAAAACGAAATCCCTAAATTCTTGTGCAAATAGCCGTGAATCGGGGTCTTTTTTTACTTTTTTAGTAATACAATTCGGGAAAATGAAGTGCAAGTCGGGATGTGCTAATTTTTCAAATTTTGCACAAGAAGGACAAACGCCGCACGAATCATCCTCTTTTCTATCCTGGCAACAAATATACTGCGCGTAAGCTACCGCCAATGCAAAACTATGTGCACCGGCTTGAGAAAGGAAAAGCTGTGCATGGCTGATACGGTTCTCTTTTACCAACGAAACGAGTTGGGTTTTAAGCGTAGAGGAAACTAAGACGTTTTTGAAAAGCATAGAAAAAAAAATAAAATAAGATTTAAATCTTAAAATTTCTTGTGCCCAGTACAACATTTGAGATATGCAATCTGGGCATTTTGCATATTTCAGTATTACAGTAGTTTTTTATATATAGTGCAATGTTAGTGAGCATTTTATAGCGAGGATTTTATTTCAACATTTTTCAGCTCTTCAAAATTAATATTAGATGTTCTTGTAATTTAGCGGCAAAAATACATTTTTATTAAGCCAAAAGCCCACAAAACTAATAAAGGTCCATGGCAAAATCATTAAAAATTTTTACTTGATGTGCTGCATTATGGATGTTTGCGAGCAATAAACCTTATTTTCACCTCATTTTATTAACTTAACAACCATGGCATAACATGAAGTTCATGGATGCCATTAAAAGGATATTCGTGACTATAGTCATAATTATAGTTAAGTATAATTGATGGATAATTTGTCATTCTGCAAATTATTGTCAAATTACTACAACCATCAAACGCGCCATTACCAATATTTTGGACACCCTACCGAACATTAAGAAATTTCTCCTACTCATTAGGTTTTTCGGGCTTGCCGCGTTTTTTGAATGGTTTCTTAAGCCGGTATTAGCATCGGAAAGTGTTGTGAATGTTTTGGAGTTGTAAAAAAGATTGATAGCCTCTAATTGTTCAATTCCCGATTACGATTTTCTTTATTTAGTGTTCGTGCTTTCATATCTTTACGCTTTTAAATTAAGGCGCAAATTACGTTAAATTTTTCAATTTCGTAAATGTGTTAAAATAAGGCTTATTAAGTTTACTTAATTAACTTAGAACGGCAAATCATCTCCCGCCGTCCCTTCATCCGTAAAAGTCTCAAACTCTTGCGGCAGCTCATTGGCAGGCGCAGCAGCAGATACAGCGGCGGGCGCAGCTTGCGGTGCTTGCGGATTAGCGCTTACAGGATCCACTTTCCACGCTTTTACATCGGTGTACCATTTGCCGTTAAATTCGCGAGATTCCAAATCGAAGCTCATGACTACTTTGTCGTCAATGTTTAGCGTTTCCAATACGGCGGTTTTGTCGCCCCAAAGGTTGGCACAAATCTTACGAGGGTATTGCTCCATCGTTTCAATTACAAATTCTTGCTTTTGCCAACTGTTTCCTGTTTTACCAATGCCCGACTGCAGGGGCAGTTTTTGAATGAGTTTTCCAATGATTTCCATATAAAAATGATGTATAAAATAATATAAGATGTTGCGTTTGAAATAGTTTCAATAATTTGTTTACGTATGAAAAATAAACTTGCAAAAGTAGTTTTTTTTATCAATAAAAGAATATTTTTGCCTACTTGTTTTTAAAAGAGTGTTCAGTTGAAACAGAAGACAATATCAAACCTTAAATTTTAAACTTTTAAATTTTTAAATTAATTATTCATGTACACAAAATTCAAACAGTTTTTACAAAAAGAATTGACCGACATTGAAAATGCCGGCTTATACAAAAAAGAGCGCATTATTGTTTCCCCGCAGGGCGGAAAAATTGCTTTACAAAACGGCAAAAAAGTATTAAATTTCTGCGCTAACAACTATTTAGGCTTAGCAAACAATCCAAAATTGATTGCTGTGGCGAAAGAGGCGTTAGACACGCACGGCTACGGAATGGCTTCTGTGCGTTTTATCTGCGGAACCTCCGATTTGCACAAGAAATTGGAGCAGAAAATTGCAGAATTTTTTGGAACGGAAGACACAATCTTGTATGCCGCTTGTTTCGATGCCAACGGCGGTGTTTTTGAACCGCTACTAAGCGCAGAAGATGCGATCATTTCCGATGCATTGAACCATGCTTCCATTATTGATGGTGTACGTCTTTGTAAAGCAGTACGTTACCGTTATGCCAATGCCGATATGGAGGATTTGGAGAAACAACTGCAAGCCGCACAAGCACAACGTTTTCGTCTCATCGTTACCGATGGCGTATTCTCTATGGACGGCAATGTGGCTCCATTAGATAAGATTATGCAACTTGCTGAAAAATACGATTGTATGGTAATGATTGACGAATCGCACTCTGCTGGCGTGGTAGGAGAAACCGGTCGCGGAGTTACCGAATTATACAATAAAAGAGGACAGGCAGAGATTATTACGGGAACTTTGGGTAAAGCATTTGGCGGCGCTATCGGTGGTTTTACTACCGGAAAACAAGAGATTATTGACATGTTGCGCCAACGTTCGCGCCCCTATCTGTTTTCCAATTCCATTCCGCCGTTGGTGGCAGCAGCCGGAATTAAAATGGTGGAAATCATGTCGGAAACTAATGAGCTACAAGATAAATTGCACAACAATACAAAATATTTCATCGAAAGAATGATAAATGCAGGGTTTGACATTAAACCCACACGATCAGCAATTTGCGCCGTAATGTTATACGATGCGAAACTATCGCAAGATATGGCAGCTAAATTGCAGGAAGAAGGTATCTATGTTACCGGCTTCTATTATCCGGTGGTGCCGAAAGATCAAGCGCGTATTCGTGTACAAATATCTGCAGCACACGAAATTGAAGACTTGGATACTTGTATTGCGGCTTTTACGAAAGTAGGTAAAGAGCTGGGAGTGCTGGAATAGTGGTTAATATTGCCGTCAGTTTCAACTGACGGAGATTAATAGTTAGTGTTAATGGTTAGTTTTAAAAATAACATCTTGTTTTTGTGCACTTTGTGTATTCTTAGTGCACTTTGTGGTTTAAATTGCACCCCAAAAGGTCATTCAAATCATATTATTCTCACTTTTGATGATACGAATGTAGATGAATGGTTTGCACAAAGGAAATTATTTGATACTTATAACATTAAAGCTACGTTTTTCATTACGCGACCTCATCAGTTAACAGAAGAACAAATTTGGAAACTCAAAGAATTGGTTGCAGACGGGCACGAAATAGGCTGTCATGGCATGAACCACATACGTGCAACGGAAGAAAATCAGTATCAATATATTGAAACAGAAATAGAACCGGCATTGCAATTATTGTCCGGTTATGGCTTTTCGGTTACTTCTTTTTCCTATCCGTTCGGCGCTGCTACTCCGTATTTAGATTCAGTGCTGGCAAGCTATTTTACTTTCATTCGCAAAGCAACTTATAATCACTTAGATACATTAATTGCAGTTTACCCTGAGATTTATACAAAGCAGGCGCCATTTTGCAACACAAATGCCATGGGCATAGATGTAAATTATAACATTTCTATAGCTAATTTAAAAGATGCCATTTTAAAAGCAAAAAACACTGACAGTTTCTTAGTGCTTTATGCTCACGTAATTGACAACAGCAATGGTGATTATACCATTGCGCCGCAATATTTGAAAGAATTTTTCAAGACGATGAAAAAGTATAAAGTAGGAGCAGTAACCTATAGGGAAATGATTATTTATGAATAAAACCGTTGAATTTATTGACATTAAAATAAATAATGATGTGGTTTTTAACGCATCATCAACGCGCTATTTGCTTCAATCCATGACGAATACAGATACCAATGATGTCGAAGCTACCGTTAATCAAATTATAGAATTGGTTGATGCGGGTGCAGATATGGTGCGGGTAGCGGTGCCGGGAATGAAAGAGGTGGAGGCATTGCGTGAAATCCGTAGGGGCACAAAATTTTGTGCCCCTACCGTGCAACACAAAAACACCCCCCTCGTCGCCGACGTGCATTTTTTACCGGAGGTCGCAGAAAAAACCGCAACATTTGTAGAAAAGGTGCGAATTAACCCCGGAAATTTCACCGATAAATCGTCATCGTTGCGTAGGGGCACAAAATTTTGTGCCCCTACCGAATATCAACAGGATTTCAAAACCATGTCATCACGCGCAAAACCCGTAATCGAAATTTGCAAAAAACACAACACCGTTATTCGTGTCGGCGTAAACCAGGGTTCGCTTTGCGACAGAATTATTTCACGATATGGTAACACCGCCGAAGCGCTTGTGGAATCTGCATTAGAATGGATTAAAATTGCAGAAATGTATGATTATCACCGGATCGTTTTTTCCATAAAATCGAGCCACGTAAAAACCATGATGGAAGCAAACTTGTTATTATACAATAAGATGAAGGAACTGGGGCGGGTGTATCCGTTTCACTTGGGGGTTACCGAAGCCGCCAACGAAATGGAAGGCAGGGTGAAATCTGCCGTTGGAATTGGCGGATTGATGCTATATGGTTTGGGCAATACTTTTCGCGTTTCATTAACAGAAAATCCGGTACACGAAATTGAGTTTTCAAAGTTATTAGTTTCAGCTATTCAAGATGTTAAAAATAATTGCTATGATAATTTCTCAGATGGTATTTTGCATATTCATTACCCTGAAAAAAATAAAGAAAAATGGTGGGCCGGCGTAGGGGCACTCATTGGAAAATGGTGGTTAAGCGAAAATATAAAAGATATTAAGATTGAAAACCCACATTTTATTACAGATGAAATAGAAAAACTACAAAATTACGCATTACAAATATGCAACATTAAAAAAACGCACACAGAAATCGTTGCTTGTCCTTCGTGTGGACGCACTCAATACGATATTCAAACCGTTTTGGCTGAAGTGAAAAAGCATTTTTCCGGTTATCCGCATTTAAAAATCGCTGTGATGGGCTGTGTGGTGAACGGACCCGGCGAAATGGCAGATGCCGACTACGGAATTATCGGCAGCGCCAACGAAAAAGTAGCGGTGTACAAAGGGCAAGAACGTATTTCTGATTTCGTTTCTGTGCAAGAAGCCT
>Ga0123353_10003252_pt1 | contig 20493 bp, 19 predicted proteins | sample TergutLab28metaG_3_FD_92763 | JGI IMG/M metagenome (GOLD analysis project Ga0123353, IMG submission 92763) | Labiotermes labralis P3 segment gut microbial communities from Petit-Saut dam, French Guiana - Lab288 P3 | ecosystem: Host-associated > Arthropoda: Insects > Digestive system > Gut ... | reverse complement strand
TTCGGCACGCGATGGGGGCGTAGTCTTCTCATGGCTGCATCCTTTCCTTGGACAGTTTTGGGATCATCCTTGATAAGGCAACCGCCTCCTCTTTTCAAGCCTTTTCTCATCCCTTTTTTTGCCTCCGGTCCCCCCCGGGGGGCGGGAAGGGACTCCCTTACCTACTCCGCTCCCCTTGGTGGGTGGTTCAGTTAATTTTGGAATTTTCACCGTTGTGAAAAACGTGATACGGGCTTGCGCCGCACGGGCGGAAATGATATGCTGTGGGCATGGATTTTATCGTGAAAAAGGTAGGGGCGGATGGTCGTTTGGCAGGATTCGCAAGATGGGTTTCTAAAGGCTTAAATATCAGCTCCCTGACCCCTGATTCCTAAGTGAGGTGTTCTGAATGTTGCGACAGTTTCCGCACCCGGGTGAGTCTTTGCTGAAATGGGCGGGTGATGTTTTGGAGGTAACGCTGCGGCTGGATCGGCCGCAGCGTGGCCGGGCGGTGTTCCGCACGAATGTGGGCCATGCGGCGGTGCGGCGGCGCGAGGTGATTGACGGCACGGCGCTGGCGCGTGACTGGCATGACGTGCCGATGAGCGAGACCGCGCCGGGCGTTTTCGCGGTGCGTGTCCCGCTTGTCGAGGTGGGTGTGTTTTCAGGCAAGGCCTGTTTCTTTGAGGAGGGCTCCGATTGTCCGCAGTGGCCTGACGGCGGCGATCTGCGCGTCAAGGTCGAGCCGGCGCACACGGCTTGCGCGAACACGGTGTATGGCGCGTTTGTCCGGCAGTTCGGGGAGGCGCTCCACCAGAACCCGAGCAACGCGGACACCTACCTGCATGAGAGTGCGCTGGACCAGCGCGGCTTTACGGTCATCCCGCCGTCGGGGACGTTCCGCGGCCTCATCCGCCGGCTGGACCACATCCAGCGTGCGATGCGTTTCAGGGTCGTGCAGCTGCTCCCGGTGTTTCCCGTGCCGACGGTCTATGCGCGGATGGGGCGTTACGGCTCGGCGTTTGCCGCGCTGGACTTCCTGTCCGTTGACCCTGCGCTGGCGGAGTTCGACGCGCGCGCGACGCCGATGGATCAGTTCCGTGAGCTGGTGGATGCGGTTCACAGCCGCGCGGGTTCGCTGTATCTCGATCTGCCCGCGAACCACACGGGCTGGGCGGCGACCTTGCAGACGCACCATCCGGAGTGGTATCGGCGGCGGGCGGCGGGCGCGTTCGTCTCGCCGGGCGCATGGGGCGTAACGTGGGAGGATCTCGTTGCGCTCGATTATTCGGACGTGCGGTTGCGTGCGCACATGGCGGATGTGTTTTTGTTCTGGTGCCGTCAGGGCGTGGACGGGTTCCGCTGCGATGCGGGCTACATGATCCCTGCCGAGGCGTGGACGTACATCGTCGCGCGTGTGCGTGAGGAGTACCCCGACACGGTTTTCCTGCTCGAGGGCCTGGGCGGGAGCGTGGAGGTTACGGAGGGCCTGCTGGCGCACGCGAACCTCAACTGGGCGTACTCGGAGCTGTTCCAGACCGAGACCCGGACGGCGATGGAGTGGTATCTCCCGAATGCCGTGGCGCTGGCGGAGCGTTGCGGGCCGCTGGTGCATTTTGCGGAGACGCACGACAACCGCCGCCTCGCCGCGCGCGGCCTGACGTATGCGCGGATGCGCACGGCGCTCTCGGCGTTGCTGTCGCACCAGGGCGCGTTCGGGATCACCAACGGCGTGGAGTGGTTCGCCGCTGAGCAGATGAATGTCCACGGCGCGTCCGCGCTGAACTGGGATTCGCCGTGCCATCAGGTCGCGGAGATTGCCCTTCTCAACACGTTGCTCGCGACGCACCCGGCTTTCGGGACGGACGCGCGTCTGCGCCTCACCCAGCACGGCGAGGGCGAGTGCGTGGCGGTGGTGCGCGAGACGCTGACGGATAACGACCTGCTGGTGCTGGCGAATATGGATTGCTCGCACGGGCAGACGGTGCGCTGGGACGGCACCGCGTTCCCGCCCGGCACCGTGTGGGATCTGCTCACCGGCGCGGCACACGCATTGGGCGGGCCGGCGTTTGCGCTGGCCCCGGGGCAGGTCGTTTGCCTCACGCACCATGCGGAGGATGTCGAGCGCCTCGGCCGGGCGCTGTCGGACACGTCCTGCCTCGAGCCCGCAACGCTCGCGCGCCGCCGCCGCAATTGCATGGCCCTGCGCGTGCGCCTGAGGAGCGAGGCGTTCGGCCTGAGGAGCTGGGACGCGGACACGGATGCGCTCGGCGCGATGATGACCGCCGACCCCGATGGCTTCTGTGCGCGGACGGCCGGCGGGTTCCCGCGCCGCACGGTTTGGAATTGGCCCGAGGACACGCGCCGCGAGGTGATGGTCCCCTGCGGCAACGTGCTGTTCGTCCGTGCGCCTCACCCGTTCCGCATGACCATCCGGGACGGCCAGCGGACGCTCGCCGCCGAGACGGCGGTGCGCTTTGACGACGGCTCGTGGGGCGTGCTGGGGAATGGCGGCATAAGCTTGGCGCATGACGCGCTCGACCTGGTGGTGTACACGCCGCAGGGGGTCCGCCGCAGCACGTCGGCCCTGCTGTTCCTCCCGCCGGCCGACGGGGCGCAGATGGCCACGGGCCTCACGGGTGAACAGGTGCGGGCGGACCTCGGCGCGCACGTTACGCTCTCGAACGGGGCCGGCGCGATGGCGCGTGCGCGTGTGGCGTGGGGCGAGATACGGAGCCAGTACGACTGCCTCCTCGCGGTGAACCCGCATCCGCACGTCCCGGTGGACAAGATGATTTTCTGGACGCGCTGCCGCGCGTGGCTGCACTATCAGGGGTACTCGCGGGAAATCAACGCGTCGTGCTTGGAGCGTTTCGATGCCGACCCCTGCGGCCGTGCGGCGGAGTGGCGGTTTGCCGTGCCGTATGGGATGGGGATGCGCGTGCCGATGGTGTTCCGCTTAGAGATGGCCGACGGGCTGAACCGCATCCGCCTCATCATCCGAAGGGAAACGAGGCCTCAAGCGGGGGAGGGGGCGGTAACCGTCGTCCTGCGGCCGGACATCGAGTGGCGGAGTTTCCACCACACGACCAAGGCCGGCGGCGCGTTAGAGGCCGCATGGCTTGCCGCGACCACGCTGACCGCAAAAGGGTTCGCGTTCGCCCCGGGCGACGGCGAGACCCTCTCCATCGAGACCGCCTACGGCACTTACCGCCAGCACCCCGAATGGCTCTACAACGTGCCGCACCCCGAGGAGCACGAGCGCGGCCTCGACCCCGCCGGCGACCTTTACAGCCCCGGCTGGTTTGAGATCCCGCTCACGGGCGGACAGGAAGCCGTCCTCACCGCCTACCGAGATGAGAAAGGGGGGAGAGGGGACGTAGGGGACCAAGGGGACGCACGGGACACCCCAGCCCCTACACCTGCGTCCCCTTGGTCCCCTGTGTCCCCTACGTCCCCTCCCACCCCTACGTCCCCTCTCCCCGAGACCTTGTCCCAAGCCCTCGGCCTGTATGTCGTCCGCCGCGACGCTCACCACACCATCATCGCCGGCTACCCGTGGTTCCTCGACTGGGGGCGCGACACGCTCATCGCGTTGCGCGGGCTGATCGCCGCAGGGCAGCACGACACCGCGCTCGACATCCTGTGCGAGTTCGGGCGCTTCGAGCGCAACGGCACGCTCCCCAACATGATCCGCGGCGAGGACGACGCCAACCGCGAGACCTCCGATGCGCCCCTGTGGTTCTGCGTCGCCGTGGGTGAGCTGGTGGCCGCCACCGCTGACCGCGCCGTGCTGGACGCGCCATGCGGCGGCCGCACCCTGCGCGACGTGCTGGTCTCCATCCTCACCCATTTCCGCGGCGGCACGCCCAACGGCATCCGCATGGACCCCGCCAGCGGCCTCATCTACAGCCCTGCGCACTACACGTGGATGGACACCAACTACCCTGCCGCCACACCCCGGCAAGGCTACCCCGTCGAAATCCAGGCCCTGTGGGTCGGGGCCCTGCGGTTCGCCGCGCAGCGCATGGACGCATCCTGGAACGCCCTTGCCGAGCAGGCCGCCGATTCCCTCGCCCGCTACTTCGTTACCCCTGAGGGCTGGCTCGCCGATTGCCTCCGGGCCTCGCCCGGCACCCCGGCACAAGACGCAACGCAAGAGGACGCGCTCCGCCCCAACCAGCTGCTGGCCGTTACGCTCGGGGCCCTCCGCGACCCCGAGCTCTGCAAGGCCGTCCTCCGCGCGTGCGAATGCCTGCTGGTGCCGGGGGCGATCCGTAGCCTCGCCGACCGCCCCGTCAAGACCGCCCTGCCTGTCGCGCGCGACGGCATCCTGCTCAACGACCCCCACCATCCCTATCAAGGGCATTACCTCGGCGACGAAGACACGCGCCGCAAGCCTGCTTACCACAACGGCACGGCCTGGACATGGCCATTCCCCCTCTATGCCGAGGCGCTGGTCAGGGTCTATGGCGCGGAAGCGAAGGAGGCGGCCCTCTCCCTGCTCGGCTCGTCCGCCGGGCTCCTCAACCGCGGCAACCTCTGCCACCTCCCTGAGATCTGCGACGGCGACGCCCCCCACACCCCCCGCGGCTGCTCCGCCCAAGCCTGGGCCCTCTCCGAACTCCTCCGCGTGTGGAACGTGGCGGCCCTTTGCTAGCAGGGGAACGCCTTATCCCTCCTCGTCCTCCAGCTTCCGCATTACATCCAGGAACTTCTCGAGTTTGTGGAGCGACGTAACGTAGGCGGGGATGTCGCACGCCTCTTGGATGGCCTCCCAGATGCGCTCGGCGGCGTCCATCGGGATCGGGAAGCGGATTTCGCCCCTGTTCTTGTCGAAGTCCCTGATGAACGCCGCAATCAGCACACGGATACAGGCGGAAAACGGAAGCCCCGTAACACGTGAAATCTCTTCAAGTTTCTCACGTTCATATTCCGTCAATCGTATATTCGTGGCTTTCACTCTTTTCATAGGAAGAAGAGTAGCATACGGGGGAAAAAAAAATCAGAGAAAAGATGTAGCACAATGTTTTACAATTATGATATGCTGTGCCGTACATGACAGGAGAGAAAGGGACTGCCGGGATCTGCGCCTCTCAGCAGCGGGCAGAAATGCGGGCGGGACGGCAGTTTGCGATTTTCCCTGAGCACCCCATGTTTGGACTCGGGTTCAGGATGAGGGGTTCAGGCGGTTTTTCCGTATGTTGCGGAAGAAGCCGAAAGAGAAACGGAAAATGAGGGTAGAGTATGTCGGAAGTAGTGAAATTGGGTGCGGATGAGAAGTTTTGCAGCTCATGCGGCAACGTCGTGAAAAAGGAAGCTGAAATCTGCGTGAAATGCGGTGTCCGTCTGTCAGGGAGTGCAGCAGGGGGTAAGAATTGGACGACCACCCTCTTGCTCTGCCTGTTTGCGGGGTACTTCGGGGCTCACCGCTTTTACTCCGGGAGCATCGGGATCGGCATTGCCCAGCTCTTGACGGCCGGCGGGTGCGGGCTCTGGTGGCTGATTGACCTCATCATGATTCTGACGGGTTCGTATAAGGATGAAGCCGGCAAGCCCTTGGTTAAATAAAGCCAACGGCGGTGCGTCATCATACACGAGAAAGAGATATCCCTACTCACCTACGGAAGGGATATCTCTTGATTCACAATGGTAGGAGAAAAGGAGAGCGTAGATGAAACGTGTTGTTCAAATCGGGATGGCCGCGGCGGTTTGCTGTGTCCTGGCAGGATGTGATTCTGGTTCGGCAGAGGAAGCTGCGGCAAAGGCCGCCGCTAAGGAGTTTGCGGAGAAGTATGACGGTATGCAGGGAGAGATGCTGAACCTGAGAGACCAAATACGTAAAATACAGAACGACCTGCAGGGGATACGTGATGAATCACAGGGGATGGCGCTGGTGATGAAGGCAAAATCATGCAGTGAGAAGTTCGACTTGTTGAACACAAAAATGCGGAACGAAATCATCGAAAAATATGTGCAGGGTGGTTTGCAGGGGCTGATGGGCAGGATAGCTGAATTCGAAATCGTGGGGCTGAAGGCAGAGGAAGTGTGGAATGCCAGCGACCTGACGAAGAGAAGCGAGGATGACGCCTACCAGTTGCTAAACTATCATAAAGATAATAAGGATGTGTATGTCCTTTACACGCGGAAGAATGAAACCAATCACACGGCTATGATTGAGTTACAGAAAACGGACGGGAACTGGAAAGTAACGAAGAGGTTGGTTGACGCAGACTGGTCTGCCTATTTCCCTAAAAAATGAGGTGGTGTATCCGATGGCGGCGTGCCGTGGTGTGTGTGGCGGTGTTCTGCGCATTATGGCTCGTCCCGCTGGACGGGGTTCTGGAAGGCCGCATCCCGCTGTGCCTGTTCCGCAACGTGCTGGGGCGGGCGTGCTGGGGGTGCGGGATGACACGTGCGTTCTTCTCGCTGATACACGGCCATTGGGAGCAGGCGGTGCGCTACAACTGGCGGTGCGTCATCGTCTTCCCGGTCATCGCCTTGTTGTGCGTCCGCTGGCTCTTCCCTCGGGAGAAGACGTAGGGGGACGCAGGTCAAGCACGCGGTCGTCCTGTGAAACAAAAACAGCGCGGGCCAATGCCCGCGCTGTTTTTGTTTCGGCTGGTGCGCCCCTGCTTACAGGGCTGTCCACGCGCCTTTCTTCTTGCTGCTGTTGACGGCGGCGGTGAGGAACTTCATGCCCAGCACGCCTTCGTCAATGCCCGGATGGTCATACGCCGGCGGGACGTTCTTCTCGCCCTTGATGACGCGTATCTTGCGCTCAAGCGACGTGTGAAGGTTCCCGAGCGCTTCGAGGAAGTCCTCGTGATGGCCGCTCGGGATTCGCCCGTAGGTGCCCAGCACGCTCGGCGTCCCCGGGACAGGGATGTTCTGGTAGTAGGTTACGCAGGTGTTGCCGTCGAAGAAGTACAATTCCTCGGAGCGTTCCTGCGTCCACTCGATCGAGCCCTTGCTGCCGTAGATGCGGAAGCCGTTGTCATTCTTGTGGCCGATGGCGATCTGCGTGGCGGTCAGCACGAGCGTCGCGCCGTTCGAGAGCTCGCCCAGCACGTTGAAGTCGTCGTCCAGCGCGCGGCCCGGAAGCGCGGTCAATTTGGCGGAGACCTTCTTCAGCCCGAGGCCGGTGGTCCACAGCGCATTGATGAGCGCGTGCGTGCCGATGTCGCCGCCGCAGCCCGAGATGCCCGACATCTTCGGGTTCGTGCGCCACGAGGCCTGCTGGTTGCCCTCTTTCTCGAGCAGCGTCGCGAGCCAGCCCTGGTTGTAGTACGTCTCGATTTTGCGGATGTCGCCGACCTTGCCCTGCTTCACCAGCTCACGCGCGAGCATCATCATCGGGTGTCCCGTGTAGGTGTGCGACAGCGCGAACGGCACGTTCTTCCGCCGGCGCGCGAGCGCTTTCAGGTCGGTCGCCTCTTTGAGGGTGTAGCACATGGGCTTCTCGCACATCACGGGGAGCCCGGCCTCGAGGCAGGCTGCGGCCTGTTCGGCATGGAGGAAGTTCGGCGTAACGATGGTTACATAATCAAGCTCCAGCTTGCCCGACTTCCAGTCTGCGATCATCGCCTGGTAGTCGGGGTAGCCGACCACGCCCCACTCATCCGCGAACTTCTTGCACGCCGCGGGGTCCTGGTGCAATGCGCCCGCGACCACCTCGCGCGTCGCGTCCAATGAAATCGCGCGGTGGTGAACCTTGCCGAAGAACCCGCCGCCGCCGCCAATCATACCAACTTTCAATTTTCTCATGACACATCCCTAGCCTGACTGTTTCGGAAATACCATCCGAGGGTCAATCCCTGCATACCCTTTCGCAAAGATTGAAAACGTAGTGTACACCATCGCTTGCGCGATGGCAATGAAGAAGTTGCTTGTTCCTCGAAATCCGTCGGCGCGCAGCATCAGAACGAGAGCAGCATCTGCCAGATGTACATCGTGGCGTTCGCGTCCACCATATTCCAGAGGCGTTCGGCGAGCTCGGCGTTGCCCTGCACCTGGGCCAGCCCGAGGTCGGCGAGGTGGTCTTGCCACGACACGCAGGCCCCGGCCGGGCGGCCGGTGGGGGAGGGGATGCACAGGGGCGACGGCGCGAGGCCGGCGTCCGGCCGCACGCAGAGGTTTTCGAGCGGCGCGTCGGGGGCGTCGTACACGCCGAACGCGCGCGTGGCCTCGACCATGGCCCGCATATTCTCGGGGCGCGTGTCGTTCTGCATAATCGCGCTGGCGTCCATGATGTAGCCGCCGTCCTTGCCGAGGATGTTGATGAGGTTCTTCACTTCCTCGCGCACCTGCTCGGGTGTGCCGACTGCGAGCGTTACGTTGCTCACGCCGCCGCTGATGGCGAACTTGTCGTGCAGCTTGTCGTGGATGGTCTGGGGGTTGCCGCGGTCAATGTGATAGACGATGCTCCGCTCGGGCAGCTCGCGGAACGCATCGAGGTGCGCGTCCCAGTTGCCCTCGGCGTAGAACATGGTCTGGTGGCCGCTGCGCCACAGCTCCTCGATGATGGGCCGGACGGTCGGCCAATAGACGTTGGCGAACTGGGCGGGCGTAACGAACGGTACGCCGCCGCGGTGCATCCAGTAGCCGATGGGCAGCTGCGACGACGGGTCGGCGGTCGCGGCGGCCACCCAGTGCAGGTGCGGCATGAGGGCCTCGCAGGCCTTCATCACTTTCTCGTGGCGCTCGAACAAATCCATGGTCAGGCCGATGTACCCGCGCAGCTTGTCGCCGATGATGTCGAGCGGGGCCTTGAAGATGCCCGCGATGGCGCCGGGGGTCTCGGCCTCGTTCGTGAGGCGCGCGCAGTGCGGGCCGTAGGCGTTGAAATATTGCACCATGGCCATGGCGGAAGCGACGAGCGCGGCGTTGTTGCGGAACGTGGACGGCTCGCCGGCCGCGGCGATGCGGCGCGTGGCGCGGGGGAACCACACCTCGTAGAGGAACGCCGTGGGGTCGTCAATGAGGCGGTCGTACTCGTCCTCGCGCATGAACGCCTGATGCTCGGGGGGCTCGAGGTATTGGAAGCCGCGGTCGGGCGGGACGTTCACGCCCGGCACGCCGTAGTAGCGCGCCGTCGCCACGTCCGTGATGCCCGTCCAGACATAGACCATGCTGGCCGGCACGGCGTCCCAGTCATAATCCTTGCAGCACCGGATCATGGCCTCGAACGCGTCGGGGTAGTTCTGCGTGAGCTGCTGGCAATCAAAGCCCGCGTGCCGCCCGGTGAACTCCGCCGCGAACGGGCGTATCGGGATCATGTCCGGCTTGCGGTTGTTGAGCGCCGTAACGAAACGGCGCAGACGCTGCTGGTAACGAGACTCGGCCATAACTGTTCTCCTTTTCAAACCGTAAAACCATTCAGTTTAATGGATTGCCCGCAGGAGTGATAGGATTTTTTTTAGGCATTGGCGCGGAGGTCCGCACCCCCGCCATTTTGAAATTGCACGCGGGTGGGGATTTGTGTACACTACCCCTTTTCCCATGTATAAGGACGAGCGATGCAGAATTTAATGGCGGTGATCACAGGCGTTGGGAAGGCGCTCCCGGAAAGGCGGCTGACCAATGCGGAACTGGAGACGATGGTCGAGACGAGCGACGAGTGGATCTCGAAGCGGGTCGGCATCAAGGAACGGCGCGTCGCCGCGGACGGCGAGTGGGCCTCGGTCTTGGGCGCGCGGGCCGCGAAGGGCGCGCTGGCCATGGCGGGCGTTGCCGCCGAGCAGGTGGACCTGATCATCGTGTCCACGACGACGCCGGACACGCTCTTCCCGTCGGTCGCCTGTCTCGTTCAGAAGGAGATCGGCGCGACGCGCGCCGGGGCGATGGATGTCTCGGCGGCCTGCACGGGGTTCGTCTATGCGGCGGGCATCGCGTGGGCGATGATCAAGGCCGGGCTGATGAAAAACGTGCTGGTCATCGCTTCTGAAATCGTTACCACCTCGATTGACTGGACGGACCGCGACACGTGCGTCTTGTTCGGCGACGGCGCGGGCGCGGTCCTGTTCAGCGCGGCCGCAGGCGGGGCCGCGGGCATCCTGTCCATGAAGCTGCACGCGGACGGCACTTACGCGGACGTCCTGAAGCTGCCGAACAGCGGCTGCCGCGTCTTCCCCGAGTATTCGGGCCGGTTCATCAAGATGCAGGGCAACGACGTGTTCAAGCATGCGGTGCGCGACATGGCCGACTGCGCCACCGCCGTGATCGCCGAGGCGGGGCTGACGCTTGCCGACGTGAACCTGTTCATCCCGCATCAGGCGAACATCCGCATCATAGACGCCATCGCGACGCGCCTGAACGTGCCGCCCGAGAAGGTGTTCATCAACATCGAGAACTACGGCAACACGTCGTCCGCGACGATCCCCATCGCCCTGTGCGAGGCGGTCGAGCAGGGCCGCCTGAAATCAGGCGACCTCCTGCTCATTGACGCCTTCGGCGCGGGCTTCACCTGGGGCGCGATGACCCTCCGCTGGAAATAACGCCACCCCCACAACCTGCCATGCGACTACCCTTCCCTCTGTTCCTCGCGCTGAAATACCTGAGACCGAAACGCTCGGTAACGTCCGTCGTTACGCTCGTCTCGGTCACCGGCGTGCTGCTCGGCGTGGCCATCATCATCATCGTGCGGGCCGTGATGACGGGCTTCGGCGATATGTGGAAACAGAAAATCCTCGACTTCAAGCCGCACATCTCGCTGACCCGCGGGGCCGAGCGGCGCCTCATCGAGGGCGAGCAGGAGCTGTGCGCGCAACTGGAACGGGTGCCGGGCGTGGTGGTCGCGCTGCCGAGCATCGAGGCCCTCGTCCTCGTGGAGAACCGCCGCCACATCCAGCCCCCCATCGTCATCGGGACGGACCCCGCGCGCGCCGCGCACATGATGAAACCGGACTCCATCATCTCCGGTGCCTTCGACCTCGAAGGCGATGCCGCCGTCATCGGCGTTGACCTTGCGGCCCTGCTCGGCCTGGGGGTCGGCGACGACATCCTCGTCTATTCCCCCATGAACCTCGTGGACAAGGACGAGGTCTATTTCCCCGAGCGCCTGACGGTTACGGGCATCTACAAGTCCGGCCGGTACGATTTCGACAAAGGGTACCTCATCACCTCCCTCGCCGTTGCCCAAGACCTCATGGGCATGAAGAAAAAAGGCGTGCGCGCCATCCACCTGAAAGTGACCGACCCCCAGAACAACGCCACGTTCAACCGCATCGTCAACGATGTGCGGACGCGCTTCCCGGACTTCCGCGTGCAGACGTGGATGGAGATTGACAGCGCGCTCTTCACCGCCATCGCCACCGAGAAAAACATGATGGTCATCCTGCTGATGTTCATCACCATCGTCGCCATCTTCTGCGTCATGAACACGCTCATCGTCCTCACCGTGCAGAAGACCAACGAGATCGGGCTGCTCAAGGCCCTCGGCTTCTCCTCGTGGCAAGTCATGACCGCCTTCGTCCTGCACGGCTGGATACAGTGCCTCACGGGGACGCTGCTGGGCATCGCCGCCGCGCTCGCCGTGCTGCACAACCTGCAGAACCTCGTGAGCTTCCTCGCCACCTTCGGCTTCGAAGTCTTCCCGAAACACATCTACGGCCTTGACGGGATACCGTGGCGCGTCGAGTCCTCCGAGGTTACCGTCGTGGCCATCGCCGTCATCGTGTTCTGCACCATCGCCAGTTTCCTCCCCGCCTGGCGCGCCGCCCGCATGGACCCCGTCGCCGCACTCCGCAAGGAGTAAACAGGAATCCCCACCAACCCTTACTCATTATGATGCAACTCCTCGCCGCCGCAGACATCCACAAGACCTACATCCTGCCGCACAAACGCGTCGAGGCGCTCCGGGGCGCATCCCTCCACGTGAACGCCGGGGAACGCGTCGCGATCATCGGCCGCAGCGGCGCGGGCAAAAGCACGCTCCTGAATGTGCTGGGCGGCCTCGACAAGCCCGACACCGGGAGCGTCACGCTCATGGGGCAGTCGCTCTACCAGCTCTCGCCGCGCAAGCGTACCGCGCTCCGCGCCCAGAGCATCGGCTTCGTGTTCCAGTCCTACCACCTGCTCCCGGAAATGGACGTAACCGAGAACGTGATGCTGCCCGCCATGACAGGCATCCGCAACATCAGCCGCGCACAGATACGCGGCCGCGCGCAAGCGCTGCTCGAGCTGGTCGGCCTGGGCGACCGCATGAACCACATGCCCCTCGAACTGTCCGGCGGCGAGCAGCAGCGTGTCGCACTCGCCCGCGCGCTCGTCAACGAACCCGCACTCATCCTCGCGGATGAGCCCACGGGCAACCTCGACCGCATGACCGGCTCGCAAATCATGGAAGTGCTGTTCGGGCTTTCCCGCACACGCGAGCTGTCCGTCGTGATGGTTACGCACTCCGCCGAAACCGCCAGCCTCTGCGACCGCGTGTATGAGCTCCAAGACGGGCAACTCATGCAGCATCATTAGGACTTAGGAATGTGTTCTGCCCGTTCTTCCACCCACAAATCACCCATGCACGCCATCCGCCTCACCGATTTACCCGACACGCGAGCGAAATCCGAGACCTTCGCAGCCGGCCGCTTCCGCGTCTTCTCCCGTTCCGGGCTGCACGCGACCGAAGCGCTCCTGATTGACCGCCTCTGCTCGATGGCCGCCGCGCCCAGGCACCTCCTCGTTACCGGCAACCGCACCGGCGCGCTCGCGATGGTCGCGGCCGCCAGCCACCCCGATGCCCGCCTCACCTGCCACACCCTCGACCTCTTCCACGCGCGGACCATCCAGCGCAACCTCGACGCAAACGACATCCCCGCCGCCCTCACCCACGACCCCTTCGTGCGTTGCCCCATGCCCCTCCACGCGCCGCACGCCGCGCGCCCCACGCCGAGCGTCAGCCTCGCCTGCACGGCGAGCATCCCCGACGCACCCTACGACCTCGCCCTCTTCGCCGCAGACTCCGCGACCACCACGGGCGAACTCTTCCTCGACCAGCTCGAAGAAATCCACGCGCGCCTCTCCTTCGGCGGCGTGTGCGTCATCGCCCACGAGGGTGATGCCGGAACGCTCCTCAAACAGATCCGCCACATCTTCGGGAACCTCTCCGCGCACACCGACAAAAAGGGCCTCTTCTGCGTAACCGCCGTCAAGCGCGACACCCTCGACAAGCCACGCAACTTCTGCGCCGACTTCACCGCCTCCGTCCCCGGCGGCAACCCCATCATCCTCTCCTCGCTCCCGGGCGTGTTCTGCCACCGCCGCCCCGACATGGGCGGGCTTGCGCTTGCGGAGGTCGCCGTGCGCGAGCTGCAACCGCGGCAACGCATCCTCGACCTCGGGTGCGGGTGCGGGCTCGTCGGCCTCCTGCTGGCCTCGCAGCAACCCGACGCCCGCGTAACCTTCGTGGACTCCCACGCCCGCGCACTCGCCGTTACGCACCGCAACCTCACCACCCTCGGCCTCGCCGGCCACGCCCTGGTGCTGTCCGACGACGGCCTGCCCGACACCGGCTTCGACACGATGGTCGGCAACCCGCCGTATTTCTCCGACTACCGCATCGCGCAACTGTTCGTGGACACCGCCTTCGACACGCTCCGCCGCGGCGGCACCGGGTTCCTCGTCGCCAAATCGGTGCGCGGGCTCCACGCCTGCGTCGAAACGCGCTTCACCGACACCGCCGTCATCGCCCGCCGCGGATACGGCGTCATCCGCTTCACCCGTTAGAAAGGAACGACGGACATGAACAAAACACGCTTCGGCATGGCCGCCCTGCTCCTGCTCGTCGGGTGCAGCAGGCAAGACGCGCAGACCCTCACGGTGGCCTGCTACTACTTCGGCAACTACCACCCCGGCGACCCGCGCAACGAGAAAGACCGCGGCCCGGGCTGGACCGAGTGGGAGATGGTCAGGCGCGCCAAGCCCCGCTTCGCGGGCCACCCGCAGCCCAAGGTCCCCATCTGGGGCTACGAGGACGAGTCCGACCCCAGCGTGATGGCGCGGAAGATTGACGCGGCCGCCGACCACGGCATTGACGTGTTCATCTTCGACTGGTACCACTACGACGACGGCCCCTTCCTCGACGCGCCCCTTGACAAGGGCTTCCTGCAGGCCCCCAACAACCGCCGCCTCTGGTTCGCGCTCATGTGGGCGAACCACGACTGGCTCGACCTCTTCCCCGCACGGAAAGACAAGCCGCGGGAACTCATGTACCCCGGCAAGGTTACGCCCGAGACCTTCGGCCGCATCGGCGACCTGCTCATCACCCGCTACTTCAAGCACCCCGCCTACTGGCGCATTGACGGCAAGCCCTACTTCTCCATCTACGACCTCGCCAACCTCACGGACGGGCTCGGGGGCATCGAGCAAACGCGCGAGGCCCTCGACGCGTTCCGCGCCAAGGCCGCCGCCGCCGGCCTCCCCGGCCTCCACCTCAACCTCGTCGCATGGGGGCGGCCCGTGGGCGACTTCGCGCAGCTCATCCCCCAGCTCGGCTTCGACTCTGCAACCTCCTACGTCTGGGTGCACCACGTCAGCCTGCCCGACCCCGCGACCGACTACAACGCCGTGCACGACGCCTACCTCGCCTTTGCCGACCAAGCCAAGGCCGCCTGCCCCGTCCCCTACTACCCCAACGTTACCCTCGGCTGGGACCCGTCCCCGCGCTGCTCCATCAGCGACCCCTTCGGCCCCTTCGGCTATCCCTTCACCAACACCATCGGCAACAACACCCCTGCCCATGTCGAGGCCGCCCTCCGCAGGGCCAAGGAGCGCCTCCTCGCCGACCCCGGCGGCCCGCGCATCCTCACCGTCAACAGCTGGAACGAATGGACCGAAGGCAGCTACCTCGAGCCCGACACCCGCAACGGCTACCGCTACCTCCAGGCGGTCAAGAATGTGTTCCGGCCGCGGTAGGGGCGCCGGGGGCGGCCTCGCCCGGCCTTTATTCGGTTGCCTCGCCGTGCGTCCCCGTGCTACTATTCACATCCACATATGTCAGGGAAATTCACAGAATCGGTGCTAGACGAAATCCGCACACGGGTGGACATCGTTGAGGTTATCGGGGCCCGGGTAACGCTCAAACGCTCGGGGGTGAAGTACATGGGCTGCTGCCCGTTCCACCACGAGAAGACGCCGTCGTTCCACGTCAACCCCGCGCGCCAGAGTTACTATTGCTTCGGATGCAAAGAGCACGGCGACATCTTCACCTTCCTCATGAAGATGGACGGCCTGCTGTTCACGGACGCGGTGCGCCTGCTGGCGGACCGCGCGGGCGTTACGCTGCAGCAGGAGGAGGACCCCAACGCAGAGGCCCGCGGCCGCCTCTATGCGCTCCATGCGGAGTTGGCGGCGTTCTACCAGCGTTGCCTCCGCGCGACGGCCGCCGCCGTGCAGGCGCGCAACTATCTTTCCAGCCGTGGCCTTTCGGAAGACGTCATCCACAGTTTCGGGATCGGCTATGCCCCGGCGCGCCCGCGCAACGCGCTCCTGAAATGGGGCGAGAAGTACGGCTACGGCCCGGAGCTGCTGGTTGCCGCTGGGGTGCTTGTCCCCCCGAAAAGCCCCGACCGCCCGGATGATTTTTTCCACCGCTTCTCCGGCCGGCTGATGTTCCCGATCAGCGACCGCCAGGGCCGCGTGGTGGCATTCAGCGGCCGTGTCCTCGACCCCAAGGCGCACCCGGCGAAATATGTGAACAGCCCCGAGACGGTCATCTTCTCCAAGGGCCGCGTGCTGTACGCGCTCGACAAGGCCGCCGCGAAAATCGTGAAGCATCCGCGCCGCGAGGCGATCATCTGCGAGGGCCAGATTGATGTGATCCGCTGCCACGCGTGCGGCTTCGAGACGGCGGTGGCCGCGCAGGGCACGGCGTTCACGGCGGACCATGTGGCGCTGCTCAAGAAACACGCGGACAGCGTGGTGCTGGCGTTCGATGGCGATACGGCCGGCCGCACGGCCGCGTTGCGCACCGGCGCGTTGTTCCTTGCGGCGGCAATCCCGGTGCGTGTCGCGGCCCTGCCGAAAGGCGAAGACCCGGACTCGTTCTTGCGTAAGCAGGGGGGCATCCCGTTCCGCGAGCTGCTCGACAACGCGGTGTCCATCACGCAGTTTCAGGTCGAGACCCTGCGAGAGGGGGAACCCAACCCGGACAGCATTGACGCGGTCAACCGTCTGTCGCGCGGCGTGATTGAGATGCTGACGAATTGTTCCAGTGCCGTGCAACGCTCGCATCTGACAGAGGAGGCGGCGCGCCTCCTGCACGTGCCGCTCTCGGCGTTTGAGGAGGACCTCGAGCGTGAGCTTGAGCGTCTGCGTCAACAGGCGGCGTATAAGGCGGAATTGAAGAGCGACGAGCCCCTCGCGGATGATTTCGTCCCCGAAGACGCGCTGGCGGATGAGGCCGCCGGCCTCGATGAGCCGCCGATGCCCGAACCGCCGTCGCGCGCAGAGTTCTTGCTGTGCGAGTTCCTGGTGGAGCATGAGCATGATGCGGAGGTGCTGGCGCTCGTCGAGGACTATTTGCCGCCCGCATTGCTGCGGCACACGTTCACGCACGCCGTGATGAATGCGGTGCTGGAACAGCACAAGGGCGGCGGCGACAAGCTGGTGGGGCTCGGCGCAATCATTGAGCCGGAGTGGCAGCCCCTGCTCGGGAAAGTCATCGCGAACAAGCAGAAGATGCTGAGCGCGCGCGAGATGACTCCGCTCGACGCCGCCAAGGACCTCATCCGGCGGCTGTGGATTGACGCGTATCATCAGGTGCGTAATCACCTCGACGCGCTTTCGTCCGAGAGCGATATGCCGCGCCTCATGTTGTCCACGCGCATCATGCGCTTGCGGTCAGCGCCGTGGGAGGCGGTGTGCCCGTTGATGTCGCTGGAACACCTCGCAAACCCGGCTATGCCATATTCGGCGGGGGCATCCCGGGATGCTGCTGAGGGGGCAGTTTCCGCACATGAAGCGGATAGCGCATACGGAGTTGCTGGTCAAGAAGAATCTCAACCCAGTGCGTACCCTCCTGATGAAATGCTAGGTTGATGAAGACCTCGACGGTCGTCGCGACCTGCTGGTCGTTCGACAGTTTAATCGGCACGGGCTGGCCCTCGGCCACGACGGTTACGCGGTCCGGCGCCATGATGCGCGAGCGCTGCGTGAACTCGCCCTCGCCCATGCACCAGCGGTTCATCAGGCAGATGCGCGGGCACACGGGCTGGTTCGACGGGTGCGCCAAGCCGTCGAAAATCCCGATGAGCATAAACTTGCCGTTGCGCTCCTGGCGCACGTCGTCGCACAACACACTCGCTTGTAAGTCAGGTAACATGATTTCTCCTTTTTCATTATCATTTACGGTTTTTCAGAAAACGCTTTCACAACATCGCGCCTTGCGTACAAAACGCGAACAATCACAACGATGCCAGAGTCTTCCACGACCTTGTAAAACACCCGGTATCGCCCTGTAGGAAACACACGCAGCCCCATGCCTTTCAATGCGTCAATCCGACATAACGGATGTTTCTTCGGAAATGTCGCAAGACCTCTAATAGCATCCAGAATCCTGCCCGTTTGAACGGATGCGCTTTCGGGCGAAAGCAACTCCAATGCAATGTAGTCGTGAACATTCCTAATGTCGGCTTGCGCACTTTCAGTCAGAAAGACATGCCATGATCTCAAATCCGCCCCTCCTTTTCCAGTTCAAATTGGAAAGCGGATAACTCGGCAACTCGTCCAGCCACGAAATCATCCAAACCTTTTTGCATTTCCGTTCGCAATGTTTCCGCATCAAGCTCGTCAAGACAAGACGGATAGGCAACTGGAAGGTGCATCTCATGCGGCATATCGCATCCAAGCCATTGGGTAGAGTCTATGGTCTCATATCCCGCCTTTGCATTTTTCATGTTCCAATCCTTTCATGATTTCAACAGGCGAATATGTTATCCCAATAATGTACTGAGGTCAAGAAGGGTTTTTCGCTACTTGTGCTTGCGGCTTTTGCTATGGCTGACGGCAAGCCTCGCAAGCTTTCAGGGGTCTCGGCGACGCGCCCGACCAACTGTCCCTGGCAAAGAACCCTCAGCGATTTATTTCCCATGAATCACCTCGTCAATGGACTGATAGTTCCTGCGCGCGAAAAACGCGTCGAAATCGGCCTCGTACCCCAGCACCGCCGCAATGCGGACTAAGGACGCAAACGACACGCCAGACCGTCCCGCCAAATCCGTACTTTAATCGCTAATATAGTAGCATAAATTTGACGTTCGTGCAACCCGTTTGCACGCAGATTAAAAAATATCCGTGAACATCCTGTTTTATCGGTGCCAGAGGAAACTCACGGCACATACCCCGTGGGGGGCAGTTCAAACGTCGCCGCTTGCGGCGGCGGCGTGGGGCATCCCTCCCCGGGCGCGGGGAAAAGGTCGGGGCGCCACTGGTTCAGGAAGTAAACCGGGTAGGCGCGGAAAAAGACGTACATCGGCAACAGGACGACCGTACCAAGATAGGGGATTATCAGTGCGACGAACCCGATGCAGCAGGTGCCCAGCGCGAGGAATACCACCGCGAGGCCGGCAACGAGCCACCAGACCGACATCAGGAACAGATAACCCGTTACCGCGAACGGGTGCTGGTTGCAGAGCGCGAACACCGTCCTCCATGCCGTTGTCGCAGACACGCCGCGCCAGTGCATCACCGGCACGGCGAAGTCCCACGCGAGGATGAAAACGGTCTCTAAGACGAGCGCAATTAGGACGCCCGCCGCCACCAGTATGACGGCCGCCGGCAGGAGCGCTAAACCCCAGTTGAGCCCCTTCGCGATGAGCCCCGCGAACAAGGTACGGTATGCGACAACCCCGAACAGCAGCCACACAAGGCAGCACACCACGAAAAAGCCCACGCGCCAGAAGAAGAATGAATCCCCCGGACCCTTAGACTGCCGCCAGCACTCGCCGACCGTTTTGTCGGGCTGGTACACGCGGTACAGGAGCATGAAGTCCCCACGCGAGCGCAGCCAGCAGAACAGGGCCCCGAACGCGAGCACCACAATCAGGATTCCGCCGACAACCCCGATTCCCAGCGGCGTGCAAAGCCACTCGAAAAATTTCGAGAGCCCCGAGTACGTGGACTGGGAGCCTCCCTTGGTATAGCCGGAGTTACCCCCTCCTCCTCCTCCTCCTATGCTTGCGAGTTGCGCCAGCCACGCACAGAAGCCGATGGAGAACCAGCGGTTGAGATTGAACGGGCGGAAGAGGATGTCCAGCATCCGCTGGAATGCCCGCGAAGAGGCCGTCAATGATGAAGGAGAACACATATTCCAAACCCTTTGATTTCCACAAACGAAATCATATTATCCCAAAGACGCGTTGAGGTCAAGAGAGGTTTTGAGCTACTGACTTCTCCTTTTGTTTGATAAGATGGTCTTCACCGTTCGGCGTTGGGGCGTTTGTTCAGGATGGACTTGAGGCCCTGCCTGACGTAGAACGGGAACTTGGTGTCGCTACTGATAAGGGGGATGCCCTCCGTGATGGCCTGAGAGATAATCATGAGGTCAGCAGGGTCGGAATGACGCGGGGCAGGACGGAGATTGTAAAGGGTCTTCAGGTGCGCTTCGGAGATGTAGCGGATTTCAATGCCGTGCGCATCTAACGAGGCTTTGATGCCGGCGTATGATTGCCATATCTTATTGTTGATTCTGCCCCCCTTGATGAGCATCACGATTTCGCGGACAGACTCAACGCTGATGATGAATGTATTTTCATAATCTTCAAGAATCTTCACAACCTCTGGTGTCAGTTCATCCACATCGGTACAAGAGAAAATGAAGATATTTGTGTCAATAAAATATCGCATAACGCAATTCTTTATCTCAACACCGCCCGCATATCAATAATTTGAATAGAGCCTGCACCCAGTAACGGCAATACGCGCTTGCGGGCTTGCTCAACGGTTTTTGAAGGCTTGCGCGACGGCTTGGCTTTGCAGTCGGCAACTTCCCCAGTCTCGCCGACACGTTCAAGCAGCTTGTCTCTTCCTTCTTTTTTCATGTTCCAATCCTTTCGTGATTTCCACAAGTAAATATGTTATCCCAAATGGCGCGTTGAGGTCAAGAGGGGGTTTTGCGCTACGGTTGCAAATCCCGCAAACAACCCTTTTCTTCACTGCTTCCATGCGGACATCCGAGTCATTAAAAAGAATATGAGTGTATTGCTTTACCTCAAATAAGGATTGGTTCGTTTCTCGTGTCCGATGGTGGTGGCGGGGCCATGGCCGGCGATGACGCGCGTGTCGTCGGGTAACTGTTTCAGGGTTTGGAGTGAGGCCTCCATCGCGGTCATGCTTCCGCCTGGAAAGTCCGTGCGGCCGATGGAGCCGTTGAAGAGCGTGTCGCCCGCGACCAGCAATTTGTGCGCCTCGAAGTGCAGACACCAGCTTCCCGGGGTGTGGCCGGGCGTGTGGATGATTTTCGCGGTCAGCCCGCCGCATTCGAGGGTGTCGCCGTCCTGCTTGCTCATGTCCAACGCCGCA
>Ga0123353_10003251_pt1 | contig 20495 bp, 28 predicted proteins | sample TergutLab28metaG_3_FD_92763 | JGI IMG/M metagenome (GOLD analysis project Ga0123353, IMG submission 92763) | Labiotermes labralis P3 segment gut microbial communities from Petit-Saut dam, French Guiana - Lab288 P3 | ecosystem: Host-associated > Arthropoda: Insects > Digestive system > Gut ... | reverse complement strand
GACCGAGGCTTCAACTCCGGCTTTATAACCCTCGTCACGCCCTTTTGAACGCCCGTTTTCAAAACCCTTGTTAACTCCCTCCTCGAAAGCAATAACGGCTTTTCTCTCCGAAACGGCATTTGCAGCTTTCGCCGTCCCCTCCGAAATGACCTTAAACTCGGCCGAAACGCGAGAGCGAACAATCCGAGACATAACAATCCCGCCTACAACTCCCCCTACGCACATTCCCGCTAACCCGCATAGAGTACAAATTAACCAAGTCATAAAACCTCCTCATACCCGTATCGAACGTAATCCGATACGAATTTACCTATTCCAAGGCACGAAATTCTTTATCTCCGTAATCAGCGAGCTACGGCCTTCCGCATCCGCTACCCGGCGAATAAAATCCCTATCCACGGTCATACCCCTATCGTCAAGATAAACTACCCCGGGTACTTTAACCGCAGAAACATCCGTAAAGGCTTCCTCGGGAAACTCCCAGCGACGTAACCACTCAACAATCGCGTACCGACCCCCGTTCTCGACACACCGAGACGAAACAATTGCAATCTTATAACCCGCCCCTATCAAATCCGTCATAAGCGAACAAATACCCGGAACAGGGTCATCCGAAACAACTGATGCTCCCTTCCAACCCGAAGTATACGAGTGGATAACCCCGTCGAAGTCGAAAACAACAGTCAAAGACGAAGACGAAGACAAAGAGGGCGTTGACGTTACTTCAAAATGCTCCATCAAAACCCTCCCCGTAAAGATAATTAACCAGACAAGAACAAGAATTTAACAAAATCCAAACTCGTCCGAAATAAGGCTATAAAACCTATACACACCTATCATACTATACAATTTTCAAAAAGTCAAGAGGTTTCTCAAAATTTTTTTCGAGATTTTCCAAAAATATTTTTCGAACAAAACGAAACTAAAAATCTCGACGAAAACCAAACGACAAGCAAGTTGATACGGACGCGGACGCGTAGCCCCCGCCCGCGTACGCATGCACATCTCCGCGCGCGACCCACAAAAATCGTCAAAAATCCGACAAAAACCGAACGAAATAAAACCAAAATCAATGAAACGGTCAAAAAACCAACCCGCACAACGTCAAAAAAGTACATAAAACCAATACCCAAAAACGCTATATATATGCTATATATATAGAAAAACGAGGACAAAATTTTTGCCCACAAATAGTATAACACACATAATAGGGGAGGGGGCATTTTAACCCCATAGAGTACAAACCTCAAAAAATGGAATAGTATAAAATTGGTCCAAATTTTTACCCAAAATCGAGTGCAATTTCTTTTATATAAAAACGTCAATAATCGTATAAGATGTATATATCCATCAGTATATATACTTATACTATTATATATTTATTTAGAAAATTTAATAGATATAATAATATAGAAAATAAAACTGGTTTGCTTATACTACTTTATTTTCTCTCCCCAAGTAAAAGCAGCCAATAAAATTACCCCCACCGAGCATGGATGGTATACTGCTAAAAATCCGAATTTTAATGGTAGTGTCCTCAATAGTTATATAAAACGAAAATCCGAAAAAAGTATATTGCTTATACTATTGTTGGATTTTCCAATTATACTACTTTTGGAATTAAATACGGAAAACCCTTTACTCCAAAACGTCAAAAGCTACGGAAAACCGTCTTAAATTCGTCAAAAGCTACGGAAAACCGTCTTAAATTAAAATTTTCCAATAATAGTATAACTTCTATATAGAAATAATCCAGATTTTAATTCAATCTCATCCCCAATTTCGGTGGGCGACCCGTCTCCCAGATTTCCGTTCTATCTCCCAAAATAGGTCAAATTACCAGACTTTTTCAAGGAAATACAAAAGTTTTTACCCCAGAGATAAAAATAATTAAAAATATTTTTGAAAAATTTTGAAAAACCCCTTGACTTTTTGAAAATTGTATAGTATAATATTCTCGTACTCGAAAACCGAGTGTGCTTATACTAAAACTGAGCTACCATAAAAATCGTAATCTGGTATAACGCCCGAAAAGAGTAACTACATTAACGGAGGTATACGAAAATGTATACTAAAATCGTCTGGAAAAAATCCCCGAACGCGAGCGTAAGAGAAGTCTCCGACCTCGTTTTCTTCTCGAAAACCGCGTGTGACAACCGCCCCAAGTACGTTATCGAGGAAGTCGTTTCCCGATATAAAGGGTCGAAAACGACCCCCGCCCGCTTCTATAATCTATACGTAAAGGGCGAATTTTACGGGGTAGAACAAACAAAAGAGAGAGCAAAACGCCGAGCCCAGATTATCGAGGACACCGAACAATCAACCAATCCGCTCCTTACCGACTTCGACAAAGCTATGGCGAGACAAGAGGAAAACAACGAAAACAACGAAAATAGCGAAACGCAGGAGGACAGTAACGATGCCGAATAATACAAACGCTTGGACTACGACGAGAATACGCGAAAAACTCGAAACGAGCGACGAAATGGTAAAACGCTCCCTCCTCGTTCTATACGATTACCAGACAACCGTAGAACAGAATAGCCAGGAAACTGTGGAAAATAACGGCGTAGGATTTAACGGAGTTGACGCGCCGTTCCTATCCTCGGTAGCCGAATGGGTTATGAAGGGAAACCGAATAACCCCGAAACAGATGGTTATAGTCCGTAAGAAAATCTACAAATACTCAACCCAATTAGCAAAAATCGCAAATAAACGTCTACAAACAAATCTCGTATAACCAATAACCAATGAGGCTTGTATCTGCCAAAAAGATAACTACATTAACGCTCTATAAGAGCCGGAGGAAAGTCCCATGACTTCTACAACTATAAACGCAAACGCCCTTTTCCAGGAAAACCAAAACCTCGTATACCACGTATTCAATATCCTACGGGATGCCGTTCCCGCTCCGTATTACGAGGATATGACCCAGGAGGGGTTTATCGCTCTTTGGAAAGCTGCAAACCTCTACGACCCAAATAACGAGACAAACGCGAAATTCGGAACGTACTCGTTCAAACTCGTCTACCGGGCTATGATAGACTACGCAAAATCCCTCTCCCGTCATTCCTCTCGCCTCTCGTACTACCTCGACGAGCCTATAACGAACGGCGACGGTAGTAACGATATTTCGAAAGGTGATTTATTGGAGGACGTAACGGTAAACGAAAACTCGATAATTGACACAATCCTCGTCGAGAATATGAAGGCAAATATCGAATTACTCCCTCCGAACGAACAGGAGGTTATCCTCTTATTCCTCAAAAATCTCAACCAGAACGAGATAGCTCAGAGGGTAGGCGTTACTCAAAAGACAATCTCCAAGCGTTATAATTCGGCTCTCCGAATTTTGAAAGCCCTCATGGATAGGGAAACATAACCAAAAATATCCGAGATAAACACAATAAATACAAACTCTAAGGAGATAAATAAATGGCCGGTATGAAACAAAAAACTTGTGCGGATTGCGGAAAATTATTCCCCATAACCGCGAAAAACTACAGTATAAACGCGGGCGACTTCGTCTGTAAAAAATGTTCGGAGGAGTACGGAAATGGAAAAATCGTCCTCGAAAATAAAATAATCTCGACCCCCGAGAAGTATTCAATTAAAATCGTTATCGAAAAGGAGTCAATCCTGACAAAAAATCCTATCCCCGCCGACCTCCCGAACAAACCGTTTTTCGACTTTATAGCGTCCCGAGCCTCGAAGGTTTTCGTAGAACACGCCGACCTACGGAAACGTATCTCGAACGAAAACCTCCCTCCCAATCACCAAATCTGCCACAAGGCTCATAAACTCGCGATAGAGTTCGATAGATACAACGCGCAGTATAACGAGCATAAAACCCCGAATATGCCCGATACCCTCGCCGAGTATATCGACCGTAGTCTCGTGAATTCATAAAATATCTATGTGTCAATAAATTTTATGTCATAGCAAAAATAAGGTCAATAAAATCCTGGTTTATACAAGACCAGGATTTTTAATATTTAATAATTCAAATGACATGTCAAAATCTCCAAAAATAGGCGAAAAACGCCAAAACTTTAACTCTTGTATAAACCAAGGTTTTATCGAAGCCGTTTATGGTTTAGTTTATAGTTTGTAAATATTACGAAACCCGGATTCACGAAAAATTCGGTATAGTAAATATTTGTTACGAAAGTACGACAAATATTTACTATACCGAATAGTATCAGTTGAGCCGTAGTCCCGTTATCGTTCTCGCCCCGTAGTCTATACCTATTCCCATAGCTTCGAGGGAGCGGGCGAAAAAGTTTCGTTTATACGGCGTTCTATCCCATCCCGTACACCACGAGCAATACCGGGTATATACTCCCTCGAAGTCTACGCTTGCGGCTATCTCGTCGCCATTTACGACGTTCTCGCGCGTACACGCGTGGGACACGAACGCGAACACATTATCGCTCTCCCGCCGTAGCTTCTCGGTAGCCTCGACCGAACGCCGGGAGGGTTTTATCTCCCGAAGGTCGACGAGCCGATTTACCAGGAACGGGATAACTGCCTCAATCTGCTCCCTCTCCAAAAGCGTATCGACGTACGTCTGGGTCAGCGCGATTTTATTATTCATCCGTAAAATCCGTAGGCGGTTATAAAAAGCGTCAGTTTTTTCTTCAAGCTGTAAGGGTAACTGGTTGAACGAAAATATGAGCTTCGCGAACGATTTGAAATCGTACGCGTCCTTTCCCTTCCTCTCGAAAAGTATTCGGTCGTCACCCGTAACCTCTTTTAACGCGCGGATAGATTTTAAAGCCTCAGTTTCGTTATCCGCGCACGCGTTAATCAGTTTATCCTTTATCGCCGAGGCGTAAAACCTCTGACCCAAAGTCTGAATAGACAACGCGGACGTATTCTCTATACCTACTATCGAACAGATAAATTTTATGAGCGTACTTTTACCCGTATTTCCTCCTCCTTCCAGCATTAACATGGATTTCCAGGAGTTATTTCGCGAAAGACAACAACACATAAAGTCGAATAACATCGAAATATCGTCGGGAGCGAGCCGGGTTTTTCGGATAAAGTCCCAAAATTGGGTATGTCGTAAGCTCTCCATATCTGACCCGAACGCCCCATTATAATTCCATGGGATACAAACAGTAGGATAGTCTCCAATAAGATTATCGTGACCCGCTATAAAACGCCTCTCGTGAACATCGAAATATCCGTTCGCAAATATAATCCTATGTCGGTTGAGATTCAAATCGTCGTCAGTTTTAACAATCCGAACGTCCTGGCACAATAGACGGAAAACCGCGTCAATTTCGGCAGCTTTTTGCCAACGTTCGTCGGCTATTACGACCTTTATCCTATCCTTGATATACTCGGTTTGCTCGCGGTATGCTCCGTCAGAATAAACATAGGCGTTACCTTTTATACAGATAATCTGTTCCGAATTTAGCAGAATTTCGACAACTTTAACGTGGGATATACCGTTGACTTGACCTCTATCCGAATACGTATAAACGTCGCTCGATATAGCCTCTCCGTCGCTATCTGTATGGGTTCTACCCGTCGCCCGTCCCCCTATTCCTACGTTTCCTCGACCCGACCGAAGTCTATCCCCGATAGTTCCCGGCTCGGGGATATAACCGTTATCCCGAATACTCTCCAAAATCCGAATAACCTCGCTATTCGGGAGAGGAGCCTCGAACATAAAATTGTTAATAATCCCTACGGCTTGGTTTATAATCCCGTCGTCAACCCCGCTCTGTTTCAGGCGCATAATATGTTGTAGGAGCGCGTTATTACGCCCCCCTGTACCCATACCCTCGACAATATACCGTTCGCTATTCGCGCCCAGTCCTCGTAGCGGGAAAAGTACCCTACCGTCGTGGTAGGGAGGGAGCGAGGATAAAATCGAGCGATGTTCGTCCCCGTAGGGGAGTATTATATAGCCTTTTCCCGCGAGCCGGGTATCAACGAGCGTTCCCATAGCGCACGGGTGCTTGACTTTCTGGGTCGTTACGTTATAAACCTGACCGTCAACAGCAGTTAATCCCGAAGTGTTAAAAATCGCGTGTATACCGTGGCGAGAACGAAAAACCATCGTCTGTCGACATAAATAATCGGATATTCGCGAAGCTATATCCCGAGAGCTTCCGCGTTCAACGTCCTCGGGAACGTCAATATCAATAACCGCGTAAGGAGCTTTTACCCACCACCCCACACGGTTTTCGCCTCCCGCCTCCAACCAGCGTTCGGCTTCGTTTAATCCGTACAAATTTCGGTCGACCCTGCGTTTTCCTATACAGAGAACAAACGACCCGTCGCCGAGGATAGCAGTCAACTCCCGTAACGTCATATAATACTCCCTTCGTTCGTAAACCATGAAAATGGAATACCGTATTTCGCCATTACAAGACTTTTAGCCATCTGTTCAAGGAGCGCGTGTTCGGTTTCGTCGACGTAAACTCCCTCATAAGACTTCGGGGCTTCGACCCAGTTATATTTGAGGTGAAGTAACTCGTGGACGAGGGTTTTTTCCTGCGGGCATTTGGCTATCCGCTCCTCGCGATTTTGTTTCGAAATTTCAATCCGCGCGGATTTATGGTTGAATTGAAATTCACAAATTCCTGCCTGGGGTTGTCCTTCGAGCGTACTCTCCTCGACCAAAACCGCCTTTATAATCCAATCGGATAAAAACAGGCGTTCCTTCCACTCCGAAAGGGACGCGCCGAGTTTCAAATCGTCGGCATAATACATAATTGGTTCCGAAGGCGAAACTTTTGGAATATCGAGCTCAACTCGCTTTGGCTCAATATCGTAAATTTTTATGTTATCTATCATCGGGGGTTTCCTCCTCGTTATCATCGGCAAAAAGCGCGTCGAGTTTTTTCGCGCACTCTTTACAGACTACGTATTTTATACCGTTAGCTATAATCGTATCGACTTTATTTTGCGGAGTTTCCGTAACCGTAACTCCGCAAAATTTACAAACCCAATGAATATTTTCAGTCATCTGTTGTCGTCCCCACTTTCAGTAGTTTTCCAGCCTTCCCAGCTTTTTTCGTGTATCAATCGTATTCCAAACGAGCTTCCCGCGACGGCGAAGTCCCGACCGTATACGACCGTTTTAACTCCGGCTTCGGCGAGGGAGCGTAAACAATTCTCACAAGGGTATCGGGTAACGTAGGCACAAATCAGAGAGGGTAGCGTAAAACTCTCTCCTGACTTCGAGCGTAAAATTTGACTTTGTACGAGATTATCGAGCGCGTCAATCTCCGAATGGTTTTGGCAACCCGTTTTAACGTCGAGAGGCTTTCCTCGGTGAGCCTGACTATCGTCCCCGAAAAGAACGACCCGACGACAACCCGCGCAAGCCCGTACACAATTATACTCCGACCCGCGATTGGCTCCGAAAACAATACCGAGTTCCCCGTCGTCGCGAAGGTAAACAATCGCCGTTCCGACCCGAGCCTTTTTGCACGTTGAACTCTCAACCGCGTGTTTATGAACGAGGTCGAGAAAAAGTCTGTTTAATTCTGGATTTTCATAAAACCGCATAAAACAATCCCCGCCGTTATTAAAATATTTTTGGTAATTCTATTATACGTTACGAGCGGGGTTTATATACCCTCGACCCTCCGCTTTCGCGAGAATATTTATCGAGTTCGCAAAAGCAATTTTGAAGGTCTCCTATTGTAAACCCGTCGGGAAGTAACCCCTCGCAAAAGCGGATTACCAATCCCCAAACGTAGAGTAAAACACCGCCCGAGTTTTTATCTCCGATTTTGAGCCCCGGAAAAAGTCGTTTCAGACCGCGTATTGACCCTGGACCAACTATGGCTGTCTGATACAAGTCTTTCCATTTACAAAAGTCCATATATTGAATATCCTCGGTTATCTGGTGGGTCAAGAATTTACCCAAACCCGGTACGGATAACAAAATCGAGTGGACTTCGAGCGGACTATTCGCGTCGAGTATTTCCAGTAGTTTACTCGACCAAACTCCGACGTAATGGAATACGACGAGAGCCTCGCCTCTTCCGTTACCTTTGGGAAAAGTCTCGTTACGATTGGTTTCGAGCCATTTACGGAAGGTTATACAAGTTCCCGCGTGCATATAAGCCGTTCGGAACGGGCTATCCGACATCAGCGAGAGGTCGTAATCCTCAGTATCGAATTTTATAGCCTCGAAGGTTTCGGGGCTGTTGATAATCCGATACGAAACGAGCCAGAGGAGCTTCTCACGGTCGGAGAGGTTTTCGTTCCTACAAATCCGCTCAATACACCACCGCGTACCCCTATCGTGAAAACGACGGACGTTACAGTAGCTTTTTGTCGCCAATTTTTTATCGTTTGTCCACGGACGAGGCGAGCCGTTTTCCTTTCGTAGTCGAATTTCCTCGCGTTCGCTAATCCAGAAATTGAGCGTCGACCAAACATTAATATCCATAGCTGCCGCAGCAGCTTTTTGAGCTTCCTCCGATAAGGGAGTTATCCCGATTATTTCGCGATTGTCGTAATTCATACGTTATTCGCCCCCCCAAAATAATTTGTATAAAATGTTCTATCCCTCGGCGGGAAGTTTCCCCGAATATTTTACCCGTTCCCGCCCAAAATTGATACAATTTATCGTTTCTATCCCAAGCGTGAATATGACCAATAGAAGCGTTTTTAACCGAATATTGAATAGCGTTTTCTCGTAGTTTTTCGATAGCGTACGCAACGCGGTCGGGAGTTTTCGCTACCCTCTCTTGGTATCTATCTTCGATAACGTGATAGAAATGGTCATCCCGGTCGTCTATAAAACTTGGCATTTTAACCTCCTATATATTGTTTTTCGCTCTTTATAGAGCTTAACCGTTCGACCAAATCCCGTGTCGACATAGTCGATAACCGTTCCATATTCCTTCCCGTCGGCTCTCCGCATAACGCGCCCAACGGATTGGGTTACGGTGATTTTATTTTTTGTCGGAGTAGCAAAAACGACCGTTCGTAACTGCGGAATATCCAGCCCCTCCTTCGCGAGAGGGTAGGTCGCAAAAATTATCGGAGGAACGTTGGAGAGTATTTCGTACCGGGTTTTTGCGCTGACTTTACCTACGAGGTACGTTGCTATGTCGTCGGTTCCCGTTTCGTAATTATTTGTCCAGTCGAGTTGTAGTTCTCGACAATGTTCGACGCGGTCGGATAAAATTAGACAAGGTTTTTCGGCTTCTCGAACGAGTTCGAGTAACTCCCGGTTTCGAGCCGAACACGAAGTCAATTTTTCGAGACATTTATTCCAGTCAAGCGTTCCGTCAATATTTGTAACGTCGCGGGTAGCCGGGTTCCACGCGCCGCTCATAATTTCTCGAACAACTACGGGAACGGTTCTCTCGGTATCTGCCGCGCTCTCAAATATTTTACCTCCGAGAAGCGCGACCATAGCCCGCGAAAGACCGTCAGTTCGGTCGGGAGTAGCCGTCAACCCGAATTTGTAAAAAGCGTTCATCCCGTCAAGTACCCGCGAAAACATCGTCATTCGCGTAGGGCTACCAACGGCATGGTGACACTCGTCGACGATTATACAATCAAAATAGTCTTTGTAATATTCAATAGCGTCTCGATTTTGAGAGAGGGTCTGAACCGTCGCAAAAGTTATAGCCTCGCCGACGGCGATTTTCCCTTCGGTTATTGTTCCGAAGTCGGAAGGTAAAAGCCCGAAAAGACTTTTCGCTCGATTCAAACTTTGATTTAACAAATCTTTTGTGTGGGTTAACCAAAGAGAACGAACACCGAGCGAGGCTACAAGACGTAAAGCGGTTTGAGTTTTACCTGTCCCGCACGGCATAACGACTATCCCATTACCTTCCCGTCGGGCGGTTTCAACCGCATCGCGTTGTGCTTTCATATCGAGAAAACTCTCATCAAAAGGTCGCATTTTATAGTCGACCCGTAATCCGATACCCGTATAATCGTCAAAAACCAATCCCGATTGAACAAGGATTTTTTTCAGTCCGTAGGGTAGGGAGATATACGCGCCGTCACGTTTCCACATGAGGATTTTACGCGGAATAGCTCCCGTCCAACGTCCCATACGCTCAGCGGTTATATATTCGGGGTTATCGAGTTCGATATAAGGTAGTAATCTATTCCATATTTCCTGGTTCATATAGTTAATATGAACGTAAATTCGACTGTTTATATAATTACTACCCATTAAAAATTCTCCTCATATCGAGGATTTTTACGGAGGGGTTTCCTTTATCGAAATAATAACGGGCGGACGAGTAGGATAAAAACCAAAAACTCTCGTCGTTCTCGTCTCCCATAACGATAATAAAACCGAGGAAAACCACGACCTCATTATCGTTTACATTACTTTGTAAGGGTCGGGTTTCGTAAACTCGTTCCATAGCGAGCCATTGGTTATCTTCGATATTCGATAACGAAAATACTCCTCCCGAGCCGACGTGTTTAACGTCTACCATCCAGAGCGAAAAGGACGAAACGGCGAATATATCGAAAGGCTGCTGACCCGCCCTATTCGGTACTATCTCGTGAGCCCAAAATCCGAGGTTACCGAATTTTTCCATTACGAGCCGTTGAGCTTTTTTTCCTTGTTGCTGAGATAGCTTTCCCATGTATCCTGACCCTCCTTCCCCAAATATCGGTACGCCGTACGCTGTAATTTGAATTCGACCCATTCCTGAATATCGTTTTGACTAAGGTTGTGGATTTGTCGTAGGTATTCGAGACAGACAATAACGTCCGCGTATTCAGATAATACCGCCCGCTCGGTTAGCGTTTCGCCATGAGTTATACAGCGAAGGGTTTTAACGCAAAGTTGCTGCATTTCGGCAAGTTCCTCGATAAGAATTTCGATTTGACTTCTCCTCCCGAATTTTTCGAGCATAGCCTCGCAAATTTCAGAGTGATTATCTTTTTCGAGCCAAGCGCGAATACCGTCGGCGCAACTATCGTTCTCGCTCTCGTGTTTTATCCCGTTTTCGGAACAAGCCGAATAAAAGGAACAGAACATACAGCGTTTCGGACGTTCCATCTGGATTATATCGCAAAGAGGTTCCCAACTCCGTTCGCGATTTACTTTATCTCGGTTAGTCATAGGTCAGTTTGACCTCCCCTTCTTCTCAAACTTTTCTAAAAATTGTTTCAAAAAAGACTTTCGTTTTGAACGAAAATCCCATTCAAGCCTCTCGCTTTTCTCATCTCGTACCAACTCGTCGGAATCGCCGTCTTGTACATTCGCGAGTTCCTCGCGGAGTTTTTCGAAGAGAGATTTATAGTAGGCGTAAATAAGATTTACGCATTCGGGGTCTATATAGGTACTTCCCGAGTAACCTTGAACGCTTAATAAATACCCGCGAGGCTTCCCGTCGTAAACGCCATCGGAAGTACCAAAAATCAATTTATCTTTTTCGAGACTTTTAAGAGTTTTTTCACAGTCCTCAATCTCGCGGTTTATTCGGTTTGCTTTTTGTAAAGTTTCGATAGTCATATCAATTTACAATCCTCCCTCGATATAATTTTTCCTCGGCGAGTAACTCGCTCGCGGTTAATGAGAGGACTTTCGCGAGAGGTTCGTAATAGTAAATACGGGGGAAAGTTTTGAAAGTCTCCCAATTTACAACGGTATTCGGATGAACGCCGACGAGTTCCGCGAGTTCTTTTTGGGTTATTCCCAACTTTCGTCGAGCTTCGCGAATTATATTATATTTTCGTTTAGCCATTATTTTGTCCCCCAATTTCCAACCCCAACGTCGGCTTCGAGTTCGACGTTTAACTTTACGCCGAAAACGTCCGCCAATTTGGGGTTGCTCATTACGCCTTTAATATAGGCAACTCCCTCGTTTTCTATACCCTCGGGGACTTCAATTAACATGGAGTCATGAACAGTTCCTACGCACCGAAGCCCCATATCTCGACTTTCGGGAGCGAGTTCCATTTCGACCATAGAGGCTACGAGGAAGTCCGACCCGGTTGATTGAACGGGCGTATTTATCGCGCAACGCTCGTCCGCGCCTCGTAACGAGAAGTCGCCTGAGTGTACGTTTTCGAGCTTTCTGAACCTACCCCAAGCCGAATATACTCCCCCGTTCAATCGCGCCAACCTACGTTGTTTTTCGTGCCAATCGAGGAGTTTCGGATAACTCCTGAAATACTCCTCGCGGGCTGCTACGCTCTCGCGCTCGGTAAATTTCGCTCCGTAACTCACCTCAGCGTACTCTCCGAAATGTTTTGCTCCCATTCCGTATAAGAAACCAAAATTGATAGCTTTGGCTGCGTTTCTTTGGCTTTTTGTAACTTGGTCGAGAGGTATTCGGTTGACTTTCGCGGCAGTATTTTTGTGAATATCCCCGCCCTCCCGATATATTCGCTTCATCTCGGGGTCGTCGGCGTAATGCGCCGCGACGCGGAGTTCGAGTTGAGAGTAGTCGGCTTCAGCGAGGACGTACCCGGGAGCCGCGCAGAATAACGCCCGGAGATTTTTATCTCGCGGGACTTGTTGCAAATTTGGTCGTTGGCTGCTCGTTCTTCCTGTTCTAACTGTGTCTATATTGTATTGAGGATGGATTCGACCTCCCTCGTCAGCGTTTTCGAGCCAAGGTTCGAGGAACGTTCCCAAATCCTTATCAACCCGTTTGAATTTCATGAGGGTCGTAACGACTTCCTTCGCCATAGTCGATACGTTATCCATTTCCGAGTAGGTTTCGAGAACGCGGACGCCCATAGAGGGAGCACCTGTCGGAGTTCGTTCAAGAATAGGTAGTCCGAGCTCGTTTATAAAATAATCGGCGAGCTGTTTTGTCGAATTGAAATTTATATCCTTGAAGGTAGCGAGCCTATTTTCGAGGTCGTCGCGTTCCACCTTATACTGACCTATACGCTGTTGAAGGGTCGGGACATCTAATTGTATACCCCGCCTCTCGATATTTCGGTACGCGCGGTAGGAGGGGATAACGAGGCTATAATAAAGCCTCCACATAATATCCCGGTCGGCGTGAGCGTTTATAAGGGTTCGGAGTTCGAGAAAAACGCTCCAAGTCCAGTAACAATCGAGCCGATTATAGGCGAGCATAGCCGAAAAACGTTCGGCGTTTTCAGAGGTAGTCATTTTCGTCTTATTATCTACGTCCCAGTTTTTCGCTCCGCAGTAACGCTCGGCAAGTTCCTTTAACGATTTACGTTTTCCCATATCATAAACGTACGCGAGTAACATTGTATCCTCGTCGATAGGGAGGTCAATCCCCCACCGCTCAAATATCAGAGAGGTATCAAATTTCCCATTCTGATACAAGAACTTCGTATCTCTCGGGAGCGTCCACAGAAACTCCCGGAAAGTCTCTTTTGTCTGGACTTGAACGTATTTATCGTTCTCCGGTATATACATACCCAATACGGTGATTTGAGCTTTATCCGCGCCGTATATTTCGACCCCCGTCGTCTCTATGTCTATTACGCACCACATAATCTGACCTCTTTTAATGTAATTATAATAAGGGACGGAGTATCTCCCTCGCCCCTTATTATACGGATTTTTATGCAAGTCTATACTTGCGTTCGTTGATTTTGAAAAGGTATTCGGGACTTCCCTCGATTGTTCCGTCGTCGACGACCATAAACGAGTTACGATAACCGTTTTTGTTAAAGGTGTCGGTTGAGACCGTTCCTATCGCTGCCTCGTTTGCTATTGTAAGAGTAGCCCAGGCACGGGCTACGTCCTCGTTCTCGAAACAAAAAAGTTTTACGGCTCTCCACGGAATATATCCCGCGCGAGGTTTCGTAGTCGCGTGGAGTTGAGCGAGAGTTCCGCAACCGACGCGGGAGGATATTCGGTTAAACGCCTCTTGACCTTCCGAGTACAATATCCAAACGAAAACGGGCTCATCTCCCGACGGAATAGAATTGAGCTGGCTCCGTTTATAGGATTTTGAGGCTCCCGCGAATTTGAAACCATATAACGCGAAGTTTTCGCGCGTCCAGGTTTCGTCCTCGATAATCTCGATAAATTCCTCTAACCCTCTTTTTTTCGCATCGACAGTTCTGACCCATCCCGTAGGGGTAACGATAAACTGCGACCCGCTCCAATCTCCCCGGAGTATAACGGGAAAAGCGATTTTTACTTGGTCTAACGCTTTGCTGCTGATTTTCATTTTGTAAACCTCCATTTTCTGGATTTATCGTCGATATAAACGTCGGCGAATATTTTTCGAGTATCTCCCCCGTATAAGGCTTTTACGCTTTCGAGGTTCTCGTTGACCGCGTCGAATTTTATCCCTCGGCTCGCGCACCATCCGACAGCGTTATCGAGAGCAGCTCCGTTTCGACACGTCCAAAGGATAATTTGGCAACCGTTTTCACGCCATTGAGATACAAGTTTTATGAGCTTCTCGTTCGGCTCTCCTATAAGAGGGAATTGGTCGACAACGAGACAACCGTCGAAGTCTATCGCGATTATTTTATTTTGGTAATTGTTGAAGCTCATATAGGTAGCCCAATCCTTTCGAGTATTTTGAGATAAGTTTCCCGTGAACCTCATTGTCGTTCGGCTCTCCGAGAATTTTGTCGATAACGTCGGGAAGTTCGACTACAATATCCCCAATAGGCGTATCATCATAGATAACGCCTCGACCTACCGTCTCGTCAAACTCCTCACGAAGTAACTCGGGCGAGAGTTCCTCTCGCGTATAGTCCTTTTCGTATAGGTGCAAATCTCCGACAATATGGACGTACTCTCCGACAGGTAGTCCGATTTTATGAGATATAAACGCTTGAACGTCCGTAAAAAACGCTACGTCGTAGGGAAAGCCCCACCAGAGGTCGTTCGAGCGCATAAATACAACCGCGTTTAACCGACCTCTCTCGACGGTTAATTGCATACCGAGCGTACACGGAATGTCCTTCGTTGGTAATACTTCGGTTCCCGTCTTGATATGGAGTACGACCTGTCTATCCTGCGGATTATTTTTGAGGGTTTCGACGGCTCTCTCGATTTGGTCGTAACCAAGTTTTTTCTTAAAACACCAACCGTAGTTGGAATTTATAGTTCCGTCGGGATAACAGAGGCTCTCCCAGATTTTCGAGAACGGCTTTATTCCGTCAATTGTATTTTTCGCCGAGAGATACCACTTCATTTCGGCGAGTAGGTATCGAGGCGACATACGGCGAGTAGGAGATAACACCAGATTTTGCGAAGGTTTTCGGATAGTTATAGCCGTATTCGTTATGTGTCGAGTTTTTGTCCCGGCGACGCTATCGGGTCGAATATTGACCTCTTCTCCAGCTTCCTGCACAATTAAAACCGACATTATCCACGCCTCGGTCGCGGTATTTACTTCGATATGTCTCATTTGTCTTTCAAACCGATAGCTCGGGCGAGAGCCTCGTCAACTCGGTTCATATCCTCCTCCGATAATTTTGTGATAATATTTCGCGTTCTCCGAACGTCAATAGTCGTAACCGTTTCGCAAAGAACGGTCGAGGGTTCCCGAAGACAATCAATCGGGACGTGAGAGGGTAAAGTAGTTTTTTCGGCGGTAGTTATCCAGCAAACGGTAACGCATGGAGAGGTCGAATTCAGCGCGTCGTCGCTAACTATCAATCCCGGTCGTCCCCCCCGTTGCTCATGTCCGACCCCTTCTCCAATACAAACATACACGATTTGTCCGCGTTGCAGTGCCATGGTAATAGATAATCCCCTTTCGGTTTATTTTTGAGTTTGAGTTTTTGAAGTCGGTAATGTACCGTCGACTTCGGAACGCTGTATAACGCGGCTATCTCGCGGATTGTAAACCCGTCGCTCGACGCGTTGAGCCAATCCGTTACGTCGTTTACGCTCCAAATCCGGCTCATGATACCAACCACCCTACAAAAAAGGTAATACCGATTTGAACGAAGTGGATAATCTGGTCTTGGAATAGGTTGGTTATTTTCTTATTCGCTTTGAGATGGTCAACCGCTGAATGGATAACCGCGTTTACGAGTATAGCGGGAATGAGGAAGGTTTCCGGCGTTTCGGTAAAAAACCAAAGCGGTAGAGCTATCATAATAGCCCAGGATAGTCCGTGAATAATAAGGGCGGGGATATAATCCCGCGAATACTTCGGAGCGGGAGCGTTTTCGATCCACCAGGACTTTTGCTTCAATTTCGCAAGTATACCTTGAAGATAAAAATCGTCGACGATATGCGCGAAAATCATCAATAAAAATACCATTTTGAGTTCCTCTTTTTAATGTAGTTTGGTTTCCCAACAGGTTATTATACGGAGGGGAGAGGGAATATATACCCTCTCCCCGATTGATTATCTTTTTACCCCGCCGAGTTTATCGGCTTGATTTTCCGGCCAAACTGTATAATAGTCGTCCCCGACGAGATTTTTATCGAGAGCGTTCCGAAGGGAAGGAATACCTACAATTATAAGATATGCTGGCCCGAACATAATAGATTGTACGCTGTGTCCGTCCTCGTGACGTATGGTATTGTCGTCGAGTAGGCTCGCGCCGTCTCGAAAAGAAAATAACCCGAGGCTGATACCTCCCCAGTGTTTTCCTACACAAGTTTGAAAACCGTGCCCTACCCAACGCGGAGGAGCGACAATTTTCCCAGTCGCCCAATTATAGGCGAGTAAAACCGCCCCCGCGAGAGTTTGAGGAAACCCCCAAACGATTTGAACCAAGATTTTCCAAATCACAAGGGTTTCCTCCTCGTCTTTTTGAGTCGTATCGCGTCACGGAGTATTCGGATTGACGTGTATAAACCCGCGCGGTTCGAGATAAACAGAGAATATCCCGAAGGGTCTCCTACCGATACAAAATCGGGAGTTAATCCAACTCCTTTCAAATATCCTATCGCCATAGTATGTTCGCTCTCGTCGGCGGGGAGATAGAATTTAAGATTACAACCCGCCTTTTGAGCTTGTTTTAACGTCGCGATTATCTCCGAAAAATCGTAACCTTTCGAGTTTGTGTCGAATATAGTGTCGTGAAAATCGAAGGCGACGAGTGGGATAAAATTATCCCACTCGGTCAGAAACCTTTCGATTTGATTTTCGTATTTTAGCCAGTAACAAGCAGGCATTTTATTCTCTCCCTATCTATCGTATTTCATATCCCAAATTCGGGTTACCAATTCCTCGGCGGGTCGGTCAAATTTTTGTTCGAGCATATATACCTCGATTGAGGTGTAGTCGCGGATATATCGTATGACCTTCATATACCGCTTTTGTATTTTGGTTATCCATCGTAAGGCTTGTTTTTCCATCGCGATTTTTCGAGCGGGGTTCCGCCAACCTACCCCGAACGGTATTTCAAACTCTCCGTCGCGTTTTACCGTATTCTTATATATGAGCGACGGGTCGGCGTAAACGTAAACGAGCGTTGTATCTTTCAAGACGGTTCCGAGTTCTGATAGCGCAAGTTTTCGTTCTTGTTTTTTGTTATAAACAAATTGCCCGAGACACCAGCGGTCGGCTACCATACAATTACGTCCTCCCTCGATAATTCTGACGACGTTTTTGTAGTAGTCGAAATTATTCGGTCGGCTCTCGTGAATATATTTCCAACCTTGTTTTTCGAGTTCGCGAGCGATAACAGTTTTACCCGTTCCGTCACAACCTTCAATCGCTATGTGCATTTTTACCACAATCCCAATCCCCCTCTATAAACGTTCTTTTCCAAGTTTCCCAATCAAATCTCGGAATAACGCGAGGTTGTACGGAGTATATTGCGTTAATTATCTCCGCGTCCAACCTCGCGCGCATTTCGGATATTCGTGCGTTTACGCTCGCAAACCTCTCGTCACTGGAGCCAAGGCGGTACGGTTCCCGCAGGGGGAGCGGAAGGGGGCACAGAGAGGGGGGAAGTTCTTGAAGTTGTCGCGACGCTCGGGGGCTGAGTCGCCACGGTTGGTCGAAACGAGGCTCCCGACAAACCGGGAGTACCTGTTGGTCCAGCCGGGTCGGCGTGACTAACGGCTCCGGGAAACCCGGCAGCCGAGTAGGCAACCGCGTCCGCGAAGTCGTTTCGAGAAATTACGGGAGGAACGACGGCTACGTCGTAAGGTCGGGTATCAGTAATATTCAGACGCTCTCCGTCGCGGTCAACCGTTATAATCGCGAAACGCCCGAGAAGTTGGTTCATCGGAAGTTGAAAGCGTCCCTGCGGAGGACGCAGCCCGAGGGCTTCAAAAACGAGTTTGGCTTTCCAGAGCGCGTTCGGCGTAAGGGCGAGGTACTGACGGAGCGAGCCGGGCGTTTGAGCTCCAGTATAGGTCAAAACGAGCATGGGATTTCCAGCTTGCGACGTACTCTGTTCCGCACCAGTTACAGTTACGACGTGTTGTCCCTCGGGAAGCAGGCTTGAGGTTTCGACACCAGTAAAATCCAGGTCGAGTATGGTATTGTTAATATTTGGCATTTTTATGCCCTCCTTTTCGCGCCGTTTAACGGCAATATTATGAGATATTATACGGATTATTTCGGAATTATATACCCTCGTCCGTTCGAGGACATATCGCGCGAACGTTTCTGGATTTATTACGTCCGTAAGAGAGATTGAGTGCATAGAATTACTCCGGCGGGATAATATACGAGGTCATACCCTAAATTCTGCTCGGCGAGTTTCATAATTGAGTCAAACCTCTTTTTCGCCCCGCGAGTTTTACTCATTTTCCAAAAAGCGTTTTCCTCGATAGTTAAAACCCATTTACCGACGATACCGCGAATAACGACCCAGGCGACTTCTTTTTCGTTTTCGTTAGTCATAATTTCCTCCCTCTCTTGTTATATATTTGGATACCACTCTTTGAGCTTTTCGTAGGTTTGACCCTTCCTGACGGCTATATCCTTCGGGATATTATCCGCGCGTCCTTGACCCTTTATCCAATAATAGGGGTTTGCGGGGTCTATGTCGATAGCGTAGTACGCCCTCGTATCCATAGGATTATCGGGGTTTACCCAGGTTTTTACTGCCGTGTGGAAAGCGTAGTTTAACATACCTGTGAGATAGGCTTGAACCGAGGCTCCTGCATTGACGTGTATTTCGGGTACAAGTTCGTTTGCATAACCCTCGGTCGTCGACGTTTTTTCGTGAAACTCGACGATAATCCGCTTGTTATTTCGCGCCGCAGTCGCCATTTTTCGAATGACGTCCTTGACCTCGGTATTGTGGGCTCCCCACATATCCATGGTCATAGTTGGCTTTTTATAACGCGTCATTACGGTTTTTACATTGTTCTCAATCCAAACCGAGAACGTCGAGAAAACGAACGTTTCGTCACCCTGACCCGTAACTGACCGCGATGCGGCTATTTCGTCGACGAGCTTCCCAAGCTCCTCCGCAGAAAGTCCCGACGCGTCAATATACGGTCGTTCCGGGTATTCGGCTTTTATCGACGCCAAACCCTGGTCGTCGAAAATGATGAATACCGGGTTTGGGAACGAAGCTGAAGCTGTAGTTTTTCCTGAGCTTCCTCGCCCATATAACCCGATAAATTTTCCCCCTCGAAAGTCTGCGAGAGGCTTCATATTGTTGAGATACGGCATTTTTACTCCTTTCGGCTGAAATATCAGCCCTTATAATACAATATTATACGGAGTTTATTCGGATTTTATACCCGCGAGATTTTTAATCGTTGCAAGATTATTCTCGACCATATTCATCAGATATTTTGTGCTTTCCGAACCGTCAAGAACGACTTGGATAACGTTATCTGGGTTTCGATTTTTCAAACGAACGAGTTCAATCTCGTGAGCTTCAACGAGAACCTCTCTCGCTTTTGTTGCTTTTTCGAGTTTTTTTCGTTTCGGTTTCCCGAGCTTTCGTTTCCAATTCGAGAGCGTCGCTCAATCGCTTTATTTCAACGTTCGCGCTCGCGTAGTCCGTTTGCAGTTTACGCATACGGTCGACCTCGCTCTCGGGTAACGTTCCGATACCGAGCGCGACGCAGAGAGCCTTGTCGATAGCTTCCATTTCGGCGGGTAAACAGGTATTTACCCAATCCCCAAGCCTTTCGGTAGAAATAGAGTAAATTTGTTCGCATAATGCGGTTGAGGGTTTCGTCGAGGATGATATAACGACGTGAGTCGGTTGAGGATAACGCTCTCGGGTCGTTAACCAAACCACGTTTACGACCGAGGAGGCGTCGTTACAAACGTTATTCGAGACGATTATAGCGGGTCTACCTTCCTGATAAATTTCGCTCCCCGTTCCTTCCGGGTTGTGTTGTCGGATATAAAATATATCTCCCCGTTTCATAATTTCCTCCCGCAGTTTGGGCAATAGTACAAAGGTATGTCTATATACCCATAACTATAATCTGCCCTGAATCTTGCCGTCGGTTCTTTTTCGGTGCAACAGAAATGACACGGCTTGGTCGGCGGTTCGTCGAGTTGCTCGATATTTGTGATTATTTGCGGGGTCGGAGATACGGGAATATATTTTCATCAGCATTTTACTTATAGCCGACCTATTCATACGTAGTCCTCTCCGCGTTCGAGTACCCAGATAAAAGCGTCCCACAT
>Ga0123353_10003250_pt1 | contig 20495 bp, 9 predicted proteins | sample TergutLab28metaG_3_FD_92763 | JGI IMG/M metagenome (GOLD analysis project Ga0123353, IMG submission 92763) | Labiotermes labralis P3 segment gut microbial communities from Petit-Saut dam, French Guiana - Lab288 P3 | ecosystem: Host-associated > Arthropoda: Insects > Digestive system > Gut ... | reverse complement strand
TAATTGATTTTTTATAAACTAAATAATTTAATAAGACATTGTTTAAAAAAAAAAATAATTTTATTGAAAAGTGGAAGGGAGGAGAAAAAGGTGATTTTTTTTGGGGGGGGGGGGGGGGGGTGCAATATTAGATGTGTACTTCACATCTTACCAGCCACAATTCTATTGATTTAGGGGCTTCTGAGTTGGAGCCCCTTGTAGGCCCGGAGGTGATGGATGCAGGTCTGGAGGAATTGCAAGGGGAAGAGAAAATTCAACATGAAATTTTGAGCAAAGAGGAAAAACCCCGGCGCAGGTAAGATGTGTAGTTTGGTTCTTCAGAATCAGTGATAATAATTGGTGTTGCATGTACTGTGTAACTGAAAATGTGTATTTTGGGTTTTCACGTGTAGGAAATTACGTGCTGTAGCATTTGATTCATCCTACACTGGCATGTAAGTTAAATAGCATTCTTTTCTACTTCAATACTATAGGAAGGAGATTAAGACAGAATACAAGAAAAAGTTCCGCCCATTCTCACAGTATGATTATGTAGAAGGAAAGTTCCTGAAGAAGAATGATGCAGTTCACTTACCTGAGGCAATGCCTGAATTGCCACAAAGTGATTCTTGGTATCGAGAAGTTCTGGAGTTACGTAAAAAGGCTGGTGAATATAAGGTAAGTCGTTTACTTTTAGCTAGTGACTGAGTAATCAGTGTGTTGTTTCTTTCAGGTAACAATCATTGATGTAATTTACATTTTACAAAATGTTATTAAATGCTTACCTCCATGAAAGATGGTATGCAATACAAACATCTGTGCTGACAGTTATGAGACATGGACGATTCTAGTTGACATATATACCAGTTGAGTGTTTTCTATGTGCAGGGACGCTGCAGTTATTTGCGTTACAAATTTGCGTCTGTCAGTGAAACACGTTTGTGAGTTACGAATTTCTTAACGATGCTGTGCAGTAATAGAGAGTAGGTATTTTGGCCTGTATTGTAAGGATGAATGTGAGTGGTAAATTTAGGGGGACACAGGGCATCATCATTTGAGATGGATGCCTGGATGGTTGTGCCTGTCTGTCTACTTGTACCAGTGCCATTTTCAGACCAGTTTATCAGCATAAATCCATGTCTAAGCTTCAGAGCCTCTCACTATGCTTAAATTCTTATTAAGTTCACCAACTAAAGGTAAAAGGTAAAAGTAAGTTCACTAAGGCACAGTTATATTTAAAACCAAGTTTAAAACCACAGATACACATGTTTGCTAGTTTCTGATGTTTTGTATTTAAACTTGTTTCTACACACGCACCGCATTTGTGACTTCTTGTGGTGATGCCTATGTAATCATTGGGTTTCATTATCCTGGTGTATTCCCTGCAGTAATGAAACAAAATTCTCATATTGTTAAATTTACAGTATTTCATTAATTTCATTATTGCATGTATTATTTTTGAACTTCATGGCAATTTTTTCTGTAAAGAGAAATATTATATGGGGAGCTTGCTTCTATTTTCTGGTGGGTTGTTTCTCATATGTCTGGTGAGCATTGTACTTGAAAACTGGATAGAATGGCACATATCTCATTGGTTTGAGTTTATGCAAAAAACTGTTCTTTTTGTAGATCCTAGCGTATGTCACTTTATCATACTCTTACTTAAATATGAGCAACGTAAACCACATGGACTGTGTGTCACAGGTTTATTATTTGCAGAAATTAACTTAAAATTCTGTAGTGATGTTATAAAATACTTATTTACATTCATGTTTGAGGGTGAAAGATGTGGGTTAGCAGTGTGTGTGATGAGCAAGCCACGTTCAAACACAAGGATTGGAAGCTGCGTTTATTTAATGCAGTGTATGGATAAGAAATGTTGTTGATTAGGAGTCAAATAATGGGAAGAGTGATTGGAATATCCATGAGAACACCTATGCCATTGAAGTGTTGTCCACTCCAAAACACAGAATGACAGGTAATTCAGTAAAGATCTACTTTATATGTAACCTAAAATTCAAACTACAACCCATGAATATGTGTGCATGTATATGCATAGTTCCATCTGCATCTGATTATGCCTGACTCCATGGAGTCCTAAATAACAGTGCATTGAATCCACTGTAATGTAACTGTTTGCTAGCATCGAGGATGGGGGACAGAGCTAGTGCCACAGCACATTGCTGAACTCTACAACAAGCAGATGGCACTGTGGGAACAAGTCTCTCGTCGCAGCTCCCTCTCAGCTCTTTCTCTGGCTTCTACAACACCCAGGTAAGGTGCTTTGTGTTCACATTTCTCTTGCCTGAATTATGTAGGATTATTTGGATTGTTTTGTAACATTTTCAGATTAACTGCATGTCTGCAGGATAATGAAAATTACAATAATTATTGACTGGTAAGGGGTGGATATTATGAAGTAGTGTTTGGAATGGAGGAAAGTTACATGAAATCGATTGAGTATAACCTGTTTCATGGTCCAATATGTGTAAGTAGTAAAGTTGTCAAGATAATTAAAAATAATGCATTAGACAATCTCTGGGCTAGTTCAATTAATGTAATAGTTTGGGAGCATTAGCTTTTGCTAATGATTATGTTAGCAAGAGATAAATTTATGCTTATTTCTGGTTTTGCATATTATCACTCCTTCCAAATCATTCAGACTGTCTCTGAGGCCAACCCAGCCTCCTATTCAGTGGCTACTACAATTTTTTACCAGGGTTAAAGCGGCCAGGGCATATAGTTCAACACTCACCTCTGTCAGTGCTGAGGTTAAGAATTAGTGGAGCTATACCTCTGCTCACCCTATATGCCTTCATGGAAAACTTTACCTTTCCTATAATAAACCAAAATTTTAACAAAATACATGATCCTTACTTATTAGCTAATATATTATGGATATTTGTGTGTTTGTGTATGTGTACTGGGAAGATGTGTAGGTTGCACAGGTAAACCATTGCATTATGTTGAGGCAGTGGTTGGCTTTATACTCTGTCAGATAAAGGTAGCTGCAAGAGTGTAGTCAGTATTGTGGCTTGGATAAAGCTGGACAATCTGGGGTTAAATTTCTGTCAGGGGCAAGAGATTTTTCTCTTCTCCATCATGTCTAGACTGGCTTTGACACCCACCCAGCCCCATATGTAATGGGTTCTGTGGGTTCTTTCCTGGGGTTACAGCAGCGGGAGTGTGAAGCTGTACACCTACCTCCATTTAGTGCTGAGGAGATTAAGAATGGGTGGAGTGATAAATTCCCTGTATGCATTTGTGACAACAACATTGACAGCATAATATTATACTCATATATCATGTTGTATCTTGCCAGATTTTTCAAAATGGGAGCATATTTTTAGGCATGTTCACAAAATTTTGGAAAGTGACTTAACTTGGTCATGTCTGTCCATCCGTTGGTCCGCATGGAACTACTCAACTGCCACTGGAGGATTTTCATGAGATTTGAGTGGTTTTTGAAAATCTGTCAAGAAAATACAAGTCTAATTAAAATCAGACAAGAATAACGGGTACTGTGCTTGATGACTAATGTACATTTTCATTGTATTTTGCCAAATTTTTCTCAGAATGAGAAATGTTTCAGACAAAAGTTTTAGAGAGAATCAAACACACAGATTATTTTTGATAACTTTTTTTATTCTTTTTGTTTATGGGATATGTGGAAAAAATATGGTAGAGCCAGGCAGGCCACAGATGACAATATGGCACGTGCATTTTGCATGCTGGATACCTAAGACTACAAATGCATACTCAAAATATGTAATACTTTGCTTTTCCTCAGCAACAGTGGGTACATGAACACGCCTCAATATTATGTTATATGTACATTGCCTCTCTTGTTTTAAATCAGCTTTTTAATTGGCCTGATACTTAATAGTATGTGGCCTGATACTTAATAGTATGCATACCAGCAAAAATGTCAGAGATCGCACATCTACCAGTGCATTGTGGGTGCCATTTTTTAAATTTTTTTATTACACTGCCATCTGTGATTACAGAAGGCTTTTTTGTTCAAAAGAGGTTTTTCTGTTTTTATTATAACGCATCTGTAGTAGTATGCATAGTATGGTGATGTACAGAAGTTGTGAATGTGGGAGAAGAATTTTGAAGGGGGTGTTTAAACGAGTAACTGAGCAAGGGGTCTGGAAAACCACAACGGATCAAAAACTGAGAGAATTATATTAAAAAAAAACTGATCTGGTAGCGGATATCAAAAGGGAACATTCTGAGTGAGAGAGGCTTGTGGTCAAATTGAACCAAACAAGCATGGCAGAAAAGATATTGGCCAGCAAATAAGAAAGTAGGAAGAAACAGGAAGTCCGAGAATGAGGTGGCTAGCAGATGGTAGAGAACAGTTCAGCAGAGCTGAAAGTAAGGTGACTGAGGGAAATGTAAAATAATGTAGAAAACTGATAGAGTATCATAGAGCTAAGGAAGAAGTAAGTCTAGCAAATGTGAATGAATTTCAGGTTGGAGGGTTGTAATTTTTGTTAGCACTTGAAGCATCACTAATGTCTAGTGTCTTCACTACCTACAGTAACCTGAACAGGATTGGAATAAATAATTCTCTGATATGCCCACTGTGCAGTGATGTGGAAGGAATCTACCTTGATCAAATCCACAAATGTCAGAAATTGGCAAATGACTTGGACTGTGCCAGCAACCGGGATTAATGGTGGAATCTGAAAATGATATTGGACTGCAAGAAAGAAAATGGGAGATATTCCTATAACTTGCAATGGATAAAAAAAAAATCACGAATTCAAATTTCTGTCATGCCATTAATGCCACTTTATTCTCCATAACATGGAATTTGTTTTATTACTGTAATGGAAGCAACAGTTTTCTGAATTGTGTTTTACAACAATAATTCTTCTATTGTGGCATTTCATATTTCATCTTACTTGGCTTATGCAACAGGCCATAAAACAGGCAAAATCGTGAAAGTTGTGTGAGAGAAGTTTTCAAATTTTTTGTGATTCCAGGTCTATCTCCAAAGAAGAAAAAGAGAAAGAAAACAATAAGAAGAGTTCTCCCACAAAACCCATGTCAAGTCGTCCACTTAGGCCTTCCACTGCCCCAGATAAAACTCAGGATAACGATAGGAAGAAGGTGAGTTGTTTGTCAGTGTTCAACAATCTGACTGTCAAGACATATTGTATAGTTAGATAGATGGTCACTGAGTTGAAATAAACTGTAGGCATACTGAATTTTTGGCATTTATGATGGGACTGAAACATTTTTGAAGTGAAAGCTATTTCATATATAACTAACAAAAGTGGTACGGTGAGTTTATAGGAAACAAATTTTGTACAAAGTCCAGTTATATGGGAATGGGTCAAATTACATAATATGAAAACTGGTACATTCATTTGCACATATTTCCTTTGCCATTTTGTTATCAGCCAGTACTGTTCTCTGTAGAAACAGATTAATAACCATGACTTTGGTGAATGTGAATTATTTGTATAATTTGTATTATTCTGGTTTTGGTAATTCCACAGCATGTATGTGAGTTTAATCTGTGTGATGGTTGAGGATGTTTAGCTTCCATTTTGACTTGCATTTGTAACTATGTACAGATTTTATCATCATTTTGTAAGAATAAAATTTCAAAGTCATATAATCAGATTATTTAAAAATATTGAATGCAGCCTTGACTCAGTGATGCAAATGAAACACCATTTTATGGAGTAACATGCCTTATTACAGGGAGTATTTTTTGATTGCCAGACTCAGTGCTGCAGAGCAGGCAGCATCATCAGTCATTATACAGCAGTGATGTAGTGCACCATACAGTGAACAGAATGTGATAAAAACTATCATTTGCACTATGGAGCTTTACCACTTTTTGGCACATTTTAAAGTTGTTGAATCCAGTACATTAAAAACAATGACACGTTTCTTTTACTACTGTCATGACAGCAAAGATGTGAATGAAAAACACTAGTGACATTCATGATGTGAAATGGTGTTTGCTGCATTTCCTTACTCTGACTTTTAAACGTTTCCTTCTTAATGTTTGTGAGATATTAACATGTTATGTGTTCTGTATGGCAGCATATAAATGTGCCTTATTTAAGGTTTGCAGAATTTGCTACAGTGTTATTGACTTCAAGAGGAAATGACTTTTCCCATGTTAACTGAATATTCTTAAACTGATCTGTAATGACAAATAATAAAACTTTGACTTTTGTAGTGAAACTCTTTCTCTTTCAGCATAATCAGTCCATCTTACAAGCATGCAACTTATGCATGGTAGTAAAGAGCACTACATATTTGGAGACATAAATTATCGTAGTCTGACGTGTCTTTATGCTGTATGATCACATTTGTGTTGTGACTTTGACAACAATGTGCAATGTAGTTGACTGGTCACAGATGACAATGATAGCTTGTAGAATAGTTTGCTGGGTTTAACAATGATTTAAAAAGTTTGTTATGTGGCTACTGCTGCTGCTTGTGCTGCTACTGCTACTACTACTACTACTACTACTACTACTATAGCTAATAATAATAATAATAATAATAACAACAACGATGATGATGATGATTATGATAATAATAAATACAGGATTTTAACAAATTTTCCTTAAATTTGTCCACTAATTTAACTCTTCAATTGTGTTTGCATTTCTCAAGTAGGATCACAAATACTGAACCAGATTAAAGATGTGCTCAAAGTAGTTTGTTGTGTGTGAGAAATGTATTTAGAGTTTGGTAGTGATATGTGAAGTAAAGAGACATCCTTGGAAGACGTAGGTGTAGTGGGAGGATAGTAGTAAAATATATCTTAAGTATAGAATGGGAGGATCTGGACAGCATTACATTGGCTCAGGGGTGTTTTGTTGGACACAGTAATGAACTTTTCGGTTGGATAAAGTGCAGGGAATTTCTTGACTAGCTGAGGAGCTATTAGCTTCACAAGAAGGACTCTCTTCCAAGTAGTTTGTTAGTTTGTTCATATTTTGGTACAACTGCAGCATGAGTACTGCATGCATCGAATTTCAGTGTGTTTTATTGCAGTGTTAGAAACAGCAGTGCATACTTCTGTGTGCTTTGCTTAGTACCTACATAATTTCAGTTGTATGTAATGCAGCCAGAGTGAAATGGAGAATTTCTCTTCAGACCCTGAAAGGGGAGTTTCATATGTACATGTAGAAAAATTGTTATGGATAAAGGAAAATTATTTAATGTTTATATTTTGAAACCAGCTTTTTAAAATGTTATTTTAAATTTTCTTATGATTGTGTGAGGAATGAGGTGCACTTAAAAGGGTTATCAGCTTCATGCAGCTTCAGAAATATTACTTCTTCAAAAAGGTCCCGTCTGTACGTAGGAATATTTCACTGTTGAAGCTTACTTCATTTGGTAAAAATTACTACATATGACTATATCTGTGTGTGTGTGTGTGTGTGTGTGTGTGTGTGCGCACGCGCACGTGTGCACATTGCTTTTTTGTGACATCAGTATGGTATACCTTTATTAATGGTGATGCATTAGATAAATATTATAAACTCAGAACTTCGGTGTAATAGATCTTTATTTGTTGTTTCCATTTAGACAGTATTATCAGAATATGAAACAACAATATTAGCGTTTCCTTTTTTTAATGTGAAGTCAAGGGACATTTCACCTTTAACTGCTCTAAAGAAGTGAGGTTACTGGCATCTTTTCTTGGCCAGGGAGTAAGTGCCAGCACTTAAAAAAACCCTCCATGTATGCATACTACATTTTGAGACAGATGTTACAGATTATTTTATGTATTTAGTGGTCATTTATGAATCTTTTAATGTAAGTTGAGAAGTAATTTTAGTACAATTGTAATTTAATTCGTAACTTTACAAAAAAGATACATAATTTTCTGCTCTTAAGTACATTAGTAGTACTTTATCCAATGTGTTCATGCCGACTGAAATCATAGTTCTGAACAGTGTGTTATAGTATGTGGCAGTCTCAGTGTGGCATTGATTTTGTTGCATTTTGTAGGCTGAGAAAGAAGATGTGAAGAAAGATGTTCCTCGTTCAAGAAAAGATCACCTCATACGACATCACCTGGAACGAACTACTGGCACAGGTGAGTTGTATGTTTATTTTGACATGGCACTGTTGTTTCGATATTAAGTGACATGGCAGGAATCTGATAGTAATTAAAAACTGCACGAGGTCTCTTTGTGTGACATCCACTCTCAGTGTTTATATTTTATTTGAAATGACCAGGTAGAAGAGATTTCTCTGTATTTCCAGCCTTTTTCCTATTGATTACTTTGACCAGGATGTGTTAACCATTACACTGCTGCTCCCAAGTTTGCGACAGTCGTGGGAATAATCAGTGAAAAATTAAAGATGTTTTTAACAGTTTGTGTTCTTGTGCTGGGATAGAGGTAATTGGCGAAATAGTTTTGTTTATTATTTTGTAATGTAGTAATGAGTGAGGAAATTTAATACACTTTCATAAATTTGTGTGTATTAAATTACAAGAATCAAAGCCAGTAAACTGCACTGTTTTTAGGGAGAAACCCCAAATTGTCTAAATTTAATATCCTCCCCTTTTTATCCCATCTGTGCCATTATCAGGGAACTTCATTAGTATAATAAGATGTGTATAAAGAGTTAATAATGCATGTGCCAATAGACCATTTATATGTTTAAAAATTTAAATGGGTGGAATTCTTTATATACTTCTTATTGTACTATTGAAGGTCCTTGATAATGGTCCAAATGGGTTGAACCGTGTGGGAGATTGATTATAGACAACTGGGGGCTTCTCCCTAAAAACAATGTATTTTGTTAATTTTGATTTTTGTAATTGACTAAAGAAATACATATTAGTGTGCTGTGCTATGAGATTTGTGTAGACTGTTTAAGAGTTGCAAAGAAACTGGGAACAGTATTGTTCTAAGTTATCATAATTGAATTCAGGATGAAAAGTCATTTTGAAACAATTTAATGTAATGAATTGGTGTGATGGAGTTAATAAACTGTGTGGAAAGGTCTCATATTTTAAAGCCAGGGCTGCAGAAAGCAGGTTTGGGGCCCGGTTAAACCCTCCTGCCCAGCGAGTGTGGACCGACTAAAAATCTTTACATTAAACCAGAAGGACTGACTTTCAGTTGCAGAGTGACTTGGGTTAAGTCTTAAAGGGTTAATTGGTACAATCAACAAATACTGTTACTACCAAGAAAGACAAAACATATGCAACATAGTCAGGTCCTGGTAATATGTACCAGCTTACCTACCCTGTCATCAGCACTGTTTAAAGCATGGTATTTACATTGTTATGAAATTGTGTCAAGGTTACATTCTTCTGTAAAAGTGCATGATATTCAGAATGAGTCTGTTATTGTAATTTTTATTGTTGGATAATGTGGAGGAGAAGGATGGTATTTGTTTGCTTGAAATAATATTCTCATTCATAATTCCAAATTTTTATAGGCACCAGAGATTCTTTACTATATATAAAGTTTCTGTGCAAAACGCTTTTTTTTTTTTCTTCAAGTAAGAGTGTGATGTATGGCCATCTGTCATCATCGTTCGAAATTTGTTCCTTTAGGTGTCTTCTGCTTCATCAAGTGTCATGGTTAAGAATGAATAGATCTATAGCTCCACTTTCCCATGTGCCTTTGGGGCATACACAGGGACAAATTTACCTTACTTTTAAGTTAAGAGCTGATCTGTCAATGTTTATTTAATATGGTCCTTGAATTTGTTGTTTGCCATATGGAAGTGTCATATTTCCCATCATATTTCAGAGCGTCTTGCCATGATTTTACTTGATTTGTTTCTGTGAGGCTGTGGCAAGTGCAATGCTAGAAATGTCCATCGGCACTGACCAACTGACAATTCAGCTGGATGGTTATTGAATGTGTAAACGAGTTCTCTGCTTTCACACAATCTGAAGATGCATCACTGTGGCCACAAAATTGTGGTATTTGACCCTTTTTTAAACCAGGTCATCCTGGATGAATAGGAAAGTCTAATTGAGATACCATATTTGGAACACTGAAAGGGCCAGTGTTTAAATGACAGAAGTCATCATGCATCTTCTCCATTATTAAGGACAGAATTTGCTCAATCAACATCACATATCAATTTTCACTTTCACAGTATTCAATTCAGAACACTGCGAGTGAGCTTTTATATTGTCAGTTTTTGCACTTTATTATGAGCCAACTTGCAGTCAAACTTCAAGAGGAAGACTGTACTCCATATTCACCCCATGCTCAAATTTTAATTTTGTGTGGCCTTCTACCACAACCTGTTGTAATGGGGATTTACTAAACTGAGAAGAAACAAGAAACTGGAACACAGGAAATTAAGAAGTGCCATAATTGATGATAGAGTTTGTTATGATTTGTTTGTCCTGTAAACTTCTTCAGTGGACACCTTTGGTGCTTGTGTATTATAAATATGACCATGTTTACTTTTGATTTTTGAATTTACAATCATGACGTTCATAATGCTGGAGAGGCTATGATAAATATTTTTTTTCTTGAAAATTTTTTGTGGAAAAGAAGGACTTGTGGGACAGTTCATTATTAATTTCTACATCTGAGGATGAAACTACAGTTTCTGTTAACATTTCTTTAATCATTTCCCACTTACAAAAAATGGTATGTCATCCTGATAGGTAGTCTGTTGTTGCAGGGTATTTGGACAACATAATAGTGACTGATCTTATATACAGTATTTCATGTTGATTTTTAATGCGTGTTTTTGACAGGTTAACTGCAAGTACCATACATTATTTATGTGTATATAAAAATGTGAGTTTACCCACAATTCTTTGCACACTCCTTGTCATAGATTGTGGTTCTGAATGTTTTGAATTGGAAACAACATACATGATACATTTTTTCATAGAGTACCAATGATTTTGTGACAGTTGATGGAGCTTTGTTACCCTCTCCAACTCGAGAAAAACTCGAGCCAGTTATACCTCGCCAGAAGGAAGAAGATCTTCCTAAGAGTCCCCAAAAAGCCAGTCCTAAAAGTAGCCCCAGATCAGGTAATTTGGAACAGTTATGTAACACTGAATACATCAGCCTCTCATGTAAGGGAAATGTAGTGCATGCATTTGGTAGTGTGGAGGCATGCATTGCTGTAGAATAGGGGAATTCTCAGCTCTCAGCTGTTTTGCTTTTTATGTGTATGTTTTTAAATGTTATAAAGCTAGTGCAGTCTTAACTAAAATTTGACCTGGAATTCTGTAAATCACCATTTAACTCAATTGCCATAGCTCATGAATTGTCATGCAAACAGGACTGCGCTTTGTCCATTTTCATGACCTTACTCTAGAACATCAAGGTGGAATGTGGGTTAGTAACTTAAAATAAGTAAGAGTAATGTGGTGATGGCACTTTAAAGCAGTAGGCTGTATTGACAATGTGTTGAAGGTACATTCTGACTTCATGTCTTGAGGTTATCACCCAGTGGCACTTAGCACTACATGTTTTACAGGTTTAAGGTAACTGGGAACTGCCTCGTTCCACACACCTACTGTTTAAAGAATGTACAATTAAAATTACTTGTCTGCTACCAGTTCCAGCAAAACTGTGGTGTCATAAGTTACCAAATTTGACTTTAAATTGTTTAGTCAGTCTGTATTGGAATGTGAATTCAAAAAAACTCTTCGTTGTTTTTTGAGGGTGGGCAATACCAAAAATTTTATGTTAACAAATAGTAAACAACTGATATGTCCATTTTTTGGCTACTTGCCTTCCAGAAAATGAGGGTGAAGAAAGTTTCCAGTGCTACATACCACTGAACACCATCAGTGAAGGAGCACTAACTGTTTCGATGCCATTTTTCAATACTGTTCCATTTTGTAATGAAAGTAAAAAGTGATCTAATCACATCACAATAGTTGTTGAGTCCTTGATAATGTCATGTATGGAGCTCAAAACACAGATACTCCTCATTAGGTTTGAGTTCAACGATCCAATTCCATTTTAATTTGCTCAGCTACTTTAGACATATTGCAGTTAATAACACTTGCTTCAATGTGAATTTCTTGCTTGTTGATTGGGATGTGTGGGGAAAAGGAGGAGTGGACTACTGTGTGTATGTCAGAGGTGGCATGTGAGGGCCAAAGGGAAAATTTGGCCCAGTCACATAATGTCGTCTTTTCATCTGTTATTGGCTTGAAGAGTTAAGAAACCTTCAAGATGTTATTGCCTTGCTTTTTGTTCACTAATGTGTTTGTGTATTTTGATGTTGCATTTCATTATTAGCCCGTAAAGTAATTCCCATAATAAAGAGTGGAAAGTGTAAAATCGTCCTGATAGTGATAAGAAATAATCAAGAGCAAAGCAAGTAAGAAAATGAATAAATCCTGGTCAAAAGCTAGTTGTAATTTGTTGTTACAAAAAGAGTGAGTGAACATGTGACAGTGTTTGTGTGACAGGAATTCAAGGATCTGCACTGAGCAGTATACAGAATACTGCATAAGAGATGAAATCAAGATGTGATAGTACATTAAATGCTACAAGAAAATCAGAATAAAGTTCAGAGGTAATTCAAGCAATGGACAAGTTGGTTTTTTTTGGAAACAGAATTTGATAAAAAAAAATCATCAGCATATCTCACAACTGTTAAGCAAATGGATCAAAATATTTATAGTGGTACCAAGAATGATCATCATAAAAAAAAGGTGTTTAATGACAGTATTGGCTGGCAGACTGGGCATGATGTGATTTTAATTCATCAGTACATGTTTCAAGGACCTTCCATTCCTTTTCTTTGCAGTGCCTAGTTTTATAACACAGTTTTTCATCCCAGGATGACATAAATATTATTGAAACTATAAAATTAGTGTTAGTTTAAGTAATAGTAAGAATATTCTGGTGCATATTCTTATAGATTACAGACATTCCATTTATTCTTATAAGGTAACTATGTTCAGTTTATGTTAATTATGCCCTCTGACTCTTCATTTGTAACCTGATGTTGCATAAGCGAAAGCGTGTCTGTACTCATTTGATGTGCTTGGTGCCCTACAATGTAATTGCACGACAGAAACTTGTGCTACAACCACACTCAATCCAAAATATTCATATATATATTTTTTAAACTGTGACACTGCTCTGTCTTATTTGTAATTTGTCTTCATTTTGAATTTTTTAAAAATGTTTCCAGTCACAGCATATCAAATGTAAAGATGTGGTAATTCTGTATGAATGAGAGTCAGACATATTTATCATGCGTGTGAATATATGCAAGGCCCCCTTACCTGGTGGCAAGATGATGGTCAACCTCAAGTTAAAATCTATCCACTGGCCACTTATTGCCAGGGTATTTGAAGTTCCCTGTTTATAGATGACAAAGGTCAATTACCCACAACTTTGATTATCATGAACATCATGTAGCAGTATGTTTTTATGGTGGGATGTCATCGACATATCAAGGACTCAGCTCATTTTCGCAAAGTGACAAGCTTCGTTGCGAAGGACAGTTCTGCAATGAACATTTTGATGCAAAGAAGTGACATCTTCAAAGGTTAAGCAGGTCAAGAACTGCTTGACCCCTGAAGTTGGGACACATAGGTTGTCCCAGACGTTGGTAACTAACTACCACTCTACGTTGCAAAACATCCCGGAAGAGCAAAGATCTCATTTACATGGTGGCAGAAGCCTGCAATCATGTGCGGTTTTTTACATGTTATGTACTGTAAATCAGTTCGAATGCCATATTATGTATTTAGTAGTATGTTTTAATTTGTCTGCAAGAAAAATTTTTGTCCCTTGTTATTTTTATTTCTGACTTAACACTTAGAATTTTGAAATGTAAAGCAGTGCACTTTTCTGTTTTTTTTTTCTGCGCACATGGTCATAGCCCTTCCCTGAGATTGAGATGTTAATTTCACCTGGAAATGCCTTTAAAAGAGCCTTGATGTAAATTTGTGTTGTATGTAGATAGGCAGTGATTTTTACACTCATGTTTCTGTTTCTCTCATGTGTGTATTGCCTATGTATTTGATCACTGAAGAAACAGTTTTAAATTTCCAGGATAGAAATACTTTGTTTTTATTACATGACCTGCAGTTGGGTCATTAGGTAATTCAGCCTTTTAGAGATATGACATTTGTAACTGATGTGGCTTACTAAGAACTGAATCTGAGTCATCAGCCTATGTTTCTTATGGCAGACTATTTGATCAGCATGGTGTGTTTTGCATCAATTCATGGTATCAATTTCTGTAACACAGGTACTGTGTAATACACTGTACGTGACTTAACAAAAAAAAAAATCATAGCAGTGGTACTGGGTAATATTTTTTTCTGAATGCAATGAAGAATAGTTATCTAAGTTAGTTCATTTTTAATTTGTTCCATATTTGTATATAGCTCTTCAGATGTACTGCACAGGATACTCCAGTACCAATTGTCTTGACTTTTTATCTAGAAGTCTCACATCTAAATCTTACCAGGAGACCAGCTGTCCTGATGGAGGTTTCAGTCATGTATCTCAGCTCCTCCATATTCATACTTAGATTGTGCCTTGAAATAGGCCACAGTAAATGAATTGTAATAATGCATCCACAGAGCATGAAAGAGCATGTGCTATAGCAGTGTCAACAGGAAGGACACATGGTGATACTGGGTTTGCTGATTGTTATTGAGGCTTGTAGAATTGGAATAACTGTGACAGTCATCGTAGGTGATGCAAGAAATGCAGACTGAATGAAACTGTTCACTGCTGCAGCGTTGTGAGAATGCTACAAATATATGGCTGGCTTTCATGGATCTTATATTATGGCATGTTTGTATTTTGCTTGAACACATGGTTTTTCAATATATTTACTCCCTGTACTATACTCATAGCCAAATTGTAATTTTGTTTATATAAAATATCTGTACAGCTGAACTGGACTGCCAAAATCCATATGACTAGTTTCCACTATTTGAGTTTACTGTGATTTCACAGCTGGGAATGTTTGCTTTTGGTGAGGTAGTCGTTATATATATAATGTATGCTTGTTAATGACTTAATGCAGTTCTACCATTTTCCCAGTCTAATACCATGTGATTGTGTTATTACAGTTCTCTTCTTTTAAAGCCTGCCTCTACAATTTCTTTGCATCCCACTTCTGCCAGTAGAGGCCTCCATTCTACTGGGATCTGGCACTGTGTCACTGGGTGTTCGGTGCACAGTGACATGACGTGAGGTTGCAGAAGAATGGGAACCTCAACTATGATGCTGCAAAAACCTAAAAACTGCCTGTAGTCTGTTACCACATGTATATGTGTCTGGACCATCTGCTGGCATCTGTTTTCTCGTTGTTCAAACCACTGACAATTTTAACTCTTTCTTATTTACATATAGGTTCTCATTCTGTTACCTATACTCTGTCAAGTTAACACCATAATAGATACTTACCGTTCTTTAGTTTATGAAGATTTTTAACAGGAGGTCATTTGATCATGTCTATTATGTTTGATTTTGGAACTCAGCAAAGTCAGTCCTCATCACTTCACCTTTGTGTACTTGAGATATTATACCTTCACCTGCAAGGTTTATTCACAATTCTTGCAGTGATTCTTGCTTTGCCTGTCCTACTCACCCCTCATGTCCTCCTCTTATACTACTAGAAGATGGAGTATGCATTATGAGTCTTTAAGAGTTTTCACAATGGTGTAGAGGCTGATTAGTATGAAATGGCACACAACTACACATGGATGGGGAAGTGAAGGGGGTATAACAGAATGGGGTGGGTATCCAGTAAGCATCATGCAACTGCAGAACATAGCCTGTCCAGCACAGTACCAGCTGACGCACATACCTTGGCTGCAAATGGTTGACTGAACTGTTACACCTGCTGAGTTACTTGGACCTGTCCACTTCACAGAAAGACAAAATTCAGTTTCAGCACATGTGTCATCTCATCCTAACTCCAGTATAGTTGACATATCCATTCTTCTGGGATATGTTGCCACATCACCAGGTAATTTGTTACCAGTATTTAGAGATCACTATGTTTGAACCCAGCATCAGGAGAACCATTTACCAAGTGATGCATAGCCATCTCCAAAAAGAATGGGTGCTGTAGTTATACAGTATCATAGATTCGTTTTCATTAATAAAGCAGTCGTTATGGCATTTAACACTGTGCTGATAGCTTTCACATTTAATGCGGTTATCAGCAGTACTTCTGTATGACGGTATGTGCCAATGTTTCAGCTCGTTCGCAGTCAGTGGGACTTGCTGGTGATAATCGTTCACCAAAACGTCAACCCAGAGCTCCATCAGCAACAGCTCCTCCAAGCAAAGCAAATGGACCTGTGCAAATCGAGCGCCGCCCTCGTCCCAGTAAGTAGTTAAAAGCAATATTATGCTATTAAGTGTGCAACTTTAGCATTCAGTGTAGGTGGTATGTGACTGAACACAGAATTTTTACTTTGTGATATACTGTGATTATAAAAACTAAGAAGTTCATTATCACATCTGTAGTGTCTTGTTTTTTTTTTTAATGGAATACAGTTTAATTTACTGTGATGCTGTTACACAATGTAAGACAGCTTTCATTCTTTAGATCTTAAATATTAACTGAAAACACACACACACACACACACACATAAATAGTACACAGTATTAGTTATTAAGAACAGTATTAAAGAACTACTTGGTTGCACACTGTTGATATAGAATTGGTAAGGTATATTTACTTGCTAGTTTTACATTTAAAGTATTAGTTTTCAGTTCTTGAGAGGAATTATAAAAAGAAAATTGTATGAGTTTGTGAGACTGCAGGATTGAGCTATAAATGGCATAGCCATATAATGACTGGGCCTTGGGCTGGACAACTGAGGAGTCATGTTTTGATTCCTAGCAAGGGTATGATATTTATCTCCCCTCTACAGCATACAGACTGGCTGCTTGGCCTATTTAGCTTTGTATTTAATAGGTACCAGTAGAATTTTCCTTGTGAGTAAAGCAGCCACGGCATGAAGCTGACCTCCCATCTTTATCTAGTGCCAAGTTTTTTGCCTTTATGGTATACCTAGTGACAGATTTGCCTTTGTGAGACTTCATGAATAATTATATTCAAGAGAAATTATGGAGTCATAACATTATCTTCATTTTGTAACAGAGTCTGAAAATGTGGCTGCTACCATAATTTAAGATTCGTAATGTCAAAACTCTTGAGACTGCCTGCGGTGTGCATAACATTGCAAGCTTTGTTAGATATGAAGTTCTTACTGCAGTGACTCTGAAAGTTGCTCTCTCCTGGGATATGATACTGTATAGTCTTGTAGAAATGCATCAGTGTTTCAGGGTTTTCTGCTGCCTCCTTTATCAGATGAGAAGATGGAGGCAGAGGAAACCTCTGAAACTTCAACACTTATCTCCTAGGATGCAAAGTGTCACAATTCAGGAGAAAGCATTTTTTATCATTAAATGCTTTGATTCACCGCTGCCATCCCTAACTTGATTTTCAGAATGTTTTGATATGGAGTGTGTCATACATAGAAAAAACTGGAACTTCCTATTCTGAGCAGGCAATATGGTCTCAGAAGTTGAAGGTGGTAATGTCTTGTATTTCTACATTTTCTATAATTCACATATGTAGCTAAACTACAGCACTTTTGATAACACTGAATAATCAGTTTGCTAAAAATAACATAATCATCATTCTCACCAAATTCCTCACATTTGTTATAAGATGTGCACTTAAGGGTACAAGTTATGTCATTGGTTTATAAATGTCTAAAGTATACTGTTTTATTCTGGAAATTTATTGTGTAAGGTCTGTTGAGTTAGCTGTTGAAGGTACTGCTCCGTTGTAAGGTCTATTGAGTTAGCTGTTGAAGGTACTGCTCTAACTGGCCACTTCCATATAACATCTATGACTCACCATGAATGCTAGAGGAGTGTTTTGTGTGTGGATGAAAATGTTGTATGTGCCCTGGGTTGCTTTCTTAAAGTTGGTGGTACGATTTATTTGTCATTTAAATTGTATATAAATATATAAGAACCTTGATTTACACTGTTTTACACAGTAAGAATTTTTAATTATATATTTACAAATCAAGATTTGTGCTTTTGAATAAACTGGCTATCTTAGCAAGAAATTTTAGTACATTTTCTGTTATTTTATTCCATGGTGGCAAATGTGGCTTGTATTTGTCTTTTGTATATATGTTGTATGCATTAAATATATTTTCTCATGTTCATTTGCAAATATCTGTAAGAGAAGGTAATATGAAATATGTGAAACACTTGTCATCTATTACTGAAATCATCAGAAATGTGTACAGGTAGGCTACTCTATCAATTTTTCCTGTTAGAGAATATTAATTTCTGTACAGGAATTACAAATATTAACTGTGGTTGTCATTGTAGAATTCTTTTAGTTATACGAATAATCCAGTGAGATAAAAGGAAGTATTTTCCCAGCAACAGTTGGGATGGTGAGCGTGTGCTCCATGTTGGTGACCCGTACACAAGTTGTTTCGAAGAAGGCAAGGTAGTGACATGAAGGACTGCAGGAAGATACGTGAATGGTAGTTTACTCAATTACACGGCCTGTCTTAATTTGTACATTCATAGGTGAATGTATTCTTATGTTTCCCTTTTCCTTGATATGTGGTGAAAAATATGTAAATTAAATTTAGTTTTTTTTATTTTGCAGTAACTGGTAGAGTTGGATCCTTGTGACATTATAATAGACACATTTCATGTTGATGATAGTATCGTATGTTTTACCATTTGCACTAATTTGAACTTAACAGTTATCTGATTTGATACAGCACTTACAGTGTGTTGAATAATTAGATCTTCTGTTATGAAGTATTATCTTTATTAACATGGCAGTGAAGTATAATTGTAAACTGATCAGTATTAGCATGGTATCAAAGTTGGAAGTGACTGGTATTTCAGTTAAAGACACTGACATTAAACTAAACGTTAGAACATTGTACATACAATTTCCAGAGTATTTGCATTTACCATGAATGAAGTACTTGGCCTGTAACTTCCTGGCCTTGAATAGTTTTCTTCTAGTAGCTCTGTAACCTTTGTTTATTATTATTATTATTTTTTTTTGTTTTTGTTTTAAGTATTTCACAGCTGATAAGATTGTTGAAACATACATTTTTCCCTATGGTAGCAGTTTTGTTCTTTGTCGCATGAATCATTTAGACTCTGAAAATGATAAATGTATTAGTAGCCAGGGTTCCATACCTGAGACTAAAAATGTAACATATCAAATATACAGGTTATCATTTAATTTTTAACGTTTATTTTGATATTTCCGCAATAAAGTTACTCAAAGATGATAAATAACATTACATCTAATGACTGGATTGTTGACTAAAACAGTACTTCATGCATTTCTAATGAATAAAATGTTCATACATCTCACCAGTAAAACTGGCAAATGAATTTTGAAACATCTGTCGGACTTATGTTGTGTGTCATACTGAGGGCTGTTTATTTTACTGTTCTCCTTTTTAAAGAATAAGCAATAACAAGTGAAACAGTAGGAAAACAGAAACACACACTTTTCGATCAACGGAGCCATTATCCTCGGAGCAGAATAAATGAAATGCAAGAATTACAGAAATTCTTGTGAAAAATTACAGTGTTTCTAATATGTTAGGCAGAGAAATTGTCATGTGATCTTTTCAGCTTGCGGCCCGGCTAGCGGGAAGTCTCCACCCCCAGCTTCGAACCGGCAGCGAGCGAACGCCCGGTCCAAACCCCGACCCCTCTCTGGAGCACGTACGTGACATCCATGATCAGTCGCCTGCCTGCTTTTTTATCTCTATTGTGATTCACTTTGAGCCTCAAGTAAACCAAACTTCTTCTGGACAAGACAAACTGGAATGAGACTCTGTTGGTTTCAGTAACAGACAGATTCATTCCATCTGAATTAGTAGGTATGGCTGGGCAGAAGCAGCCTCCTTCAGCATACGTGCACTTCCAATCACCAACTTCGGTTGTAGATTCAAAACTGTGTTTTCGTTATATGATTGCTATGACTTTTAACTTGAGGCCGATTTTTGTGATTTTTAGTTTTCGATGAAACCTTAAATAACATATGTAGATAGTAGGACACATAAACAGACAAAAACAATATTGTGAAATAAAATTAAATTTTAATAGCATAATTGTTTTTATAATTCAACGTAATTTTTCACACCATCTTCTGGATCTGTCTTTACCCATTTCCTTTTTCATACAATAATTTATTTGTAGGAGACATCACATCTTAATCCTGTTGAGTAATTGTACAAGATATTGAAAGTATATAGAAGTCTGTTTGAATGTCTTTCTGCCAATAAATGTTGTAAAGTGACTGAAACGCATGTATGTAGTGGAAATGGAAGTACATGAACTATGATGTAACACACAATTTTTTTTATTTTCTGTCATCATTGCTGCCCTTTCCACCATAATGAGTATTATTAACATTAAATAATTGGGGGAGCTACAGTAGACAGTGAAGTAACTCCTGTTGAACAGGCCACAGGTGATAGATGCCTGAACTGCTCATGTGGACCAGGG
>Ga0123353_10003248_pt1 | contig 20497 bp, 22 predicted proteins | sample TergutLab28metaG_3_FD_92763 | JGI IMG/M metagenome (GOLD analysis project Ga0123353, IMG submission 92763) | Labiotermes labralis P3 segment gut microbial communities from Petit-Saut dam, French Guiana - Lab288 P3 | ecosystem: Host-associated > Arthropoda: Insects > Digestive system > Gut ... | reverse complement strand
TGGCGGGCGCCGGCGTGATCGCGCTGCGCCGCCGGCACCTGACCGTCGTCCACGCCGAGGACGTCGTCGCGCAGGCGCACCCGGCGCACCACTCCGCCGCGGGTACTGCGGCCGCCACGCGCTAAATCGGGCACGGTCCGAGCGCGGTCCGAGCGCGGACCGGTGGGGACAGCCGGGACGGCCGGGGAGCGGCCCGAAGGCGGTCCGGCGGGAACGGCCCGGGGGATCTAGTCCAGCCGGACCGGGGCGCGACGCGGGTCGCGCAGGTCGGTGCCGTGCGCCAGCCACCGCTCCTGCAGCGCGGCCGCACCGTGCACCCGCTTCCAGGCGGCCTCGTTGGCGGTCATCGGCAGCAGCGGCAGGAAGCGGACCGGCTCCATGGGCTCGTCGAGGTCGAGATCCTCGACGAGCCCTCCGTTCTCCGCGACCAGCACCGCCGAGAAGGGCGCGCCCGGCCACAGCGGCTCGCCGACGTCCAGGGAGTTGCCGGGCGCCACGACGACGCCCTCGACCTGCGGCGACGCGGCGAGCACGGCCAGCGGGCGGAGCAGCTTGTCGGTGTCGGCGATCCCCGCACGCACGGTGAGCACCAGCTCGGCCCGCGGGCCGCGGACGGGGTCCGCGACGGCCGCGACGGGGTCGGTCATGGGGTGCGCGGACATGCCCAGGGTGGCGTAACGCTGCAGGTCGCCGTCGCTGAAACGGAGTACCTCGATACGCTCGGTCCCCAGGAACGTCACCGCCGCCCGGGCGTCGGGCTCACCCAGTGCCGAGCGCAGCCGCGCCTCCACCAGTGCCAGGACTTCTGCCATAGGGGGAGCATAGAACGCGTAAGGATGACGCAAAGGCGGGCGGTACCCCCGTGCGGGCTTGATAAAGTGGAGCGTTCACGCAAGTGATCCCCTAGCGGGGAACGGCTGGAGGAGGTGGGACTGACATGGATCGAAGTCGACCGTGCAGTACCGGCAGCTCTTCCCCGTATTGCCGACCCGCATCCTGAGCCCCCGCGTTCCATACCCGGCTGTCCTGCCCTGAAACGCGTGTCGCCCCCGGCTTGCCCGCGGCTGTCTCCGCGGCGGAAGAGCGCCCTGAACTGCAGGTGATCAACCTGTCCTGATCAGCATTTCAGTGCGGCGTGAAGCCGTCGGCCAGTCCGTGAAGGAGCTTGCCATGTCGATGATCCGCGATCTGCGCGCTGTCGTTCGCCCCACCCTGCGCAAGTCCCCGGCGTCCTACGACTACGGCCCGGCCCAGGACCCCGCCGCCACCAGCGCCGTCGTCGACTGCGCCGTGTACCGCGACGGCGTGCGCTGCAGCGACAGCATCAGCCTGCGCGACGCCCTGGACAACGTGCGCGACGGCCGCCCCGCGGAGAATTGCGACGGCAGCAACGGCTTCGTGTGGATCGGCCTGCACGAGCCCACCGAGCAGGAGTTCGCGGGCATCGCCGAGGCGTTCGGGCTGCACCCGCTGGCCGTCGAGGACGCCGTGCACGCCCACCAGCGGCCCAAGTTGGAGCGCTACGACGACTCGCTGTTCACCGTCTTCAAGACCATCCGCTACGTCGAGCACGCCGAACTCACCGCGACCAGCGAGGTGGTGGAGAGCGGCGAGGTGATGGTCTTCACCGGCCGGTACTTCGTCATCACCGTGCGGCACGGCGGCCACGGCTCGCTGCGGGCGCTGCGGCACCGCCTCGAGGACGACCCCGAGCTGCTCGCCAAGGGCCCGTCGGCCGTGCTGCACGCCATCGCCGACCAGGTCGTCGACGACTACCTGGCGGTCACCGAGGCCGTGCAGGACGACATCGACGAGGTGGAGATCGACGTCTTCTCCGCCGGCAACGGCAAGACCTCGCGCGGCGGCGACGCCGGCCGGATCTACCAACTCAAGCGCGAGGTACTGGAGTTCAAGCGCGCGGTGTCCCCGCTGCTGCGGCCGATGCAGATGCTGGGCGAGCGGCCGATGCGGCTGATCGACCCGGAGATCCAGAAGTACTTCCGGGACGTCGCCGACCACGTGGCCCGGGTGCACGAGCAGGTCACCGGCTTCGACGACCTGCTCAACTCCATCCTCCAGGCCAACCTCGCGCAGGCGACCGTCGTGCAGAACGAGGACATGCGCAAGATCACCGCGTGGGCGGCGATCCTGGCGGTGCCGACGATGATCACCGGTGTGTACGGGATGAACTTCAAGCACATGCCTGAGCTGGGCTGGCGGTACGGCTATCCCGTCGTGCTCGCCGCGATCCTGGCGATTTGCTTCGCCATCCACCGGGGCTTCCGGCGCAACGGCTGGCTCTGACGGCCGGCTCCGGCGCCGGCTCGGCGCAACGCGCCGTGGGGGCGCAACCCGCCGTACGAACAGCGCGGCACCGTCGTGGTTGCTCGCGCAGTTCCCCGCGCCCCTGAGGGGGCGACCAGTGTCGTAGGGCGCGGGACTTCCCGGGCCCCTGGTGGGGCGGGGCAGTTCGTCGGGGGGTTCGCTCCGGGCGGGGCGGTCAGGTGGAGGGGGTGCGGTCGGCGAGGATGACCAGGGCCAGGCCCGCGAGGATGACCGCGAGTGCCGGGTAGGCGGCGGCCGGCGGGGTCTGGCCCAGCCACAGCCCGGCGATCAGCGCGGCCCCGGGCGTCTCCAGCAGGATCGCGGTGGAGACCGTGGACGGGCCGAGCCCGCGCACCACGCGGTTGAACAGCGAGTGCCCGAGCAGCTGCGCGACCACGGTCAGCGCGGCGATCTTCAGCCACGTCCGGCCGTCGTACCCGCCGAGCGCCGAGCCGGACACCAGGCAGGCGCCGAGCAGCGCCAGCGCGGTCGTGGAGTAGCAGACGTAGGTGTAGGCGGTGGTGCTCGTGGTCCGCCGCACCGCCGAGCCGAGCAGCATGTAGACGGAGGCCGCCAGGCCGGCCCCCAGCGCGAGCGCGTCGCCGGTCAGGGCGCGGGAGCCGGTGGACAGGTCGATGCCGGTGAGCAGCAGCACGCCGACGAGGGCCAGCGTGGTGCCCGCCCAGGCCAGGCCGGGCGGGCGGTGGCCGCGCATCCGCAGGATCACCATGGTCCACATCGGGGTGGTGGTGACCATGGCCGTGGAGGTGGCCACGGACGTCATGCTCAAACTCGGCAGCCACAGCCCGAAGTGCAGGGCCAGCAGCACGCCCGAGCAGATGGACAGCAGCAGCCCGCGGCGGCCCATCCCCCGCAGCTCGGCGCGGTGCCGCCACAGCGCGACCGGGCTGAGCACCCCGACCGCCATGGCGTTGCGCCAGAACGCGATGGCGAGCGCGGGGGCGGCGATCGACGCGATGAGCGGTGCCGACGTCGACACCCCGCACACGGCGACCGCGAGCAGCGCGAAGTCCAGGGTCCGGCCCGGCGTTCCCTCCGGCGCGGGCGCAGCCGGGACCGCGGCGGGGCGGGCGTCGGCGCGCTGCGGGACGGTCACGGTGCTCCTTTTCGTGAGGATTCATGGGGAGTTGCGGGGAGCCGCGAAGGCCCGCGGGCGCGGGCCGGAGTGCCCAGCGTAAGGCGCATGGACCGCCCGAGCGCCTGTCGTTCCACGGCGCGGACGCCGCCCCCGGCCGTCCGGGTCCGGGGCGCTCCCTTCCGGGCAGCGCGGATTCCGCCTCCCGGCCCCGGGCGGACGGGCAGCAGGGCCGGGCATGAGGTGTCCGGCAGGGCCTAGGGTGGGCGCCATGAGTGACGCGCTGACCGCCCTCGTCGAGGAGGCGACCAAGAAGTCCGGCCTGGTCTGGGTGAACGGGCAGGCGCTGTGGCACGCCTGGGTGGACGGGGCGATGGTGGTCGTCGGCGGGCCCGGCGAGCAGCCGCTGCCGGACCTGCGGGACGGCGGCGCGGCCGAGGTGACGGTGCGCAGCAAGGACAAGGGCGGCCGCCTGGTGTCCTGGCCGGCCCGGGTGAGCCTGCTCGCGCCCGGCAGCGAGGCGTGGCAGGCGGCCGCCGCCGAGCTGAAGGGCAAGCGCCTCAACTCGCCGGACGGCGAGGGCATCGTCGACCGCTGGGCCCGGGAGTGCACGCTGTTCCGGCTGGCGCCGGCCGGCTCGCCCGCCGAGCACCCCGGCGCGATGCCGGACGGCTCGGGCGCCGCCCCGCCGCCGCCGAGCGACGCGGTCACCCGTCAGCCGATCCCCGCGGGCCTCCCCCGGCTGCTGGCCCGCCGCCGCCGTCGCTGACCAACGGGCTCTGACCCGCAGGCTCTGACCGGCAGGCGCAGCCTGCCCGACGCGAACCGCCGTCGCCGACCGGCAGGCGCAGACCAGCCGTCGCCGACAGGCCGTCGCAAACCGGCAGGCGCAGCCCGCCCTGCGCAAACCGCCGTCGCCGACCACCAGGCACGGACCGGCCGTCGCCGACAGGCCGTCGCAAACCGGCAGGCGCAGCCTGCCCGACGCGAACCGCCCTCGCCGCCCACCAGGCGCAGACCGCCCGTCGCCGACAGGCCGCCGCTGATCGCCAAACGCAGACCAGCAGGCGCAGACCAGCCGTCGCTGACCGACAAGCGCTGACCACCAGGCGCAGACCGCAAGGCACAGCCCCTGCCGCCGCTGACCGCCCGGCACCGACCTTCCGCCGCTGACCGCCTGGCACCCGCCTTCCGGCGCCGACCGCCGTCGAAAGGGACCGGACCCCGCGGAGTTCCCCGCGGAGGACCTGGGACCGGCCGGCGGGCCTGCGGCTACTTCTTCGATGCGGTCGGCGTGGGCGTGGCGCCCACGGTGGAGCCGTAGTCGACGACGGCGTCCTTGGCCGGCGCGTTGAGCACGACGTCCTGCCCCCAGTCGGACAGCGTCAGCGTGCCCGTGTGGGCGACCCGCTGGTAGCGCAGCGGGTACGGGGTGCCCACGAGCGAGACCTCCAGGGAGCCGCCCTTGGAGCCGTTCAGCGTGATCGTCTTCACGTCGTCGACCTTGCCGTGGTTGCCGACCGAGACCGAGCCGGGGAGCAGGAAGAGGTCGCCGAGCAGCAGCTTCTTGTCGGTCAGGCCGCTGAACTGCCGGTAGGCGGGATCGCCGGACGGCACCTTGACGTACTTGCCGCTGAGCTTGGCCGCCGCGGCCTGGCTGTCCTTGTCGTCGCCGGCGCCGTAGAACGACTCGCCGGCCTTCAGGTAGAGGTCGGTGCCGATCCGCAACAGCTGGAAGGTGCTGCCCTTGGTGGTGACCTCGCCGACGCCACCCTTGTCGCTCAGCCGCATGTCCAGCCGGTAGCTCTGGCCGACGCTGACGACGGTGCCGGACAGCCGGACCGTCTGCGCCGCGGTCGCGGCCGCCTTCGCCTGCTGCTCGATCGTCTCCGCGGGCAGCTTCGCCACGCCGTTCGTCCCGGCGTCGGGGTTGCCGCCGCCCAGCCCCAGGCAGCCGCTGAGCAGGGCGCCCGTGCCGAGTACTCCGAGGGCGGCGGCGAGGGTCCTGCGGCCGTGTGTCACGGGTTCTCGTCCTCCTGCGGGGGTCCTGCGGGGCCTGCGGCGAAGGGCCGGGCCCTCGCGAAGCTATCGCACGCTACCCCGGCAGAGCATCCCGCGGGGCGGCCAAGATCGCCCCGGAGTAGCCTGGCGACGGATGTGCAGTGGAGCGGAGCGGCCCTCCGCGGTCCCGGGAGGAGGCACCCGATGGTCGCCGGCGCCCCCCGGGTCTTCGTCTCCCATCTGTCCGGTATCGCCGTCTTCGACCCGAACGGCGACCAGGTGGGCCGGGTTCGCGACGTCGTGGTGATGCTCCGCGTCGGCGGGCGCCCGCCGCGCGTGCTGGGCATGGTCGTCGAGGTGGTCGGCCGGCGCCGGATCTTCCTGCCGATGACCCGGGTGACGGGCGTGGAGTCCGGCCAGGTCATCACCACCGGCATCCTGAACATGCGGCGGTTCGAGCAGCGGCCCACCGAGACGCTGGTCCTCGGCGAGCTGCTGGACCGCCGGGTGCGGCTGGTGGACCCTGACGCGCCGGCGGACGCGGGAGCGGACGGCGGCGCGGGGTCGGGGTCCGGCGCGGAGCCCGGCGAGGAGGTCACGGTGCTCGACGTGGCCATGGTGCAGCTGCCGGCCCGCCGCGACTGGGAGATCGACAAGGTCTTCGTGCGCCGCGGCAAGACCGGCACGCTGCGCCGCAGGAAAGGGGAGACCCTGACCGTCGACTGGTCGTCGGTGACCGGTTTCCGGCTGCCGGAGGAGGGCCAGGGCGCGGAGAACCTGGTGGCCACCTTCGAGCAGCTGCGCCCCGCGGACCTGGCGAACGTCCTGCACCACCTGTCGCCCAAGCGCCGCGGCGAGGTCGCCGCCGCGCTCGACGACGACCGGCTGGCGGACGTCCTGGAGGAACTGCCCGACGACGACCAGGTGGAGATCCTCAGCAAGCTGAAGGAGGAGCGGGCCGCCGACGTCCTGGAGGCGATGGACCCGGACGACGCCGCCGACCTGCTGGCCGAACTGCCGGACGAGGAGCAGGAGCGGCTGCTCGCCCTGATGCAGCCGCAGGACGCGGCGGGCATGCGGCGGCTGCTGTCGTACGAGGAGCGCACGGCGGGCGGGCTGATGACCACCGAGCCGATCGTGCTGCGGCCCGACGCCACGGTCGCCGACGCGCTGGCCAGGATCCGCAACCCCGACCTGTCCCCCGCGCTGGCGGCGCAGGTGTACGTGACGCGGCCGCCGGACGAGACGCCCACCGGCAAGTACCTGGGCCTGGTGCACTTCCAGCGGCTGCTGCGCGACCCGCCGTTCACCCTGCTCGGCTCGATCGTGGACACCGATCTGCAACCGCTGACGCCCGAGACGGCTCTTCCAGCCGTGACGAGCTTCCTTGCCACCTACAACATGATCTCGGCGCCGGTGGTGGACGCCGGCGGCTCCCTGCTGGGCGCGGTCACCGTCGACGACGTGCTGGACCACCTGCTGCCCGAGGACTGGCGGGAGCGGGACCTGCACGGCCCGACGGGCGGCGCGCAGGGCGCGGGCCGCGACGACGCGGACGGCGACGGCGGCCGGGAGGCGGCGGACGCCGACGAGGCGGCGCGAGGCCCGAGGGAGGTCCCCGATGGCGGCTGAGGACCGGGCCCGGCAGCCGGCCGGGGCGACCGCCACCGGGCGGCCGCGTACGCGGCTGGACCAGCCCCGTACGCCGCGCCGCAGCCTGCTCCCCAGCTACGACCCCGAGGCGTTCGGCAACATCTCGGAGCGGATCGCGCGGTTCCTGGGCACCGGGCGGTTCATCGTCTGGATGACCGCGGTCATCATCGTGTGGGTGCTGTGGAACATCTTCGCGCCGCGCCTGCTGCGGTTCGACGAGTACCCGTTCATCTTCCTGACGCTGGCGCTGTCGCTCCAGGCGTCCTACGCGGCCCCGCTGATCCTGCTGGCGCAGAACCGGCAGGACGACCGGGACCGGGTGAACCTGGAGCAGGACCGGGCGCAGAACGAGCGCAGCATCGCCGACACCGAGTACCTGACCCGCGAGGTGGCCGCGCTGCGGGTGGGCCTGGGCGAGGTCGCCACCCGCGACTGGATCCGCTCCGAACTGCAGGACCTGCTCAAGGAGATCGACGGCCGGGCCGACGGCCGGCCGCACGCGCGGGCCGAGCGCAGGGCGGACGGCAGGCCCCCGGGCCACCAGGCGGTGCCCCGTGACGAAGGAGACGACCGGGGCCGCTGATCCGCTCCCCGGCATCGCCGTACCATCAACCTATGGCTACCTCCACCCCCGCAGGGCCCGCCCGGGATGTGCCTTCGGGCAGCACCCCGACCGACGAGGCGGTGCGTGCCGCGCTCGCCACCGTGAACGACCCGGAGATCCACAAGCCGATCACCGAGCTGGGCATGGTGAAGTCCGTGGACATCGCCGCGGACGGCACGGTCGCGGTCACCGTCTACCTGACGGTCTCCGGCTGTCCGATGCGGGACGAGATCACCGGCCGGGTCAGCACCGCGGTGGAACAGGTCCCGGGCGTCACCGGCGTGCGGGTCACGCTGGACGTGATGAGCGACGAGCAGCGGCGCGAGCTGACCGCCTCCCTGCGCGGCGGCCAGGCCGAGCGCGAGATCCCGTTCGCCAAGCCCGGCTCGCTGACCCGGGTGTACGCGGTCGCGTCCGGCAAGGGCGGCGTCGGCAAGTCCTCGGTGACGGTCAACCTGGCCGCCGCGATGGCCGCCGACGGGCTGAAGGTCGGCGTCGTGGACGCGGACATCTACGGCCACAGCGTGCCGCGGATGCTCGGCGTGGACGGGCGGCCCACCCAGGTCGAGAACATGATCATGCCGCCCGCGGCGAACGGCGTGAAGGTCATCTCCATCGGCATGTTCACCCCGGGCAACGCCCCGGTGGTGTGGCGCGGCCCGATGCTGCACCGCGCGCTGCAGCAGTTCCTGGCCGACGTGTACTGGGGCGACCTGGACGTGCTGCTGCTGGACCTGCCGCCCGGCACCGGCGACATCGCGATCTCGGTGGCCCAGCTGGTGCCGAACGCGGAGATCCTGGTGGTCACCACCCCGCAGCAGGCGGCAGCCGAGGTCGCCGAGCGCGCCGGGTCGATCGCGGTGCAGACGCACCAGAAGATCGTCGGCGTGGTGGAGAACATGTCGGGCATGCCGTGCCCGCACTGCGACGAGATCGTGGACGTCTTCGGCACCGGCGGCGGCGACCGGGTCGCCGAGGGCCTGACCCGCACCACCGGGGCCACCGTTCCCGTCCTCGGCCGCATCCCGATCGACGTGCGGCTGCGCGAGGGCGGCGACGACGGCCGCCCGGTGGCCGTCTCGAACCCCGACTCCCCCGCCGGTGCCGCGCTGCGCACCATCGCCGGCAAGCTCGGGGGCCGGGCCCGGGGCCTCTCCGGGATGTCGCTGGGCATCACCCCGCGCAACAAGTTCTGACGGCTTCCGCGCCCTTCCGCGCCGCTGAAGGGCACGGAAGGGCGCGGAAGGCACCTCGGGGGCCGGAACACGACGGTGCCCCCGCTCCGTACGGGAGCGGGGGCACCGGTGCGTTCTGCGGGCCTTCAGGCCGCGTACAGGGACAGGTCGCGCACCACGCTGAGCGCGAGCCCGTAGGCGGACATGCCGCGCCCGTACGCGCCGAGGTGGACGCCGCGGGCGGCGCCGGCCATCACCCAGCCGTACTCGGACTCGCGGTAGTGGAACGGGGTCGGCTCGCCGTCCACGGGCAGGGTGAGCGCCGACCAGCCGGGGCCGGCGAGGTCGTCGGCGAGTTCCCAGGCGGTGGCGGTCTGCTGGTCCATCCAGTCCTGCCGCAGCGCCCGCTCCATGTGCGTGGGCCACGTGCACGACAGCAGGCCGGAGCCGGCCAGCCAGGCGGCCGTGGTGACCGAGGTGGCCTCCAGCACGCCGGTGCCGTCGGCGCTGCGCCGTCCGGGCCGCCGGGCGACCGTGACGACCACGGCGAACCGCTGCCCCTCGGGGTCGGCGGCCTCGGCCTTGAGCGACGGCTCGTCCCCATGCCCTATCGAACCGTGTTCGACGGTGCCGTCGGCGCTGACGCCCACCGCACCCAGCCAGCGGCGTCCGGTGAACGCACCGTCCAGTCCGTACCAAGGGAAGTCGGCCATCAAGTAGCCGTCGACCGCCCCCGATGCAGTGTCGGTCTTCGTCTCCATACGGGTCGCGCCTCCTCCATGCCCTTCTGGGCGACTCGCCATCTTGCCCGACCCTGGGTGGGTTAGGGGGGCGAAACGGCGCGGGGTGACGGCGAACACACGCCCAAAGCTCACTCTATGGGGTGAAAAGGTGCCACGGAGTTGACGCCGGACGAGGCCGCTCCGGCAGGTGCCGGGACCGCGTTCCGGAGCGGGATCAGGTCGCGTCGGAGTCGAACGGCGGGGCCTCGCCCGGGTCCAGCTTGTCGCGCTTGGTCAGCCGGTCCGGGGTGCCGGCCGCGGCGGCCGGGGCGCCCGGCTCGACGCCGTTGACCGCGTCGGTGACCTCGCGCATGTCCTTGCGCAGGTCGGTGACCTCGGCCATCTCCTTGCGCAGGTCCAGGCTGTCCCGCAGGTCCTTGAGCTCGTTGAGCCCGTACTCGTCCTCGCCGTCGTTCATCAGGTTCTTCTTGATGAACGTCTTGGGGTTGAGGTCCTCGAACTCGAAGTCCTTGAATTCCGGACCCAGCTCCCGGCGGATGTCCTCCTTGGCGCTGTCGGAGAACTCCCGCACCTTTCGGATGAAGGCCATGGTGTCCTGGATGACCTTCGGCAGTTTGTCCGGGCCGAAGACGAGGACGGCAAGGACGACGATCGCGACCAGCTCCAGCGGGCCTATGTCGAAGAACACCTTGCAGCTCCTTGGTCGTCCACAGCCGGCTGGGCAGGGTCCGGCGGACTTTACGGTACCTGCCCACACCGGCGACGCGGGAGTGGGTGCGGCCAACAGGATGCCGACCAGTATCCAGCCTCGGGGTGAAGCGGGGCCTGCGAACTCAGTGCAACACGACGGAGGAATGCGACGTCAGGGGTACGGAGGTGGCCGACGCGGCCGAGGCCGCCACGACCGGGGCACGCCGGCTCGGCGCGTCACGGGCGTCCAGGACTCCGCGCGGATTGACCCCGCGGGTGTCGCTGACCGTGCTGGTGTCGGCGCTCAGCGGGCTGACCGCGGGTCCGTCGTCGGGACGGGCGCCGCCGTCGACCGCGGCCTCCATGGGCAGCGCGGTGCCGATGGCGATGGCCGCCAGCGAGAACGCGCCGGCCGCCGCGAAGGCGATCCGTCGGCCGCGGGATGCCGCCGCCGTACCCGAACCGGACGGGGCGGTGCGCTCCTCCGGGTCCGGGACGACGGGGGCGACGGCCCTGGCCGGCTGGTGGATGCGGAAACCGCGCGACCGCGAGCCTACGGGCGCGGTCAGGTCGCGGCCGGGGCCGAGATAGGAGTACCCCCCGCGCCGCCCGGAGCCGAACACACCGGACCCCAGCAGACCGCCGTCGAACGGGCCGCGGCGCTCTTCCGAAGCCGGGGGCATGCCCTGGTCACCGGGTAGGTCACGGGGGCCGCCGTCGTCGCCCGGGCCGTCGCCACCCATGCCGGGCAGGCCCTGCAAGCGGGCCAGCAACCCGGCCGATATGGCAGGCAGCTCCGAGGCCGCGACGACGCTCTTGAGCCGCCGCTGCTCGGCGGCGGCCGTCTTGCACTGCGGGCAGGTCGCCAGATGGGCGAGTACCCGGTCCCGGCTGTCGTCGGTCAGCTCGCCGTCGACGAACGCGGACAGCCGGTCGCCAAGATGCTGCTCGGCGGGCGCGGAACGCTGGGTGCGTTGGGGACGCTGCTCGCCTGAACCGCTGCTGCTCACTCTCTCCCGCCCTCCAGGCCAGGTTCGTGTGCGGTGGCAGCGAACGCCGGGGCCGGCTGAGCGGCAGCGGGGGCCCGGTGTTCCAGCGCTTTACGCAGGTGCGAGCGGCCGCGGTGGATGCGGCTGCGCACCGTGCCCAGCTTCACGCCGAGGGTGGCGGCGATCTCCTCGTACGACAGCCCCTCGATGTCGCAGAGCACCACGGCGGCACGGAACTCCGGTGCGAGGGTGTCCAGCGCCTGCTGGACGTCCGCGTCGAAGTGGGTGTCGTTGAAGTGCTGTGCCGGGGACGGCTCACGGCTGGGCAGCCGCTCCGCCGCGTCGTCGCCGAGGGCGTCGAACCGGATCCGCTGGCGGCGCCGCACCATGTCCAGGAACAGATTGGTGGTGATGCGGTGCAGCCAGCCCTCGAACGTGCCGGGCGTGTAGGTGGACAGGGACCGGAAGACCCGCACGAAGACCTCCTGAGTGAGGTCCTCCGCGTCGTGCTGGTTGCCGGTCAGCCGGTAGGCCAGCCGGTACACCCGGGCACTGTGCGTACTGACGATCTCCTCCCAGGAGGGAGGGGTCCACGTCGGCGCGTCCCCGTCGGCGAAGGTCGCGGTGGCGGGGTTCGCGTCGGCGGAGACGGTGTCGCGTGAACGGTCGTCATCAGCAGTCTTGGTCACGGATTCGGGCTGTCCGGCCGACCTGTGGAAGCGCGCAAACACTCCCCGGTGGTCACCGGCCGCAGCCGCACCTCCCCTGTCGGCTCTGGTGGTGTCCAGTAGAGCCCCTACCATATCCACCTCGCCCGTTAGCTCCGGATAAATGCGCTGTTGCCTTGGGGGCGGGTACCTGGCTCACGTCCCGCCCTTTGCCTTCGCTGTCACTAACGCACAGTCCCATCTGCGGGTTCCCCACCCCAGCGGATACAGTCGCCCGGGCGGAGCACAGCAGCGCGCAGCCCGGGGCAGGCCCGGGACGGCGCCCCAGGTGACGTGGGAGAGGGCCATTAGCGGGAACCGGCAGGCGAACTGGGCTTTCGCCGACGCGTTCGTCGCCGAGGACGATGCCCTGATACGCGCCCGCGCCCGCTCGCACACCGCGGAGCTGCGGCCCGTCTCCCCCGGCACCGGCGCCGCGCTGCGGCTGCTGGCGGCGGCCGGCGGCGCCAAGGCCGCGGTGGAGATCGGCACCGGCGCCGGGGTCTCCGGGATCCACCTGCTGCGCGGGATGCGCCCGGACGGCGTACTGACCACGGTGGACTCCGAGCCGGACCGCCAGCAGCTGGCCCGGGAGGCGTACCGGGAGGCCGGCTTCGCAGCCAACCGCTCCCGCTTCATCTGCGGCCGTGCCCTGGACGTCCTGCCCCGGCTCACCGACGGCGGCTACGACCTGGTGTTCTGCGACGCCGACCGGCGCGAGTACCTGGAGTACCTGGACGAGGCGCTGCGGCTGCTGCGGCCCGGCGGCGTGGTGTGCTTCGAGGGGGCCTTCGCCCGGGGCCGGGCGCTGGACGCGGCCCACCGGGACGAGGAGTCGCTGCGGCTGCGCGAGCTGATGCGGGTGGTCCGCGACAGCCCGCGGCTCGCGCCGGTGCTGCTCCCCACCGACGACGGCCTGCTGTGCGCGGTGCGCGCCTGAGCGCGAGCCCGCGTCAGGGTGTCGGGGCGTCAGCGCCCGAGGGCACCAAAATGCCGCGGCCACGCATCCCGGGGTTGCGTGGCCGCGGCAGGGTCTGGGACAGCTGGTCTCAGGCGATGGCCTTCTTCAGCGCATCGCCGAGGGCATCCGCCTCGTCCGGGGTCAGCTCGACGACAAGCCGCCCGCCGCCCTCCAGCGGAACGCGCATGATGATGCTCCGCCCCTCCTTGGTCACCTCGAGCGGGCCGTCACCCGTCCGCGGCTTCATGGCCGCCATGCTCGTTCCCCTTCCTGAAACCAGCTCGGACTCGAACACATTGGTTCTCGGCCATTATCCCGCATCTCCCGACCTGATGACCAATAGCGATGTGAGGACGTTGAACGGCGCACATACCCATATCCGGCCAATTCGCTGGACCGGCGGGGAACGCGGGTCGGTGCCCGGGGCCGCGCGCGCCCGGAATGTTTGACGTACGTCACATGTCCGCCCCTCGGCGCCGTCCGGCATTCTGGCCACCACGACATCCGCGACGGCAGCGAACGACCACGAACGAACGACCGCCAGCGACCGCGACGAAGGAGCATCCGCGATGGCCGACAGCGTGCAGTACGAGGTGGACGGCGGGCTCGCCACCGTCGCCTTCAACCGTCCCGAGGCGATGAACGCCCTCGACACGGCGACCAAGGACGCGCTGCGCGACGCGCTGCGGGAGGCGGGCGCGGACCCGGCCGTCCGCGCGGTGCTGCTCACCGGCACCGGCAAGGCCTTCTGCGTCGGCCAGGACCTGAAGGAGCACGTGGAGGTCCTGGCGGCGGGCGGCGGCATGACCACCGTCGCCGAGCACTACAACCCGATCGCCACCGCCATCGCGACCATGCCCAAGCCGGTGGTCGCCGGGGTGAACGGCGTCGCGGCCGGCGCGGGCGCGGGCTTCGCGTTCGCCGCGGACTACCGGGTGGCCGCCGACACCGCGTCCTTCACGACCGCGTTCGCGGGCGTGGGCCTGTCCGCCGACTCCGGGATGTCCTGGACGCTGCAGCGGCTGGTGGGCTACGGGCGGGCGGCCGAGCTGCTGCTGTTCCCGCGCCCCGTGCGGGCCGCGGAGGCGCTGGAGCTGGGCCTGGTGCACCGCGTGGTGCCGGCCGCCGAGCTGGCCGCGGAGGCGCTGGCGGTGGCCCGGCAGCTCGCCGAGGGCCCCACGGTCGCCTACGCGGGGATCAAGGAGGCCCTGGCCTACGGGTCAGGGCACGGGCTGGTGGAGTCCCTCGCCCGCGAGGACGTGCTGCAGACCCGGTCCGGCGCCTCGGCCGACCACCGGGCCGCGGTCGACGCGTTCCTGCGGAAGGAGACCCCGGTCTTCGAGGGCCGCTGACCGCGCCCTGCGGGCCGCCCGAGCCGCCCGGACTCCCCACCCGATCCCCCGCGCCCTGCCGCCCCGCCCGCCGCTCTCAGCGGGCGGAGCAGCCCGCGAGGTGGTCGTTCACCAGGCCGCACGCCTGCATCAGGGCGTAGGCGGTGGTCGGGCCGACGAAGCGGAAACCGCGCTTCTTGAGGTCCTTCGCCAGCGCCGTCGACTCCGGGGTGGTCGCCGGGACGTCCGCGACGGTGCGCGGGGCGGGGCGCGTGGCGGCGTCGGGGGCGAACGACCAGACCAGCGCGTCCAGGCCGCCGTCGTAGGTCTTCCGGACCTCCTGGGCGGCGGCCGCGTTGGCGATGGACGCGTCGATCTTGGCGCGGTTCCTGATGATGCCCGGGTCGCCCAGCAGCCGCTCCCGGTCGGCGTCGGTGAACGCGGCGACCTCGTCGATGGCGAAGCCGCGGAAGGCGGCGCGGAACCCCTCGCGGCGGCGCAGGATCGTGATCCAGGACAGCCCGGACTGGAACGCCTCCAGGCAGATCCGCTCGAACAGGGCGTCGTCGCCGTGCACCGGCCGGCCCCACTCGGTGTCGTGGTAGGCCACGTAGTCCGGCGTGGACAGGCCCCACGGGCAGCGGGCCAGCCCGTCCTCGCCGACGACCAGGGCGCCGGCCGCCGGGCTGTCGAGCTCACTCACCGGCGGGACCCTCCGCGGCCGGCGGCAGGTTCTGCCCGTCGTCCTTGAGCAGGCTCGCGCCGTGCGCCGCCTGCACCCCGGCCAGCGACGACTCCAGCTCGGCGATGCGGGCGTCCCGCTCGGCCAGCTCGGCGCCGAGCCGGTCGAGCATCTCGTCGACGTCGAGCATCCGGTAGCCGCGGACCGCGACCGGCAGCCGGACGCCGTCGATGTCGGAGCGCAGCAGGGGCCGGTCCGGGGGCAGCCGGTCGTCGAGGCGGTCGGGTTCGGAGTCCTTGAGCGCACCGCCGTCGCCAAGGACGGCCATGGCCACGGCGGCGACCACCGCGACGAGCGCGATGAGCATGAACCACAACAAGTCGATCTCCCGGGGTCCGGCCGGCGACGGCAGGTCCAACATGTCAGGCACGATCGTGCCACGATCGCATGAGTCTGAGATGAGGAGCGGCAGTGGCACTTCGGCTGGGCACCCGGGAATTCGCCGAACGGGAGCCGGTGATCATGGCGATCGTGAACCGTACCCCCGACTCGTTCTACGACCAGGGGGCCACGTTCACCGACGAGCCGGCGCTGGAACGGGTCGCGCAGGCGGTCGAGGACGGCGCCGCGATCATCGACATCGGCGGGGTGAAGGCGGGGCCGGGCGCGGAGGTGTCGGCGCAGGAGGAGATCCGCCGCACGGTCGATTTCGTCGCCGAGGTGCGGCGCCGGCACCCGGACGTGGTGATCAGCGTGGACACCTGGCGGCACGAGGTCGGCGAGGCGGTCTGCGAGGCGGGCGCGGACCTGCTCAACGACGCGTGGGGCGGGGTCGACCCGAAGCTCGCGGAGGTCGCCGCGCGGTACGGAGCGGGCCTGGTGTGCACGCACGCGGGCGGCGCGCAGCCGCGGACCCGGCCGCACCGGGTGGGCTACGACGACGTGATGGCCGACATCCTCGACGTCACCCTCGCCCTGGCCGAGCGCGCGGTCGCGCTCGGTGTGCGGCGGGACGGGGTGCTCATCGACCCGGGCCACGACTTCGGCAAGAACACCCGGCACTCGCTGGAGGCGACCCGGCGGCTGCCGGAGATGACGGCGACGGGCTGGCCGGTGCTGGTGTCGCTGTCCAACAAGGACTTCGTCGGGGAGTCGATCGACCGGCCGGTCAAGGAGCGGCTGATCGGCACGCTGGCCGCCACGGCGGTCTCGGCCTGGCTCGGCGCGCAGGTGTACCGCGTCCACGAGGTCGCCGAGACCCGCCAGGTCCTGGACATGGTCGCGGCCATCGCCGGCCACCGCCCGCCGGCCGTCGCCCGCCGCGGCCTGGTCTGACCGGGCGCGGGCAGGGCGCCGCCGGCCGGCGTCAGGCGGACTCCTTCGTGACGCGGTCCACCGCGTCGTCGACGTCGTCGGTGATGTGGAACAGCTCCAGGTCGGCGGCGGACGCCTTCCCCTCGGCGACCAGGGTGTGCCGGACCCAGGAGGCCAGCCCGCCCCAGTACTCGGTCCCGAACAGCACGATCGGGAAGCGGGTGACCTTCTTCGTCTGGACGAGGGTGAGCGCCTCGAACAGCTCGTCGAGGGTGCCGAAGCCGCCGGGCAGCACCACGAAGCCGCGGGCGTACTTCACGAACATCGTCTTGCGGACGAAGAAGTAGCGGAAGTTGACGCCGATGTCGACGTACGGGTTGAGGCCCTGCTCGAAGGGCAGCTCGATGCCGAGGCCGACGGACACGCCGCCCGCCTCCAGCGCGCCCTTGTTCGCCGCCTCCATCGCGCCGGGTCCGCCGCCGGTGATGACCGCCAGGCCCGCCTCGGCCAGGGCGCGGCCGATGCGGACACCCGAGTCGTACTCGCGGGAGTCCACCGGGGTGCGGGCGGAGCCGAAGACGCTGACGGCCGGGCCGAGTTCCGCGAGCGCGCCGAAGCCCTCCACGAACTCGGACTGGATCCGCAGCACGCGCCACGGGTCGCTGTGCACCCAGTCCGTCGAGCCGCGGCTGTCCAGCAGCCGCTGGTCGGTGGTGCCGGACTGGACCTGGCCGCGTCGCCGGATCACCGGGCCGGTGTGCCGCTCGGGCCAGCCGGGACCCTCCGCGGAGGTCTCGGCGGCCGCGTAGGCGGCCGCTGCCGCCTCCTGCCAGTCGTCGGCCTCCCCGAACATCTCGTCGGAGCGGTCGGTGCCGTCGGGGTCGTCCATGCCCTTCGTATCAGTCATACCGGCAGGGTACGCATCACGGTGCCGCGGACGGCGCCAGCGGGACGGCGCGGGGCGCCTCGATCCGCCCGCTGACCCAGGTGAACGCGTCGGGGAACATCCGGCCCCAGGTCTTCCAGTTGTGCCCACCGTTGGGGAGCCGCATGGTCGTGACGGTCGTCGGCGGCCGCACGGCGGCCGTGATCAGGTCGGCGAACTTCGGCGGGCTCTCCGGATCCTGCAGGCTGGACTCGATCAGCAGGTGCACGTCGGGGCGGGTGTTCTGGGCCAGCCACAGAGGGTTGCGGACCCCCACCGCAGGGTTGTCGGGGGCCATCGCGGCGCCGGCGGCGAAGGTCTCGGGGTGGTCCAGGGCGAGGCGGGCGGCGCAGTAGCCGCCGGTCGATATCCCCATCACCGCCCAGCCGCGCGGGGCCGGCAGGGTGCGGAAGTTGTGGTTGATGGTGGTGACGACGTCCTTGGTGAGCCAGGTGGCGACCTTGCTCTTGCCGGGCACGTCCGCACAGCCGGTGTTGACGCGGTCCGGGGTGATGGTGGGCAGGACCAGGATCGCGGGCTCGGCGCGTCCGGCGCTGATCTGGTCCTGCATGATCCGGCCCAGCCGCATGCCGCGCAGGAAGCTGTGCGGCGTGCCGGGTATGCCGTGCAGCACCTCGATCACCGGGAAGCGGGTGTGCGCGAACTCCTTCTTGTCGTACTGCGGCGGCAGCCACACGATCACGTCGCCCTTGGTGCCGGAGTCCCAGCCGCGGACGGTGGCCCGCTCGAAGCCCTGGGAGTACGGGGTGAACTTCACCCGGTAGTCGGGGACCGCGGGGCTGGGGGCGCCGACGGGGGTGGTCGACGGGCGGCCGCCGGAGTTGGCGTTGCCGAGCAGGTCGTCCCAGGAGGCGTAGAAGCCGTACTGGTTGTTGATGGTCACCATCACCACGAACACCGCGGTGACCTGGCACAGGATGATCATGCCGACCCGGCTGGCCACCCGCAGCGGGTGCGGTCCCCTCACCCGCGGCCACAGCACCACCGCGGCGGCCACCGCCCCTATCGCCAGGGCGATCAGGACTATCGCGAACCATCTGCTCGTCAGACCCACGACGCGCCTTCTTCCCCCCTGTCGACCGGATGGACCCGATCACACCATGCCGGGAAGAAAGACCGTTGCGCACCCCAGTTCGGTTGCTCGGACCGGAACCGCCCTCAGGCCGTGAGCCAGGCCCGCAGCTTCCGCTCGGCGTCCTCGACGGCGGCCACCGCGACGTTCTCCTCACGGGTGTGGGCCAGGGTCGGATCGCCCGGTCCGTAGTTCACCGCGGGCACGCCCAGCGCGGAGAAGCGGGCGACGTCGGTCCAGGATTCCTTGGCCGCGGGCGGAGTTCCGATGGCCGCGACGAAGGCGGCGGCCGCCGGGTGGGACAGCCCGGGCAGCGCGCCGGGCGCGCTGTCGGTGAGGACCACCTCGAAGCCGTCGAAGATCTCCTCGACCCGGGCGAGCGCCTCCGCCTCGCTCTGGTCGGGCGAGAAGCGGTAGTTGACGGTGACGGCGCACGTGTCCGGAATCACATTCCCGGCGTGACCGCCCTCGATCATCACGGCGTTCAGGCCCTCGGGATAGACGAGCCCGTCGATCTCCACCCGGCGCGGCGCGTACCCGGCGAGGCGGGCGAGGATCGGCGCGGCCTTGTGGATGGCGTTGTCGCCCAGCCAGCTGCGCGCCGAGTGGGCGCGGCGGCCGCTGGTCTGCACGCGGACCCGCAGCGTGCCCTGGCAGCCGCCGTCGACCCGGCCACCGGTGGGCTCCAGCAGCACCGCGAAGTCACCGGCCAGCCACTGCGGGTGATGGGCCACGAGCCGGCCCAGGCCGTTGAACTCGGCGGCGATCTCCTCCGCGTCGTAGAACACGAACGTCAGGTCGCGGTTGGGGGCGGTCAGCTCCGCGGCGAGCTTGAGCTGGACCGCGACACCGGCCTTCATGTCGGAGGTGCCGCAGCCCCAGAGCAGGCCGTCGCCGTCCAGCCGGGACGGCAGGTTGTCCGCGATCGGGACGGTGTCCAGGTGGCCGGCGAGAACCACGCGTTCGGCCCGGCCGAGGTCCGTGCGGGCGACGACGGCGTCGCCGTCGCGGTCCACCCTGAGGTGGGGCACCGCCCGCAGCGCGCCCTCCACCAGATCGGCGAGGGGCTTCTCCTCGCGGCTCACCGACGGAACGTCCACCAGCGCCGCGGTGAGCGCGGCCACGTCCATCCCCAGGTCCAGTCCGTTACCCATGCCCGCACCCTAGTCAACGCGGGCGTGTTCAGGGGTGCGGCGGGGGCCCGCGTTCTCGGTAAGGTCGCCTCGTGCCCAGGTCATCCAGCCCGCCCGCCAAGGGGAAGACCGGCTGCGGACTGAAGTTCGTCGTCGGCATCATCGTGCTGCTCGGGGTCGGCATCCTTCTCGCCCGGCTGACGGGCGGCAAGGGTGTCGGGCCCGCGGGCTGCACGGTGCAGGCCGCAGGGAACGAGGTGAAGCTGACCGTCGAGCAGGCGTCCAATGCGGCCACGATCGCCGCCGTCGCCACCTCGCGCGGCCTGCCGGAACGGGCGTTGACGATAGCCCTCGCGACGTCCCTTCAGGAGTCCCGGCTGGAGAACATCGACCACGGCGACCGGGACTCGCTCGGCCTGTTCCAGCAACGCCCCTCCCAGGGCTGGGGCACCGCCCAGCAGATCCTCGACCCGGTGTTCGCCTCGAACGCGTTCTTCGACAGCCTGGTGAAGATCGACGGCTACACCCGGCTGCCGCTGACCGTCGCCGCCCAGCGCGTGCAGAAGAGCGGGTACCCGCAGGCGTACGCCAAGCACGAGGCGGACGCCACGATGCTGTCCGCCGCGCTCAGCGGCCATGACGCGGGTGCCCTGAGCTGCACCACCGGCGCCACCGGCGCGGACAGCGCGGGCGGTCCCGGCGGCGACACCGCGAAGGTGAAAGCCTCGCTCACCCGGGAGTTCGGCAGCCAGGCCCGGCCGCGCACCGACGGCCTGGCGCGTACCGTCGCCGTCCCGTCCGCCCCGGTCGGCGGCGCCGCCGAGGGCGACGGCACCCGCAGGGGCTGGGAGTTGGCCCAGTGGGCGGTCGCCCACGCCCACCAACTCAAGGTCGAGCAGGTCGCCTTCGGCACGATGCGCTGGCAGGCCGCCCACTCCGCCAAGGGCTGGCAGAAACAGAAACCCACCACCGCCGCGGACGCGGGCGCCGAAGCCTCCGCCGGCACCCCGTCCGACGGGCTGGTGCGGATCACGGTGGCGCGGTGAGTTCCGGCTGAAGGTGATCGGTGCGGGTG
>Ga0123353_10003247_pt1 | contig 20499 bp, 17 predicted proteins | sample TergutLab28metaG_3_FD_92763 | JGI IMG/M metagenome (GOLD analysis project Ga0123353, IMG submission 92763) | Labiotermes labralis P3 segment gut microbial communities from Petit-Saut dam, French Guiana - Lab288 P3 | ecosystem: Host-associated > Arthropoda: Insects > Digestive system > Gut ... | reverse complement strand
TGTCGACCGTTAGTAAACAGTACGGGCGAATCGGCACATTCTGGGATTCTTGAGAAAAACTCAAAAACCGATGAAAACCTTATGAAAAACGACGTTTTCCTCGGGAAACAAGAACAACTGACCTCGGGCGTCACCCCTCAATCCACGGAATCGCAAAGACCGAGCGGGATTACGCGGAATAACGGATTACAGGATTGCTGTTTGGACACATGGTTCTGCTCTGCAATCCTGTAATCCGTTACTCCGCGTAATCCCGCTCGGTCTTTGCGAAGACGAACGTGCGACGGATCGTCCTGCAATACAAAAAAGTTTTACGATGAAACTATTGCCCAACGATGACGGCGTGGCGTCAGCCGGCGGAGTGCGTTTTCGGCATTCTCCGCTGGGTCCGGCGGTGTTGCTGCTCATTTGTCTGTGCGGTGCCGTTGGTGTTGAATGGTGGCTGATTTCCGATGGTGCTTACGTGGGTGCCGCCGTCATGGGCTTGGCTTGGACAGCAGGAGTTCTCGTCGCATTGGGATGGTTGCTGGTCACGCTGGCGAAAACGAACTGGGTTCTCGTTGTCGCCAAAGGCGGCCTGTACGTCAATTTACGCTCCTACCTCAACCGCAAAGCGGCGCGGTGCGTCGGCGAAGTCGCGCACATTGCATTCTCCGAAATAAAACACGTTCACAAAACGTCGATCCGGTCGGAAATGACAAGAGAGGATGGCCAAACCGCGACTCAACATCACCATCGCCTGGACATTGTTCTCCGCCAGGAGGACACCGAGGCGGTGCGGCAGGCCGTCGCGTCGCTCGCGGCGGCTGTGCCGAAATTGCAATTACGGTATCAGCACTCCCCCGTGCTCCTGCCGAACGCCAGAACCTTGCGAATCGAATGGGTCCGGGGCATGACAAAATGCCTGGAACAATTCGTAAAGGTTGAATCGCCCCTGCTCGTGCAAAAATCGGATAACGACGCGGAATCTGCGATCATTTCCCGTGTCGAGTGCGGCAACATCATCGACGCCGTCCGGCTGGTCCGTCAGCGCTATGGCATGAATCTGACGGAAGCGAAGGAGTTCGTGCAGCAATTGTCGCAGAAAGACGGCAGGGAGTGATTCCGTACGGGCGAACGGAACGTTCTGTCCGCCGCCCGCTGTTTGACACAACCCGTCCCGGCCGGTAGCATACGGGTATGAGGATGGGCGTATTGGTGATGTTGTCGGTGCTGGTCGGGGGGTGCGGTTGGCATTGGCCGTCGTGGGGAGGGGCGTCGGGTATTGAGAGGCCGGCGGGCGATCCGCAGGACCCCGAGATGATCGCCCCGTCCGTGTTCCTGCTCGAGGTGCGGACCATTTCCGTCGAGGTGCCCGTCGGCATCGCCAGCGGGTCGGAAAAAATGTGGAGCTATCTCGATGAGGAACGCTCCCAGGCCGTCCGGTCCGCCACCATGGCCCAGAACGGTGTCCGCCTGGGCGTCGCGCCCCAGAGCGTCGGGCCGGACCTGGTCAATGTGCTTCAGGAAATGACCGGACGAACACTCGTCGTACGAACCGAACTCATCCCGCCGGGAACCCCGCTGGCCATCACCCTCCAAAAGGACCAGGACCTCCAGAAGATTTTCGTTTTCGCCCGCGACCGCACCCTCAGCGGCCAGACGTATCCGCCCGGCGACAACCTGCTGATTCTCAGCATCAGCCTCAACGAGATGGATTACAGCAAGCTGATCGTCACGGGCGTTCCGCAAATCCGCGGGCGGGAAAAACTCCCCCTCGTGCGGGACGAACCCGGCGTGGGGCCAACCCTCGTGTACGAGTCCAAGAAGTTCACCCTCGACGCCTGTACGTTCCAGTTGACGCTGGCCAACGGCGAGATTCTGGTCGTGGGTCCCGGTGCCGAGTCGCGGCAGCCCTACAGTGTCGGGCGGAATTTTCTGGTGCATGAAAAAGACGGCCTGGAGTGCGAAACCATCCTGGTGATTGTGCCGACGATTCGAAAGGTGCAGGTGAAGACCAATGTGCTGGTCTTGCCGGCGAACTGAGAGTAGCATGGGTGTCCCGCCCATGCGTCCCACGGGCGTCTCGCCCGTGGCGAGGTTGGCTGGATGTTCTTGAATGCGGGTCGTTGACGCCCACGCCGACGCGCGGTTGCATCGGCAAATGATATGGACATGTTGTTTGTCACCACGGTTGCATGGGCGGGACGCCCATGCGACTCACGGGCGGGACGCCCGTGCTACGTGAGGTCGAATGCGATCGGAGCCATTTTTTCAGCCGTTGATCGAACACGCAGCGGTGGCCGTCATGGCCACCGACGCGGCGTTTGACATTGTGTGCTGGAACAAGGCCGCCGGGTCGCTGCTGGGGGTGGAGGCGTCGCGGCGGATCGGCCGGCCGCTGGCAGAGGCCGTCCCGCCCGAGCATCGCGAGCGGCTGATGCAGTTGGCCCGACACACCGCCGAACACGGCGAAACGTGCAAACTCGAACTCCGCCTCGACGACGCCCGTGACCTGTTAATCGTGCTCAGTCCGATCCCCTGCGGCGCGGGCGGGACGCCCGCGACACGTGTCGAGGGCGTCTCGCCCTCGTGTCCCGCGGGCATCTTGCCCGCGCGAGGCGGCGAAGACGGTTTGACGTGTTCCATTGACCAGGCCAATGGAACGCACAGCGCGGGCGGGACGCCCGCGTCACGTGTCGAGGGCGTCTCGCCCTCGTGTCCCGCGGGCATCCTGCCCGCGCGGGGCGGCGAAGACGGTTTGACGTGTTCCATTGACCAGGCCAATGGAACGCACAACGCGGGCGGGACGCCCGCGCCACGGGCGCAGGGTGTGGCGGCGTGGGTGATTGATCAGACACCGCGCACGCGGTTGTCGGAGCGGTTGGTGGAGGCGGAGAAGATGGCTTCGCTGGGCACGCTGGCCGGCGGGGTGGCGCAGCATTTCAACAGTATTTTGGGGGGCGTGGGGGCGTTTGTGGATTTCGCCCTCACCAGCGGCGACCCGGTCGCGATGCGGCGGGCGCTCCAGATGGCGGCTGAGGCGGCGGCACGGGCGGCCCAGATCACGCACAGCCTGCTGTCGTTCTCCGAACGAGGTCACCGCGCCGACCTGGCCGACCTGACCGAAGTCGTCCTCACCTTCTCCCACCTGGTCGAGCGCCCGCTGGCGGAAAAAAACATCGAACTGCTGCTGGACCTCCGCCCCGTGCCGATCGTGGCCGTCGAGGCCAACCGCATGCACCAGGCGCTAGGCAACCTGCTGACCAACGCCGAGGAGGCCATGCCCGCCGGCGGACAAATCGCCCTCACGCTCGACCGCGACGCAGACGAGGTCGTACTGACCTTCTCCGACAGCGGAAACGGCATCAAACCCGAGCATCTGCCGCTGATTTTCGAACCGTTTTTCACCACCAAGGGCCTGCTCGGCGGCGACCGCGCCAACCCCGGACTGGGGCTGAGCGTCGTTCACGGTGTTGTCGTGGAAATGGGAGGCCGAATCGAGGTCCAGTCCCAGGAAGGCCACGGTGCGGCGTTCATCCTGCGGTTTCCCGTGGAGAAGTGACTGGCGACTAGCGGGTATCGCACCTCTCCGCCGCGCATTGGCGGGTCAGGCGGACCCAGTTTCGCACCCGTTCCGGGTCGCGGCCGACGGTTTCGACGTCCTTGAGTGTGATGTCGAACGTGCAGCCGTTCCGCGCGAGGACGGCGAAGTCGCGGTTCAGAATCCGCCGCACGCGCTGGGCGTCCCAGGAGTACGACACCATGTCGGCCGGGCTGGGACGGTAACTCACCACGTAGTCGCCGCCGATCTGCTCCGCGCACGAGGCCACGTCCGCGAACGGCGACACCGCGATCCGACGCAAGTTCGGAATCCGTCGCCGCAGCATGCCGATTTTCCGCGTCAAGTCCTCGCAGCATCCGTAGGCGACCAGGCCATACGGTTCGAGAATCGGCCACTGGTATTGCAGCAAAAACTCCTCGTGGTGCTCCGGTGAAACCAGCGCGAACTCCTGGGCGGCCGCGTAGCCCCACAACTGTTTCCGCGGAACGCCGCGCACGTTCGCCGCGGGGTCGGGCAGTTCGTGCGAATACGGCATCGACTGGTTCTGGTGGTCGGTCAGGCCCCAGTCGCCCGCGGCCTCGGCCTGTGTTTGCGCGTTCAGCACGCCGTCGCGCAGAAACGCCATCAGCGTGTGCAGCCAGGCAGGGCGGTCGTGAATGTCCATCATGAAATGCTCGATGCCGCGCAGGTGCCCCAGTTCGGTCGAAAGATCGCCCGCCCACATGGTGTACCAACAGCCACGGCCTCGATGGATCGTGATGAGGTCGCCGATCGCCTCCTGTGCGCGGTGGACATCCTCCGCCGTGCCGACTTCGTCGATGGCATGCACGGGGGCTCGCAGTTTGGCCAGGTCGGCGTCCTCGCGCAGCGGGCAGTCTTCCTTAAACGATCCGCCCGGCTCGTCGGTGCGTCGAAATGCGGTTTCCACGCCCCAGCCGTGCGCGGCGAACCGTGCCGGCACCGTCACCCACGGTTCGAAAATCGAATCGTCGCCAAGCGTGTCCCAGAAGAGGCGGTGCCGGAGATCATGCTCCAGCCGGCGAAACAGCGGGTCTTCGCACACCAGCCGCGACTCGGGCATTTCGTGAAACGCAAACGCGCGGACGTAAATCAGCGGCCCGCGGGTTCGGAGCGAATTCAAATCCCGCCACTTCGCCCGCCGCCCCGCCATGTCAGGCCGGTGACAAACCTCCGCATACCGCCGCGCCAGGTCACGCAAAATCGTCATGTCGTTTCGCATGCCGCGTACGGTAACAACTCGCACCGTGTCCTGCAACGCCTGGAGTTCTTTGCCTTGGTTTTTTTTGCGTAAACGCGCCGGGCCGCGCGGGGACCTCGTTCGTCCTGGAGTCATTCGCCCTGGAGTCGTTTCAGGCCTTCGGCGGCGTCCTCGTGGCCGGCGGCGGCGGCTTTTTTGTACCAGTGGATGGCCCGTTCGTGGTCCTGTCGGGCACCGTGGCCGTCCTCGTACGCGACCCCGACGGCGTATTGGGCCTCGGTCACGTCCTGCAAGGCGGCTTTGCGATACCACCGGAAGGCCCGCACGGCGTCTTTTTTGTCCACACCCTCGCCGGTTTCGTAGCACACGCCGAGGTTGTACTGGGCCAGCGGATGGTCCTGCTCGGCGGCCTTTTCGAACCACGCGACGGCCTGCTTGATGTCCTGTTTCACGCCCACGCCGTCGGCGAAGCATACGCCGTACGCGTACTGGGCGGCGGCGAACCCCTGTTCGGCGGCCTTTTTGTACCATGCGACGGCCTGGGCGATGTCTTTGTTCACCCCTTGAGCGTGTTCGTATCGCAGACCCAGGTTGTACTGCGACCGCGCGTATCCCTGTTCGGCGGCTTTGCGAATCCACTCGACGGCCTTGGCGGGGTCCTTCGCCACGCCGGCGCCCTCCTCGTAACATACGCCCAGATTGTGTTGGGCGCCGGCATGGCCCTGCTGGGCGGCCTTCTGAAACCACGCGAACGCTTTGGCGGGGTCCTTCTTCACGCCGGCGGCCCCGAGGGCGTAACACCCGCCGAGGTTGAACTGGGCCTCGGCGAACCCTTTGTCGGCGGCCTTGGTGTACCACTCGACGGCCTTGGGGGGGTCGCGCTTCACGCCCAGACCGAACAAATACGAGGCCGCCAACGCGCACTGGGCCTGCGGATGGCCTTTCTCGGCCGCCCGGGTGTACCACTGGGCGGCCTGGACGACGTCCTCGACCACGCCGTCGCCTTTGGCGTAACACAGCCCGAGATTGTACATCGCCTCGACGTTACCGGCCTGGGCGGCCTTGGTATAGCTCTCGGCCTGTTTCTCCGCCTGAATCTGGGCCGCGGTTTTCTGGGTGGTCGGCGCCGTTGTCACCGCCTGCGCTACCGCGGAGGAGGCAACGGCCAGCGCGAGACACGCCGCTGTGAACATCGAACGTTTTTTCATGGGTTACTCCTGCTTGCGTTGAATTTGTTTCAAGACTTCGCGGGCCTGCGCGTTACCTTGATCGGCGGCCTTGGTCAGCCATTTCTCCGCTTCGTCGACGTTCCGCGAAACGCCGATGCCGCCGGCGTAGCACACGCCGAGGTTGAATTGTGCATCCGCATACCCCTGTTCGGCGGATTTGCGCAACCACTCGGCGGCTTGGGCAAAGTCCTTCTCCACGCCGCTGCCTTTGATGTAGCATCCGCCGAGGTTGTATTGGGCGGCCGCGTGTCCCTGGTCGGCGGCCTTGCGATACCATTCGACGGCCTTTTGGGCGTCCTGCTTCACGCCGGCGCCGGTGTCATAGCACACACCGAGGTCGCACTGGGCGGACGCGTCTCCCTGCTCGGCGGCCTTGCGCAACCACTCGACGGCCTGGGCGAGGTTTTTCATCACGCCGTTTCCGTTGGCGTAGCATCGGCCAAGGTTGTATTGGGCCACCGCGTCTCCCTGTTCGGTGGATTTGCGGAACCATGCGACGGCCTGGGCGAGGTCCTTCTTCACCCCGACGCCGTTGGCATAGCACAGGCCAAGGTTGTTTTGAGCGGACGCGTTTCCCTGTTGGGCGGCCTTGCTCCACCACACGGCGGCCTGGGCGGGGTCTTTCTTCACGCCGATGCCGCTGGCGTGGCACATTCCGAGGTTATATTGAGCCTGCGCGTCTCCCTGTTGGGCGGCCTTGCTCCACCATGCGAAGGCCTGGGCGGGGTCTTTCTTCACGCCGACGCCGTCGGCGTGGCAATTGCCGAGATTGTTCTGAGCGGTCACCATTCCCTGGTCGGCGGCTTTGCGATACCACTCGACGGCTTTGGCGGGGTCCTTGTCCACCCCGACGCCGTTGGCGTAGCATCCGGCAAGGTTGTTTTGGGCGGACGCATATCCCTGCTCGGCGGATTTACGATACCACTCGACGGCCTGGGCGGGGTCCTTCCGCACGCCGTCACCGTTGGCATAACACCCGCCAAGGTTGTTTTGACCCTCCGCGTGGCCCTGCTCGGCGGATTTTTTGAACCACTCGAACGCTTGGGCAGGGTCCCTCGCCACGCCGTCACCGTTTCCATAACACAAACCAAGGTTGTTTTGAGCGGCCGCATCTCCCTGACCGGCGGATTTCGTGAACCATTCGAAGGCCTTGGCCAAGTCCTGCTCCACGCCGATGCCTTTGGCGTAACACTGCCCCAAAAGACACTGCGCCTCCGCGTCACCCGCCGCGGCCGCCTTTTGATACGCCTCGACGTCCGCCCAGGCGGCCGAGGCAACGACCAGGGTGAAACACATGACCATGGAAAGGAAACGTTTTTTCGACACGGTAGCAATACGACATGGCAAAGAACGGATTGGCCTCTCCGGTCTCGCGTGGAAATGGCGGGTCACAGCCCCGAAGGGGCGTTGGGTAGCCCAGGGTGAGCGGTACTCCGCGAACCCTGGGACCCGATGCTTTTCGGAACTTTCCCTCGTGCCTGACGCCACTGGCCGAGGCCACACCGTCACGCGAATACGACATCGAACGGCCCACACGTTCCCCTGTGCGCGTCGTTCGAAGCCGTATTCGCGTGACGGTGTGGCCTCGGCCAGTGGCGTCAGGCACGAGAAGGGGATGAAAAAAACTCCGGCCCCAGGGTTCGCGGAGTACCGCTCACCCTGGGCTACCCAAGACGCCCCTTTGGGGCGATGCCCCGCCGCTTCCGCGCGAGGCCGGGGAGGCCGCTCTGCTCTTTTCCATGCAACGATACGACCGTCTCGTTTTTTCATGGGGTGCTCCTACTGGTTTTGAATCTCTTCCAACCGTTCACGGGCCTGCGGGAGGCCCTGTTCGGCGGCTTTTTTATACCATTTCACCGCTTCGTTGATGTCCCGAGAAACGCCGTCGCCGTTGATATAACACACGCCAAGGTCATGTTGAGCAAAGGCATGACCCTGCTCGGCGGATTTTCGGAACCACTCGAATGCCTTGGTGAGGTCTTGCTTCACGCCATTGCCGCCGGCGTAGCACCCGCCAAGCCTGTACTGCGCATCCGCGTCTCCCTGCTCGGCGGATTTACGGAACCATTCGACCGCCTTGGCGGGGTTCCGCTTCACGCCATTGCCGGTGAGATAGCACCCGCCGAGGTTGTATTGCGCCTGCGCATATCCCTGCTCGGCGGATTTTTGGAGCCATTCGAACGCTTTTTTGGCGTCCCTGCCCACGCCGAAGCCCCGGCCATAGCACACGCCAAGGTTGTTTTGAGCCTCCGATTCGCCCTGCTCGGCGGATTTTCGATACCATGCGACAGCCTTTTTGGCATCTCGGTCCACACCGATGCCGTCGCGATAGCAATTGCCAAGACAACATTGAGCAATGCAATCTCCTTGCTCGGCGGCTTTGCGGTACCACTCGAAGGCTTTGACGGCGTCCTTGCCCACACCTTCGCCATGTTCATACGCCCAGCCGAGGCAACATTGAGCTTTCGCGTGGCCCTGCTCGGCGGCTTTACGGAACCACTCAAAAGCCTTTGGGTCGTTCTGTTCCACGCCAAGGCCGCCGGCGTAGCACAGCCCCAAAAGACACTGCGCCTCCGCGTCGCCGGACATGGCGGCCTGTTCATAATGTTCCGCTTTCATTGCCGCCTCGCTTTTCTGGGTGGTCGGCGCATTCTTTTCCGCCTGCGCCAAGGCGGAGGACGCGACCAACGCCAACGCGAACGTGAACAGAATGTTTTTCATGGTCAACACTCCCGTTTTCGATCGTGCATCATACCCGCTTTGTCAATCCTTTCCTCACGTAATCCCCGCGAAAAAAATGTCGTCACGTGAAAAAAATCACGGAAAAGTTAAAAAATTCACAGCAAAAAAGAGCATTTTCATTACGCGAAGAGACGGTATGATGACCCAATGAACACGGAGCTATCCATCTACAAACCGTCGCTGGCGTTGTTGACAGACCTCTATCAACTCACGATGGCGTACGGCTATTGGAAGCTTGGGCGGCAGGATGATTGGGGGGTGTTTCATTTGTTTTTCCGGCGTCAGCCGTTCGGGGGCGGGTACGCGGTGGCGTGTGGGCTGGAGCGGGTGGCGGAGTTCGTCAACGGGCTGCGGTTTGACGGCGAGGACATCGACTACCTCGCCTCGCTCGTCGGTGCCGACGGTGGGCCGCTGTTCGAGCGGGGGTTTCTCGATCACCTGGCCGCGATGGAGCTTTCCTGCGATATCGACGCGGTTCCCGAAGGCACGGCCGTTTTTCCGCACCAGCCGCTCGTCCGCGTGGCCGGGCCTCTGCTTCAGTGCCAGTTGCTCGAGACGCCGCTACTGAACCTGGTGAATTTTCCGACGCTGGTGGCGACCAAGGCGGCCCGGATTTGTCAGGCGGCGGGGGGGCAGGAGGTGCTGGAGTTCGGTCTGCGGCGGGCCCAGGGTGTGGACGGCGGGCTGACCGCCAGCCGGGCGGCGTACGTCGGCGGGTGCACGGCCACGTCGAACGTGCTGGCGGGGCGGCTGTTCGGTATTCCCGTTCGCGGAACGCACGCCCACAGTTGGGTGATGTGCTTCGAGGACGAACCGGCCGCCTTCGACGCCTACGCGGCCGCCATGCCCAACAACTGCTTGTTCCTGGTGGACACGTACGACACGCTGGCGGGCGTGCGGAACGCGATTGACGTGGGGCGGCGGCTTCGCGAGCGGGGGCACGAACTGCTGGGCGTGCGGGTGGACTCGGGCGACTTGGCGTACCTCAGTCAAATCGCCCGGCGGATGCTCGACGAGGCGGGGTTCGAGCGGGCGGTGGTCGTCGGCAGCAACGACCTGGACGAGCACGTCATCGCCAGCCTGAAGCAGCAGGGGGCGGGCATCGCGGTCTGGGCGGTCGGCACGAGGCTGGTGACGTGTCACGACGACCCTGCGTTGGGCGGCGTGTACAAACTGTCGGCCATTCGGCGGGACGGCGTGTGGCGGCACACGGTCAAGCTCTCCGAACAGGCGGGCAAAACCACCACACCGGGCGTGTTGCAGGTGCGCCGTTTCCGTCACGAGGACAACGGCCCATTCCTCGCCGACATGATCTTCGACGAACTCCACCCTCCGCCCGACGGCGAGGCCGTCATCGTGGACGTGAAAGACGCCACCCGCCGCCGCGTGATCGAAACCGGCACACCAAGCGAGGACCTGCTCGTGCCGATTTTCCGCGCCGGACGATGCGTGTACACCGGTCCCGCGCTGGCGGACATCCGCCGCCGGGCGGCCGACCAACTCGCCGCCCTGCACAGCGGCATCAAACGGCTGCTCAACCCCCACGAATACCCCGCCGGACTGGAAATGGGACTGCACCTATTGAAAACGGAATTGGTATTGAAAATGCGAGGGCTGGCAACATGAAAAGGCTGTTAGGCGCCGGCTGATGAGACATTAGGCCTAATGATTCATCAGCCGGCGCCTAACAGCCTAACAGCCTTTTGGAGAAACCATGACCATACGAGCACTAATTCTTGTGGACATTCAAAATGACTTCTGTCCGGGCGGCGCGTTGGCGGTTCCGGGCGGGGACGAGGTGGTCGGCGTGGCCAATCGGCTGATGGCGGCGGGCGTGTTTGACGTGGTGGTGGCCACGCGGGACTGGCACCCGGCCGGGCATGGGTCGTTCGCCAGCCGGCATGCGGGGAAGGCCGTGGGCGACACGGTGGACCTGGCCGGCCTGCCGCAATTCCTGTGGCCCGACCACTGCGTGCAGTCCACCCGCGGCGCGGAATTCGCCGTCGGACTGAACCGGGCCCGCATCGACGCGGTCATCCACAAAGGCGTCGACCCCGACGTGGACAGCTACAGCGGATTTTTCGACAACGCCCGCCGCCACGCCACCGGACTGGCCGACACCCTGCGACAGCGGAACGTCACGGACGTCTACATCATGGGACTGGCCACCGACTACTGCGTCAAGGCCACCGCCCTCGACGCGGCCTCGCTGGGTTTCCGAACCCACCTCCTCCTGGACGGATGCCGCGGCGTCAATGTTCACGAGGGTGACGTGGACCAGGCCGTCGAGGACATGTCCCGCGCGGGCGTGGCGATCCTGACGAGCGAGAACATCCGGTAAAACGCCGCTCGCCGCGCCGTCGTTCCTACAATGCGCCATGCACGCGATGCTGGCGGAAAAGTGGTTCGAGTGGCGCGGGGCGACGCTGTTTGTTCAGGACACCGTCAGCCTGTTTGCGATTTTGAATCCACTGGGGAATTTGCCGATCTTTCTGGGGCTGACGCCGGAAGCGTCGGTGGCGCAGCGGCGGCGGATGTTTCGGCTGGCGACGGTGACCGGGGCGGCCATTGTCGCGTGCATGGCCATTGGCGGGCAGTTCATTCTCGACCAGTTTTTCCGCGTCAGCACGGACGAACTGCGGTTCGGCGGCGGACTGCTGCTGATCGCCATCGGCGGGCTGGGGATCATCCACCCGGAGACCGTCCGCCCGACGCCGGGCCCCCGCGACGGCCCGTCTCGCGACCCTCACGCGCTGCACGACGTCCATACGAGGCTGGCGATTTCGCCCATCGCGTCGCCGCTGCTGGTCGGGCCCGGATCGATCGTCGTGGTCATGCTCCTGTCGGAGCAGTCCGGTCCGCTGTACGCGCTGGCCGCCGCCGTCGTCTGCTTCGCCGCCGTCGCGGTCATCCTCCACTGGGCCGACTGGGGCTACAAACTCATGGGCGAAATCGGAACCCTCGCCGTCGGAAGGGTCATGCACATCTTCATCGTCGCCATTGGCGTGCATTTTCTCTTCAGCAGCATCCGGGCGGTGTTCCTGGACTGACCGCGGCGAAACGCGGTTACGTTTGCGACGCCCGCAGGGCCTGGTCCAGGTCGGCCTGGAGGTCGGCGGCGTCCTCGATGCCCACGCAGAGGCGGATGAACTCGGGGTTGATGCCCGAGGCGCGTTGCTGGGCGTCGGTCATCTGCTGATGCGTCGTGCTGGCCGGGTGAATCACCAGCGTCCGGGCGTCGCCGATGTTCGCCATGTGCGACGCCAGTTTCACGCTCTTGATGAACCGCACGCCGGCCTCCCGTCCGCCACGGATGCCGAATCCGACAATCCCGCCCGCGCCCGCGGGCAGGTATTTTCGGGCCATCTCGTAATGCGAATGGCTGGGCAGTCCCGCGTAGCTCACCCACGCGACGGCCGGGTGCGACTCCAAAAAATTCGCCAACGCCAGCGAATTTTCGCAGTGCCTGGGCATGCGGACGTGGAGCGTCTCCAGGCCGATCAGGAACAAAAAGGCCGCGAACGGACTCATGCACGCCCCCGTGTCCCGCAACCAGTGCGTCCGCATGTGCGAAATGAACGCCGCCCGCCCGAACGACTCGGCGAAGACCATGCCCTGGTACGCCGGTTCGGGCTTCGTGAACTCCGGCCAGCGCTCGGGGTCCTTCGACCAGTCGAACGTTCCGCCGTCCACAACCGCGCCGCCCACGTGCAGCCCATGTCCGCCGATGTATTTCGTGGTGGAGTACACCACGATGTCCGCGCCGTGCTCGACAGGCCGAAGCAGCCAGGGCGTGGTGACGGTGTTGTCGACGATCAGCGGAACGCCGGCCGCGTGGGCGGCGTCGGCGGTGTTGCGGAAGTCCGGCACGTCGCCCTTGGGGTTGCCCATGCTCTCGACGTAGACGCAGCGCGTGTTGGCGTCGGCGAGGCGGGCGATTTCCTCAGGCCGGTCGGGATTGTAAAAACGGACCTCGACGCCCAGTTTCTTCAGCGTGTGCGTGAAGAGCGTGCAGGTTCCGCCGTAGAGGCTGGACGAGGCGAGAAAATTCTGCCCCGCGCGGGCAAGGGTCATCACGGCCGCCACGATCGCCGCCTGCCCGCTGGCCAACGCCAACGCGCCCACGCCGCCGTCCAACGCGGCCAGCCGCTTCTCCAGCACCTCGTTGGTCGGGTTGGTCAGCCGCGAGTAGATGTTGCCCGCCTGCTTGAGGGCATATAAATCGGCCGCGTCCTGGGGCGACGAAAAATAATACGCCGCCGTCGCGTAAATCGGCACGGCCGAACTATGCACCCCCGAATCGTCCGCCTGCCCCGCATGCAACGCCAACGTGCCCAGACCGTATTGATTATTCGTGTTCGTCATACACTCTCCTTGCGTTCGCACCAGTGTATGACAAACGGCAAGCAAAACCCAGATGTTTTCACTGGCTTGCCTCTTTGCGCTGTAGGACGTTGTATACAGAAAACATGTTTTCGTATACAATGTCCTACAGCGCAAAGAGGCAAGCCGGATCGTGTGCCAACCGGATTCTCAATAACCGGCGTGGTTTTCCGCCTTGTTCTCCGCCTTGTTTTCCACGTTGTTGCCGGCCTTGTTGCCTTGGAACGCGCTGCCGTTTTCGGTGTCGTTTTCGGCCTCGTTTTCCGTGTAGTTTTCCGCGTGGTTTCCCGGTTGATTGGTTGGGGCGTTGGTGTGGTGCCCCAGGGTGTTGGCGGCGTGTTCGGCCGCGTTTTCCACCTTGTGGGCCGCGTTCTGGACGGCGTGGACCGCGTTTCGGCCTTCTTCGCGGGCCTTTTCCGCCTCTTCGCGATTGCACCCCATCGACACGACCAACACACCCGCCACCGCCACCGCGGCCAGGACGTTCAGACCATGCATAGGTTCTCCTTTGTGAAAGACAGGCGGCGTGCGCCCGCTCGCTCGACCCCGTTTATTATAGGCAGCGAACAGAAGCCACATAGCCACATAGCCACATAGGCGCAGAGCACATTTGGGAGCGACAAACGTTTGTCGCTCCCAAATGTGCTCTGCGCCTATGTGGCTATGTGGCTACGTGGCTATGTGGCTATGTGGCTTTTCCGCGTCACACAAACCGGAAGTCCGGCGTCTGTCCTGCCTGGACGGTCGCGACGATGTCGTCCCACATGCGGTCTTGATATTTGCGGCTGGTGTAGAGACCCTGGAGGGAGTAGGTGAGCGTGGTCGTGCCTTGGGCGCGTCGTTGCGGTCGGCCTGCCAATTCGCGGGACAGCCGTTCGTAGACGCCGGCGAGCGGTTTGGGGCGGCCTTCGTGTGTGAACAGCCCGCCGTGGTTGGACACGTCGCGGGCGGCGGGCTGGTCCATCGTCGGCCAATTCACGAACCCGTTCACGTGCGGAAGCATCTCGCGGCACAGCCGGTCGATGTACTCAGCGTGCTCGGTCTCGCTGCGGTAGGGCAGGGGGCACAAAAAATGCGACTCGCCGCCGCCGTACCAGCCGAATTCCTGCATCATCACCGGCTTGCCGAAGTGGTCGATCCTCGCCATGCCCACGCTGGCGGACAAAAAGAACCGCATCGCCGACTCGCTCGACAGCGGATCGCCGTGTCCGGCCGGCAAACACTGCGGCGCGGGGTACACGTGAATCGTCACGATGTCGAACAAATCGTGCAGCGCGATGTTGTGGAAGCCGTTCGCCAGGCACAGGTCCATGTCCGGGAACAGCCAGCCGTTGTTGCCCGAGGCGATCATCGTCCGCGGCGAGACGGAGCGGATCACGTCGCACTGGCGTTTGCACCAGCGGTACCCGCGGTCGTTGAGGTAGCACCGGAAGTCGAACGCGGCCGGGTCGAACGGGCGGTCGACAAAATACACCGACCCCGGCACGGCCGCGAAGGACTCGTGCCACGTTGCGTGAAGCCGGTTCATCGTGTCCAGGCTGCCGTAGCGGGCCTCCAGCCAGGCCGGCCAGGCGTTTTTGAGGTTGGCCTCGGTGGCGGCCACCAGGACCGGATCGACGACCATCGCCGTTTCGGACGGCAGCGCCGAGGTTCTCGGCAGGCCGTAAGACAATTCATTGGCCAGGTCGTAGGCGAGGATGGCCGGGTGGTCGGCGAAGTGCCCGGCGAAGCACTCCCAGAACCGGCAGCGGTCGTCGAGCGGTTTTCCGCTGTCGGCCAGGATCGGGATGTCGAACCAGTCGTTTCCACCGAGGTATCCGCCGACGGGCATGACGTAAATGCCGTGCTTTTCGCACAGCCCCAGAAACGTTTCCCAATTGGCCAGGCCCGCCGGTTTGGGGCCGGTGGCGGCGTCGAACACCCGGTTCACGCCAATCGCCTGCCGCAGGCAGTTCAGCCCCACCGACGCCATCAGTCCCAGCCACCGGTCGCACGCCGCCGCGTCAAACCGGTCGAACAACGTTCCGGAATAAAACGGATGCTGCTGGTTCAAAATATTCCCGCCCAGCGGCACAAAGTACCGCCCGTCCTCCAACTCGAAATTCCACCGATCCGCCGCGACACGAACTCGTTGCATACAAATTTCTCCACGTAAGAAAGGTGTATTGTACGGCAAACGCCTGCGCCAGGCGAGCATCGAAAGTCCTCAGAAGACCGAGGACGGTCACTCCGCCTTGGCGTCGGGGAATTCTTTGAGGATCGCCGCCTTGGTGGACAGCGTCATGCGGAATCCGCCGGAGGATTCGACGCGGACGATCGTGCCGGCCGGGCCGATCCAGTAGATGTCCGCGGAGGCGTCCTCGGCCTGTTGGACGTCCACGGGGACGGCCTGGATTTTTTGGTTATCGACGGTCAATTCTCGCGGCGGCCCCACGCGAACGGTGCAAACGTCCAGTTGCGGGTCGCGCGGCGCGTTGACGGCGAACGAGAGCGTCGCGGGTTTGTCGCGATTCACCAGCAGCGGCAGCGCCTGCACCATCGCCGTCGGAAGGAACGTGTCGGCGGGGACTTGCTTTTCGCGTTTCCGCGTGCGTCGGCCGTCGGATTCGATCACCGTCAGCGTGCCCTGGTTCAGCGTGCTCTGCTCGATCGTCTGCCACGACTGGTCCATCGGGTTTCGGACGCGAAGGGTTCCGCTGGCCTCGGTGCGGCGGAGCGTGGCGTAGGCGGAACTGGCGACACCATCGGTCGGGGTGTACAGCGTCAGCCGCGTCGTCACGGAGCTGGCGTCGGCGTCAAAGGTCATCACCGCCCATCCGATGGTTTTGTCGTCCCGCGTGAGCGCGAACCACTGCTGGGCCGCCGGTTTGAGACGGCGGGCGACGTCCGCAGGTTTGAGTTCCTTCAGCCAGGAGGCCCCGGCGGCCAGGTTTTGGTCGCGTTCAGCCCGCGCCTGCTTTTTGTCGATCAGCGTCAGCGTCTTCAGCAGGTCGGTCATGACCGTGTCCATCTCCTCCTCGGCCAGGGCCGGTCCCGTGATCCGCCAGACGAGGAAATTTTCGTCGTGACGCACCCAGACCTGCCGCTGCCACCACGACACCTTGCCGACCGTCTTTCCGGTGGCGTCGGTGGAGGCCTGCCCCTTGATGTCGATCGCCTCGTCCTGCCCGACCTGGATCCGTTTGGCGGATTCGATCTTGAATCCCTCGCGGGCCTTGAGCGTGGCGGCGAGATCATCCATCTGCTTCTGCATCGACACGTCGCCGGCCGCCTTCATGCTGTTGACCGAAATCGTCCATCCAATGGCCCCGGTGGCCCCGTCGCGGCGGGTCCAACTGACCATCTGCGATGCCGACCGCATGTCCGTCCGCTCCAACCCCGCCGGCAGCCGGACACGAAACCCCGCCCGAAGATCAATATGCTCCTCCGTCCGTCCGGCGGACGGCCCCGCCGCCTGGGCGTGGGCGGACACACACGGACAGAAGGCGAAAACGGCACAAAACGCGAAAGCGGCGGCGGAAAGTGTTGTCGTCGTGCACATACGTTCTTCATCGGCAAGTCCCGCCGCGAAAGGTTAAGCGGAAAATCCGAAATCCGAAACTCGAAATTCGAAACAAATTCCAAAACGTATGACGTGAGTTATTCGCTGGAAAACCGCGCCTCGCCGATGTAGCATCATGGGCACGAGACCAATTCACATTTTTTTGGGAGAAAATGTATGAAAACCATGAAGGTTGTTTGTGTTCTGGCGGCGTTGTGGATTCCGTGCAGTGTTTTCGCGGCCGAGGCGCCGCTGTCCGACAGGCTGCCGGCGTCGGCGTTGGTGTATGTCGGATGGGCGGGCAGTCAGAATGAGGATTTCCAGGGCTCGATGTTCGGGCAGTTGCTTCAGGAGCCGGCGGGGAAGAAAATCTGGGACGCCATTCAGCGGGCGGCGGCGGACGCCACCGGCGGCCAGAGCGACCTGGCCTTCGCGATGGGCGAACTTTTGGCCAGGCACCCCATGGCCTTCGCGCTGACGGACGTCCAGGTCAATGAAACCAACAACGGAAACAACACCCAGGTCAATGTCGACGGTAAGGCCGTGCTGGTGATTGATCTGGGCAAGGACCAGGAACAATTCGTCGAAATGCTGGATCAGGTGTTCAGCCTGACCGGCCTGGCGGAGCACTGCTCCGAGGTGAAGATCGGCGGGAAAACGTTCACGACCATTCAGCCGGACGAGAGCATCACGTTCGCGTGGGGGTATGACGGCAACCTGTTCATCGTCGGGATCAACGGAGGGGAGAAGGACGTGGTGGGGATCAAACCGGCGGCGGCGTTGGCGTCGGCCAGGCCGTTCGCGGCCGCGATGAATTCCGTCGCGCCCACGGCGGCGCAGGTCGCGTATTTCGTGGACGTCAAGCGGCTGATGCCCATCGTCATCGCACTGGAAAAAAGGGATGTTGACCGAACGAACGAATGGCGGCAACGGATGAACGACGACGGCCGGGGTCCGCACCCCTTGGCCGAACCGCACGTGCCGGTCGTGCTGGCCGCCCTGGGTCTGGACAAGGTGACGGCCTTGGCCGGTGCGACGAGCGTGGCCGACAAGGGGCTGCTGAGCCGGTGCAAAATTTTCACCCCCGCGCCGCACAAAGGCCTGCCGGCGATGTTCAACGGTAAACCGCTCACGCCCGCCGACCTGGCCGCCCTGCCGGCGGACTGCGACTTCGCCTGTATGGTCCGCGTCGACCCCGCCAACATCCTCGCCCGCGTCCGCGAAATCGCCGCCGCCCTCGAACCCCTCAACCCCGGCGCCGGAAAGGAGATGGACGAATTCCTGCGAGCGATTCGCAACGAACTGGGTGTGGACATCGAAAAAGACCTGTTCGCCGCGTTGGGCGACACATGGTCGCTCACGATGGCTCCCAGCCAGGGTGGCATGTTCACGGGCATTTGCGCCACGGTGAATGTCAAGGACGCCAAAAAATTGCAGGAAATCACCCGCAACATTGAAGATCGGTTGATGCCTCAGCACAGTGACCTGCGATTTGAGCGGGCAACATTCGGCCCAATGGAGGTTTCCTACATTCCCAAGGACCACTGGCCGGTGGCGCCGGCGTGGGGCGTGCATAAGGACCGCCTGTACGTCGCCCTGTGGCCTCAGGTGGTCGCGTCGGCGGCCCGGACCAGCGGCGAACAGCCGGGCAAACTCACCGACAACAAAGGTTTCGCGGCCGGGATGTCGCAGATGAGCCCCAAGCCCATGTGTGTGAGTTTCACCAACACGCCGCAGCTCATCAGGCCGTTCTACGGTCTGGCCATGATCGGATGGACGATGGCGGCCGGCGAAGTCCGCCGGAACGTGGGTATCGACCTTTCCCCGGCCGATTTGCCCACGATGGGACAGATCGAAAAATTCCTCTGGCCGGCGATGAGTTCGATCTCGCTGGACAACGACGGCTTGATGTTCGAAAGCTATTCCTCGCTCCCGTCCCTGGGCCTGACCAGCATCCTGCCGATGCTCGGCGCCGTCAGCCATTAACGACATAGGATGAACGGGATACACAGGAAACGACGGGATTTTCTTTCGTAGAAATCCCGTCGTTTCTCGTTGTTTCTGTGTGTTCAAATGTTACGATGCCCCGGAGAGGGTGATCCAGAATGACGAGCAACGAAGACATTATATGCGTAGACAAGACTCCGTTTGACGATGTTCCAGAAAGCCAGCGTCGTAAGACGGTGAGAAAATGGACAAGAAAACAGTTTCAGGGAAAAACGGTAGAGAATAAAAACACCAGACGGGAGATTGTCATTACCGGAAGCGGAATCGACCACACGATATACAAAGCTCGTAACCCGTACACAATCTATTCAATGCCTGTTCTTCCTGACATGATTGAGCGTGCAGAATTCATACGGTCGGAACCTCAAGCGGAAGGGAAGCAACCGGAACTGGACCTTGTTGCCGTCGAGAGATATGAGGCAAAAATACGAATTCGTGGAAAACTGTATACGGCCGAATTGGTCGTAAAAGTAAAGAAAGGCGGCAATCGTGAAATCGGAAGTGTTGGTATGTCCGGACAATACTACCACCACGATCTGCGTGAAAAATAGGCAGGGTCGTTAGTTGCCTGATGGCTGTTCATGGAAACTCGTTCCATGCCGTCGCCGGTCTACCTAACGACCCTCTGTAAACATTATCGGCTTCAATCCGGGAAAAATCAAGTACGAACCAGGATTTTTGAAGATCATTCCGTCGTTTCCCGTTCACCCTGTGTCATTTTACGGAATCCCCGCGCGGCGTTTCATGGCGTCGATGTCCAGATTGTCGAAGTACGGCACGAGGTACTGGACGAGGATTTCGTGGAATCCATAGCCGCCGTAGAGCATTTCGCGTTTGGCTTCTTCCTTGGACCAGCCGCAGAAGGCGACGCGGTAGATGGCCACGTACAGGCCGGCCCGGTCGCCGCCGGTGTAGCAGTGGATGAAGGCGGGGCGGTTGGCGGGGTCGTTCATGATGGTCAGGAACTGCACGACGAACTCGTCCTGCGGGCTCCAGGCCCACATGTTGATTTGCCGGTATCGAAGCCCCAGGCCGGCGGTTCGGGACTCGGTGCTGTGCAGGGCGCGGACGCAGATGACCGTCTTGACGCCCATGCCCGCGAGGTTTTTCATGCCGTTGGCGGTCGGTTCATCGCCGCGGTAGAGGTCGCCGGTGACGCGGGCGAAATTCGGCACGCCGCCCAGCGGCAACGGTGTGCCCCAATGAGCGGGCCGCTCGTGCACCGCCATCTGCGGCACTTCCCGACCGGCCAGAAACGCGACGTTCTTCTGCCCCTCGGTCATTCGGCAACCCGACGACAGGCCGGCGAGAAAAAGACAGAAAACCGTCCAAACCGTTTGCGTTTGCATCACCCCTGACCCCCTTTCGGCCCTCATGCGATAACCTTGGTATTTTAGGCTAGGCGTTAACCGTCTTCACGAAGACATATAGCGTAGCACTTGGCGCCAAGGCGTATGGCGTCGCCGTTTGGGGTTTGGAATTTTCCTTCTTGGAGTTTGTTTCGGATTTCGTGTTTCGAATTTCGGATTTGCTTTCATGGCCATCTACAGGTGGTATAATGTAGCGTCGAAACCACTATCCGTAGTGATGCTTGACAAACGATCCGGTTTATATTAGGATTGTGTTTGGATGTTGGGTACTGTGAGCGAAAGAAAACATCGCCCCCAACTGCCGATGAGCGTTTGAGTTACAACGAACTACAATAATTTGCGGTTTTGAGCGTTGACGTGCCCAACGAATTGGGGTAAACCGTTAGCATTCATGTCGTGATGATGGCGTTCAAATGCAGTTTATTTTTGGATGGCATTTTCACGAGGGCATGTAAAAAAATACT
>Ga0123353_10003246_pt1 | contig 20502 bp, 19 predicted proteins | sample TergutLab28metaG_3_FD_92763 | JGI IMG/M metagenome (GOLD analysis project Ga0123353, IMG submission 92763) | Labiotermes labralis P3 segment gut microbial communities from Petit-Saut dam, French Guiana - Lab288 P3 | ecosystem: Host-associated > Arthropoda: Insects > Digestive system > Gut ... | reverse complement strand
GCGGCGCACGCCGTCGTCACAGTCGCTTTCGGCCAGCAGGCGCACGTGGGTGTCGGTCATCTGCGCGACGAAGGTGCGCGTCAGGTCATCGTTTCGGTGGACGGCCTCGTGCTGGCCGGCGTTGCTCTCCTTCGAGATGATTTCGACGCCCTCAATGCCGTGCACGACTGCTTTTCCCACCACCTCCATCTCGAAGCGTTCCGTGAGTGTGCGCTCCGGGAGGTCGTATATGCCCCACTTGAGCTTCTCGCCCAGCTTGGGCACCAGGAACCAGCCGATGAGCTCCTCCCAGCGCACCTCAAAGGGACTCAGGGGGATGGGCTCGATCGTGTATTCGGGCAGGATCAATGGCAATTCTTTTTTCATGGATTTATCTCCTTCATAGTCGTATTGTTCGCGGAAACGGGCTTTGGCGCTGTGCAGGCGGCTCTTCACTGTGCCGAGTGGGATGGCCAAGCTCTGTGCGATTTCCGTTTGGGGCCTATCCTCAAGATAATGCAGCGCCAGCACTTCCCTGTCCATCTGGCCCAGGCTTTCCAGGCAATCGCGTATATCCAGCCCAACGCGCGTGTGGGTATAGACCGGTTCGGCTGGCAGTGCCTCCAGGGGCAGGTCATTGCGTGCCCGCCGGAACCAATCGGCGCACTTGTGCCTGGCGATGCCCAGAAGCCACGCCTTGCCACGCTCCGCATCTGCCGGGACGTCTTTTGCGCAGAGCACGGCCAGCGCGATCTCCTGCAGCACGTCGTCGGCGTCGGCCCTGGTAGGCAAACGATAATAGACGAAGCGTTGCAGCACGCGCAGGTGGGCGGCGTAGAGCTCGGCGGGGGCCATGGCGGGGTCCTTTCCGAAACATGTTTCAATGATATAGTCGCGGCGGGGCAGGAAAAGGTTCGAGGATCACGCTTCGCTTTGAAAAAAAACTTGCGCGGCGGGTAGGGGTGTGGTATAATTTTGGTGGAGATACGTCGCTCCGCGAAGGTGCTCCGCACTACCCCCTCGGCGCGACGTTCCCTTGTACGATTATTACTATGCTATACTCTTCCCACGGAGGAAAAACCCATGCCCTACGAAACCGTCATCGGCCTGGAAGTCCACTGCGAGCTGAGCACCAAATCGAAAATCTTCTGCGGTTGCACCACGAAGTTCGGCGGGCCGCCGAACAGCCACGTGTGCCCGGGCTGCGCGGGTTTCCCCGGCACGCTGCCCGTGCTCAACAAAAGCGTGGTAGAGTACGCCATGCGCGCGGGGCTGGCCCTCAATTGCGATATCACTCGCAATAATAGCTTTGATCGAAAGCATTACTTCTATCCGGATTTGCCCGGAGCCTACCAGATCACGCAGCTTTATCACCCGGTATGCACCGACGGCTGGGTGGAGCTCGCCGGTGGAAAGCGCGTGGGCATCAAGCAAATCCACATGGAGGAGGACGCCGGCAAGCTGGTGCACGACGACTGGGAGGACGCCTCCTTAGCTGACTATAATCGTGGGAGCACGCCCCTGCTGGAGATCGTCGGCCGGCACGACACGCTGCGCAGCGCCGAGGAGGCCGTCGAATACCTGGAAAAGCTCAAGGCCATCCTGGAGTACACCGGGGTCTCCGACTGCAAGATGCAGGAGGGCTCCCTGCGGGCGGATATCAATCTCTCCGTGCGGCCCCTGGGGCAGGAGGAATACGGCGTGCGCACGGAGATGAAGAACATCAACTCCCTGCGGGCCATCGCCAGGGCCATCGCCTTCGAATCCGCCCGGCAGATCGAGGTGATCGAGGAGGGCGGCTCCCTGGTGCAGGAGACCCGCCGCTGGGACGACGACGCCGGCGAGAGCTTCTCCATGCGCTCAAAGGAGAACGCCGCGGACTATCGCTATTTCCCCGACCCCAACCTGCCGCCGGTGGTTATCAGTGAAGATGAGATCGAGCGCGTGCGCGCCAGCCTGCCCGAGCTGCCCGAGGCCAAAAAGCGCCGCTATGTCGAAGAGCTCGGCCTGCCGGAATACGACACGGGAATCATTACAGCTTCGATTCACCTGGTGCGCCTGTTCGAGCGCACGTTTGCCCTGTGCGGCGACGCGAAAGAAGCCGCAAATTGGATCATGGGCGAGGTACTGCGCCTGCTGCAAGCCACCCAGACCCTCCCCGAGGACATGGCCTTCGATTTCGACGCTCTGGCGAAGGTCATTGTTATGCTGCAAAAGAACACGATCAATCGCGGCACCGCCAAGAAAGTGTTTTCCGAAGTGTTTGCGAATAACGTCGACCCGGAGCAATATGTGAAAGAACACAACCTCGCCCTGGTGACGGACAACAGCGCCATTCGCGCGACAATCGAGCAGGTGCTTGCCGCGAATGAAAAATCAGTCAACGAGTACAAAAATGGAAAAACCCAGGCGATGCAATACCTCATCGGCCAGAGCATGAAGGCCCTGCGGGGCCAGGCCCCGGCCCAGGAAGTCACGGCGGTGCTGAAGGAGATGCTGGGGTGAATCATATGCTTGACGATAAAACGCGTAAAGCAAGGCAATTTGTTTCAGAAGTTATAGAGCTTGCAAAAAAATACGAGTTGCCGTTCTTTGTAGTGACAGTTGGGGCGAGCGCTATCAACAACATCGATTGCGATGCCGTCGAACACGCGAGGAAGATGCACATCGAATGGGAGATTAAGCACGGAATAGACCCAGAGCATGATTGGAGCGAGTAATGCGAATCACCAGTTGATTTGCAAGGCAATCAGCCGCTTGGGTAGCTCGCAGTTACAGCTCCACCTCCCCCGTAGCGATATTTCCAACAAACGCCGCGTCGTGCTCCACGAAGAGCATCGCCGGCCGGTACGCCCGCAGCAGCCGCTCAATCTGCATGCGCGAGAACACGTCGACGAAGTTCAGCGGCTCGTCCCAGATATACAGATGCGCCCGTTCGCACAAACTGCGCGCGAGCAGGGCTTTCTTTTTTTGCCCTGAGGAGAAATCGGACATGTCCTTCTCGAACTGCACGCGGCTGAAATCCAGCTTGCGCAGTATCGCCTTGAACAGGCTTTCGTCTATGCCGCATTCTTCGGCGTAATCAGTTAGATTGCCTTTCAAAAAAGACGTGTCCTGCGGCACATAGGAGATTTTCAGTTGTCCCGGTATACGCAGATTGCCTGCGGCGTTCACGTTTGCGTCACCCAGAATGGCCTTGAAGATCGTGGATTTCCCGCTGCCGTTTTTCCCCGTCACAGCCAGGCGCTCCCCCTGCCGCAGGGTGAAAGACAGGTCTTGGCAGACGACATTTTCTCCATAAGACAGCGACACATGGTCGAATTCCAACAGCTTATCAGTGTGAAATTGCAGCGGGTGAATCTTCAGGTCGTCGTTATGCTCGATATTTTTCAGCAGTCGTGATTTCTCCTCTATCTCCGATTGCCGCCTGCGCTCCAGGTTTTTTCTGCGCTGCTGCATGCGTTTGGATTTTTCGGCATAGTAGGCCATGGTATCGATGTTCGCGTGGCCATCCTTGCGCACGGTGGCAGCGCCTTTCCCCATCTTCGCGGATTCAACCTTTTCCGCCCACTGTGAGCTCTGCCGCGCGGCAGTTTCGAGGCGCTTGATGTCCTTCTTCAGGATCTCGTTGCGGTCCAGCTCGAAGCTATCCTGTCTCTGTTTCTGTTCCCACCAAGTGCTAAAATGCCCGGCGATCACCTCGATGTTCGCCCTGTTGATCGACAGCGTGTGGTCGGTGCAGGCGTCCAATAGCGCTCGATCATGGGAGACGAGTATAAACCCCCGCTTCTGCCGCAGGTATGCCCCCAGTGCCCGGCGGCCGTGGGCGTCCAGGTGGTTGGTGGGCTCGTCGATGAGCAAAAACCGGTTCTCGCGCAGGAACAACGCCGCCAGCAGGCCCTTCACCCGCTCCCCGCCCGAGAGCGTACCGTAGGACCTGTACAGGGCCTCGAGGTCGAACTCCAGCAAGTTCAATTCGCGAAGCAGTTCCCACTCCTGCGCCTCGGGACACAGCGATTGGAGGACATCCAAAGCCGTGCCGGCTTCATTCTCAACTGGGAAGGGAAAGTAATCGCATTCCACGCTCTTGCTGATCGCCCCACGGGCATCCAGCTCACCGGTGAGCAATCGCAAAAACGTCGTCTTCCCCCGCCCGTTGCGCCCGGTGAAGCCCAGCCGCCAACCGGTATCCAGGATAAAACTGGCGTTCTCGAAGATATTGTCGTAACTGCCTTCATAAGCGAAGGTCAGGTTGGTGGCTTTGATGCTGGACATAGGCGCCTCCTTTTAAACAAAAACAGGGCGCAAGAACGCTCTTGCACCCTGTGAAAGGTTTTGTTATGCGCTTCTTGCTCATGGGCAAAACAGGCATGCTTTCGCAGGCCGTTCTATGCCCTTTATTCTTTTAGCAAGAAGCGATGCGCAACTTGGTTGCTCCCTTCGGTTGATAGGTATAGTATAGCAGGGTTGGAAGGGGATGTCAAGGGGGAATATCAGAAGCTTTCCTCAACGGAATAGGACTGCATTGTAAGGCTGCTGAAGTCGATAAAGGCATAGAATGCTTGGGCGATCGGATCTGGCTCGCCGCATTCTTTATTAGCGGCGTTGGCGTCATCCATCGTCTCCCAGGTCACCAGGTCAACCCAGGTATCGCCGTCAGCGAGCACTTTCCAGGAAATAAAGCCTTTCTTCCTGGATAAAACTTCATCATGACATTTTTTTGATGCACGCAGGAACTCCTGCACGCAGGAGCCTTCCACAAGCTTGTAGGCGCAGAACCAAACCGCGTTCGTTTTCGCCCAGCGTTTCATCCGCGGGAAGGATTCCAGCATCGCCGCCCGCGCGGTTTCGGCATCGGGATAGACCCCCATTTCGGCGTAATATGGAGCGCAGAAGTCAATCATCTGCTTCATGGTGCACGCCGGCATTTCGAACTTGCCGTCCTTGCGGCAGTGGACGCAATAGTCCTCGCTGGGGACGCCGCCGGCCTCGGTGCCGAAATCCTCGGGTTTCGTCAGGGGCATGGCGCAGCTCTGGCAGATTTTTTGATCCGTGTTTTCCATTTGTGGCTCTCCTCTCAAAATTGCACCTGCGGCGAGCAGGTCGCTTCGCTGTTTCCGATGAAGGCCTGCACAGTATAACACACATAACCTGACATCTCTTGTCATATTACGAATGCTTTTTTATTATTTTTTGCGCTTTTTCTTTCACGATCTCCCTGATATACGCCGGCTCCAGCACCTCGATGTGCTCCCCGTAGGACAGGATTGTGTTGTAAACCCAGTCGTCCTCCAGCCAGGCGGCGCTTGCCAGGAAGCTGCCGTCGGCCTGCGGCTCGATCTGCGTATGATGGAATTCGTCGTACATCCGGTGGGCCATCTCCGGCGCGATTTTTAGCGTTAGCTCAACAAATTTCATAGAGTGAAAAGGGGGGACCTCTGATGGCCCCGCCGGTAAATCCCGCTCGGTAAAACGCGTATCCGTCAGCGCGAAATGATGCATCCGCGTCAGTTTGAATGTCCGCATATCCTGTTTATCCAGGCAGAAGGCCCGGAGATACCAGGCCTTCGATTTGAACCAAAGCTGCATCGGCTCCGCCCTGCGGCTGGTTTTCTCGCCGTAGGTGCTGTAGTAATCGAACCGCGTCACGCGCTTCTCCATAATCGCGGTTTTGCAGCCCTGGAAGATGTCCCCTTGGCAGCCGCCCCAATCGGAGAAATCCACCTCCAGCCAGGGCACGGCGCTTTTGTTGAACACGGCGGAGAGTTTGCGCAGCACCTGGTCCGTCTCGGCGGCCTTGATGCTGCCAAGGCTTTGCAGGGCGGTGAGGATTTCGTTCTGCTCGCCCTCGCTGAGCAGGGATTTGGACAACACAAAATCGGGCAGCAGGCCGATGCCGCCGCCCTTGCCCTTTTCGGTATACACCGGGATGCCCGCCAGGCTCAGGGTGTCAATATCCCGGTAAATTGTACGCGGCGAAACCTCAAAGCGCTCGGCCAGCGCCCGGGCCGTAACTCTTTTTTGGCCCAGAAGGATATAAATGATTTCGAATAGCCGGTTCGTTTGCATTTCACGCGAGCCCTATTCATATAAGGGGAATTTCCCGCACATCTCGTTCACAATAGCGCGGACAGCGTCGGCGCTGCCCTCGAAGTCCATGATCGTCAGATAAATCGCCTCGGCAATCAGGTCCATCTCGGCGATGCCAAAACCCCGGGAGGTCACAGCGGGGGTGCCCACGCGTATGCCGCTGGTGACGAAGGGGCTGCGCGGGTCATCCGGGATGGTGCTTTTGCTGACGGTAATGTATACTTCATCCAGACGATTGGAGAGCTCCTTGCCGGTGACGCCAAACGAGCGCAGATCCAGAATCATGAGATGGTTGTCCGTCCCGCCGGAGATGAGATTTACCCCGCGTGCCAGCAGGCCATTCGCGAGTGTTTTCGCGTTGTCAAGCACCTGCTGCTGGTATGCCTTGAATTCTGGCTTCAGCGCCTCGCCGAAGCTCACGGCCTTGGCCGCGATGACGTGCATCAGCGGGCCGCCCTGGTTGCCCGGGAACACCGCCCGGTCGATGTCTTTCGCCAGCGCTTCCGTGCAGAGAATCAGCCCGCCCCGCGGCCCGCGCAGGGTCTTGTGGGTGGTGGAGGTCACCACGTCGGCGTGTGGCACGGGGGAGGGGTGCAGCCCAGCGGCCACCAGCCCCGCGATGTGCGCCATGTCCACCAGCAGGTACGCGCCCACAGCCTTGGCAATCGCTGCTATTTTTTCAAAGTCAATGACGCGGGAATAGGCCGAGGCCCCCGCCACGATCATTTTAGGCTGCTCTTTTTGCGCGAGTGCTTCCAGGGCCTCGTAATCCAGATAACCGGTTGCGTCCACGCCGTAGGGCACGAAGTTGTAGAGTATGCCGCTCTGGTTCACGGGGGAGCCGTGGGTCAGGTGCCCGCCGTGGGAGAGGTTCATGCCCAGCACGGTGTCGCCCGGCTGCAGCAGCGCGGAATACGCCGCCATGTTCGCCTGCGCGCCCGAATGCGCCTGCACGTTGGCATGCGCCGCGCCGAAGAGCGCCTTCGCCCGCTCGATGGCGATGCGCTCGGCCTCGTCCACGCATTCGCAGCCGCCGTAGTAGCGCTTGCCGGGGTAGCCTTCCGCGTATTTGTTGGTCAGGACGCTGCCCATGGCGGCCATCACCGCGGGGGAGACGAGGTTTTCGCTGGCGATGAGCTCAATGTTGCGCCGCTGGCGGGCCAGCTCCAGATTTATGGCCGCGCCGATTTCCGGGTCGGCCTTGGAGACGAAGCCTATGGTGTCGATCAGGTCAGAGTACATGCTTGATCCTCCATCACTTGTTTTGTTATTCGAAAAGAGAAATTACAATTCTAGGGAACAGTTCGCGCCTGGTAAAACGACGATATTCCTCCTCCTCGGCGGTTCTGCCGCTAACCAGGGATTTGTTTGCGATGGTGTTGTCCGAGACGTTGAACAGGGCCACCAGGGGGATTCCCATGATGCTTGCCGCGCGGAAGGCCGCTGCGGTCTCCATCTCGATCACGTTGCAGCTCATGCCCATAATTGCGTCGATATGCGCGAACTGCGCGAAGATCGTGTCTATGCTGAAGTTGCGCCCGACATGCCATTTTACGCCGGTTTCCGCGCATATCCTGGCCGTTTCGGCCTTCGCCTTTTCGAACAGGGCCGCATCGGGATAGGCCTTTTCGCCAAACACATCCCGGGCAAAATCAGGCGAAAGATACCGGCTGGCCCCGTCGCCGCATACAGAGTATTCCGGGATCACGATATCCCCGATGCCGATGCCCGGGTTTAGCGCGCCCACGGAGCCGATGAAAACAACCCGTTTGCAGGGCGTCACACCCAGCGGGAGCAGCCCCTCCAGAAAGCAGGGCGCGCCGATGCCGGTCTTTATGTACGTCAGGTCCGCGCCGCCTCCGGTGACATCCCAGAGCTTCATATCCGCGAAATGGCCGAGCAGCCGCGCCTCTCCCAGTGCCGGCAGCGTGTCCGGCTCCCACCACGGCGCGACAACGACGTTCTCCCTGACGCGTTCAGGCGTCACGCCCAAGCCGTGCAAACAGATATCCTCCTCGGTGGAGCCGAAGCGTTTCATGCCCGCGATGAGTTCGTTGTAGTCCATCAGGTCCGCGAACATAGGAGTACCTCCGTGGCATGTGATCGTATTTTTATGCATTTGCCGCAACACGCAAGTCGCGGTTTTTCAGCGTGTTGTTCTCGCCCAAAAGCAAGTTTCCAAAAAAACGATTGAGGTATTCAAGCGTCGAGTAAATGTTACTTTTGTAATTATTGTAGTTCGCCCGCACCAGGGCATTGCGGAAGTACCATGAATGATCGGCGAACATGTCATTGGTTACGTCAAAGCCGAGCGTGCGCAGATACTTGATGGCAAACAGCGCCGTTGTGCGGGTATTCCCCTCGCCAAAGGCGTGAATCTGCCATAGACCCGATACGAATTTGGCGATATGCTTCACGATATGCTCTTTGCTCAAGCCTTTGTACGAAAAAGACTTTTCCTGCTCAAAATCGTAATCCAATGTGGCGCGGATGCTGTCGGCGGAGGCGTAATACACCGTTTCACCGCTGAGCACCCATTCGGATTTTGAAATGTTATAGTCGCGGATTTTTCCCGCAAATTCATAGATGCCTGTAAATAGCCGCCTGTGCATGGAGATATATTCGGCAGGGCTGAATGAAAATGCTTTTTCGGACAGGATTTCGGCAATGCGGGCGGAGACCTTGTCGGCTTCCTCGGTGCGGTCGCCGGCGGCTCTTACGGGCTTCGTTTTGTAGTAGCCATCGAGCCGTTCATGCACCTCGTATATTGTAATCTCGCCCTCAATGTTTTGTTTGGCCGTTTCAACGAGGTATGCGGATGGCGTCAATCCGTCCGCCTGCTGCAAACCGATGGCGGCCTGCCATATCTCTGCCTTTTCAGCCTTTTCGGGTTCGCCAAGGCGTTTGTACCCACCAAAATCGCCCATGTAATCCATAGTCATTTCACCTCCAATGCGCAGCTTATCTATCAGTATACCGCAATTTGGCGTCATTGTCAAACGCTTGCCCCCAAAAACCACCCCATCAGTTCCCCGCCGGAGTCATAATAAATCCCCGTGGCTTCGGCCGTCTTCTCGCACACGCACGCGACGCCCCGCCCGCTGCCGCGCCACGCCTTGCGATACAGCATATACGGCACAGGGTCGCTGGTATGCGTCTTGACAGCAAGCGGCGTGGGGTGGTCAGGCAAAATCATCAGGGCGTAGTCCTCCTGCGCCTCCAGGTACTCCAGCACGATGGGCAGCACCCGCTCGTCGATGAGCTCAATGCCCCGGATTTTCTCGTCGGCGTTGCCCCTGTGCCCAGCCTCGTCCGTGGCCTCGAAGTGCAGGTAGACGAAATCCTGCCCTGCCTTGAATTCCGCCACGGCCTGTCGCGCCTTGCCCTCGTAGTTGGTGTCCAGCCAGCCTGTCGCCCCGAGGACATCGGGGGTTCTCATCCCCGCCAGAATGCCTATGCCCTTGAGCAGGTCAACGGCTGAAATAATGCTGCCCTTTAGCCCTGTCCTCTCCTCAAACGAAGGCAAAGCCGGGCGCGTGCCCTCCCCCCACAGCCAGATGCAGCTGGCTTTTTCGCTGTGCGCACTTACGATGTCATGGCTTGCTTTGGTCATGGCCAGCAGGGGCGCGGCAGCCTCGCCCTTGGGCAGGTACTCGCCGATTCTGCGGCCGATGATGTCATGCGGTGCGGTGAGCTCCCCCAGCGCGGGCAGCTTTGCCTTCGCGCCGTGCCAAAGCAGGCAATGGCGATACTGCACGCCGGCGTAATATGTAAACTCGTCATCTCCAAAGGCCTTTTCTATTGAAAAAATGACCTCCCTCGCCTCCTCTGTGCTGATTTCCCCGCCAGCATAGTCCAGCATGATTTTATTCTCGAAGGGCTCGTCTCGCGAGAGCGTCACGAGATTGCAGCGCAGCGTGAGGTCGTCCGCCCCCATGGGCACGCCTATGCTCGAGGCCTCCAACGGCGAGCGCCCCGTGTAGCACCGCATCGGGTCGTAGCCCAGAACGCTCAGGTTCGCCACGTCGCTGCCCGGTTTTTGCCCAATGGTGACCGTGCGCGCCATCCCGACCTCGGCGTCCCGGCCCAGGGCGTCGAAGATGGGCTTTTTCGCAACCTGCATGGGGGTTTTGCCGCCGAGGGCCGGCACGGGGGTGTCGGCCATGCCGTCGTAGAGGAGAACGAGGTATTTCATTGATGGGGCCTTTCTGGTTATATTTTAGAGGAACATCGCTCCGCGACAATGCACACTTCAATTATACAACACAGCTACGAAAAAAGCAACGCCAAATCATACACGCATGTCCTCGCGCATAAAAATGCAAGGGAGAAAACACGCCGCGCATGCTTTTACATGCCTGCTTATGGAGGGACATCTCAATGGACAGCTACGAATCCTCGGAATCCCGATACGCGGAGATACGCGCGGCCCGGGAACAGCGCAAGGCGCAGCGGCGGCCATCCTCCGAACGGGCAGCCGGAAGGGAACCCGTCAGGCAGGACAGATACCGCGACAGCTACGACACCCCGCCCTACGACAACTTCGAGGACACGGCGCAGGCACCGAAGGGCTCGCTGGTGTGGGTGGTGGCGACCCAAGCGGCGGTGTGCGCGCTGCTGCTGGGGATGCTGTTCGGCGCGCGGCAGGTTATGCCCAACACCTACAGGCAACTGCGCACGGCCTACACCCAGGTGATGCAGACGGATATGTCCGTCAGGGAGGTTTGGGCGGCGGCCAGGGCGGTGTTCGCCTCGCTGCGGGAGGACATCTATGTCATTGCCCCATACAGAGAGGAGACAACGGCCATTCCTCCGGCGGGCTCGGGAGGCATTGACGTCGCCCAGGAATACGCCGGGCAGAACTGCTCGGCGGTCCCCATCGCCACCACCGCGCGGCCCTACCCTCCGTTGGGGGGGGGCGCGCTCAGTTCCGCCTTCGGCTACCGCGTCCACCCCATCTCTGGGGAGGAGGGCGTGCACACGGGCATGGACGTCGCCGCGCCCGAGGGCGACCCGATCTCCGCCGCGTTTTACGGCAGAGTGCTCGAGACGGGCGAGAGCCGTGGCTACGGAAAATATGTCCTCATGGAACACGCGGGCGGCCTGCGGACCTTCTACGCCCACTGCGCCGAGATCGTGGCCGAGGAGGGCATGGTGCTGCGCCCGGGGGATGTGATCGCCACTGTGGGCTCCACGGGGAACTCCACCGGGCCGCACCTGCACTTCGAGGTGCGCCTGCACGGCCTGCGCTGCGACCCCGCGCCCTTGTTCGGTGACGCTCTGTACCCGCCGAAGGAGGAGGAATGAACCCCCTCCCGAGAACGGAAGGGGGGTTGCCAGCGAGTGATTGTATAGGCTTAGAACCAGCGCATCCAGAGCCAGCCGAAGAGGACGTACTGGAGAATCCATTGCAGAAACGGGGGCCAGTTGTCCCAGAATTTTGGCGCGGGCGGGTCAGGGTTTTTCTCCCACACGGCATAGACCGTCGTGTTCCCGTTGACCGTCAACGCGGCAATCGGCGCGGCGCCTGTGGTGGCCGCAGCCCAGCCCTTGAACGTGTATCCCGCGCGGGTGGGCAGGTTGGTTGTGGCCAGTGTCACTTCCGTGTTGGCGGCGATGCCGGTCTGTGTGGCGGGACCGCCGGTGCCGTTGTTGGCGTTGTAGGTCAGGGTGAAGGTGGGAATCGGCGTCCAGATGGCGTAGACAGTCCTATTTCTATCCATCGTGACGGATGTAATCGGCTCTGTGCCGCTCGAAGCCGCGGCCCAGCCGCCGAAGGTGAAGCCCGCCTTGCTGGGCGCGGCGGTGCTCAGGGTGTAGTTGGAGTTTTTCGCTATGCCGGTCACTATCCGGGGATCGGGCCCGCTGGCGCCGCCCAGCAGGTCATAGGTGAGGGTGTAGGTCGCGGGGGGCGGGAAGACGACGGCCTCCAGGATTTCCGCTGCGGCCTCAACGGCTTCGCTGATCAGCGCCGTCGCCCCGGCCCAATCGCCTGCCTCCAGCAGCGCGTCTATTGTCGCGCTCCGCAGAGTATCCGATATGATATCGTTGATCGCTTCTAAGACCGCCTGCAGCGCCTCGGCTTCCTCATCTATCAGGCTGTCGGGGTCCAACATCATCAAGTCAATATAAAAACTATAGTACAGCGACACCAATTCGCATAGTTTCTCCGCGTAAGCAAGGGCCCCTGGTTTGATAAGCGCGGCCAGGGCGGCGTTCACATACGCGTATTTCGCCCGTTCCTCCAGGAAATACGCGTCCATGGCATCTTCAAGCGCCGCCTGCAGCGAGCCGTCCGTCAGCGCCGTCCGCATGGCCTCCAGGAGCCTGTCGTAGCCCGCGTTGCCCGGATTCGGTATGCTGCTAATGCCGAAAAACGCCATGTAGGCGCCCCAAAAAGCCACGGAAGCGTTGACGCCCGGATTGTACGTCGCGTTCGCCTCTTCCAGCACCTGATAATAAGCTTTCTCCAATTCCTTTATGCTAACGCCGTCCTTTAGATAAAGCGCGGGATCGTACGAGACAACCATCATTAGGGCGGGCGCCGTATAGTTCATGAGTATCGTTCTCAGAAGGTTTCCCGACCAGATTTTCCAGTACAGTTCCTCCCACTGCCGCAGGACCTCCTGCGATTCCTCATCGGTCAGCGCCTGCGCGGCGGCGAAAAACGAGGAGGAAAATGCGGGGTCTCCGAGTTGCGGCAGCCCGGGAATGTCCAGGATGCCTGTATATGCGGGGAGCTCGAACTTCGGTTGAGGCAAGCTCAAGGCACCCGCGCCCACGGCCCCCATGCCAAGCAGCAGCGCCAGGGCGAGCAGGATGCCAAGGATTTTCTTCATTGCCGTTTCCTCCTAAAACATTTTTTTACAGCGATCATCGCTGCGTACCCATTATGTGCCGCATAATCAAGAAAGTCAAGGGGAAAAACAACATAACCCTCAAAGCCCGCGTTCCCGTCTCCGTCAGCGCCTATTTCGTGGGCATGGCCGCCCTGTGCCTCGCCGCGGGGCCTATGTGGCGCTTCGGCGCGGCCCTGGCCTTCGCCGCCCTGCACGAGCTGGGCCATCTGGCGGCCATGGCCGCCCTGCGCCTGCGTCCAAGCAAAATCTGCCTCACCGCCGCGGGCATGCGCATCGAGCGCCCGCCGGGGCTGCATGTCAGCTTTGCGCGTGAAATTATCATCGCTTTCGCCGGCCCGGCGGTGAGCCTCGCCCTGGCCGGGGTATTCTACGCGCTGCACCGTTCACTCCCCTCCTTCCTGCCTCCCGACCCCTTCCTCCTGAACCTGGGCTTCGGCCTGTTCAACCTGCTGCCCGTGCGCCAGCTCGACGGCGGGCGGGCGCTCTATTTTGCCCTGTGCCGCCGCGTGAGCGAAGCCGCCGCCGCCCGCGCGGTGACAGTTGCTTCCCTAGCCTGCCTGTTCCTCGTGGCGATGGGGGCGGCGCTGCTGTGCCTGCAAAGGGGCTTTTCGCTGTCGCTGGCGATCGCGGTGCTGTATCTGGCGGCCGGGTGCTGAAAAAACTTGACAATACAAAATAAAATCACTATAATGAAAGTCCAAAGAAATCTATCAGTGAACAAGGAGAAAACACAATGAAACGAATCCTGGTGATCCTTCTGGCGGCCCTGATGTTCCTTGGTGTGTTCGCGGTGGGCGCGGGCGCTGTTGGCTACGACGACCTGACGGCAGAGCAGAAAGCGCAGTTCGATAAAATCTATACAGACAGCACATCTATCTACTGGCAATTCAAGCTCTATACCTCATGCGCTACAGTTGCGGCGGACACCAGTTTGTTCAATGAAAAGGCCATGATTGACGAAACCAAAATGGATGAATACCTCGGAAAAATCAGGGAAGCTGAGGATGAGGTGAAGGCGACGGCAGCCTACAGGGAATATGACGCGTTTTGCGATGATGAGGAAGCGCTGGTCGCCGCCTTTTTGGCCGGCACCCTGAAAGCGGACCTGGAAGCGAAGCTTGACGCATACTGGGAAGAAATTTATATTCGATACAGGCCGCTGAACAGCGCCTATCTTAAGCCGGAATTCATTGCGTTCACGGAAGCGGTCGAGACGGTTTATGAGCTGGAAATGATCCTTATGTTCTTCTCTGGCTTGAGCCAGGAAAAAATAATGGAGATTAAACGCCAAGCTGAGGCGCTTGTTGCCGAGTATGGATTTAGCATTAATCAGATTGTGGAGCAAGGCAACTGGGCAGAAGGCAAAGCGACACTGGACGACATGAACGCAAAGATGCGGGCGCTGCTGGTCAGGGAAGGCGTGATACCTCCCGAATCTTACACTGTTACCTATAACGCCAACGGCGGCACAAACACCCCTGAGGCCCAAACCAAAACCGAAGGCGTGACCCTGGTGCTCCGCACAGCGGTTCCCACACGCGACGGACACACCTTCAAGGGCTGGGCCACCAGCGCAACCGGCGCGGTAGTGTATGCCCCGGGTGCGAACTACACGGCCAACGCGGCGGCGACGCTCTACGCCGTCTGGGAAGCGAACGCTGCCGTCTCCGTCCCGAGGTATTTCTGGTCCGATTGGCCTCCCTTTCTGCAATCCATCCTGCGGTATGTCCTCTTCGGCTGGCTGTGGATGGGCTGGGTGAAGCCCTTATAGGGCAAAAAAATATTTCATTACCCCCTTTACAAACCGAAAATTTGTGCTATAATATATCCGAACATACGTACAGTGTGTTCGGATATATTTACTCCCCCGGCTTGTCGGCCGCAGGACCGGGGGAGACAACGCGAGCAAGTTCGCGTATGAAGGGGAGCCGCCGTGACAGCTTACGACCTGATGATGAAAACCAATCACTATCTCATGCAGGGCGGAGCGCTGACAGACGCCCAGAGGGCGAACATCGTGTGCCAGCTGCTTGCCGCGCGCAGCGACGAACGCACAAAGCAGAGCTTCTACAAAGGCGTGCGCTACCCGGGCAACGTTGACGCCAACGGGGAGGGCAGGATGTATCCCGGCTATTTCATCCCGCCATATCAAGAGGGCAAAAAGCTGCAAACGGTGATCCCCATGTCGCCCAAGACGCATATCCTGTCCGCCAACGCTTATGAGCTGGAGATCATCCGCTTGCTGCACCTGTTCGCGCCGGGGAATCCCGATGTGCAGAACATGGTCCGGGGAACTCTCCGGCGCCTGCGCGGCACCTGCTTCGGCAACGGCTGCGCCGCGGGCGAGTGCTTCCATGCGGCGCTGCCTGTCCTGCGCTTCCTTGCCGCCGCCGCGCCGGTTGAAACGGCATGGATAAAGAAACTCATAAGCTTTTATAACGAGCACATCGAAGAAAAGCTGAAGTCGAAAAAGTGCGGCAAGAACGTCGTCCGGTATTATGAGCTCTGCCTTGCCGAATTGCGTTGCGCACAGCCTGTAGGGGCGGCATGCCAGCCGCCTGCTCCATAAATAATCATGCCAGTCGCCCTATAAATAAAAGCAAGGACAGATGTCATGGACCTCATGGAAAAGCTCGAATTCCTCACAGCCGGCGCGAAGTACGACGCCGCCTGCACCTCCTCCGGCGTGAACCGCGCACCCACCGCCGGGGGGATAGGCAGCGCCATGGGTTGCGGGTGCTGCCACGCCTTCGCGGAGGACGGGCGCTGCATCTCGCTGCTCAAGGTGCTCATGACCAATGCCTGCACCTACGACTGCGCGTACTGCGTCAACCGCCGCAGCAACGACGTCCCCCGCGTCACCTTCACCCCCGAGGAGCTGGCCTCGCTCACCATACAGTTCTATCGGCGCAACTATATCGAGGGCCTGTTCCTCTCCAGCGGGGTGCTCAATAACCCCGATTACACCATGGAGCGCATGATCCGCGTGCTGGAGCTGCTTCGTTACGAGTATCAGTTCAATGGCTATCTGCACGTCAAGGCCATCCCCGGGGCCTCCCAGGAGCTGATCTGGCAGGCGGGCTGCCTGGCCGATAGGATCAGCGTAAACATCGAGTTCCCCAGCGAGGTGAGCCTGAACCGGTTCGCGCCCGACAAATCCCGGCAGGCGATCCTCGGCCCTATGGGGCAGATCAAGCGCATGAAGGAGGAGCAATTGTCGCCCCTGGGTCTCCCTCCCGGGCGGCGGAACTCGGCGCTGTCCGTAATATCGAACACTTCGCAGGGGATGATCAAGTCTTCGCGCGGCGGGGGGCAACAGGCCTGGAATAAATTTGCGGGCGCCGGCCAAGCCACGCAGATGATCATCGGCGCCAGCCCCGAAAGCGACCTGCACATCATACGCCTTGCCCAGGGGCTGTACAAAAAATACGCGCTTAGAAGAGTGTTTTACTCGGCTTATATCCCCGTGGCGGAGCACAGCCTCCTGCCCGCCCTGGACACCAAACCGCCGCTGTTGCGGGAGCACCGGCTCTACCAGGCCGATTTTCTCCTGCGGCAATATCACTTCGACGCCGAGGAGATTCTGGACGAGCGTAACCCCGACTTCAACCCCTATCTGGACCCGAAGTGCAACTGGGCCCTGCTCCACCCAGAGTTTTTCCCCGTGGACGTACAGCGTGCCAGCAAGGAGGAACTGCTGCGGGTGCCGGGGATAGGCCCGCGCAGCGCGCAGCGCATCGTGGCCGAGCGGCGGCAGAACCGACTGGACTTCGCGGCGCTCAAGCGCATGGGCGTGGTGCTCAAGCGAGCCAGATTCTTTATTATCACAAAAGATTACCCAAAGGGCATGAATCTACCGGGAGAAACTGTGGCGAGGGCATTGCTGGACCCCTCAATTTTCACCTTCGGCATGGAGCAGCTGAGCCTCTATACCCCGCAGGGTCTCCCCGGTCCGGGGGATGTGAAAAACATCGCCGAGGCTGCGGAGGAGGTGGTGAAGCTGTTGGTGGCGTAGAAAATTCTGATTTGCTCCCTTGCAATCCCTTCCCCCTTGTGATATCATAAATATAATATGGAACCCAGAAAGGAAAACGCACATGAAAATAGCTCCCTATCTGCATTTCAACGGCGACTGCGCGCAGGCCATTGCCCTCTATGAAAAAGCCTTCGGGGCAAATGCGGAGGTGATGCGTTACAGCGACGCGCCACCTTCGGAGGGCTACGCGCCCCCGCCCGGAACGGAAAACTTCGTCATGCACGCCCAAATCGAGGTTGGCGGCGCCGAACTCATGCTCTGCGACATGACGCCCGACATGGCGACCAGCTTCGGCAACGGCATCGCGATTCACGTCACCCTTGGCAGCGAGGCCGGCATAAAGGCGGCCTTCGACGCCTTGAAAGAGGGCGGCAGTGTCGAAATGGAGCCGCAGGAGACGTTTTGGAGCAAATGCTTCGGTTCCCTGTCAGACCAGTTCGGCGTGCGCTGGATGCTTTCCATTGGATGCCCGGAGGCATAGATGTCCAATTTAAAAGAAAAAGCGCAGCGCGTTACGGCGCTGCTGAAAGCTGAATACCCCGACGCCCTGTGCTCGCTGGAGCATGTGGACCCCTTTCATCTGCTGGTGTCCGTCCGGCTGGCGGCGCAGTGCACCGACGCCCGGGTGAACCTGGTGACCCCGGCGCTGTTCGCGCGCTTCCCCACGCCCCAGGCCATGGCCATGGCCGACGTTGCCGAGGTGGAGCGGATCATCCACTCCTGCGGATTCCACCACACCAAGGCGGACGACCTTGTCGCCATGTCCCGCCAGCTGTGCGAACGCCACGGCGGCCGGGTGCCCGAAAGCATGGAGGACCTCACCGCCCTGCGGGGCGTGGGCCGCAAGAGCGCCAACCTCATCCGTGGGGACGTCTTCGGCCTGCCCGCCGTTGTGGCCGATACCCATCTCATTCGCATATCGAACCTGCTGGGCCTGGCGAACACGAAAGATCCCCATAAAGTGGAGCTTCAGCTGGAAAGACTGCTGGATCCGGCGGAGAGCAACGATTTCTGCCATCGCTGCGTGCTGCATGGCCGCGCGGTGTGCGTGGCGCGCAGGCCGCAGTGCGGGAGATGTGTGCTAAACGAGGTCTGCGATTACGGCATGAGCTCCCCCGCCAGCCCGGCATAATCCTCCAAAGTGAGGTTCTCCGCCCGCGTTTCCGGGGCAATCCCGGCGCGCGCCATCGCTTCAAGCACGGCAGATTTCTCTATACCAAGCCCCGCGCTGATCGCGTTGGCGGCCGTCTTGCGTCTTTGCCCGAACGCCGCGCGGATCACACGGAAAAAGAACGCCTCGTCGGCCACCACCACCGGCGGCTTCCGGCGCAGGATGAGTTGCAGTACGGCGCTGTCCACCTTCGGCGCAGGGAAAAACGACCCCCGGCTCACGCTGAACAGCTGCTTTGCCTCGGCGTAATACGCTACCGCGGCAGTGACGGCCCCGCAGGCGCGCGTCCCCATCGGCGCGCATAAACGCTCGGCTGCCTCCTTCTGCGCCATGACGGTGATGCTCATGAAGGGCAATTTGCTCTCCAGCATTCGCATAAGAATCGGCGAGGTGATATAATACGGCAGGTTGGCGCACATGTGCACCGGCATATCTCCGAATTGCTCTTCCAGCAGCGCCTGCAAGTCGATCTGCATGATATCGCCCTGCACGACAATCACGTTGTCCAGGCCGGACAGGGTTTCATCGAGCACCGGCAGCAGCCGTTCGTCCAGCTCCACGGCCACAACCTTGCCCGCCACGCCGGAAAGCGCCCGGGTGAGCGCCCCCGCCCCCGGGCCAATCTCCAGCACGCCGCACTCTTTCGTGGCCCCGCACAGGGCCGCCATGCGGGGGCACACGCCGGGGTTGACGATGAAATTCTGCCCCTTGGCCTTGGAAAAGGTGAAGCCGTGGCGGGTTAGGATTTCGCGGTAGTTGGGCTGCATGGGTAGCTCCCCCCTGTCACTACGTGACATCCCCCCTCGCGAGCGAAGGGGGCTTTGAAGTGGTCTCATCGATAGTTGTGGTGAAGCACAGTAAGTCCCCCTCGTTTGCGAGGGGGTGGCGCGTAGTGCCGGGAGGGGCATAAAAAATCTTCATCCCAGCAGCACACCCTCCGCCTGCATCCTCTCCACCTCGCTGAGCGAACCGAAATAATACTGGTAGATATCCCGCACGATGGGAATCGTCGGCGTGCTGTTCTTGCAGCCCTCGCCCACGGCGACAACTACGATCTCGGGGTTTTCGAAGGGCGCGAAGGAGATAAACAGGCCGTTGGTGACCTCCTGGGATTTGCCGTTGACTACTCGTACCACCTGGCTGGTGCCGGTCTTGCCCGCCACCTTCACCGGCAGGTCCGCAAAATAACGCCCGGCGGTGGTGTTGCCCGTGCCCATCTCCAGCATGGCTTTGCGCACGATATCGTAGACACCCTTGTCTATGCCGGTGTTGCCTACGATCTCCGGCGAGAAGGCCTCTATCAGTTCGTTGGTGCCGGGTTCCCGGATGGACTGGATGAAGTGCGCGCTGCGGCGCACGCCGCTGTTGGCGATGGTGGAGGTGTACACCGCCAGCTGCATGGGGGTGAACAGGTTTCCCTGGCCGATGGCCGTTTGCAGGTTGTATCCCGCATACCACTGCTGCCCTATGGAGACCCTGCGCTCCAGGGAATCCATCACGCCCAGCTGCTCGGGCAGTTCCACACCAGTGGCCTGCCCCAGCCCCATCATCAGGCGGTAGGCGTTGATCTTCTCATAGCCCAGCTGGCGGCCCATCTCGAAGAAAAAGCTGTTGCAGGAATCCACCAGCGCGCGCGCCACGCCCAGCGGCCTGCCGCCGTGCAGGCCCACCTGCGGGCAGCGGAACACATGCCCCAGGAAGGGGTAGGCCCCCGTGCAGCGCTGCCGGTAGTTCTCGGTGATGATGCCCTCCTGCAGCGCCGCCAGCGCCACGGAAACCTTGATGGTGGAGCCCGGCTCGTAGGTGCCCTGGAGCGCCCGGTTCCACAGGGGGGCGTTGGCGTCCGTATTGAGCCGCGCCTGGTTCATCCGATACTGCGAGATGTCGTAGCCCGGGTAGCTCACGCAGGCGAGCACCTCGTTGCTTCGCGCATCAAGCACCACTACGGCCCCCGCGGCGGGCACGCCGGGGTACCGCTGGCTCTTCATCTCCTCCATGTGCCGGGGGAATGCCTCTTCGATGAGCTTTTGCAGCACGCTGTCTATGGTAAGCACCACGGTTTTGCCCTGCTTCGCGGCCTGCGTGATGGCCTCGTCCGCCACGCCGGTTTTGTTTTCCACCGAGACGGTCTTCTCGCCGCCCGTGCCGCGCAGCCAGGCCTCCGCGGTGCGCTCTATGCCCGAGGCCCCGAACTCGTCGGTGATCTTGTAGCCCTTATCCCTGTTGGCCTCAAAGTCGTCGCGGTTGATGGCCGCCACCCGCCCGAGCACGTGGGGCGCCACTGTGCCGTCCATGTAGGTGCGCACGGGCACCACCTCGGTCTGCACCCCCCGGTAGAACGCGCTGTTCTCCCGCACCCGGGATTT
>Ga0123353_10003245_pt1 | contig 20507 bp, 22 predicted proteins | sample TergutLab28metaG_3_FD_92763 | JGI IMG/M metagenome (GOLD analysis project Ga0123353, IMG submission 92763) | Labiotermes labralis P3 segment gut microbial communities from Petit-Saut dam, French Guiana - Lab288 P3 | ecosystem: Host-associated > Arthropoda: Insects > Digestive system > Gut ... | reverse complement strand
TGCAACAAGTAATAAATGTCGTTAATTACAAACTGGTCGAAAAGCGCCAAAACTTCAAGGTATATACCGATGTGGATATACCCGAATACTTGATAGGGGACGATCAGAGGCTGGCGCAAGTCATCACGAACCTTGTCGGAAACGCTATAAAATTTACACCGGAGGAAGGTTCCATCCGCATCGGTACATACTTTATGGGTGAAAGCAACGGCGTATGTACCATAAAGATAACCGTGACAGACACCGGCATAGGCATCAGCCCCGAGCAGCAGACCAGATTGTTCAAACCCTTCCAACAAGCCGAGAGCAGTACGACGCGAAAGTTCGGAGGTACAGGGCTTGGTCTTTCGATTACCAAGGGTATAGTGGAAATGATGGGTGGAAATGTTTGGATCGAGTCAGAAATTGGAAAGGGCGCCACATTCGGATTCACAGTTAAGATGAAGCGGAGCGACGTTGACGAAAAGGTTCTGATGGGCTATGGTGTTGATTGGAATGACGTTAATATTCTTGTTTCGGATGCAGACACGGATAACATGATGTTTTTCAGAAAGATGACAAGTAAGTACGGCGCTCACTGCGATATTGCGTTTACCGGCGATGAAGCGATGCGTTTGATTTCACAGGGCACAATATATGATGTTTGCCTCTTAGGTAGTAAACTGCCTGACATGAGCGGAGCGGAGATGGCTTTGGCAATCAAGGAAAGATATCGGGACACCATCACAGCGATGTTTCTCGACACAAATGACCCCAAAGAATTTGATAACAACGGAACTGTTGAGGGCGTCGATATATATACCTATAAGCCAGTTTTACCGTCAAGCATTATTGATACGGTGAACAATGCCCTTGGTATCAATGGCAAGCAGCCTGAACCCCAAGCTGAAGGTGAAGACGCTATCTTTGATGGACGCCGCATATTACTGGTGGAAGATGTGGAGGTAAATCGTGAAATCGTGATGACTCTTCTTGAACCAACGCTTGTCGCCATAGTTTGTGCGCAAAACGGCGCCGAGGCTGTCCGTATGTTTAGTGAATCGCCGGAGGAGTACGACCTGATTTTCATGGACATCCACATGCCGGTCATGGACGGCTATGACGCGACGCGGAATATACGTGCGCTGAACAGTGAAAAGGCGAAAACCATACCAATCATTGCAATGACAGCCAACGCTTTCAAAGAAGACGTTGACCACTGCTTGGAAGCCGGTATGAACGGCCATTTACGGAAACCTATTGATTACGGTGATGTGTTGGATAAATTACGTAGCTATTTGCTTCATTCTACACAATTACCGAATTGCAAATTGGCAATATAGCCTTGGGCATTTGCAAAAAGCCTGTATTTATGCACTGTCATTAACTTAAGGAATTGAGAAGATAATTTGAGAAATATTGACCTGTCAAAATGGCAGGTTTTTCTTTGTGTAGAGTGTAGTGAGAAATATATGTTGCAAAGTTGGTGATTCTCGGTATAATTAGGCATATATGTAGTGAGAGGTAGTTGCTGTGTTTGTTAAAGTATTAACTAAAACCTTTGGTGGGAAAAAGCACTATTACGCAAGCCTTGTTGAAAACAAACGGGTCAATGAAAAGGTTGTGCAAACTGTAAAGATAAACTTTGGCGCGGTCGATCAGGAGCAGATACCATACCTCAAAGCAGCTTATGCCCGTCACAAACCAAGGTTCGTATATGATGACGAAACGAAGGATGTGTAGTGAGAAATTCCAGCAAGCGGATTTTTGCTGATTTATCCCTAATGGCAGCAGATGAATTCGTTGAAAAGTGTCGCTTACTTAAGGAGAGCCATTTCACCAGGAACAGAAAAATGCCACTCTGTAATTTGTTGCTATCCGTTATGTTTAGAAAGGGGCGTACTCTGTATATGGAACTACGCAGTTTTAAAAAACTATTCAAAATGAAAAACGCAAATATCAAAGCCAGGACATCTGAAGCAGCGAATGAAATTGAATCCTGAAGCATTCAAAATGCTTGCAAAGCACCACGCTGAGCAATTCTACAAAGACCCTTCCGCTGTAAAGAAGTATAAATCACATCTCATTTTAGCGATTGACGGAACTTCGTTAAACGTCCCATTAACAGAAGAAAACTTGGCAACTTACGGAAATACCGCAAAACATGGCGGACGTCCCCGCCCACAGATAGGGTTATCATGTCTTTTCGATGTGCTCAATCGGACGTTCATTGATATGAATACTGCGTCATGTAAATTCAATGAGCGGACGGAAGCCATAGTCCATGTTGACAACACAATTGACGTGACTGGTAATAAGCTGTGCATATATCTCTTTGATCGCGGCTATCCTTCCGGGGAGTTCTTCCTTGACTTAATGGAGCGAAAGGTGAGTTTTCTCGTTCGGCTCGGAAGCGCTTCATTTAGGCGCGAGCAAAGGGGAATGGATTCGGACGACTGTATTGTCGACATTGTTTTTGATAAAACGAGGATTAGCGCCAGCAAAAAAGAAGAATCTGCCAAAAGGCTGGCCGTAGCCGGGAGCATTACTTTGCGTTTTGTTCATCTAAAACTGGACGATGGCGATGACGAGTATCTTGCAACCAACATTAGCGGAGATTTGTTCGATACTAAGGAAATCTGTTCTTTGTACCGTATGCGATGGGGAATAGAGACGGTTTTCGACGACCTAAAAAACAAGTTGCAAATAGAAAACTTTACCGGCGAAAAACCGGTGATTATGGAGCAGGATATATACGCAACTTTTTATCTGTCAAACATAATTAACGATATTATGCAGGATATCGCTGCCGAGTTTACCAGTGAGGATATGCTAAAACACAAACATGAAATGCAACTGAATCGAAACATCGCTATCGGTATTATCAAAGAGGATCTTATTCTCGTGATTCTGGAAAAACGATCGCGAAAAAGGGCATCAATGATGGAAACGATTGTCAGAGAAATAGAAAGCAACATTCTTCCTGTAAGACCTGATAGAAATTTCAATCGCCCGATTGGCAAGCTCGCCAGTAAATATACTAATGTTCGTAAACGCTGTTTTTAGACGTAGATTCCTTAAGTTAATGATAGTGTGTATTTATGCGGGTTTACAGGCTGTCAAAACGCGGTAAATGTCAACATATCTGAGATTGAAAATTGGATAAAAATAGGGACAAGGCTGCCTATGCCTTGTCCCTATGTGGTTCCAACATCAATTATCAGTTAATACTTGCCAAAACCTACGCTCTCGTTTGTTGGTGTATATTCGGTTTCTGCAGGTGTGGCAATCCTTCTTTGTGCTGTTCGCGTCAGTAAAGGCTGATTAGCGTTGTTTGCCAGTTTGAACTCTGCGATTTGTTGTTGTAATAAATCAGACTGGCTGCTCATTTCCTCTGATGCGGCGGCGCTTTCTTCTGCTGTCGCGCTGTTCTGCTGTACCACTTGCGCCACTTGGTCAATGCCGATGTTGATTTGGTTTATGCCCATTGATTGTTGTTCTGACGCGCTGGCTATCTCCGCGACGAGTTCGCTTGACTCGTTTATGCCGGTTACAATTTCTTTAAGACTCTCGGCGGTTTCTCCTGCTATGCGGGAGCCGAGTTCAGCCTTTTCCATCGAGTTTTGAATCATGTCGCCAGTATCTCTGGCTGCTTCTGCACTCTTGGACGCGAGGTTGCGGACTTCCTCCGCCACAACAGCAAAACCCTTGCCATGCTGCCCCGCGCGAGCGGCTTCCACAGCCGCGTTAAGTGCGAGGATATTGGTTTGGAAAGCAATATCGTCAATCGTCTTGATGATTTTACTTATGTTTTTGCTCGCTTCGTTGATTTCACCGACCGCAGTTATCATTTCGTCCATTTGGCGGCTGCCTTTTTCTGCGCTCTCTTTTATCGTTTCAGAAAGTTTTGCTGTTTTATTGGCAGTCGCGGCGTTCTGCCTTGTTCTTTCCGCTATCTCGGTAATTGAACCTGAAAGTTCTTCAATGGATGCCGCCTGCTCGGTCGAGCCTTGTGCAAGCGACTGCGCGCCATCAGCGACTTGCTTCGCACCTGAAGATACTTGTGTAGAAGCAGTATTGATTTCGCCAAAAATAGTGTTGAGGCTCTTGTTCATCCTTTGTAGCGACTGTCCCATTTTATCATTATCAGACAACACGGACAATTCAGTCGTAAGGTCGCCGTTTGAAATCGTTTCTAAAACATCGCTTACATCAGATACGCGCTTTACAAAACTGGCGGCGGAGTTGATGCACTGCCCTATCTCGTCTTTTCTTGCAGAATACTTGCTGATAACCTCTAAATCCGCTTGACCCAGCGTTATATCTCCTTTTGATCCGGCTTTATCCATAAACATTGCCAACGGCACTATCGGTTTTATAACAAATCCCGCGATCTGCCATGCGAGTATAATGCAGACGATGAACGCGAGAATAATAACAACAATGATGACAACAGTCATAGTATCCGCGTGTTGTCCGGTCAACTTGTTCATGTCATTTCCCATAGTACCGTATTTGCTCTGCATTTCAGAGAGGAGATCAATGACCTCTTGTGTCTTAGGTAATATGTCTATGTTGATAAGGTCGGCCGCCTCGCTTTGTTTACCCTGAGACAATAAATCGACAATTTCTTTGGCATGGTTATGTATATAGTTGTGGGGCTCTTGGATACGGCTCAATAAGGACAGTATCTCTGCGTTCTCAATTTTTTTCGCTTCATCGCTGTCGAGCCATTTTCCGAGGGCGCAGGTGCCGGGATCAAGCGATCCCGTGAAATTACGTTCAAACAGCACCGCCTCCGTAAGCCCCTGCCGCCATATAAAATGCGCGTTCAACACATTTCCGACACTGGAACTCTCTGCCAACAACTTTTGTAACTCATCCGAGTCATTAGCGAGCCTGCGCGTAGAAGCCACGCCGACTACACCCACAATCAGAGTGATTATAGCTATCATGGCAAACGCTCCAAAAATAACGGTTCTTAGCTTCACTTTCGTTTCCTCCCGTTGGATACCTTGGAATTATTTATCTATACATGAGTATAGATATTGAATATTATACATCATTCGACATTGTTTTTCAACAAATAAAATGTAACTTTTCCCCTTTTTGCACATAAAAAATGGTAATTATTTCGAAAGCCTTGCACCGCAAGGCTTTTTTAGTGGAAAAAATATTTTTGATAGAAAATAATAGGAGTCAACTGTAGATAAATATGGTATAACTGCTTGCTGATCAGAGGCAGATCGAAAAGACAGGGGAAATCAAGCAAGCAAAAGCAAAGCCTTGCTTCAAGACTAACACGTGGGGCAATTAAAAAAAATTTGGGCGTTGTTAAAAAAAGTTGAATTTCACTACAATTATTTTTTGAAAAACGGTAAAACCAGAACCCGCAACCCATTGATGTATATGGACTGCAGGCTTTATTTTCATTTTTTGTGTGTCAAATACTTTTTCAAGGCGGTCAATGGGTTTCAGCGCATCCCGAATATCCTGTTGCTTGCCGTGATAGTATGTCTTGGATATAGTCGGCAAGGCTCGGCTTTTCGTCTTTCTCGCAGCGCGTTTCTTGCGTAGCGACGGCGGCCTGCTTCTTTCGCCCGTTCCAGTTCTTCGGGCGCCACCAGTTCGATAAACCTGTCGGCTCTCACGCTGTCGGTGTTGTAACGGTCAATCTCGGCTTGCATTTTTTCAATTTCTCCGTCAAGGGCTATCTGCTCGGTGTCGTAGCCTTTGAGTAAATCGGAAAAATGCTTTTCGGGTATCTTGTCAGGCGGCGTAGGCTTCGTACAGCTTCTTGATTAAGCCGCTCAGTTCCTCGCGTATCGGCTTGTGCGCCGTATGGCTTCAAGTATCAGCTTTTCCGCTTCAACTGTGATATAGTGGCAAGTGCAGGTTTTTGAATGGTGGCGGTAGCTTGTGCAGACATACTCGTCGTTCCCTGCAAACGCTGAACGACATTAAAGGTTTCCTCGTCTATGATGGCGGGTGGCTGTCTTTGAAAACAAGCCATCCTCCTTTTTGTATCTCGTTTGTTTTCATTGATAAAAGTATCACCATCAGATTTTTTGTGTGCTAAAGTTAATAATTGATTATGGATTCATGGATTGATTCAATTAAAAAAAACGCCACGATTAAAGTGACGGTTTTGCTTTTCTTCGATGGAAGCAGCATGTTATAGGAAAACGTCATGCTAAAAAATTTTCAGTCATTTCAAAAAATCTCGCAGGCGTTGAAACTACGCTATTTCAACGCAATTTTTGCAGGTCAAACGGAGTCTCCTGATAAACGTAGTAATTGAGCCAATTGGAAAACAAAAGGCTTGCATGGCTTCTCCAACGGAACAGAATCTCCTTATTTGGATCATCATCCACATAATAAGATTTCGGCACATCGATCGGAATGCCTTTTTTTACATCGCGTATATATTCGTTCGACAGCGTTTCCTTATCATACTCCTGATGCCCCAAAATGAAGATTTGACGACCGTTATCCGTCGCCATAATGTGCAGCCCTGCTTCATCCGATTCGGCCAGGATTCGGATTTCAGGGTGCTCCAGTACGTCTTCTTTCCGGACATACGTATTCCTCGAATGCGGCGCATAGAAAATCTCATCAAAACCTCTCATTAAAGGGTTGTGCGGCCTTAACACTTTATGCTCAAATACACCGAACACTTTTTTATCCGTCATATATTTGTTAATGCCATAGTGATAATATAGTCCCGCCTGAGCGCCCCAGCAGATATGCATATTGCTGTAGACGTTCTTTTTTGAATAGTCAAGGATATCGCTAAGCTCGCCCCAGTAGTCCACTTCTTCAAAAGGTATTGTCTCAACCGGAGCGCCTGTCAGGATCATGCCGTCAAAGCGCTCGTTTTTAATCTCAGATAGCGTCTTATAAAATGTATCCAAATGCTCCTGTGAGGTATTCCGTGATTCATGAGTATCCATTCGGAGCAATGTCAATTCAACTTGCAGCGGTGAATTGGCAAGCACCCTGGCAAGCTGTGTTTCCGTCGCGATTTTGGTGGGCATGAGGTTTACAATCAAAATCTTAAGCGGACGTATATCCTGACTGACCGCTCTGGCTCTTTCTATCGTAAAAATATTTTCCTGCTTTAAAGAATCTGCCGCCGGCAGATGGTTTGGTATAATTAAAGGCATTATGTATTGCCACCTTCCAAGGTAAATTTTTGCTCTATATCAGTCGCTTTCTTTGATTGTACCCTTTCGATACGCTTCCACAAGCGCTTTGAGTTCGTCAACCTGTGTTTTCAGTTCTTCACCGATATCGGTGTCCGCAACCGTCATCCGCTTTTTTAAAAGCTCCACCGTGCGGATATTCGGCGAATGGAACTCCTGGGTTCCGTCGGGCAACATCGGGCTATATGGCTTGTGCTCCGCAAGCGCCATAAATCTGGAATTGAAAATAAACGTATACCCCGCGATTCCAGTGGTTTTCTGATACGCTTTGGACATTCCGCCATCGATGATGAAGAGTCGCCCGCCTCCCCTGACAGGGCTCTCGCCATCTTTAAATTTAACCGGAACATGACCGTTTAAAATGTGGGAGTTTTCCGGAGACAATCCGAATTCCAACAATATCTTTTTACAGATGGCCTTCTCATTGATCAAACGATAATAAGGCGATGAATGTTCTTTATATACGGATTTATCGGCAATAAAATATCGTTCAAAGGTTGTCATCTTGTCTTTTCCAAAAAGCGGCGATTTGCTCCCCAGCCACAGATACCACATAATGTCACCGGACAAGCCTATTTCCTGCGAATCGTCCGGATCAAAATACGCTTTTCGCACTTCCTCATCCAAATAATCCAGAAGCGCCTTTCCGCTGCTCGTGACGCCATTGATCGAACATTTCTCAAATTCACCGTCCGCGGTCATCGGAATGCAGCCATGATACAGCAAATTTCCATTGACACATTTATACATTGAACCGTGGCTGAATAAAAACCGAATATGCTTTTGGAGCCTTTTGCTTTGAAGGAAAGAAGCTTCAAGCGTATTCATAAGCGCATCTTCCTCTTCGGTCAGTTTATAAGGGTCGTTAGGGTCGATTGTAGGGAAGTTTCCATCTCTCAGTTCATACTCGACTCCTCCTACTTTCATGGTTCCCTTTTCATAATCGATTTTATCCAAAAGTAAACGATCATCCATTTCGTATTCGGGATGCACTTTGATCCTCTGCCCTTCCACTTTAAACTGAATGATTGCGATCGCCTTATGCATTTTCGCGGCTAGCTGTTCATCGACCGGGTCAAAAATATTTTCATCCAGCAAATGCGGCTTAAAAAACGTACATGGATCATCCCGATATTGATCCGCCGCAAAAATAGCAAGCGGTCTGAGATTGATGCCATAACCGATCTCAAGCATATCGAAATTGTTATAACTGATGTTTACGCGAATCGCGTTCGTGATGCAGGCCCAGTTGCCGGCAGCAGCGCCCATCCATACGATATCGTGGTTTCCCCATTGAAAATCAACATCATGAAATTTCATCAGATAATCCATGATATCATCCGGATGCGCTCCTCTGTCGTATATGTCTCCGATGATATGAAGCCTGTCAACCGCCAGCCTGCTGATCGTATTCGAAAGATCAACGATAAAAGGCTCAGCCACCTGGCATTCGACGATGGAGTTGATAATCTCGCCATAATAGTGCGCCTTATTTGCTTCATCATCCGCATGCATAAGTTCATCTATGATATAATCCGCATCTTTTGGAAGGCGTTTTCGAACCTTTGACCTTGTATACTTTGTAGAAACAGATTTACACACTTCAATCAACCGAAAAATCGTAATCTTATACCAATCTTCAATCTGAATCTCCTCATTTTTCCTTCTTTCGATCTCCGCTTCCGGATTATAAATCAGAGAGGCCAACCGGTCTCTCTCTTCTCTGGAGATGGATTTTCCGAAAAGTTCCTCAATCTTAGAGCGAATCACACCGGACGCGCTTTTCATCATATGTATAAACGCTTCGTGTTCTCCGTGCAAATCACTGAAAAAGTATTCGGTCCCCTTAGGAAGGCTTAAAATCGCCCTTAAATTGATAATTTCAGCTGAAGCTTTCTTAATGTTCGGATAATCTTTAGACAATAATTTTAGATAATGTTCATTGACCATCTTGATTCCTTTCTGAATTCTACTGGGAATAATGTTTTTCCAGAATATCGAATCGGCTGTTTAATAAGATTACATCAACCCGCCTGTTCTTTTCTCTGCCTTCAGGTGTTAAGTTGTCCGCTACCGGTTTATATTCACCATAGCCTACCGCCATCAATTTTTCAGGATTAATGCCAGATACTTCCTGAAAAAGCCGTACGACTTTTGCCGCCCTATCATTTGAAAGTTCCCAGTTCGTCGGGTATCGATCGGAATTAGTCGGTACGATGTCCGTGTGTCCCTCAACACGGATGTAATTGTCCAGTTGGTCGATCGTCTGGCCAATTTGGACTAAAATATCTCTATATTCCATCTTGATCTGTGCGCTCCCCGAATCAAACAAAAGCGCGTTGTTCATGCTGATAACAAGGCCTCTGGCGTCTATTGAGGTCGTTACTTCGGCCGCCAATCCGCTTTGCTCCAGATAAATTTGTAAAGTTTGCTGCATCGCCTCGAGTTGTAACCGTTCGAGTTCTGCCTGGTCGAGGTCTGTTTTTCCCTCCTCCTCTTCTTTTGAAGGGGATACCGGGCGCGGAATATAAGTGAGGCCGCCGCCGCTCATGATACTTGACTGAAAAGCGGACGATATCGCCTCATATTTCTGTTTATCCACATTGCTGGCTGCAAACAATACGATAAATAGCGCCAACAGTAATGTGAGAAGGTCTGCGTACGGAATCAGCCAACTCTCATCCATATGCTCTTCGTGGCCTTCGCCCCTACGTCTCCTTGCCATGTTTTACACCCCCGACTTTGATGTGAATTTTTCTTTTTCTTTTTGTGTTAAAAAAGAAAGCAGTTTATCCTGAACAAGATAAGGGGGATCTCCGTTGGCCAAAGCCAAGACGCCCGCCACAACGATTTCATTATGTGATACTTCTTCTTTTGATTTTCTCTTCAGTTTATTGGCGAATGGATGCCATAAAACATAACCTGTAAAGATGCCGTACACGGTTGCCATAAAAGCCGCGGAAATCGCATGGCCCAACCGATCCTGATCCTGCATGTTCCCCAGCGCAGCGATCAGGCCGATTACCGCGCCGAGCACGCCAAGCGTAGGCGCATATGTACCTGCCTGGGAGAAAATCTGTGCGTAACCGGTATGTCGTTTTTCCATGGAAGCAATATCATCCAGGAGCACGATTTCAATTTCTCCGCTTTTTACGCCGGAAACGAGCAGTGACATCCCTCTTTTAATGAATGGATTATCGATTTCGTCCACCCTTTTTTCCAGTGCAAGTATGCCATCTTTTCTGACAATTTGTGCATATTCGATAAAGAGTTTAATCGTTTCAAATTTATTTGTTTTTGATTTGTTTTTGCTCGTGAAGATAATCCCGAAAAGTCTGGGTACCTTTTTAATATCACTCATCGGAAAAGCGTTTAATACCGCTCCGGTGGTTCCGATCAAAATAATAAAAATTGCGGCGTTATTCGCAAGAGCGGAAAAAGGAACACCCTTAAAAACCATACCGCCAAGTAACCCGATCAGTGCTACGATAATACCTAGTATAGTTGTTAATTCCAAATAAAATCACCTCGTTTATATACAAATATTACAACAAATCTTTACTAATTTGATGATACCCTATTCTCTGCTCCTTGTCAACTTTTACCGTTTAAGTTATAATAATTATAAATACTATAAGAAATCCGAAAAGGATGCTGAAAAGGGGATAAGTATATGATTGATGAATTAATTCGAATTATAAACAGCAGCTATAACATCGTTTTCTTTGGGGGGGCCGGCGTCTCCACTGAAAGCGGCATCCCTGATTTCCGTTCTAATGACGGAATCTACAAGGCGTTGACGGAGTACGACATGCCACCGGATGTACTCCTTAGCCTGGGTTTTTTTAAACGCAAACCTGAAATATTTTTTGAATATTATAAAAAGAATTTGATTCACCTGGACGCGAAACCGAACAAAGCGCACCTCGCTTTAGGACGCCTCGAGGCACGTGGCAAACTCACTGCTGTGGTCACTCAAAACATCGATGGCCTTCATCAAATGGGTGGCAGCAAAAACGTGTTTGAAGTACATGGCTCTGTACACCGCAACAATTGCATGGACTGCGGAGCCTTTTATGACACGGGGTATATTATGGATACTGCTAATTGTGACGGATTTGTACCACACTGCAAGATTTGTGGCGGAATTGTTAAGCCCGATGTGGTTTTATATCAAGAGTCGCTCAACCCGGATGTAATGCAAAACGCTATCGATTCAATTTCAAATGCGGACACGTTGATCGTTGGAGGAACTTCTCTGGTCGTATATCCAGCCGCAGGATTTCTTGATTATTTTAAAGGAAAAAACCTCGTACTCATTAATAAATCAAGTACTCCTTATGACAAACAAGCAAGTCTGGTAATTAACCGCCCAATTGGTTCCATTTTGGACTGCGCAGTCAGAGCCTGATTGAGCAGGGCCATTATGTGATTTTTTTTACAGTGAACATAGAGTGAAGTACTTCGGATCCGATTGGAAACAACTCCATAACATTCCAATAGCTGGCTCCGGCAAGACCGTATTCTGAAATCAGAGCCAGCTTCGCGCGAATGCTTCTCGCGTCTTCGAACCAGACCACATGCTCTGCCCCGTTTTCGCCTGTATAGTAAAAATAAGGCGCTTGCGCCACTTCATCAAAAAAAATTTTAGCTCTGGTTCGTTTCGCGATTTCCATCGCTTCAACATTGAACACCTTTTGGGCCCTCATCCCGGGAGTATGCGGAAGTGTCCAATCATAACCGTAGTTTGGAATTCCAAGTAAAATTTTATCCGGAGAGATTATTAAAGCCGCAGAATCAAGCACTTTGCGAATTTCGTTTATTGGAGAAACCGCCATCGGAGGCCCGCATCCATGCCACCATTCAAATGTCGCCAGCAACACGAAATTGGCAGCGGAAACTTCCGATGACTGATTAGGGGTAATTGCAACCATGGCCAGAAAGCCTTCATCGTTAAGACGGATCGTGGCTTCCGTTATAAAATTTGTATATCGTTCTTTGTATTCAGGGTCAATGTACACAAAATCAAAATCAACACCAAACAAATTTTTTGATTTTAGATTGATCAGAAGATTGTCGATTAATTTTTTCTGCATATCAGGGTTTTCAAGCAGCTGATTGACAAGCTTGCTGCTGAATGCACCCTCTTTATCAAAAGGGGTTAACGCCATCAGCGGTTCAACGCCATTTTCGCGTGCGACCCGAATAATTTCACTGTCATCAAGCTGTATCAGTTCTCCCTTCTGCGTAAAACCGTAACTGAACGCCGTTATAAAAGTCAGATCTCTCATCCAGCCATAAAGTACCTCGGGACTGATGGACGGATACGCGTATCCGTTTACAATAATCTCCTCTTTTGGGATTGGCTTGTTTTGATCCATAAAAAAACACCTCCACTAAACCTATGAGTCTGGGAGGGTTTTTATGTTTTTATTTTGATTTGCATTCGCATAAAGCACTATCCATCAGAAAAACCAATTCTAGCGCGCTCCTAAACGGTTCTTCACTGTTTCCTTCTATCCAAGCAATAGAACCTTGCCAGCTTGCGTTTTGTCTAAATATCACTTTTACTTTAAAAGTGGAAAGTTTTCCTGTTTTGATCTGAAATTCCGGCGACACGTCGCTTGCGGCTGAAAAATTTGACATCCCATCAAACCTTGAAAATCTTCTTTTTTCCAAAGCAGGTCTTGGAAATTTCATTTCGTCCAGAATATCTTCAATGTTAAGCAACATCTGCATTAAGTTTGAAAAACATTTCCCCTCTTCAAAGGAATTATGATAAATTTCGCCCTGGATCAGTAAATCATCATAAGAATCGACGCTGATTGTAATTGTTTTTAGCTTTTCCGATACCATCGTCCTTCCTACCATTGGCATCCGCCTCACCTCCAACTAAATTCTTTCATTATTATTTTATCATATCTCGGTTACGATTTGGTTACATTTTTTCATAAATTGAGATTTAACTAACATATTCTTCTGTACTATTCATATACTTTAGCATGCATTGTCCAATTCTTATACTGCATTAATAAAAAACAATCGAGGCAATTTATGAAAAAATACAAAAAATACATACAATCAACGCTTAAATGCTTTCTAATTACATTCGGCATGGCTGTTTTTTCTGTCCTCCTTCTTCCCTCTCTGTTTCTGGCGATTCATCCAGACAAACCAAGTCAGCCAAGCCAGATATTTCATCATGACAAAATCAAAACCCCCGATGCGATTAAAGTCTATCGCACTGCTGCCAACATTGTTGAGGAAATCAATTTCGAAGACTATGTCAAAGGTGTAGTAGCCGGCGAAATGCCTTCTTCTTTTGAAGAAGAAGCCCTAAGAGCGCAAGCTGTTACGGCGAGAACCTATTCTCTTTCCAAAGTATTGCGTTCAGGAGAGGATGGCAATCCCGAAGCACATCCCGCCGCGCCTCTCTGTGACTCTACGCATTGTCAAGTCTATCGCAGTCCTGAGGACCTTAAGCAAATTAAATCTGCGCAGTGGATGGGAGAGGGCTGGCCAAAAATCGAAAATGCAGCTATAGATACAAACGGTATCCTCATGTATTATCAGGGGGAGCTAGTTGAACAGGCGCTCTTTCACTCTTCCAGCGGCGGTAAAACAGAAAACTCAGAAGACGTATTTGTATCCTTCGTTCCGTACCTCAGAAGCGTAGAAAGCCCTTATGAAGAAGATGCCACTCATCAGAATGAACAGACATCCATGTCCATCACGTCCTTTGCAGATCGCCTGAAAAAAGCATACCCTTCCAAAAAAATAGGCGTTGTCAACAATTCAAACATTAAAATCCTTAAAAGAAGCAATGGCGGACGTGTCGAGGAAATCAAAGTCGGAGGCGCGACGCTGACCGGCAGAAATATTCGGGACGCGCTCGGACTGAGCTCAGCAAACTTCTCTTTGTCTTTGAGTAAAAACTCTATTACGATCACCACAAGCGGATACGGGCACGGTGTAGGAATGAGCCAGTATGGTGCAAATGGTATGGCAAAAGAGGGCTATAATTATAAACAAATTCTATCCCACTACTACAGAGGGATAGAAGTGTACTGACCCTACAGTAGCTTTCACCAAATCACAGCTTTGGGAAAGCCTTGCATAAGGCCTGCTTGCAAATCGCTCCACGATTTGAGCAGCGCCATTAGTCTTCTATTCTAATAATGGTCGCTCCGATCGCTCTGAATTTATCAACAAAATTGGCATACCCTCTTTCAATGTGATAAATTTCTGATATTTCGGTGGTTCCTTCTGCCGCCAAGCCTGCCAGAACAAGCGCAGCGCCGGCGCGGAGATCGGTCGCGATTACCTTTGCTCCCTGAAGAGGTCTTTCTCCTTGTACGATGGCGCTTCTACCTTCGATTTTGATGTTGGCATCCATTCGATTGAGTTCGCCTACGTGCATAAACCGATTTTCAAATACGGTCTCCATAACACGGCCGGTGCCTTTTACTGTTGTCAGAAGCGACATAAATTGAGGCTGCATATCGGTTGGAAATCCTGGATAAGGCAGTGTTTTGATATCTGTTGTAATCAAGGGGTTTACATCCGCTTTAACAAGGATGCTTTCATCGTTAATCTCGACAATTACACCGCATTCTCTGAGTTTTGCAATCACTGGCTTTACGTGATTGGGAAGCGTATTTTTAAGCAGCAGATTTCCCCTCGTCACAGCGGCCGCAACCATAAAAGTGCCTGTCTCGATTCGATCAGGAATTACGGTATGCTTACAGCTTGTCAGTGACTTAACGCCTTCGATTTTAATCGTATCCGTCCCTGCTCCTTTGATTTTTGCGCCCATTTTGTTTAAAAAGTTTGCCAAATCAACAATTTCGGGCTCTTCCGCGACATTTTCTATAATGCTTGTTCCCTCCGCGAGAACCGCCGCCATCATAATATTTTCCGTAGCGCCTACGCTCGGAAAATCTAAGTACACATTGCCTCCGTGAAGTTTTTGTGCGATGGCTTCCACGTAACCTTGTCCTTCTCTGATGGTGGCGCCAAGCGCCTGAAATCCTTTCAAATGCAGATTGATCGGTCTGGATCCAATGGCACACCCGCCTGGAAGGGGAACCCGCACTTTACCGGTTTTCGCCAGAAGCGGACCCATAACGAGAACTGAAGCCCGCATTTTTTTAACGAGTTCATACGGAGCTTCATTGGTTATATATTCTGAGGTATTAATTTTAATCACATTGTCTATAGTTTCTTCGGAAACGTTCGATCCAAAACTCTTAAGGAGTGCGCACATAACTTTCACGTCTTTTAAAGCGGGCACATCCATAATCTCACATTGTCCTTCGGATAAAAGCGCTGCCGCCATAATAGGCAATACAGCATTCTTCGATCCGCTTATTTCAACTTCCCCATATAAAGGGGTGCTTTTCTGCACTAAATATTTCGCCAACCTATTCCTCCAAGGTTTATTTATCCTTATAACAGTATATCATTTTGGCGAATTTTTTCAAGTTGTTTCTATCGTTGTTCTACAAGACAGGATAAGAATTATAACCGAGTAAACAAAAGAAAGAGACATATTTTATATGCTAAAGGGGGACAAAACATATTTTTATGTGTCTCTTTCTCTTACTATAGTATCTCCATTTTCCCATTTAAAAAACCTGCTTATGGCAGGTTTTTGTTATTTGTGGCTTATTATAATGTCTGTAGTTCTTTAATGCACTCACCGCACACATTCTTATCTCTGATACGCTTGACGTCTTTCGCGTTACCGCAGAATATACAAGCCGGCTCATATTTTTTCAAAAGAATATAATCTCCATCTACGTATATTTCAATTGGGTCCTCTTTCTCTATGTCCAAATTCTTTCTAAGTTCTATCGGTAAGACAATCCGTCCTAACACATCAACTTTTCTAACTATTCCTGTTGCTTTCATTTGTAGTACTCCTTTCACAATGCATAAACCAATTATAACCTTTTGTAAAAATCTAGTCAATATTCTATTTATTCTTTATAAGATTTTTTAATGAAGCCATCGCGTTTACTATTGAAGTTAACGCTGATATGACACTTTGATTTCCCTTAATTATTTCGGAAACACTTCCCACGGACGACGCCACATCGCCGATTATTTTATCGACCTCCTGCGCCCTTTCTGCCGCGATCTTAGAGATTACCTGAGTATCTTCAAGAATTTTATTTGTATGCTTGATTGTCGAGACCAGGTTCTTCATAAACGCGATGCAGTAAGCAATCAGTACAATCAAACTGACCCCGATTAGTATCAACCCCACATCTTTCAACGGAATGGCCATGTCCATTTAAATACCTCCTAAAAAAAGTGGCCTCGCCACAAATAGATCATACTTACATTATCCTCTACTTTTGGAATAATTTCAACATTTTTTTTCTGATTTTTGAATATGTTTAAAGAAGCCATTAGATTTCAGTAGTGCCATAAGCATAAAGGGGGATTGTTTAAGTATGATGAACTACATCTGGGCAGGAATGATCTTGTTTGGAGTCTTTTTTTCATTGATAAACGGAAACATCGGAGAATTCACAAATGGCCTCATGGAAAGCTGTACGAGAGCTGTGCAATTCATCATTGGCCTTGCGGGCATCATGGCCGTATGGAGCGGCATCATGAACATCGCGGAAAAAACAGGGTTGATCGACAAAGCCGCCCGTCTAACAAGACCGATGATGCGATATTTGTTTCCTAAGGAAAAAAACCCTGAAACCATCGCCATGATGCTCATGAGCTTCATGGCCAATATCTTCGGCGCCGGAAACAGCGCAACCGTCTTTTCCTTAAAATCCATGGAGATGCTCGACCAGGAAAACAGAAGAGGAACGGTGGCGAGCAACGCTATGTGCATGTTTATCGCAGTCAGCATGTCGATGATCCAGCTCGTTCCCATTACAGTCATTAAGATCAGAAACGACCTCGGATCGGAAGACCCGGGTAATATCATTATCCCTTCCATTTTAGCAGGACTTGTTTCAATGGCTGTTTCCATATTCATCTGCAAACTTTATGAAAGGAAAGACCGGCATGAGTTTAATTCTTAGCACAATATCCGTTTTTTTCATTCCCGCGATTCTTACCCTCATCATCGGGTACGGCATATATAAAAGGGCCCCGATCTACGAACAGTTCGCAGAAGGCGCCAAAAACGGCATCCATACAGCTGTAGAGATTCTGCCTTTTATCATCGCCATTTTTGTCGGCATTGAAGCCATTGTTTCCTCGGGCGCAATGGACTTTTTGCAGCGGATACTCGCACCGATTCTTAATTTTGTCGGAATTCCAGAAGAGCTTTCCTCCATGATCTTGCTTAGACCCATCTCCGGAAGCGGATCCATCGCACTTGTAGAAAAAATCATGGAGCTAAACGGAACAGACAGTCTCATCGGACGCGCCGCTTCCGTTATGGTTGGAAGTTGTGAAACCATTTTTTATGTCCTGGCGCTGTATTTTGGCGTTACTGCTGTAAAAAATATGAAACACGCATTTATTGCGGGCCTCGCAGGCTACATTACAGGCATTTTAGCTTCTGTCTTCATCTGCAGATACATTTAATTCAAAATTTCGTTCCAAGGCTCAGCGGAAAAGCTGAGCCGATCAATCCTTGAGCAAGTCTTTGATTTCATCGAGCAATTTTTCATCGATCTCTTCAAAAACATCCTTTTCTTTTCGCGCGTTTTTCTCTATTCGGGTGATCTGCTGTTTCTTATACGTATAGATCTCCGCACTCAATTTTTCGCCTTTCTCTTCCTTTTTTTCTTCCAGGATGAGCCGAACCATAATTTTATTCTCTAAAATATTAACTTCATTGACAATCGCAAAACCGTCTGGTGTCTCAATTCGCTCGCCCGCTTCAGGCATTCCTCTTCTAAGCTCAATATAAATATCGTTTTCGTACTTAAGGCAACACATCAATCGACCGCAGATTCCTGAAATCTTGGTTGGATTAAGCGAAAGGTTCTGCACTTTTGCCATCTTTATCGAAACGGGCTCGAATTCAGGAAGCCAGGTATGACAACAAAGGCCTTTTCCACAATTTCCGATGCCGCCAACCATTTTTGCTTCATCCCGCACGCCGATTTGCCGGAGCTCAATTCTCATCTTAAAGATGCTCGCGAGGTCTTTGACCAGTTCTCTGAAGTCCACACGGCCATCCGCTGTAAAATAAAAAATAATCTTGCTGTTATCAAATGTATATTCTACATCGATCAGCTTCATCAAAAGTCCATGCTTGTTGACCTTCTCCTGACAGAGTTGCATGGCTTTCTGCTTCCGTCTTTCATTTTCTTCATGCTGCAGAATATCTTTTTTATCTGCAATCCGAATTATTTTTTTAAGCGGCGATACGATCTCATTTTCCGTTACTTCTTTAACATCCATGATCACAGTTCCGAACTCAAGGCCTCTTGCGGTCTCTACAATCACATTCGACCCAGTAGTAACCTCGAAATGATCAGGATCAAAGTAATATACTTTTCCGGCTTTTTTAAACCGTACACCTGCTACTTTTACCATTTTTTGCCTCCATTGCTACTGATGTAGCTATAAATATTTATGATATTTCTCTACATCGATAAGATCATACTCTTAAGCGTATATCCCAAATTCATGCCACGCCGCAAATCACGCCTTGCTTCTTCAATCGCTACAATCGCCGTCTTTATCCCAGCAATCTCGTACTCGTTTTCATGTCTGTTTTTCCCCGAAAACATATTGCCATATGTAATTTCCATGGCATCAAGCAGTTTATACGCGTTTTCTTTGCAGTCCGCAAGCATCATGATCCTTGCCTTTGCTTTATAAAAAGGTTCCCTGCTCATTAGCATTTCTACAAGAACTTGGGCTTCTGCGATCAGATCCCCATATTCGGGTGTCTGAAAAGGACTCCAGTGATAAACAACGCATCTTGATAAAATTGTTTTAGCTAAGTTTTCTACATTCTCTGAAAGCAGGAGGATTACGGTACCCGGTGTGGGCTCCTCGAGCGTTTTCAGCAGCCTGTTTTGAGCGCGCGGCGTCATTGTATCCGCATCTTTAATAATCGCGACGCTTCTCTCTGCCGCGTATGGTTTCTTCTTTAATCTTGCCTGAAGTTCTTCTATTGCTTCATCTTTGACGCTGCTTCCATCTGTTTCCACGTATACAATGTCCTCGTGGTTTCCATGATTAATTTTATTACAGGTCATGCAGGTATCACATCCCACATTAGTTTCGCATAAAATCGCTTTCGCAAAGCAATCAGCAATAAGTAATTTATCCACGCACGCATCGCCTTCCATTATGTAAGCATGCGAAATTCTGCCGCATTGTATGGCTGACATTAGTCTTTCTATAATGCGGTCATTTCCTTTTATTTCATTCAATCTCATCTTTTGCCCGCAGCAAAGAAGTCAAATGCTGCCTAATCTCTCCGTGGATTTTTTCGATGCTCCTTGACGCGTTGATACCTATCACTCTTTCAGGATACCGTTTCTCGAGTTCCATGTAACCTCTGAAAACTTCAGTATGAAACTCAATTTGCTCAAGTTCAAGCCTGTCTTGCATTTCTTTTTCGATCCTGCTTTTACCTACATTTGGATCCAATATCATCAAAAATGTAATATCCGGCATACATCCGTCTACTGCGAACTCATTGATCATTCTCACCGGCTCGCCCAGCCTCCGGCCATATCCCTGATACACAATGCTCGAATCCATAAACCTGTCACAGATGATTACTTGTCCGCGCGCGAGTGCGGGTTTAATTACTTCAGCGACATGCTGTGCTCTTGCAGCTGCGTAAAGCAGTGCCTCGGTTTTATGATCCATCTCAGGATAGTTTTTATCCAAAACCAATTCCCTTATCTTCTCGCTGATATTTGTTCCGCCGGGCTCTCGTGTAATGACCGCTTTGATCCCGATCTCGCTTAAAAAAGCGGATATGCTTTCTATTTGAGTAGATTTTCCCGATCCATCTGGCCCCTCTATTGTAATAAATATGCCTTTTTTCATTACGGCTCCTACTATGATTTTTTTAGCACTTCATCAACGAGTTTTGATATAAGGAAAATACCGATATATAAAAGAGGTACGCAAAGTAAAATAACAAAAACCACTTTTAACATAAACATAAATATGTCCCCCGCCCCAATACTTGTACCCTATTATATCATATTTGTAAAAAAGAAGCTACAAAAGTAGCTTCTTTTTTACAAAACCGGCAACGACTTACTTTCCCAGGCAGCTGCCCGCCAAGTATCATCAGCGCAGAAGAGCTTAACTGCTGTGTTCGGGATGGGAACAGGTGTAACCTCCTCGCTATAGTTACCGGATATT
>Ga0123353_10003243_pt1 | contig 20514 bp, 21 predicted proteins | sample TergutLab28metaG_3_FD_92763 | JGI IMG/M metagenome (GOLD analysis project Ga0123353, IMG submission 92763) | Labiotermes labralis P3 segment gut microbial communities from Petit-Saut dam, French Guiana - Lab288 P3 | ecosystem: Host-associated > Arthropoda: Insects > Digestive system > Gut ... | reverse complement strand
TCCTTTCACCTTTCATATGAACGCCTTGTACGTGAATATTCACTGCCTTGACAGGTGAATCGGTCATTTGCTCTATTTCTTTTTTTACATTTTCCTGTATGTCCCAGGCAACCGCCGGAATTTTAACTCCGTATTCAACGATAACAAAAATATCTACGGTTATACCGTCGTCTGCCTGTGATACTTTGACGCCTTTGTAAAGCGGTTCTTTTCCGAGAATATTTTTAGAAAAATTGTCAGAAAAGACAGGGCTGAAATCTGAAACGCCTTTTGTGCTCAGGGTTCCGTTAACCGCGCAAATCGCGATCACATCATCAGCAATCTTAATTGTACCTGGTACTTTTTCATCGTAATCTCCACTCAAGCTGCCCTCACCTCGAAAATATTATATCAGAACGCACTCAATTTTAAAAGTAAATTTTAACATTTAGAATTTACTTTGGATTACGATTTGACTTGCGCTCCTGCCGGTTTCACGCATGATGATATCACAAATTTTTGCTACATCGGATTGCGTCAAATCTTGCTTATTAACGGTAACGTTGATCGCATTATCGGTCATCAGTACGAGACATTCCGGAAGGCCTTTTGTTTCAATCAGATTTTCAATCATCTTTTCCTTATCCATGTAATCGATGATTTTCAATTTCTGATTGGTCGCGTTTTCTTTTTCAGCAGAGCTTTCTGCCTGTGCAATCACATCTGTCAGCATGGATATGATTTGATTTCTGTCCATGTTGATGGTAGCTCTTACTTCTTCGAAATATGTATCCACGTTTTTTAATTCCGAAATATCATCCGATGTAACCAACGCCGTATCTTCAAGCGGGCTTATCGTGTTAACCGAATCGGAGTTGCCCTGCTTTGGCGCGGCGCTGATGTTTAAGCTGTCAACGAGTACATCTCCGTCATGATGCCTGATTTCATTGTTGCTGTTCATCGTGGCTACAACTCCTAAACTCAATACAAGTGCCAGGGCTCCCGCAAAAACAATTTTTTTCCTTTTGCTGAGGTCCCCTAATTTTGTAATTTTTGTAATTTTGATCATTGTTTAGCTCCTCCACTTTCTTTTTCAAATACCATGACATTTTTTACGGGAAGATTGAAGAGTCCGGAAATGGCATTTGTGATATTGTTTTTGACAACAATATTCCCAGCGCCTTCGGCTGTGATGATTACGCCCGTAATTTTACTGTCGTTTTCATATGTAATCATTACATCTACTTCGCCGACGCCTTTGATATCTTTTAAAATCGAACACAAAGCGGCTTCTGTTCCACCGTTTTCGTCTATGATCTGCCTCCTTCCGTCTCTGCTGTTTGTCAGAACATCAAAAGATAGTAAGGCGATGGCGGCAATGATTAGCACAGTAATCACCTTGATGACTAAATCCGTGGCTTTTTTATCGTTTTTAAATTTCTCCCACATCTTTTTCTTCTCCTTATATATATATTTATGCTTGGCTGGCTTATTCCAGCAAAATAATGAGAGGCGATAATATTGTTGCCATAATGATAAGCGAAAAAATAAACTTAATGTATTTCTGCATGGTGTTTGTTGGAAGCAATATTTCGATAAAGGATAAGGCAATGATGATAATAAATATGTTCTTTACCCATTCTTTTACGATTTCCAAAGACTTCCACCCCCTATTCCAATGACGATGGTCAGAAAAATCAAAAACATCAGCGTGGTCAGAAAAAGGACGACGGCCATCGTAATGACTGAATTTCCCATTTCATTAAGCGCGTTAGAAACCTGTTTATTTCCGATCGGTTCTATGATAATCGCCGTAATCTTATAAATCACGGCAATCGCAATAATTTTCAGAAGTGGGATCGCCAGAAGACAAACGATTAAAATGACGCCCAGGATTCCGACACCCGTTTTGATGATGCCGATACAGCCCAGCACCATATCGATTGAATCCGCCGCAAATCCCCCCACGATCGGAACGAAGTTGTTAATCGAATATCTTGCCGTATTCACCAGCAGTCCATCTGCCGACTGTGTAACAATGCCTTGGATCGCAGTCAGACCTGTAAAAAAAGTGACGGCCAGTCCAGTCGAAAAGGTCGCAGCGCCCCTTAAAAAATGAGCCAGTTTATTTACGTAATCTCTATCGGTCATGCTGTTAACCAGAATAAAAATCGCTGAAATAAAGATTGCAGGGAGGATGAATTTTTGCAAAACGGTATTAAATAATGTAATCGCTCCAAGAATCACAGGATTTAAGATGCTGCCCGATGTAAAACCGCCCATGCTGACCATCAGGGGAATTAAAATCGGAAGCAAAATCTGCATAGTGCCCGTCATTGTATTGATACAGTCCCCGCATAAATTATATGTATAGGTAAAATTTCTCAAACATAGCGCTATGACAAAACAACTGCATACGATAATGCCGAGATCGGATACCGTCTTTTCACCGAACGAGTTGGATAAATTTTTTAATAGCCCGATGACGATGCAGACCGTAACAAGCTGCACCCCCAAAATAAGGCCGCTTCTGATTTCAAACAGAAATAAGTCTCGAAAATTCGCAATGATCGCTTCCGAGTCAAAAAGCGGCTGCCCGGCAAGGACGTTTGCTACAATCTCCTCAAGGCTCATCGGAGTAACATAGCCTTGGCTTTGGTTGGTTACTTCATCGATGATGCTTTTAAGCCCTGATGTATCGATTTGATTCATTTGCTGCTTTATAATTTCTTGATAGTCCATGTTAGCCTCACCCTTTTACAAAATAGAGTTGATCAGTTCCAGAATCGCGATCAAAATCGGCGTAGCCAGATAAAAGATAATGACTTTACCGGCAAGTTCCACTTTGCCCGCGATCGCGCCTTCTCCGGCATCCTTGCAGATTTGTGAAGTAAAATCAGCCAAATAAGCGACTGCAAGCACTTTAATGATGATGGGGAAAAATGTTTTCCCGTAGGTTAATTGATCATATATCGACTGTAGAAAATCGAATACGACTTTTAGTTTATCGACTGCCATCGCGAATATAAGGATAACAGTCGCGATGACAACATAAATCGCGAATTCAGGTTTAAATCCTCGAATGATTGATGTTGCTATGATGCCGATAATGGCAATGCTCGCGATTTTGATAATTTCCATTAGAGCACCTATAGCTGAAACAACGTTTTCACTGTATCAAAAAATTGGCTGATCATCTGAACGATAAAAAATAAGACGACCACGATACCCGCAAGGGTTACCATTAAAGCCTGATCTTCACGTCCGGCTTTCGTCAGGATTTGGTTTAAAACGGCAATCGCGATTCCAATGCCAGCAATTTTGAAAATAATATCCACATCAAAAGTCATTTTTACTCTCCTTTTTAAATTAGGATTATGACAATTACAACTCCAACTGTAATTCCCATGCTTTTGTACATCTTCCCTTTAGTACTTTTTTCACACCCTGCTTCTGCGCAGCACACTTCCATTCTTTTTAAAACTCGTAAAAACATATTGCTTTGTCCGCTGATATCACTTTTTCCAAGTTCAAGCCCGATGTCTTTGATTACTTCGAGATCTTCGTCTTTCAAGCTCGTTTTTCCATAACATTCATTCACTGCCTTGCACCAGCATTCAATCATTGAACACGTCCGGTTTTCCTTTAAGATTTCGCTGACGAGCGAAAAAAAATCGGAGGCTGAATTCGATTTGTATTTGCTGATCCTTTCCAACGTTTCAGGAAGCGGGTCTCTCCGGTATTTCATTTCACTTTCCAGGATGCTGAGACTTTCTGTAAGATCTTTTAATTGTTCAAGTCTGATGCTGTATTTCATCGACTTGAGCAGTCCGAAAAGTCCACAGCAGGATATAATCAAAAGATATATGATCATATTAAACATCTCGGATCTCCTTGATTGAGCCTGTTTTCGGCGTATTACACAAGAAAATCATTCTTTGAAAGGCTCGCTTCATGATGGTTTCTCCTATTCCGGACGCGACGATGTCTTCATAGGTGTTACCATGAATGGTGGTAACGATTCCGATTCCTGCGCAAAGAGCGGTTTCAATGGCATAGACATCTTCTTTTTTTCCGATTTCATCAGTCGCGATGATATCGGGAGCCATGGAACGAATCAACATGATCATACCCTGTTCTTTCGGACAGCCGTCCAGAATATCTGTACGCGGTCCCATGTCAAATGAAGATTTTCCGAGATATGTACCAGCCAGCTCCGAACGTTCGTCACAGACGCCGACTTTGAAGCCGGAATAACTCAAACTTCGGATAATGTCCCGCAGCAGCGTCGTCTTACCACATTTGGGCGGAGATACGATAATTGTATTGTAGATCTCATTCGGATTTTTTATGATATACGGAAGACAAGCTTCGGACGCGCCCTGCACTTCCCTGCTGCATCTGATGTTGAGTGAGGAAATATCTTTGATTAGTTTTACCAGGCCGCCTTCTACCACCGTCCTCCCGCAAACGCCTATTCGATGTCCGCCTTCAATGGTTACATAACCTTTGGCCAACTCTTCTTCAAAAGCATAATAAGAGTAATTCAGAATCTGATTCAAAATGTTGGCAAGAAGCGTATGATCCGTTTTGATCTGAATCAGGTATTCACTATTTTTTGCTAATATCCGAATGTCCTGTCCTACTTTCATTCGAATTTCTTCAAGGCTTTCGAGTACATCCGTCGGCAGCCTTTTAATTTCGTTTCCGATTGTCTGCGGCAACTTATTTAGAATCTCATTTATATTTCGCATCCCTTGCCTCCATTACATTCATCGATACATAATATTCTTCGGACAAGTTTTTATGCAAAAAAAATAAAGCCAACAATCATTGGCTTTACAAGAACCTTTTGGTATGTGCCCACTAGCTCTGTTCTTCTTCAGAAGCGTCCTCTTCCGGAACAATCGTCAATCTTATTTTTTCGATTCTTCGTTCTTTGACCGACTCGATTTTAAAGATGCAATTTTCGTATTCGATAATGTGTTCCTGAGGATCATCGTCATCCGGAATTTCTCCCAGGATATCGATTAAAAAGCCTCCAATCGTTTCAATGTTGTCAGAGTTTAAATTCAGGCCCACGGCCTCGTTCAAATGATCCAGGTCGGTAAAACCTCCGACCATATAAGTATGATCGTCGATTTGTTCAATGTCGATTTCTTCTTCATCATATTCATCGTCGATATCACCCATGACTTGTTCGATAATATCTTCCATCGTAACGATGCCTGAAAAACCGCCGTACTCGTCGATTAAGATGGCGATATGCTGCTTTGAGTTTTTTAAATCGACGAAAAGAGAGTCGATTTTTTTTGTCTCCGGAACAAAATACGGTTTTCTCAAAATCGCTCGTATATCAACATGATCAAAGCCTTTCTCCCTGGCTTTAATCAAAAAATCTTTAATATTTAAAATACCGATGATATTATCGTTGTCCTCTTCGTAAACGGGAATCCTGGTATGCCGAAGTTCCATGAGTTCGTCGATGTATTCCTCCGTGGGGTCATTAATATCGATTGTGAAAACATCTGTTCTTGGCGTCATGATTTCATAAGCCAGTTTGTCATCAAAGGCAAAAATGCTGTTGATCATCTTTTGCCCTTCTTCTTTCAGCACACCTGTTTCCTTGCCTACTTCCAGCATGGACATAACTTCATCCTCTGAAAACTCATCCGCACTTACTTCTGCCCGCTGACCAGTTATCATTAAGAAAAAATCAACTGTTTTAGATAAAATCCAAACAAAAGGCCTGGTAAGGACAGCAAAAACCAGTACAGGCCTTACGAGCGCCATCGCTACCTTTTCAGAATGCTGCAGTGCCAACCTTTTGGGATATAATTCACCTAGAGACAACGAAATAAAAGATATAATCAGCGTCACAATAAAGACGGCGATCATTTCCCCATAAGGGATTCCATAGCTTGTGATTAGCTGGGCTAAGCCGCCAGACATACCGATAGCCGCTACAGCGCTGGCTAAAAAGCCTGCGAAAGTAATAGCCACCTGAATAGTAGATAAAAACTTATTCGGTTCTTCAAGCAAGTTGAGCAAAAGGTTGGCTTTTTTATTTCCCTCTTGCGCAAAAACTTTCAGCTTATTTTTATTAGAAGAGACGATTGCCATTTCCGCTGCTGCGAAAAAAGCATTGATGATAATAAGACCCATTAAAAATGAAATTTGCGCCATAATCGGCATACTACTGGGGTCGGGGCTAGAGTCCATTTTTTTTCTCCTTTCTTATTTGCTTCTTTTTCGCAGCATGAAATTTTCCATAACCGGTTGAACCACAGGAATTTTCAAAATCTGCTGAGCATGTGGCGCCTTTTCGATCGGATTGCCATCTTCATCTGTCATCGAGACAATTGTCTGCGTAAAAAAATCCTGGTATGGTCCGAAAATTTCAATCTCATCTCCGACGCGCATAGGATTCCGCTGCTCAACGGTCGCCATTTTTGTCTGTTCATCGTAAGATTTAACAAGACCTGTAAACGAATATTCTCTCGTGTAAGTGCTCGTCTGATAATTTTGATCCAGGTTTGTCGGTTGATTAAAATAAAAGCCGGTGGTAAACTCTCTGTGACTGACTTTTTTAAGTTCTGTCATCCATTTTGGATCGAAACGATACGCTTCTTTCATTTCATAATATGCATCGATGGCTTTCCTGTATGCGCTGACAACGGTTGCCACATAAAAAATACCTTTCATACGGCCTTCAATTTTCGCAGAGGTAACGCCTGCCTCGATCAATTCAGGAAGGTGCTCGATCATACAAAGATCTCTTGAATTAAGAATATAGGTTCCTCGTGCGTCTTCTTCTACGGGATAGAATTCTTCGGGCCGTTTTTCTTCCATAAGCGCATATTTCCATCTGCATGGATGCGAGCACTGGCCTCGGTTGGCGTCTCTATCCGTCATGAAATTGCTAAGCAAGCATCTACCGGAATAAGAGATACACATTGCCCCCTGAACAAATGCTTCCAGTTCAAGATCTTCACCGGTTTCCTGCTTAATTTTACATATTTCTGTTAATGTCAACTCTCTGGCGAGAACAATCCTTTTGATGCCTTGATTCATCCAAAACTGTGCCGTTTTGTAGTTGGTCATATTAGCCTGTGTGCTCAAATGAAGTTCTGCATCAGGATAAATCTCCTTAACTAGTTCCATCACGCTCGGATCGGATACGATAAACGCGTCAACGCCGTCATCTTTGATGCTGCGCAAGTAACCGGCCAAAGGCTCTATATCTTCGTTGTGGGCGAAAATATTTACCGCTAGATAGCATTTTTTCCCTTTAAGGTGTGCATACCGGATGCCTTCTTTTAGGTCAGTTCTGTTAAAATTTCCGGCGCCTGCCCTCAGGCTAAAGCTTTCCGGGCCGACATAAACCGCGTCGGCGCCATAATCCACAGCAATTTTCAGTTTTTCAAGATCTCCCGCAGGAGCGAGTAATTCTATTTTTTTCATTTTTGCCTACATTGCTGCTGATGCAGCTACAGTGAATTGATGTATTGATTTTTGTATTTTTTAAATTCTGAATAAGTCTTAGCGAAGTTGTGCGCGCCGCTTTTGTCCGGTTTAAGCACATAGTAAATATAATCGGTCTCTGCAGGATAGAGCGCGGCGTGAATCGCGGCAGCGCCCGGAGAGCAGATCGGGCCTGGCGGCAATCCGAAGATTTTATACGTATTATACGGCGAATCAACCTGTGTATCCTTTTCGTAAAGCCTTTCTTTTGTTTCTCCCAGCGCGTATTGCACGGTAGCGTCAAGCTGGAGCGGCATGTCCATCGCAAGCCTGTTATAAATAACGCTGGCAATCAAAGGTCTGTCAGCGGATGCTTTTGCTTCGGCTTCAATTAAGGATGCGATGGTAATTATTTTATACACATCATATCCTAATTTCTCCGCGCGCTCGTAATATTCGTCGTTAAATTCTTTCTCAAACTGCGAGAGCATTCGGTTTATGATGTCTTCCTCGGTGGCTGTGGTAAAGATGTCATAGGTTTCGGGAAAAAGAAACCCTTCAAACCGGTTGGCGCCTTTCGGTAAAACATCCATAAATTGATACTCAAATTCACCGTTCTTGATCAAATCCATAAAGACGCCCCTGTCAATAAAACCATCCTTCTCAAGCTTGTCCGCTGTTTTCGCGATTGTGTAGCCCTCCGGAATGGTAAAGCGCTTTGTATTCGCACTACCCGAAGAGATGATCTGCATGATCTCCTTTGCGGTCATCGACTGAGAAAGAGAATATTCCCCGGCTTTAAATTTACCGTCGTACCCTTCCAGCCTGGCGATTAACTTAAACTTAGAGGCACTCTTAACCAGATCGTATTCACTTAGGATTGTTCCGATTTTGCTCGTCGATGATCCACTTGGGATTACGACTGAAATCGTCTCCATGCTGGAAGCATTCACAGGCAACGCGCAGTTTGTCAAATATATCTTGATTCCTGCAAAAGTCCCTGTGCCAATAATCAATAGCGTAATAATCGTAATCAGAAAACGTTTTGAATAGAGAACGTTGTTCCGTTTCTTGGTGCGTTTTTTTCCTGCCATAAATTTGTCCTTCTAATAGCGCTGCTGAAATCACTAAGTGATTTGCAAGCAGGCCTTTTATCTGCTTTTACTATTTTGATCTTCCGAGATATTCTCCTGTTCTCGTATCGATCTGGATTATTTCTCCTGCTTCGATGAAAATTGGAACTTGAACAACCGCGCCGGTTTCAACTGTCGCCGATTTTGTTACATTGGTTGCCGTATCTCCTTTTACTCCGGGTTCGGTTTCAGTAATGGTAAGATTAACAATATTCGGCGCTTCTACGAGGAATGCGCTTCCTTTATAAAACTTAATGGTAGCCGAATCGTTTTCTCTTAAATATTGGATTGCGTCTTCTACCTGTTCTTGCATTAAAGGAACCTGTTCATATGTTTCAGAATCCATAAAATAATAGAGTTCACCGTCATTGTATAAATATTGCATTGTTTTTGTCTCAATATGCGCTTTTGGGAATTTAATATCCGGATTGAACGCTTCTTCCCTGGTTGCTCCTGTCAATATATTTTTGTATTTGGTTCGAACAAAAGCGGCGCCTTTTCCCGGCTTTACATGCTGAAAATCCAAGATTACATGTGGTTCACCATTAATTTCAAAAGTAATACCTTTTCTAAATTCGCTTGCGTAAATCATAACTCTTCTCCATTTCTATTTTATATGCAGCCCTAAAGGATAATCAGCTCTTTTACTGATTTAACGGTATTTATTATACCAAATTTTGTGACGATTGCCAAGTCTTCAATTCGGACCCCGAATTTACCCGGAATATAAATACCGGGCTCAATTGTAATTGGCATATATTCTTCAAGTATTTCTTCGCTTTTTTTGTTTAAATAAGGTTCTTCATGAACTTCCATCCCAACGCCATGGCCTGTTCCGTGGATAAATTCTTCGCCGAATCCAGCTTCTGAAATCAAATCCCTGGCCGCGCTGTCTACATCGACACAGCGCACGCCTGCCTTGCATTCATCAATTGCTGCAAGCTGTGCAGCTAAAACAATATGATATACCTTCTTCTGAAAGTCTGAAACGCTCCCTATCGCGACCGTTCTGGTCATATCACCGCAATATCCATCAACAACCGCGCCGAAATCGAGCGTCACAAAGTCACCTTTTTCGATGATTTTGTCTGTTGGCTCGCCATGCATCTGATTTGATCTTTCTCCTGAAACGACGATCGTCGGAAAAGCCAGTTTTTCGGCGCCAAGTCTTAAAAGTACTGATTCGATTTCATTTGCGACCTGCCTCTCTGTCATTCCGACCTTAATATATCCAAGAAGATGTGTAAAGCACAGATCTCCCATCGCGGACGCTTTTAAAATCGAAAGCAATTGTTCCGGTGTTTTTATCCGTTTGTCCACAATCATTTCAGATTCCCTGCCCTGGGACCTTAACACCTATGATTTCCCCGAGAATTTTATAAACATCATTCATCATCATTGAAAAACGTATCTCGCATTGAAGGTATTGCGCTGTCAGAGGATCTTTCATCATGATATTATAGAGTTCCTGAATCTGAACGTTTACGTCGGGCGCAACTGTATCGCCCATCATCATCCTTGCCTGCATTTCAAATTGTTTCGATTGAAATTCGTTTAACATTTCGGTCATTTGTGCATTGTCAGCGACTTTTTTCTTTATGCCTTCATACTGTTTGTATTCTTCAGATTCTCTAATTGCTTTGGCTAGATTATGTGCCTCATTATAAACGTTCATCTTTTCTCCTTCATTTTCTTATACTTCTAAAAATATCGGTAGAATCACCGGGCTTCTTTGCGTTTTCTCATATATGAAACTTCTCAGCGCGTCTCTGACCGATGATTTCAATGCATTCCAGTCCTTTACATTTTCTTCGCAGCTTTTCGTAAGCGCTTTATTGACAACATTCCTGGCCTGTTCAATTAGATCTTCATTTTCTCTGACATAAACAAAACCCCTGGAGACAATATCAGGACCTGAACAGATCATCCGGCTTTCTTTTTCAATCGCAGCGACCACAATAATCAAACCCGATTCAGACAGAAGTTTCCTGTCTCTTAAGACGATGTTGCCAACGTCACCGACACCGAGTCCATCGACAAGCACTGGATCTGCAGGGACTTCTTCTTTTAATACAACCATCTGGTTTTCCGTTACGGAAAGAATATTTCCGTTTTCCAGTATGCAGATATTATCAGGCGGCATTCCGAGACTCTCAGCGATCTTCGCATGTTGCTTTAAATGCCGGTATTCTCCATGTACAGGCATAAAAAATTTCGGTTTGATCAGCGAATGGATCAGTTTTAATTCCTCCTGGCAAGCGTGTCCCGAAACGTGGATATCTGCGATATCCGAATAAATGACCTCTGCTCCTTTTTCAAAAAGGCGGTTGACAACATTCGAGACCGTTTTCTCGTTCCCGGGAACCGGCGTTGAGGATAGGATCACCATGTCGCCTTTCTTAATCTGAACCGCTTTATGATCAGAAGCAGCCATCCTGGACAGAGCCGACATTGGTTCGCCCTGACTGCCTGTCGTAATGATTACAAGCTGCCTGTCCGGGATGTTTTTAATTTTATTAATATCAACAAGTACATTCGCGGGTATTTTTAAATAGTCAAGCTCGATGGCCAGGTTTACAACATTGACCATACTTCTTCCCGAAATAGCTACTTTTCTGCCACATAATACCGCATTATCGATGATCTTCTGTACCCTGTGTACGTTGGAGGAAAAGGTTGCAATGATGATTCTCGCTTCTGAACTCCGGAAAATATTTTCAAGTGTAATGCCCACCACCTTTTCGGATGAGGTGTATCCGGGCCTGGTCGCGTTTGTGCTGTCGGCCAGCATCAGCATAACGTTCTTTGAGCCGATTTCTGCCAGCCTGTTTAAATCGATCGGTTCTCCGTCCACGGGTGTGTAATCGATTTTAAAATCGCCTGTATGAAAAACACGTCCGGCAGGCGTATCAATAGAAAGGCAGACCGCATCCGCGATGGAATGTGTGATCCGTATCGTTTCCACCTCAAAATGGCCTAGCTTAATTTTATCCCCCGCATTGATCGTGTTTAGATTTCCTTTCAGTCTTTGCTCTTTCAGTTTATTCTCAATCAGTCCTAAGGTCAGCCTTGTCCCGTAAATCGGAAGGCTAACCTGCTTTAGTAAATAAGGAATCGCTCCGATGTGGTCTTCATGGCCGTGCGTCAAAAAAATGCCTTTTACCTTGCTGCTATTTTTAATCACATAGGTAAAATCGGGAATGACAATATCAATCCCATACATTTCATCTTCGGGAAAGGACAGTCCGCAATCTACGATGATCATCTCATCTTTGTATTCCAGAATGGTCATATTTTTTCCGATCTCATTTAGGCCACCAATTGGAATGACTTTCAGAGGCGTCCTCGTCCCTCTCTTTCTCCTGTTGTTTCTCATAGATTCTCCGTTCTATTTTTAAGGTTTTATGACAATATTAATTAATTTGTCAGGAACAGCAACTACTTTGATTACCTGCTTGCCAGAAATTAACTCTTTTACTTTGTCACTTTCCATGACTGTCTGCTGAAAAAGCGTTTTCTCCATGTTGGCAGTGATATTCATTTTGTCACGCAGCTTACCGTTAACCTGGATTACAATTTCAACTTCGTCGAGCTTTAGCGCTTTTTCATCGTATTTTGGCCAGGCTGCATTGTAGATCGATTCCGAATGCCCCAAATGCGCCCACATTTCTTCACAAATATGTGGCGTAAAAGGCGCGAGCATTAAAACAAGATTGGTAGTTGCCGCTCCAATTAATCCAAGGTTTAATTCCTCATTGTCCTTGTATTTATACATTTCGTTTACAAGCTCCATGATTGAACTTATAGCGGTATTAAAATTGAACCTTTCGCCCACGTCATCTGTCACCTTTTTGATCGTCGCATTCATCGTGTACGCCAATGATTTATCGGCCTCGCGATTTAATTGATATTCTAAAGGCGCATCTTTTATGTGCTTGGCCAGCTCATAAACACATCTGTAGACACGATTTAAAAATCTAAAAGAGCCTTCAACGCCAGCGTCGGACCAATCGAGTTCTTTTTCTGGCGGCGCTGCAAACAGAATGAACAAACGAGCGGTATCCGCGCCGTATTTCGTTATGATTTCTTCCGGACTTACGACGTTGCCGACGGATTTAGACATTTTCTTTCCGTCTTTGATGACCATACCTTGCGTCAGTAAATTCTTAAATGGCTCTTCCTGATTGGTCCACCCGAGATCATGCAAAGCCATTTGGAAAAATCTTGCGTACATGAGATGCAAAATAGCATGTTCGACGCCGCCAATGTATTGGTCCACGTTCATCCAATACTTTTCCTTAGCTTTATCAAAGATTTGTTCAGCGTTGTTCGCGTCACAATAGCGCAGGAAGTACCACGAGGAATCGAGGAATGTATCCATTGTATCCAGTTCACGCGTTGCCTCTTTACCACATTTCGGACACTTCGTTTTCGCGAAAGATTTGCTTGTCGTAAGCGGCGATTCGCCTTTACCTGTAAATTCGACATCCGTAGGCAGAAGCACTGGCAGGTTTTCCTCCTTTTCAGGCGCCCATCCACAAGACTCACAGTAAATCATCGGAATCGGCGTCCCCCAATATCGCTGTCTGGAGACAAGCCAGTCTCTGAGTCTATAATTGATCGACTTTTTGCCGATCTTTTTTTCTTCAAGGTGGTAGGTAATCTTATCAATAGCCGCTTTGTTGTCCATGCCGTTGATCAGATCGGAGTTGATCATTATGCCTTCTGCAACGAATGCTTCTTTCAAATTATTTACATCGATCTTTGGGTCTTCCGAATTGACGACAGGGATGATTTCACAATCAAATTTTTTCGCGAATTCAAAGTCTCTCTGGTCATGCGCCGGAACTGCCATAATCGCACCGGTTCCGTAATCCATTAAAACGTAATCCGATATAAAGATCGGTACTTTTTTGCCGTTTAGCGGATTGATTGCGTTCCTTCCAATGAAAATACCCGTCTTTTCATTTCCGGTTGATGTTCTTTCAATGTCGCTCATACGCTGAACCTTTTCAATATAAGCAAGCGTTTCCGTTTCAAAAGAAGATTCTTTTACCAATTCTTTTACATATGGATGCTCCGGAGACAGAACCATGTAGGTTACACCGTAAAGCGTATCAGGTCTTGTCGTAAAGATCTTCAGTTTATGATTAAAATCTTCTATTGCAAAATCAACTTCAGCGCCATCGCTTTTACCGATCCAATTTTTCTGCATTGTTTTTACTTTTGCCGGCCAACCATCAAGAGTATCCAGGTTTGAAAGAAGTTTTTCCGCGTAATCTGTTATCTTAAAATACCACTGAGAAAGCTCTTTTTTTCCGACTGAAGTTTCGCATCTTTCGCATAAGCCATCCACGACCTGTTCGTTGGCGAGTACCGTTTGGCAACTCGGGCACCAGTTGACCGGATTTTCTTTCTTGTATGCAAGGCCCATTTTATAAAACTGAATAAAAATCCACTGCATCCATTTGTAATAATCCGGATGGCATGTGGCGACTTCTCTGCTCCAATCGTAAGCAAATCCAAGTTGTTTTAACTGTGCCCTCATCTCATTGATGTTTGACCATGTCCAAATATTTGGATGAATATCGTTTTTAATCGCAGCGTTTTCCGCAGGAAGCCCAAAGGAATCCCATCCCATCGGATGCAGCACATTGAATCCATTCATTACTTTAAATCTCGAAATGACGTCTCCTATGGAGTAGTTCCTGACATGCCCCATATGTAGCTTGCCTGATGGGTATGGAAACATTTCAAGAACATAATATTTTTCCTTGGTATCATCTTCCGTTGTTTCAAAGAGGCTTGTATCTTCCCATTTTTTCTGCCATTTTGCTTCAATTTCACTACTATTGTATTTATTGTTCATATTGCTCCTCCAAGTTGATTTGTTCACAATCCCCCCATACTTTTTCGATATTGTATCGATCTCTCATCTCTGTCGTCAGAATGTTTATGATCACATCCCCGTAATCCATTAAAATCCAACCGGAAGTTTGCTTGCCTTCTATTCTTTTAACGGTCATGCCCTCTTTTTCAAAACGATCTTCGATTTCGACGCTTAGTGTTCCGATTTGTCTTTCTGACCCCCCTGAAGCCAAAACAAAATAATCCGCGAAAGAAGATTTTAATCCAATATCGATGATAACAACATCCGATGCTTTCTTTTGATCCAAAACCTTTGCCGCAAATAAAGCGATTTCTTTACTATTCATCCATACTCTCCTTTTTAAATAATCCCTTGCCAATATCGTATCGTGATCCAAATCATGGCCTTTGCATGCGACATACTGAATCGTTTTTTCAAGTGAAAGCAGGCATGCTTCATCGAGACTTCGAAAAGCAAGCTCGCGAATTTCATCTACACCAGAATATGCTCTGCCAGGTTCAATCGCATCCGCAAGGTAAATGATTTTTTCAAGCTTTGTCATCCCAGCTCTTCCCGTCGTGTGATAGCGAACGGCATTTAAGATGTCCTCGTCTTCGATCGCGTACTCTTTTTTCATGACGTCGGCCGCAATTTTTCCATGAGACAGATTAACGTTATCCATTGACCTTTCTCTGTACATATCGTGAAAAAGCGCGGCGATTTTTGCTTTTTTTTCATCTTCACCATAATGCCTTGCGAGTTTTATGGCTATTTCAGCGACTGCATACGTATGTCGTTTCCTATCTTCTGTTAAATTTTGATTAATATAGCTCTCTATACAATCCATTAACGGCAATATACCTTTCTACCGCGTCCGGAATTAAATTTTTACAGCTTTTTCCCGCACGTATCCGTTCCTTGATTTGGGTTGACGAAATAGACCATTGTCTGTTATCAATCGTCCTTATATCTGTATTATAGACTTCTGTATACTTCACTATACAGGCCGAAAGCTCTTCAGCTTTGTATCCCGGTCTCGTGCCTACAATAAAAGAATAGTCCGTCAATATTTCACTTGCTGCCCGCCACTTTTCTACTTTTAAAAATGCGTCTGTACCGATTATAAAAGCGATATATGCATTCGGGTATTGTTTTTTTATCTCCGTTAGCGTATGGATGGTATATGAAATATCATCCATTTTAATCTCCAGATCAGAAACGCTGATTTTTTCTTCATCCTCAAATGCCAGCGACGCCATCTTTAAACGATGTGCAGCATCCACGACAGCTTGTCCTACCTTGAAAGGCTGGATTTTGGCAGGAATAACGATCAAATGATCGAGATTACATTCCAGTAAGGCTTGTTTGGCCAGATCAATATGGCCAAAATGAATCGGATCAAAGGTCCCGCCAAATATACCAATTTTTTTCATTATGACTCCATGCTGCTTACGCAACCACACTTTTCCTCTATTTGAGTTTGATTCCGAGTTCATCCAGCTGCTGCTGAGATGTAACGCCCGGCGCTTCGGATACCATGCATTGCGCTGCCTGGTTTTTGGGAAAAGCGATTACTTCCCTGATGCTGTGTCCGCCGGAAAGCAGCATGACAAGTCTGTCAAGTCCGTAAGCCAGTCCCCCGTGCGGCGGTGTCCCGTAGCGGAATGCCTCGATTAAAAATCCGAATTTGCTGTCGATATCTTCATCGGAAAGTCCCAGCGCGGCAAACATTTTTTTCTGCAAAGTTTTATCATGGATACGAATGCTCCCTCCGCCAAGTTCTACGCCGTTTAATACAATATCATAAGCTTTTGCCTTCATTTTGTCTGGATCTTTATCAAGAAGGTCTGCATCCTCAAGACGCGGAGAAGTAAACGGATGATGCATTGCCGAATATGTTTTGCTTTCTTCATCATATTCAAAGAGCGGAAAGTCAACCACCCATAGAAAATGATATTGTTGATCATCAAGAATACCCAGTTTACCAGCGATATCTCTTCGTAAAAATCCCAGGCTGTCAAAGACAATTTTAGACTTGTCAGCGACAATGAAAATCAGGTCTCCCGGCTTTCCGGAAAATACGTTAGTGATCCCCTTCAATTGTTCCTGATTAAAATATTTATTGATTGACGATGAAATTTCATTTTCACCGATTTTGATCCACACGAGACTTTTCGCGCCATAATGCTTTAAGGCATCTTGTAGTTTGTCGATATCTTTTCTGCTGAACTTTTCAGCGCCGCCTTCGATGCTGATCCCCCTGACGTCTCCTCCGGCTGCAAGTGCGTTTGCAAATACCGGAAAATCACTGTCAGTAACAAGATCGTTTAATTTCTTTAATTCAAACCCAAAGCGTGTATCCGGTTTGTCGCTGCCGAACCTTTCCATTGCCTCGTCATAGGAAAATCTTGGAAACGGAGTTTCAATCTCAATTTGCATGACATCCTTCATGATTTTTTTCAGAAAACCCTCTTGAATCTCGATGACATCATCCACATCGACAAAAGACATTTCAAGATCGATTTGCGTAAATTCAGGCTGCCGGTCTGCACGAAGATCTTCGTCACGAAAACACTTCGCAATCTGATAATATCGGTCGGTCCCTCCTACCATCAGAAGCTGCTTAAACATTTGAGGAGATTGAGGAAGGGCAAAAAACTGACCTTGGTGTACCCTGCTTGGTACCAGATAATCTCTGGCGCCCTCCGGCGTCGGCTTAATCAGAACCGGCGTTTCCACCTCCGTAAACCCTTGGCTGTCAAAATATTCCCTGGTCACCTTGACGATATGATGCCTGAATGTCAGGTTTTGCTGCATTTTTAGTTTCCTTAGATCAAGGTATCGATATTTCAGCCTTAAATTCTCATCTACGTTGTCATCATCCTTAATATAGATCGGCGGGGTATCCGCCCCCGAATAGATTTGCAGATCGCTTACAAAAACCTCGACCTCGCCCGTCGGAAGATCCGGGTTTTTCGATTGTCTCTCCATTACTTTTCCCTGAATTCCAACGACATATTCGCTTCGCAGCGTATCAGCCTGATCAAAAAGAGCCTGCGGAACTTTATCATCAAAAACGATCTGAACCAGACCTGTTTTATCCCTCAGATCACAAAAAATCAATCCTCCCAGGTTTCTTCTTTTTTGAATCCATCCGTTTAAAACGACAGATTGCCCGATATGAGCAGCATTTAATTCTCCGCACATATGTGTTCTTCTGTATATACTCATCAGTTCTCTCCTATGATTTATTTTGTTATTTCTTTCACAAGGTCATCGATTGCAATCAAAAATTGTTCAGATGTTCGCATATTTTTAAGCGTAATATTACCTTCGCTTAATTCATTGTCTCCAATTACGACAGTATATTTTGCGTTTAATCGGTCCGCATATTTAAACTGCCCTTTAATGTTTCGACAAAGCACATCCATTTCTGCTTTGATTCCCTGTTTTCGAAGCTTTCTTGTTAAGGAAAGCCCAAAAATTTTTGCCTTTTCACCCATGACTGCGATAAAAACGTCGGTCCCATCGACTTCAGGAATCTCGACTCCGTTTGCCTCCATGACCAGAAGAAGCCTTTCAATCCCAAGTCCAAACCCGACGCCCGGAATCGGAGGTCCTCCAAGTTGCTCGATCAGGTGATCGTAGCGGCCGCCCCCGCAAACAGTTCCCTGTGCGCCGATGTTTGAAGAGACAAACTCAAAAGCCGTTTTCGTATAATAATCAAGTCCCCTGACGATGCCCGAATCAATGATATAGTCAATCTCTAATGCCTTAAGATTTATCTGTAATTCCTCAAAAGCATCTCCGCACGACGCGCAAAGGTAATCAAGCATAACCGGCGCGCCAGTGACCAGCTTTTGACAGATTTCAGATTTACAATCCAAGATTCGAAGCGGATTTCTTTCATACCTTCCTTTACAGGTATCGCATAAATCATCATATTTATCCTTTAAAAATTCACGCAGTACCTTTCGATGCGTCTGTCTGCATTCCGGACAACCGATGCTGTTTATGCGCAGCTCGACGTCCTTTATGCCCAAACGATCAAGAAAATCTCTTGCCAGGGAAATAACCTCAGCGTCAGCCATCACGTTCTCCGTTCCGAAAACTTCGATTCCAAACTGGTGGAACTGCCTGAGACGGCCTGATTGAGGCTTTTCATACCGGAAGCAAGGTATATTGTAAAATAATTTTGCGGGCTGTATTTCCGCATATTGTTTGTGTTCGACAAAGGCTCTAACGATAGGCGCCGTGCCTTCCGGTTTTAATGTTATGCTCCTCTTCGCATAGTCTTCAAATGTATACATCTGCTTTTCAACAATATCTGTCGTATCGCCAACGCCTCTTGTGAAAAGCTCCGTATGTTCAAACACAGGTGTTCTGATTTCTTTAAATCCGTACGCTGCGCAGATCTCTTTAAAAACCTGCTCCACAAAATGCCATTTATAAATCTGTGACGGCAAAATATCCTTTGTACCTTTTGGTGCGCTTGGTGCTGTAAACTTCCCTGTCTTATCGCTTAAATCTATTTTTACGCTCATTTTTTCCTCCCTTAAAAATGAAAACATTGATTTCTTTTTCGCTGTATCATTTCATCTAGTCTTTCGCTGTAAATTTCAAAATTGGATACGTTCGGCACGCGCTCCAGCCTGTTTTCATCCGGATAATATACCTTAGTAATGCCACCGGCGCCAAGAGCGATAATCGTCTGCGCTTCTTCCATAATTCTGATGTTATAGATCCCCGCGCTGCCTTCTTTGCACCAACCAATATTTTCAAAATTGCCAGCCATCTGTTTTTGTCTGTATAAGTAATACGGCCTATAGCCTTTCTCAGGAAGCTGCTTCCTACAAACCTCAAGCATTCCTCTTACAATCTCGCCTTGTTTGTAATGATAGTTTTTATCCATTTCCACTAGTTTTGAAGCCCTTTTGGTCGCAAGTGTGTGTACGGTAATGTTTTCCGGATTAAGCTCGATCACTTGTCTTAGCGTATCTTCAAAATCAGCTTGGATCTCTCCAGGCAATCCGGCGATGATATCCATATTGATCATCGAAATTCCGATTTCCCTCGCAAGCCAAAAGGCCGTTTTAATGTTTTCCGGTGTATGTGACCGTCCAATCAGATCAAGCGTTTTTCCTTGCATGGATTGAGGATTGATGCTGATTCTGCTTGCGCCTGCTTTTCGAATCACTTCCAGTTTTTCAGCTGTGATGGTATCCGGCCTCCCCGCTTCAACGGTAAATTCTTTTAAGGTCGAAAGGTCGAATTCGGTGACCGTTTTTTCCAAAAGCGCTTGCAGGGGTTTCGGATCTAAAGTCGTCGGGGTTCCTCCTCCGATATATATGGACTCCGGCGTTATCCCTTCTGCTTTCATTGAAGAGGCTACAAACTCGATTTCCAGACTAAGCGCATGTAAATAAGTCTGAATTTGAGACTCAGACGCCTGACTTGCAGGAAAAGAACAGTAAAGGCACCTCGTCGGGCAAAATGGAATTCCGATATAAAGGCCGACCGTGTTTTCCTGTGGTTTTTCCAGGATCTGTTGCTGATACGCGTAAATATCCAGAAGCAAATCGGCCTTTTCTTCACTCAGCAGATAACACGCGATCAGAGACTGCTTTGCTTTCTCCCGATCTTTCAGGGATTTCATAAGATCTCCGGCAAGTTTAACTGGACGTACGCCTGTCAGAACACCCCAATCCGGCCGCTTTCCGGTCATCTCGGAAAGGCTTAAAAACAGCTCTCTTGCCACCGTATACTTGTCGCGCTTTTCACCGTCTGTCATCTGTATCGAGAATTCAGAGGGTTTTAAAAACACCTTAATCAGTTCCTCAAACTCGTGTGGGTTTTCAATTCCCTGAAGGATAATGTTATACAAAAGGATTGTTCCTCTTTTCAAATCCGATTTCTGTTTCTCCCATATGACCAGGAAGCACTATCGTATGATCCGGAAGCACAAAAAGCTTTTCATGAATTGATTTTTTTAAGCTGGGAAACGATCCGCCGGGAAGATCTGTTCTTCCAATGCTTTGAGCAAAAAGTGTATCACCGCTGAAAAGAATG